>Ga0209344_10002713_pt1 | contig 19040 bp, 15 predicted proteins | sample Cruoilmetagenom6_FD_187293 | JGI IMG/M metagenome (GOLD analysis project Ga0209344, IMG submission 187293) | Oil polluted marine microbial communities from Coal Oil Point, Santa Barbara, California, USA - Santa Barbara Oil Seep Sample 6 (SPAdes)... | ecosystem: Environmental > Aquatic > Marine... | reverse complement strand
AGAGAAGTTAAGCCCGTTTGCGCCGATGGTACTGCATCCTGTGGGAGAGTAGGTCGCCGCCTTCCTTTAAAGCCCTCATCTTAAATGATGAGGGCTTTTTTTTTGGGTAAAGAGAACTATCAATAAAGTACCTTTAAAATTCTAGCTCTAATTATTTTATATGCTATAGGAGTTGAATGATTTTTTTAATATCTAAAACTATTCTTTTAAAATCTCTTTCTTGTTTCATAAAAGTAAATTTTATATCTTGACATAATAAAATTAAGCTGATTATGAAAAAAACTACTCTTCTAAAAAATTTAATCCTATTATTATTTTTTCTCTTTGCATGGTCAATCCCTGCACAAGAACGGATTGCTGTAATACAAGACGGACAAGTACTTTTACTTGATACAACCACTGGCGACATTATTGACCCAACATTTATTACACTGGATGCTGGAACTCCAAAAGCATTAATTCAGGTTGCAGATGAAATTTGGATTGCATACCAATTGGCAGATAAAATAGAAAGGTATGATCTTGATGGAAATCTTTTGGCTACAATTGATATTGGATTAGATAATATTAGGGGTTTATCCATTGTAAATGGAACTGAGGTTTGGGTATGTAATTCCGGAACCAACAACGGTGCGCCTGGGGATGCCATTATCCGCTTTAGTTTAAGCGGTAATAACTTAGGTTTTTTTAATACAACTCCTCAGTCAACTTCTCCTTTTGATATTATTGATAACGGAAGTGGAGAGGTATATATATCATATAGTGGAAGTGACAATATTGAAAGAAGGGATTATAGCGGTTCATTTTTGGGAAATATCGTTGAGCCAGGAGTTGTTAGTTTTATCCAACAAATAGAGATTGAAGAACCGGGCGTAATTTTAGCGGCGGTATTTAGTATTATATCTGGCGGTAATCAAAACGGTCTTTACCGTTTTGATGAAACCGATGGTTCAATAATTGATTTTTGGAATTTAGGAAATTTACGAGGAGTTGCAAAGCTTGGCAACGGAGATATTTTGTGGTCTAGCGGTTCGGGAATAAGTAAATTAGACCCCAATACGGGAGTGAGCGTATTAATAAGTGGAGGCTCCGCACAATACTTTGGAAGACTCAATCTGGAAGGATGTACAATACCTCCAACACCAACAGGTGATTCTAACCAAACCTTTGATCAAGGAGCTACTTTAGCTGATATTATTGTAGATCCCATAGATGTTACTTGGTTTGCTACCGAAATTGACGCTATGAACAATACAAATCCATTGCTTTTAACCACAATTTTAGAGGATGGGGAAACCTATTATGCGGTAAATATTGTAGATGGATGTTTAAGCGCTCCTTTCCCAGTTACAATTAGTCTTAGACTGGGTACTGATGAATTCAATGATGCAAACTTTAGTTATTATCCCAACCCTACAAGTGGAATACTCACTTTAAAGCATAAATCAGTATTTTCTGAAGTTTCAGTTAAAAATTTGTTAGGACAAAATATTCTTTCATTACGTCCAGAATCTTCTGTTGTTGAAATAGATTTATCATCTATGCCTAAAGGTATGTATTTAATAACGGTAAAATTTGATGAAATTCTCAAAACCATTAGGATTATTAAGGAGTAAATATTTATAAAGTATATTAAAAAAAGACCATCCGAAAGGATGGTCTTTTTTTAACAGATTTCAAAATTGTATTTATACTTAATAGCATTAGAAATTATTTTAAAGAAAAATCTTAAGAGATGGGTCCTTTAAAAAAAATTTAATAGTTGCATATTTTCACGAATTCTTTCTTGAAAATTTCCATAAATAAATATTGAAACCTTATTTATGAATTTGTTATCGATGGTTTGAGGTTTATTAATATTTAAATAATCTACAGAAAATAAGCTAGAACTACAGCTATTATAATCGCACTCATTTTGGTAAGATTGAATTTGTGATTTTTGGAACTCTCAAAAAGAATTGTGGTCGAAACGTGAAGAAATATACCAATAACCATAGCTGTTATCTGTGTTTCGTAATGATGTACGATTTCGTAGTTTGTAGAAATAAAGCTTCCCAATGGCGTCATTATAGCAAAAAAGAATAGAAAGAGTAAAGTTGTAATTTTGCGATAGCCAGCAGTTATAAAAAAGAAAGATAAAATTATTGCTACAGGAATTTTGTGGATAATAATAGCCGCCAATAGATTATTTTCCTCTGAAATAGGAAAACCCTCCATAAAAGCGTGAACACTAAGGCTTACAAATAGTATCCAAGGGAAATGTTTGTTTTCAGAATGTAAGTGCACATGTCCATGTTCCGCACCTTTTGAAAAGAATTCGAGAAATATTTGCAATAAAATACCGAGCATAATATAAACTCCAATACTTTTTGAAGGTGTTTCAAATACTTCAGGCAACAGTTCAAAAACCGTTATAGATAATAGGAATGCTCCACTGAAAGCAAGAAAGACTTCCATGTTGCGCATTTCCTTTTTCTTCAAGAATAATGCTACAACATATCCCAAAACCACAGCCAAAAAAAGCAAAAAATAATTCATCAATTAAAAATTAGTATTAATCTTTCGGAAATGTTTTTGTTAAAATCGTTTAGCTTATAATCACCGAAAACACTTTTTAAGGTTATATCTGCTTCTTTAAAATACAATTCGAAATCCTGTAAAGTCAAAGCTTTTACTTTTTCAACGTAGTGATAATCTGTTCCATCATCTGTAAAACGTATATTTTTAATGATATATCCATTTTCCAGATATTTTTCAATATGGAACATAATGTCACCCATTTTCTTTTTCTCAGAAGTAACCAAGTTTTTAATTGCTAATTCTACATTCAAAAAATCAATTACACCAAAAGCACCAGGCTTTAATTCGGTTTTTATTGCTTTTATGGTTCTTAGATTGTCAATTTCGTTTTCAAAATATCCAAAACTGGTGAAAAGATTGAATACAGCGTCAAATTTTCTTGGATAGGGCAAACACATATCGTGTACCTCAAAATTAAGTTTGGGTTTTTCGTACTGTTTGGCATATTCAATACTTTCTTTGGAAAGATCTATGCCTGTTACATCAAAACCTTGCTTGTATAAATATTTAGCATGCCTCCCTCTGCCACAGGCAAGGTCGAGAATAGTATCACCTTTTTTAAGATTTAAAAAATTGGTAAGCGTATTCATAAACAATGCCGCTTCCCGATGGTTTCTGTCTTTATAGAGAATGTGGTAGTAAGGCGTGTTGAACCACGAAGCGTACCAATTGTCTTTTTCTTTTTGCATAGTTATCGTTTCGCCCTGCTAAAATACTGTATTTTTGCAGGAAATCTGTTTAAAAACTATGACAAAGAATTTTAAAATGGTTGCCAAAACCCTTTTTGGGATGGAAGAACTTCTGGCACAGGAGCTTCGTCAACTTGGTGCGTCGTCTATTGAAATTGGAACGCGAAATGTTTCCTTTGAAGGCGATACAGGGTTTATGTACAAAGCAAACCTATGCTGCCGAACTGCAATTAAAATCTTGAAACCAATCACTGTTTTCAATATTTTTACGGAAGAAGATCTTTATAAAAGGATATACGATATGCCGTGGGAAAATTATATGGATGTGAAGGGAACTCTGGCTGTAAACGCAACTGTTTTTTCTGAAGTTTTTACACATTCACAATATATCTCCTTAAAAACAAAGGATGCCATTGTGGATAGATTCCGCGATAGGGAAGGGGTAAGACCAGATGTAGATCTGGATCATCCTTCACTTCGCATAAATATTCATATTGATAGAAATATTTGCACCGTTTCATTGGATAGCTCTGGAGAGTCATTGCACAAACGCGGTTATAAGGTTGAAAGCACGCTTGCACCAATAAATGAAGTGCTAGCTGCAGGAATACTTATGCTCTCTGGTTGGCAGGGACAATGTAATTTTCTGGATCCAATGTGTGGAGGAGGAACAATTCTTACTGAAGCTGCGATGATAGCCTGCAATATTCCGCCAAATTTGAACCGCGAGGAATTTGGTTTTGAAACTTGGCCAGATTTTGATGTTGATCTTTATGAAAAAATTGAAGAAGCTGCTTTGGCGAAAGTTCGGGATTTTCCACATAAAATATATGGTTTTGATACGGATCCAGTGGCTATAAAAAAGGCAAAAGAAAATATTAAAAGCGCCAATTTGAATGATTTTATTGAAGTGAAACAACAGGATTTCTTTCAAAGTGAAAAGGAAGGTGAAAAATCTTTATACATTGTTTTCAACCCACCTTATGATGAGCGCATTTCAGTAAACGACATTGAAGAATTTTACAGCTCTATCGGAAACACATTAAAACGGGGTTATCCAGGGACACAGGCTTGGATGATCACTTCAAATATGGAGGCGCTTAAATTTGTTGGACTTCGTCCTTCAAGAAAAATTAAACTCTTTAACGGAAAGCTGGAGGCTAAACTTGTGCGTTATGAAATGTATGAGGGGAGCAGGAAGGCTAGTAAACAATGAGCAATTAGTATTAAATAATTACTTTTAGTTGTTTTGTGTTTCTTTTTTTGTGGTTTCGGTCTTCTTGAAAATTGGAATCATATAAGAAATAGTATATCCATATCCAACCCCAAACTCACTGTAATCATAGGTTCTGTTAAAACCGGGGATATATAGATTTGCGAAATTCTGGGGCTCGTCTTCAGTAATTTTTCTTTTTAACTGAACGTTTATTGAAAGGTAAAGGTTGTTCAAGATTTCGGTTTTTATACCAATAATCAATTCTGCCCAATGTGCTGTTAAACCACTGTATTCTTGGGTTTCATAAATTGTTTGGGTAGGAAAGGCGGGATTGTCTGTATAAATTCTGTAACTCAAAAGCTCTTGCTTAAAAGTTGAAAAACCATACCGAAGTCCAAGAGTAATGGCGTTTTCCATTCCCAACCAGTTTTCATACGCATTATAATCAAAACCAATTTTAGCGTAACTTCCACTAGTTTTGGAAGATACATATGGCTCAACCCAATCTTTAGTTTCGTTTCCTAGTTCCAATGCTGCGTAAAACTTTTTGGTAACTCTAAAATCGCCCATCACTTCAAATCCGGAATAACCATCTTCAATTAAAGTTCTTACTGGTTTGGCCAAATCTATACCAACACGTAATCCAAATTTTTCAACTTTTGGAACGGTATCGTTGGTGATTTCATTATTTTTTTGCGCCACCATTGCTTGTGTGCCGCAAAAAAGACTAATGCAGCATAGTAACGTGGGGGCTATTTTCATCATTTACGGTTTCTCTTATTACAGTAACTTGTTTAATCCAATTTTCAGTTCCTTCTTCTTCTACTTTTGCCTCTAAATTGAAATATTCCATCTTGTAACCACAAGCACGGTTTACATAGCTATCCTGCCGTTGGTAAATAAACATTACTTTATCTATATTGGTCAAAGTGTCATTGGTTCTGTAAGTTGTTCTTATAAACTTATATTTTGTGGAATCTGAAGTAGTACTGAGGGGGATGGCGATTTCATTAATATTTTCAAAAGAAATTACATCAACAGAGTTTTCATAGTCTGTTTCAACACTTAATACATTCACATTTTTTGAATTGGCAGGGTTTGCAAAATCACTGAAAGCAATGACTATTTTTGCGGTTGTTGCTGTATCTGGTGGACAGATATCATCCTTTGTGCAGCCTTTGAATGTGAAAATTATTAGGAATAGTAAAATAATTCGTTTAATCATATTTTGATTATCGTTTTTCCAAAAGTACAACATTTTCCACGTGATGCGTCTGCGGAAACATATCTACCGGTTGAACTTTTATTACTTTGTATTTTGTGTCCAGAAGCGCCAAATCACGAGCTTGAGTTGCGCTGTTACAGCTTACATAAACTATTTTTTCAGCTCCAAGATTCAAAAGTTGTTCAACAACATCGCCATGCATGCCGTCTCGCGGCGGATCTGTAATAACTATGTCTGGTTTTCCGTGAGTATTTATAAAATCTTCATTGAAAACCTTTTTCATATCGCCCACGTAGAATTCAACGTTTTCAATATTGTTTAATTGTGCGTTGGCTTTGGCGGCTTCAATAGCATCTGGTACAGATTCAACGCCGATTACTTTCTTTGCTTTGCTGGCAACGAACTGCGCAATGGTTCCCGTTCCAGTGTAAAGATCGTAAACCAATTCATTTCCTGATAAACCAGCAAAATCGCGGGTTATTTTATAAAGCTCGTATGCTTGTTCGCTATTGGTTTGATAAAAAGACTTGGCGTTTATCTTAAACTTCAATCCTTCCATTTCCTCAAAAATATGGTCCCTTCCGTGGAAAAGTTCAATTTCTTGATCGTAGAGCGTATCATTTCCTTTGGAATTGATTACAAATAATAGGGAGGTTATTTGTGGAAATTCAGCAGCAACCGCTTCCAGCAATAATTTTCTGTTTTCTTCATCTTCGTGAAAAAACTGCACCAAAACCATCACTTCTCCAGTGGAAGTGGTACGAATCATCAATGTTCGTAAAAAGCCTTCCTGATTTCTTGTGTTGAAAAAGGAAAGCTTCAATTCTTCAGCTTTTGCTTTAATAAAGTCGCGGATTGCATTACTTGGGTCGGCTTGCAGATAACAGATATCGAGATCCAAAATCTTGTCCCACATTCCTGGAATGTGGAATCCCAAAGCGTTTCGGTTTTCTATTACCTCATCGCTTTTAATTTGTTCTAAGGTTAACCATTTGTTATCGCTAAAGGAATACTCCATCTTGTTGCGGTAAAAATATTGCTTCTCCGAATCCAAAATTGGTTGGAACTCTGGTAATTCAACTTTACCGATGCGTTTCAGGTTTTGTTCGATTTCTTTTTGCTTGAAAAAAAGTTGGTGCTCATAGCCCATATTCTGCCATTTGCAACCACCGCAAGTTCCAAAGTGTGGACATACCGGTTCAACTCTTCTTTCAGAATATTTTGAAACCGAAATTACTGAGGCCTCGTAAAAAGCTTTTTTCTTTTTGAATGTCTGTACCGTAACTACATCGCCTGGAACGGCATTATCAATAAAAACAACTCTTCCGTCAGGAGCTTTGGCAACAGCTTTGCCTTTTGCCCCAGCATCAATCACTTCAAGGTTTTCTAAAATCACTCTGTTATTTTTTCTTGCCATAGGCGCAAAAATAGCATAATTGTTAGGTTTAAATCCTGTTAAGGCTTCAAAAAATGTGGGATTTATTTAGTAATTTGCAAGCCACGGAGGATTCCGCTCCTAAAATCAGGAATCATTTATATTTTACTTCAAATTATTACAATTTTATGTCAGTTATAGAGCATACAGTTTCACAGCAAGCTATCGATTTAGAAAAAAAATACGGGGCCCATAATTATCATCCACTTCCCGTGGTTTTGAACAGAGGCGAGGGCGTTTTTGTTTGGGATGTGGAAGGCAAGAAATATTACGATTTTCTTTCGGCCTATTCTGCAGTGAACCAAGGGCATTGTCATCCAAAAATTGTGGATGCAATGACTGAGCAAGCGAAAACGCTTACCTTGACTTCACGTGCCTTTTATAATGATATGCTTGGGAAGTATGAAAAATTTGCCTGTGAGTTTTTTAATTATGACAAAATGTTGCCAATGAATACGGGAGCCGAAGCTGTGGAAACTGCTTTGAAAATTTGCCGTAAATGGGCTTATGAGAAAAAGGGTATCGAAGAAAATGAAGCAGAGATTGTGGTTTGTGAAAACAATTTCCACGGAAGAACTACTACCATTATATCTTTTAGCAACGATCCTGTTGCTCGAAAGCATTTTGGACCCTACACCAAAGGTTTCATAAAAATAGAATACGACAATATTGAACAGCTGCAACAACATTTGGAAAACAATAAAAACATTGCGGGTTTCTTAGTGGAACCTATCCAAGGAGAAGCTGGAGTTTATGTTCCTTCGGAAGGATATTTAAAAAAGGCAAAAGCACTTTGTAAAAAACACAACGTTCTTTTTATAGCTGATGAAGTACAAACGGGAATAGCACGTACCGGCCGATTATTGGCAACTTGCGGCGATTGCAGTTGTCCTGAAAAAAATTGTAGTGGCACACCAGATGTAAAAGCCGATATTTTGATACTCGGAAAAGCTTTAAGTGGTGGTGCATATCCAGTTTCAGCGGTTTTTGCGAACGATCCTATTATGAGTGTTATAACGCCTGGAAACCACGGTTCTACTTTTGGTGGAAATCCTGTGGCTGCTGCTGTAGCAATTGCCGCTCTAACTGTGGTTCGTGATGAAAAGCTTGCAGAAAATGCAGATAGACTTGGAGAAATTTTCCGAAGTGAACTGAATAAGTATATAGAGACCAGTAGTATTGTAAAACTTGTTCGTGGAAAAGGATTGCTTAACGCTATTGTAATCAATGACTCTGAAGACAGCCATACGGCTTGGAAAATTTGCTTAAAACTACGCGATAACGGTTTGCTTGCAAAACCTACACACGGAAACATTATTCGTTTTGCACCGCCGTTGGTTATGAACGAGGAGCAACTTAGAGATTGTGTTTCAATAATTATTGAGACTTTGAAGGGGTTTGAAAAATAAGACACTTCAACTGCGCTCAGTGTGACACTCGACTGGAGAAATTAATATTTATTAAATCAAAACGGCCCCGATTATTTATCGGGGCCGTTTTTTTTAACTATGGGAAATTTAAACTCCTGGATGGGCAGAGCTTAATTCTTATTTATTGTGAACTATAACTTTATAGTCTATAGTAATATCTTCAGATGTAGTAAGTTTTACCAAATAAACGCCATCACTTAAGTTACCTGTGTAGAAGCTATATTTGTTGTTTGCTCCTAGGTTTTTCTCTTGGATAACTAACTTACCGTTCATATCGTAAACTGCAGCAGAATTGATGGTATAACCTTCTGGATTACTAATTTCCAATTGCTGTACCGGATTGTTTTGGAATAGATTTACATTTGCCAAAACAGTATCCTTTGCTTCAAGTTCCGTTTGAGATACATCGCGTTTTACGTTCGGGTTGCGGAAAACGATAAAAAATCTATTGTCATAAGTACCCGCTGGTAATGATAGGGAAACGCCAGCCAGAGTTGAACTAGTCAATTCTTTATAGGTGTTTTCTTGACTATCAAAAAGATAAACGTGTTGGTATGGTTTTTTAACTTCTTCAATTACTTTTAAACTTATTTGCGTAGCGTTTTTAACTTTAAAGGCAATTGGAATTTGTTTGTCTAAGCTATAATTAGTTCCATTAATTACATAAGGTTTGCGGTCATTGTCATTGCCAATTGGGAAATAAGCATCCGTCTTTAAGTCTTGGGCACTTAACCCATCTAAACCACGGTCATAGCCATCAGTAGCTTGGGCGTGAAAAGCAAGTACCATATCTCTGGTTACGGCCTCATCAAAAATTGCCCATAAACGCAATTGCGGAGTACGGTAATCTGTTCGTGCAGTTTCTGCTGAAGTTGATAAGGTTTGTCCTCCAGCATCATTACCTTCGTTTGCAGTATCATCGCCGTCAGGTCTTTGGAATACAGAACCACCCGTATTTTCTTTTATAAAAATACGTTGTGAATTTCTTATGTTTACATAACCATCTGGAAGTGGTGGGACGGTACTAAATACATCACCAACAAACATGATGCCTTGGCCAATGGGCGCGTATCTTTTAGAATTTACAGCGGTTCCAAAAGTTCCAGGTCCAGTGCCAGTATTTCCGTTTTCGGAATAAATATTAAAGGGAGCTGCAGTGTATATTCCTTCTGGAATATTATCGCGTAGGTTTCCATCCAAATCTTGTCCATCAGGAACCCAAACACCATAACCAAATGGTTTTTGAGAGTAATAATGTGATGGAACAGTACGGTCTTCATCATAATACCACAAAGCGGCAAGCTCTTCATTGTCAGTGTCATAGAACAATTGGTTAAGGTCTAATGCGGAAGGATATGGGTTACCGGCAAGAGTCATTTGTGGTACTGCTGTCGGGTTCGGGAGCGTAATTACTGGCTCTGCCACCGGAATAGCAAAATCGCCATTGTTTGGTCTACCTCGAAATTCATAAGTTTGATCGAGCTGTGTGGGTGTTTCAATGGGGCCAAGCCCTTTCATAGTAAAGCCAAAACCTGCGGGAGCAGTATTACCAGCATTCATTCTACTGTAATTTCCTGCCGCTTCAGTTCCAGGTGACATGAAAGTATATAGCCATCTAGTAGAAATTGTCATGTCTGGTATTAATGTTCCTTCACGATCTGTTGTGGTAAGTGATTTTTGGGCTGCAGTTAAACTCGTTGCAGGTAAAGGTTCGTATAAGTGCTGTACTCCAAAACTTCTGTTTCCAATGGCTGCCGCTGGATGCGTAACAGGGGAACACCAATAGTAGTATGCCCATGCATTGGTTTCTGGTGTGTTTTGTTGAACGGAAAGTTGACCATTTCCACTATTGGTGGAAGTTGTCCCTCCCTGTATTAACTGACCGTTATCGCGCAAGTAGATACTTGCCTCCTGATCATTAGCAATACCGTTTCTGGTCAAGTTTATTTCATTGGTGACAAATACTACTTGGTCTTTCACATAAACATAGGAATCCGCGCCACCAGAAGTTGGTTTCACGGTTAATTGCGCAAAAGCGCCAGCAGTAGTAAAAAGTAATATTGAAAAGAGTAGTAGGTTTTTCATATTTTTACGGTTTTTAAAAGCCTTGGTGTTGGGGCAACAAAGCCTTTTTATTCACGGAATAAATTTAAAAATAAAATTCAATATATTGTATAGTTTGATGCAAAATACGTAAAATTTTCGTTATTAAGTGATTAACGACGTTTAATGGCTGTTTTTGTAGCTATTACATGTAATAATTTAGAGTAAATATTATTATGAAAAAAGGGGATAAAGTATCCGTGTTGGATGATGCCATTTCGGGCGTAGTTACTGCCGTGAAGGGCAATGAGGTAACCATTGTGACCACTGATGGTTTTGAACTGGATTTCTTAAAAAATGAACTTATTGTTATGGATGGTTCCTTATCAAAAAGAGAACTTGCCAAGATGGATGTTTCTTCTATCATTTCAGAAAAGCAACACAAAAAACCTGGAAAAACACAACGTATTAAACCAAAAGAACGCAGTTTGCCTCCAATGGAGGTAGATTTGCACATAAACCAGCTAGTACCAAAAACCCGCGGAATGGACAATTATGAAATGCTCACCCTACAGCTGGATACTGCAAAAAGACAGTTGGATTTTGCTATTTCAAAACGTATTCAGAAGGTGGTTTTTATACATGGTGTGGGTGAAGGGGTACTTCGCACAGAGCTGGAATATCTTTTTAACCGGTATGAAAATGTAAAATTCTACGACGCCGATTATCAAAAATACGGGCGTGGGGCTACTGAGGTTTATATTTTTCAGAATGTGAAGTAGGTGAATGGGTGAATTCGTTAGTTAATTTTTGAATTATATAGAAATCATTAAATCTAGTTTTTTGAATCCCACATTCCGAATTCACAAATTAACCAATTAAAACGCTGGAGTAGTGGTTTTAGGTATGGCCTCCACATTGTTGAGGGTTCCCATGTTTAGTGTTTCCTGAGTTATTTCTTCTTCACCGTTTACCAAAACCAAATTCTTCAGAACGATTTTTACGCTTTTAATGATTTTATAGGTGTGCTGGCGGTATTGGTTAATATCATAATCAACAGCTACGGCAGAGTTTAGGTAATCTGCGCCAACGCTTGAGTCTGTAACGTCATTTCTGGGGTCTAAATTTCCATCTTTGTCTTCGTCTCGTGTTAGCACGCCGTCACCATCGTCATCAGGGTCTAGGTAATCTGGCGTTCCGTCTCCATCTGTGTCCAATGGATCTGTTAAAGGGTCATTATCGCCATCAATATTTTCAATATCGAGTTCAAGAGCTGTGGGTACGTTGTCGCCATCATCGTCTACATCATATAAATTTGGTAGTCCATCAGCATCTGTATCTCCATCAAACTCATCGTCTGCGGAAATGCCGTCATTATCATCATATCCAAATATAGTTGTGAATTCAGCAATTCCCGAAGATGCTAAATAATCTACAGTAACTCTTGGAGAAGTAGGCGGAATATTGCTACAAAAGTAGTTTGTGCCCAAATCGCCATCATAGGTTCTGTAGTTTACAAAATTGGCAGTACCGTTTAATATATATTCTTTTGCACCTTCAGTTTTATAAAGACTGTCAGTTACAACCAATTTTAGAGAAAGACTTTCCAGTGCTTCTGGGTTCACTTTATAAAACACATAATTGCCTGCAACGCCACAGCTTTTCAGTTCGGCATCATCAAAATTAAAAGTGGTAATAATAATATCGCCGTCATCACAGCTTTGCAGAAGGATTGTAGCCAAAAAAAGGAAAAGAATTTTTTTCATCCGTATTAAATATTTGATAAAGAGGAAGATGGAATGCCTAAACTATTCATTTTTGTGTTGCATAACTTGTGAATGGGCATTTCAACTGTATATAAAAATCATCAACAGCTACAAAGTAACGCATTTCTTTTTAACTGAAACGCCAGCAAAACTGTTTTAATATGTATTTTTGCGAACCGAAATTATTAGATGTAATTTACCCTAAATAGAATTTGGCCACAAGCTAATTTTATAAAATGTCTGCTTAATGAAGAAAGTATATTTTGATAGTGCTGCAACAACACAGTTAAGAAGTGAAGTGATTTATTCCATTACTGAGGTTTTAAAAACCGAGTATGGAAATCCCTCATCTACACATTCTTATGGCAGGTCATCCAAATCATTGCTTGAAAATGCCCGAAAGGAAATAGCAAAGCTTTTGAATGTATCTGCAAGTGAAATAATCTTCACTTCTGGAGGGACTGAGGCAGATAATCTAATACTTACCAGTGCTGTGCGCGATCTGGGTGTAAAGCGAATTATTTCTAGCCGTATTGAGCATCATGCTGTATTGCACACCTTGGAATGGTTACAGAAAGAGTCTAAAATTCAAATAGATTATGTGAATTTAACAACGTGTGGCGATGTAGATTTTAAGCATTTGGAAAATCTATTGGCAAAAACTTCTGAAAAAACATTGGTAAGCCTGATGCACGTTAATAATGAAGTGGGGAATCTGTTAGATTTGAAAAAAGCTGCACTACTCTGTAAAGAATACAACGCTCTTTTTCATAGTGATACCGTTCAATCCGTTGGTCATTATGAACTTGATTTTAAAGAAATACCAATAGATTTTGCCGCTGCCGCTGCTCATAAATTTCATGGGCCAAAAGGTGCTGGCTTTGCTTTTATTCGAAAAAATTCAGGATTGCGTGCTTTAATCCACGGTGGCGAACAGGAGCGTGGAATGCGTGCAGGGACGGAAGCGGTTTATGCAATTGCAGGAATGGCTGAAGCCTTAAAGATTTCTTATCAAAACCTAGAAAAAGAACAAAAATATATCACAGAACTAAAAGATTATTTCAAGCAACAGCTTTCAGCAAATTTTCCAGAAGTAAAATTTAACGGCGGTTGTGGAGATAGCGAAAAAAGCACTTATACACTATTAAATGTTTGCCTGCCCATTTCCGCAGAAAAAGCGATGCTACTTTTGTTCCAGCTGGACCTAAAAGGAATTGCTTGTTCTAAAGGAAGCGCCTGCCAGAGTGGGGCAGAAGGTGGTTCACACGTTTTAAATGAAATTCTTTCCGATGAAGATTTAGGCAAGCCTTCCATTCGTTTCTCCTTTTCCAGTTTTAATAAAAAGGAAGAAGTTGATTATGTTGTTGATGTTTTGAAGGAGTTTATCTCTGAATAATCAATGCTTTATGAAAAAACTATTCTTACTTCCAATATTCTTTGTATTTCAAATAGTTTTTTCACAAAACGATAAAACTATTTCTTTCTTGCATCCTGAATGTATGGACGAAGTGATGAGTGAAGTTAAAAAAAACGAACTTTACACGTATTGGTCGTTTTTTGAAATAGATAAATACTATCAAAATTATTATTATGTTGAAAAATATAATGAATCGGATTCAAGAAAGCCAAAATTCCTTTTAAAGGGTTTGGCTTTTGAAGAAAGTCCGGTAGTTGGTAAATGGATTGATAGGATGATTTTTCCAGGTGATCATCTTTATTTTAATATTGAAGAAGCGGATGGAAAGAGTAGCAATTCATATTATATTTTCGCAACAGGGGACTTAGTTAAAAATGAAAATAACGAATTTCCTTATTTTGAGAGATTGGACAATTATGAGCTTCGAATAGTTCTTAAAAACAAAGACAGCCTCGTTTTTTCTTTAAATTCAATTGGAGCATGGAGCGGAGGCGGTTTTGAAGGCGGTGTGACTTTATACTGGATCGGTGATTTGAATGGTGATAAACAAATAGATATAATTCTGGGAGCAACATCAGATTACAGATATAACTCATACATTCTTTTGCTATCAAACGACAATCCTGATGAAATGTTTACTCAATATGATGCAGGGGGATGCTCGAGCTGCTGATTTTTTTATTAAAATTTCGCAGTAAGTCTAACGTTAAAAACACGAGGCGTCAAATAGTTTGGAATTGCATATTGAACTTTGGTATAAACATCTCTCACAAAAGTATTTGTGATAGAGTTTTGTACATCAAAGATGTTGAATATCTCTGCACCGATTGAAAGTTCCTTAAACGGTCTCAACCAACCGCTATCTCTTAATTTAGTATCATCTACAATCATATAACTTACACCAAGATCGGCACGTTTGTAATCAGGCAAACGGGTTTGGTAATTATAAGGGTCTGCATAGCTTGGCGATCCGCCAGGAAGACCCGTATTATAAGTAAGGTTTAAATACATTTTAAGGGAAGGTATTACCTTTACATAATCCTGAAACAACATGGCAAACTTTAAACGTTGGTCTGTTGGACGGAAGATGTAACCGCGATCATTAATGTTTTCTTCAGTTTTCATATACCCAAAGCTCACCCAGCTCTCTGTGCCGGGAACAAACTCTCCTGCCAATCGCAAATCAAGGCCGTAAGCGTAAGAAACAGCGTCATTATTTGCTTGGTAGCGAATGCGTACGTTATCTAAGGTATATGGGTTTACATTGGTTAAATGCTTGTAGTACAATTCAGAATTTAAACGGAACTCACGTTCCCACATTTTGAAACTATAATCATTTCCGAAAACGATATGTATAGATTTTTGAGCTTCCACATCAGGGATAACTTCTCCAGAGGAATCGCGTAATTCTCTATAAAAAGGAGGTTGTTGGTATACCCCGCCAGAAAGACGGAAAAGCATATCCATTTCCCAGTCAGGTTTTAATGCAACCTGAGCACGTGGGCTGAATACAGTTTGTGTAGTGCTTGTTATATCTATACCGCTTACAGTCCAATTATGTGCACGAATTCCAGCATTTAGCCATAGATCACTGTTTCCAAGATTTGTTTTTCGGCTCCATTGTGCATAACCTGAAAAACGGTCAATTTGTACATCATTATACGCACGAACGTTTGTATAAGGCTCTATTGGCGAAGTATCTGGATTGTATGGTTGATCATTTGGAGGAAATATTGGTGGACGTATAGAAAACCCTGCCGAATCAATAATTTCATATTCCTGCACACGGTCGCGAATATCTTCGCGGGTATATTTAATACCATATTCAATCTTGTTTTCTTCGATGGAAAGATTTCCTTTGTGCTCTACGTTTAAAATTAGTGCGTCCAAATCATTACGGGCGTGCGTAAGTTGACTACCAATACCACGCGTAAACTCAACCGTGCCTAAGTCTTGGCTGCCAATTTCTGTGTTAACTTCACCTAAGCGGTACTCGGCAAGAATATCATAATATTCCTGCTCTGTAGTTTGGTAAAGAGAACCTATAAATTTTGCTGTATAATTATCTGAAACTACCCAAGTAGATTTTAAAGCTCCAAAATAAGTGTTGTAACGATCTTCTTCGCGACCTTGATAAAATACAAGAAGAGCTATAGGGTCAGTTATCGTTCCGAAGTTCGTTTGCCTCGTTAACGGTCTGTAATTGTATTCATTTATGGAAATATTTCCCAAAAAGCTAAGCTCAAAGCTATTGGTCAACTTATAAGTTAAATATGTTTGTGCATCTGCAAACCTTGGCTCATAGTTTGTTTCGGTTTCTTTAGCCTGTACTAAAAGACTGTTGTCGCGATAACGGATTCCTAAAATTCCAGAAAGGCGTCCATTTTTAGAAATTCCTTCCACGGAACCGCTAACTCCTAAAAGACTTGCATCTATAGTTGCACCAAAATCAACTGGTCTGCGGTAAGTAATGTCCAAAACTGAGGAAAGTTTATCGCCGTATTTCGCTTGAAAACCTCCCGCTGAAAAATCAACATTACTGGTTAGATCGCTATTCACAAAGCTTAAGCCTTCTTGTTGTCCGCTTCTAATAAGAAAAGGACGATATACTTCAATTTCATTTACATATACCAAATTTTCATCATAGTTACCGCCGCGTACTGCATATTGTGTACTCAATTCGTCGTTTCCGTTAACCCCGGGAAGCGATTTTAAAAGGTTTTCAACACCCGCGTTGGCACCCACCATTTTGCGGATCACTTCTGGGGAAATTGTTGTTACACCTTCCACACGTTTATTTTCACGGCCAGAAATAATTACTTCACTTATTTGCTCAATACTGGTATTCATTACCGGATTCAGTTCATAATCTTCATTGGGAGAAAGATTTACGGTAATCTGTACCTTTTTGTGACTAACGTGTGAAAACGTAATAGTTACATCTTCTTTGGAAGGAATTTCCAGTAAATAAAACCCGTTAAAATCTGAAATGGTACCAAGGTCTTTATAAGTTACGTTAGCGCCATAAACGGGTACATTGTTTTCGTCAAGAATAATTCCTTTAATAACGGATTTTTGAGCAAACACAAGTGTCGCAAAGAAAAAGAAAAGGAGTGTGAGCGGGAGTTTTATTGTTTTCAAAAGCAAGGCTTAGGGTTGTTTTCTGAAAAATTTTGCTTCAAATGTAGCACTATTTCCAACATTATCTATTACTATAAGTTTGAAATTGTTCTCAGTTTCCAAATTTATATTATCATTAAAGTTATATGTTAGAACGTCTTTTTTATAATCATATTCCATCAAAATGAATTTTCCGTTGATTGTCCCCCTGTAAGAACTAATACCGCTCAAATCGTCCGTAATCTTAACTTGAAGAAAATTTTGATTGCTAATCCATTTTCCTTCAGCAAAGTTGGTAGGTTTTATTTTGGGTGGCGTTGTGTCAATAGCAACAGTGTAGCTTCCAAAAGTTCTGGTTTTCGCTGTTATTTTGTCACCATTACGGGTCGTGGAAGTGTAATACGGCAGTCCTTTATAATTCAATCTTCCAATATAAAGTTTGTCCCTATCAATTTCATTGTAGTTTGAAATATCAGCAGTGATTGAAATATTGCTATGTATAGGAATCAAATCTTCATGAAATTTTAAAATATCACCTTCATCTTTTATGTCTAAATAGGTGTCTTCATATAAACTATTGGCAGGAATATAAATGCTGAATTTACCTTTGGTTATTGACGTGGCGTGATCTGCATAAATATAATCGTCTGTTTTTTCCACCTTTTTTGGATCTAATATTTCCAACTTTTTCCCTTCGATAGGAATTGAAACCTGCATGGTATTTCCTTTATAATCTTGAATTTCTATAGTGTAGATTGATGCGAGGCTGTCTTTCACGTTTATAAAACCATTCTCGTCTTCTTTAGTGATGATGCTTAAAGGATTATTTTTCTCTCTAAAAAGCTTTTGGACCATACTTTTATTGGTTTCATAATAATTATAATCTGTATAACGGTTTAAATAGCGCGTTTCAGAAAAATCGAATTTGTTAAATAGTACTTCAAACTTTTCAGTGCCGTTAAACCGTGTATTGATTTTATAGGAACCATTTTTGTTTGAAGCTCCATCCTGTTGGTCAAAAGTGGTTATTCCGAAGCCAATTTTGCCAAAAGCTGTTACATTTTCTGTTTTATAATTACCGTCCTTTTGCTTTATGAGTCTTAACTTTGAACGGTTTTGGCTTTGGTTTAGATGCGCATCCTCGCCAATGGGATATGCAAAAACGGCGCTCACAATTGGTGTTTTTGAATCTGGTATCTCAACTCCGAAAAGAAGTGGGTTCATGGGTCTTTGTGAAGAATCACGAATTTCGAAATGTAAATGTGGGCCACCACTGCCACCTGTGTTTCCTGTATAGGCGATTAGATCACCTTTTTTAACGGACAAAAGTGTTTTTTCTGGAAAAAGCTCTACTTCAAAAGTCTCTTTTGCGTATTGCGTGTCCTTCACGTATTTTTCAATATCACCCGCAAAGCTTCGTAGGTGGCCGTAAACAGTGGTGTAGCCATTCGGATGAAGAATATAAAGCGCCTTTCCATAACCATAGTGTTGCACATTGATTCGGCTTACATTACCATCTGCTGGGGCGTAAATAGGAAGCCCTTCCCGTTGTTCCGTTTTAATGTCCAAACCGCTGTGAAAATGGTTGGCGCGCATTTCGCCAAAATTGCCAGCAAGAATCAAGTTGATATCCAAAGGATTGGAAAAATAATCTGTAGGAATACCATTTTGGCTGTACGCAAACCCACAAAAAAGCAGGAGCATTGATAATAATTTTTTCATAGTGTAAAAATAAGAATACGCTATAACTTAAAGGGGAGAGGGGATGATTTATTGTACAATTCTTCAATATTACAAAAAATAATAGAAAACTGCTTGCTTATTAGGGATGGTATGCTAACTTTGTGAAAGAAGTATTGAACACAGATTTTAATGAGTAATCTTTCTGAAATAGTTGATTCTCTTGAACATAGGATTGGCAAACTGCTTAACAAGCATGAAAAATTAAAAAAAGCCAATGTGCAATTGGAAGAAGAACTCACCGTTTTAAAATCGAAACAGCAACAATTTGAATATGAAATTGAAGTCTGGACCGAAAAATATAACTCGTTAAAATTAGCAAATTCAATGCTTGGCAGCGACCAGCATAAACGAGAAACTAAACTCAAGATAAACGCTC
>Ga0209344_10002712_pt1 | contig 19040 bp, 14 predicted proteins | sample Cruoilmetagenom6_FD_187293 | JGI IMG/M metagenome (GOLD analysis project Ga0209344, IMG submission 187293) | Oil polluted marine microbial communities from Coal Oil Point, Santa Barbara, California, USA - Santa Barbara Oil Seep Sample 6 (SPAdes)... | ecosystem: Environmental > Aquatic > Marine... | reverse complement strand
TCTCCCCGTCATTGCGAGCCCTTCTTCTCCCTCCCCCTTGTGGGGAGGGATCAAGGGTGGGGGTCGGCCCGAAGGGCCGAACAAAGAGTCTTTGGGAGCGATCCGAACCACCGCACTCGTGGCTCCACCCCACCCGACCCGGCAAGCCGGGCCACCCTCCCCATCAAGGGGAGGGAAAAGGAAGAGTATCCACCACACCCGGCAACCCTACCGGCGGAAAACCGCGACCATTTCGAGGTGGGCAGACCAGACGAACTGGTCGATCGGGGTCACTTTCTCCAGCCGGTAGCCCCCGGCAATCAGAATCGCCGCGTCACGGGCGAAGCTGACCGGGTCGCAGGAAACCATGACCACCAGATTGACCTTGGAGAGCGCCAGTTCGCGCGCCTGCGCCTCGGCACCGGCACGGGGCGGATCGAGCACGACCGCATCAAAGGGTTTCAGCTCCAGCGGCACCAGCGGATCGCGCACCAGGTCGCGGGTTTCGGTGCCCATGATCTTGAGACCCGGCGTGCCGCGTAGGGCTGCATCACACGCGGCCACGGCCTGACGGTCGCTATCGACCGCAAAGGTCTTGGCATTGGCGGCGAGGCGCAGGGCGAACGGCCCGACCCCGCAGAACAGATCGGCAACCCGTTTCGCGCCCTTGCAGGCGGCAACAATCTCGGCACCGATAATCTCTTCGGCAGCGGCAGTCGCCTGCAGAAAACCGCCGGCGGGCACGCGCACCATGGCCGTGCCCATCTTGATCTCGGGCGGGCGATTGGTGATCACATCCTCACCATTGAGAGCAATGCGGGCGAGCTTGTAACGGACGGCAATATTGGTCAGCGGTTTATAGGCGCTGCGCGTCTTGGCGCGGATCGACACGTCAATGCCCATGGCCGTTGCGGTCAGTGACACATCGCAATCCCCGAGCGCACGATAACAGGCGCGGGTGATATCGGCAGCCTCGGCCAGCGCCGGTACCAGAATAGGGCATTGGTCGAGATCATGTACCTCATGGGAACGGAGGCCATTAAACCCCGCCCCTTCGCGACGGCCATGCAGGGTGGCGCGGCGGCGGCCGGCCCCTTCCGCATCGACAAGCGGGCCGATATCGGCGGTAATTCCGGCGCGTTCCAGCGCCGTGACCAGCAATTGGCGTTTCCAGGTGCGATAGCTTTGCCTGTCCCAATGCTGCAATTGGCAACCACCGCAGGCCCCAAAATGCTTGCAGACCGGTTCGACCCGTTCCGGGGACGGGGTGATGACCGCCTCAAGCCGCCCGCGATTGCCTCCAATCAGCGCGCGCACGTTCTCGCCTTTGAGGGTGCCGGGGATATAAACCGGTTTGTCATCGACAAAGGCAATGCCCTCGCCACGGGCGCCCATATCGGCAATATCGAGAAGCTGGAGTGCGGCCTGGGCTGTCATAATGGCGGATCTTTTTGCTTTCACTTGCGTTCAAGCGGACACCTTTGCGGCATAAGCCGCCCGGTATCAAGAGCGCGCTATCGGGAAGGCTCTCAGGGCCATGCCCCGAAGGCCCGCCTAATTGGCGCGGCGGCGCTTGCCGGTGCCGGTCGCGGCCGTAACGCGGGTCTTTAGTTTTTGCGCAACCTGACGCAGCGCCGTCACATCGGCCTGGGGTTTGCCGGCACTTGCCAGCGCGGCGACAATCTCCGCCGAGGGCAGTTCCAGCAAGTCGGCAACCGGGACGGGCCGCCCCAGAATGAAGCCCTGGATTTCCTGACAGCCGCGCTCGGCCAGCATGGCGACTTCATCGATATATTCGACCCCCTCGGCAACGATGTTCATCTCCAGCGCCCGGCCAAGGCGGATAATGGTATCGACAATCGCCAGCGCATCGGCATCGGTGCGGGCATTTTGCAAAAAGGACCGGTCGATCTTGATGGTGTCAAAGGGGAAGCGGCTGAGATAGCCAAGCGAGGAATAGCCGGTGCCGAAATCGTCCAGGGCGATGCGGATGCCGAGCTTTTTAAGATGTTTGAGCAGGGCGATGGCGCGCTTGTCATCATCGATCAGCACGCTTTCGGTGATCTCGATTTCCAGCCGTTCGGCGGCCAGCCCGCTATCCTTGAGGGCCATGGCGACGGTTTCGACAAACTGCTTGTCGCGGAATTGCACCGGGCTGACATTGACGCTGACGGTCGCCGTGCCGAGGTGCTGCATGGCCAGCCGGCAGGCCTCGCGCAACACCCAGGTACCAATGGGCACGATCTTGCCGGAATGCTCGGCGACGGGAATGAAATCGTTGGGATTGATCAGGCCGTTTTCGGGATGCTGCCAGCGGATCAGGGCTTCATAGCAATCGATCGAAGCCGTTGTCAGATCAAGCCGGGGCTGGAAATAGAGGCGGAACTGGTCGCCTTCCAGCGCCGGCATCAGATCGGCATCCAGCAATTGGCGGCGGCGCAATTCTGCGTCCATGCCCGGCTCGAACAAGGCATACTGATTCCGGCCGCTATTCTTGGCGTGATAAAGCGCTGTGTCGGCGCGGGTGATGAGCTGATCGCCCTGCAGCCCGTCGCGCGGGCAAATGGCCACACCGACGCTGGCACCGATGCGGATTTTGGCGTCGAGCGCCACAGCAATGGGGCGCGACAATTCGGTGACGATGCGATGGGCCAGGTCTTCGGCCTGATTGGCAAATTCCACCTGTCCCTGCAAAACGGCATATTCATCGCCACCCAGCCGGGCGACCATGTCCCCGGCCCGCACCACCTGACGCAGGCGTTCCGCTGTGACCTTGATCACCTCGTCGCCGACCGGATGGCCATGCAGGTCGTTGATGTCCTTGAAATGATCGAGATCGACCAGCAAGACCGCCGAGGGCGTGCCGGTGGCGATGGTTGCGCGTATCATCTCGTTCAGCTTTTCGTTGAACAGGGCCCGGTTGGGCAGATTGGTCAGCGGATCATGCTGGGCGAGGAACCGGATCTGGTCCTCGGCTTTCTTGCGGTCGCGCAGATCGAAAATCGCGCTGACCCTTGTGCGCGCACCACGATAAATAATGTCGCGGCCGCGCATTTCCACGGGGATGCGTTCGCCCTGGGCATTGAGGATATATATTTCATGGGGTTCGAGCTGGCCGTCAGCCAGACGTTCGGCCAGACGGGGCCGGTCTTCAGGCGCAATCAGTTCAAACAGATCGCGCTCCTTCAACTTGGCCATGGGCAGGCCGACCAGAGCTTCAAAGGCGGCATTGCCGTCGATGATCCGGCCTTCGACTGAAATGCACAAGGCCTCAAATGTCGCGTCGGTCAATGCGGCCAGGCGTTCGGCCTCTTCATCGGAACGGCGCAAATCCGTCGCCTTGGAGCGCAGCGCCTCTTCCTTTTGCATATTGTCCATCAGGGCATTGAGCATGCGGGTCAATTGCTCGGCCTCGTCACCGGGCTCGATGAGCAGCCGGGTATTGAAATCGGCAGTGCCATGCACCAGCGCGCCAAGTGCGTCCTCCACATGGCCTATGCCAAGACGGGTGGCATGTTCGGCCTCGTTGAGGCCACGTCCTTCAGCCTGTGCCGTCACGCGCACTTTCATCACCCGGTCGAGCACGAAGAACAGGGCCAGACCCAAAGTAAAGGTCCAGACGAAATTGATACCGACGCCGAGCGCCTGCACCCCCAATTGCTCAAGCCGGTTGCCAAGGGGCAGATTGGCGGCGGGGGCCAGAAGGGCAAGCAACAGCGTGCCGGCGACACCGGAAAAACCATGCACGCCAATGGCCCCGACGGCATCGTCGATATGGAAGCGTTCCTCGAGCAGCTTGTTGCCCATAATGGCGGCGATACCGCCGACAATGCCCACAACTATCGCCCCGGCACTATCAAGAACCATGCACCCGGCGGTTACAGCCACCAGACCGCCGAGCATGCCGGCCACGGCCTTTTCAGGCAAGATGACCTTGTCCTGGCTCCAGCCGAGCAGATAGCCCGCCGCCCCGCCGGCAGAACCGGCCATGACGGTATTAAGAATGATATGGGCGATATCGGGTGTGGCGGCGAGGGTCGAACCGCCATTAAAGCCGATCCAGCCGAAAAACAGCAACAGCGCCCCGGCGGTTGCCAGCACGGGATTGTGCCCGGCAATGCGCACCGGCTTGCCATCGGCGGTGAAGCGGCCAAAGCGGGGCCCGAGAATGAGGCATGCGGCCAGCGCCACCCAGGCCCCGGTCGCATGAACCACGGTGGAGCCGGCAAAATCGACAAAACCCATATTGCCCAGAAACGCGCCCTCGCTCGGTGCCAGTGCCGCACCCCAGGCCCAATGGGCGAAAACCGGATAGATGAAACCGGCCATGATGATGGAGCCCACCACATAGGCGGGAAGTTTCATGCGTTCAGCCACAGCGCCCGAGACAATGGTGGCCGCCGTGCCACAGAACATGACCTGAAATACAAAGAACCCGGCGGTCCAGGGATCAAGATCGAGCAGCATGAACATGTCGGCATCAATGCCGATGGGGAGCGAGATTGTGCCCGTGCCGAAGGCGAACATGAAACCGCAGGCCCCGAAAATGAGCACCGAGAACATGAAGTCCATCAGGTTTTTCTGCGCCACATTGATGGAGTTTTTCGAGCGGACCATGCCGGCTTCAAGCAGCATGAAACCGATCTGCATCATCATGACCAAAGCGGCCGCGACCAGCATCCACACCATGTCCAGCTGGACGGCGTGCTTTGCCATCATCTCGCTTGCGCCAAGCACTTCGGTGGCTGTCGCCTTGAGCGGCAGCAGGGCGAAAATGAAAATGGCAATTTGGGTGAGGAAGATCCGATATGATTTCGCCAACAGACCGCCACCGTTTTCTGGTTTGTTTTTCTGGCGGTAAGCTGGGCAAATCTACTTAAAGAATTGTTATCTTTGAGCGATTTGATCCCGATTTTTGCTTAAATCATTCGCTAATATTAGATAATTGCAATATCTGCCTAAAATTAAGGCATTTAATGGGTGGTTTGTATCTGGCCGGAGAGGAAATGCAAAAGGCGGAGCCATGGCCCCGCCCCTGCTATGAAAACCGAAAACTGACTACATGCCGGCTTTTTCAGTGATCTCCAGCGTATAGGCACCAGAGGGCTGGGTCTCGATGATCTTTTGATCGAGCAGCGCCTTTTCGGTACGCGTATAGGCATCGATATTGAGGGCGAAATCTTCCGGGTCGACCAGTTTGGCCACTTCGCTCACCATATATTGCTGATGCTCAAGGGTCTGCGCGCCGGATTCGTCATTATCGATGACGATCTGTGCGGCTTCCTCGGGATTCTCAACCGCGTATTTCCAGCCCTTTTGCGAGGCTTTGACAAAACGGACCATTTTCTCGGCAAAGGCCGGATCCGCAAGGTCGTCTTCCATCGCATAAAGACCGTCTTCGAGCAGGTCATTGCCCATTTCGGTATAGTTGAAGATGACCAGCTTGTCGGTGGTGAAACCAGCATCGATCGCCTGGCCCAATTCATTATAGGTCATGACCGAAATGCAGTCGGCCTGGCCTTGAATCAACGGCTCGACATCAAAGCTCTGCTTGAGCACATTGACGCCGGCATCGCCGCCATCAGTTGGAATGCCTTCCTTGTTCATCCAGGCATAGAACGGATATTCATTGCCAAAGAACCAGACGCCGAGTGTGTGGCCGGGGAAATCCGCCACGGTCTGTACCGGGCCATCCTTCGGACAGATCAGCAACAGGCCGGATTTCTTGAACGGCTGGGCGATGTTGACGAGACCCACACCCTTTTCGCGGGCTGCCAATGCACCCCCCATCCAGTCGACGATCACATCGGCACCGCCACCGGCAATCACCTGTTCGGGTGCCACATCGGGGCCGCCCGGTTTAATGGTGATATCGATGCCTTCTTCTTCGTAAAAGCCTTTGTCCTTGGCGACAAAATAACCGGCGAATTGCGCCTGGGTAACCCATTTGAGCTGCAAGGTCACTGCGTCCGCTGCCATGCCGGCAGAGGCTGACAGTGCCATGGCGCTGGCCATCAGGCCCACCATAATTGTCTTTTTCATTAGCGTTTCCCTTTTCCCTGTTAAGCCCGTCCACTGCGGACAGACGGATGCCAGAATGTGACAGCGCGCTCGAGCAGTGCCATCACACCGTAAAATGCAGAGCCCGCCAGTGCCGCAACGGCGATTTCTGCCCAGACCATCTCGACATTGAGCTTGCCAATCTCGGAGGAGATGCGAAAGCCCATGCCAACGATGGGTGTCCCGAAAAATTCAGCCACGATGGCCCCGATCAGGGCGAGGGTGGAGTTGATTTTCAGGGCATTGAAAATGAAAGGCGCCGCCGCCGGCAGGCGCAGTTTGCCCAATGTCTGCCAATAGCTCGAGGCATAGGTGCGCATCAGGTCGCGCTCCATCTCGCCCGAGGCATTGAGGCCGGAAATGGTGTTCACCAGCATGGGAAAGAAGGTCATCACCACAACCACGGCGGCCTTGGATTGCCAGTCGAAACCGAACCACATCACCATGATCGGCGCGATGCCGATCAGCGGCAAAGCCGAGACGAAATTGCCCAGCGGCAACAGCCCGCGTTTAAGGAAGGGCGAGCGGTCAATGGCAATGGCAACGGCAAACCCCGCCGCGCACCCCATGACATAGCCGGTCAGCACCGCCTTGATGAAGGTCTGATAAAAATCGGCGGCCAGAACCGGCACGCTATTGATCAACTGGTCCCAGATGCCCGAGGGGGCCGGCAATAGAATGGTCGGCACGCCGCCGCCCCGCGTCACCGCCTCCCAGACCACCAGAATAGCCGTACCGAACATGGCGGGGACGAGAAACCCGGCCTGATTGGGCGTGGTGCCTTTGGCGATACCCGTGGACAGACGTTCAGCGAACAACCAGGCGAACAGCCATGTGGCAATCAGGACGCACCAGAAACCGGGGGCGGCCAGATCGATCATGGCCAGCGATCCCATCAACACCACGGCACCGGCCACAGCCAATATGCCGTCTGCGACATAGCTGAGCGTCAGGCGGAACCGGGCAAGGCTGATCACGCCCGCCATCAGGAAGGCCAGTACTGCGGGGAAGCTGAGAATGCTGCTCTGCGCCGCATCGACCCGGCCATAGGGCAAAAAGAGCGCCAGCAAGCACAGCAACCCTGCACCGAGCGCCAGAGCTTTTTGAAACCGCGTCATGCCCGCGCTCCCATGCTGAGATTGGTCAATCGCTCAACAGCGGAGACGCAAAAGATCAGGGCACCGGCGAGCAGAGCGGCGGTGACCAGCGCCGACCAGATTTGCACGGTCTGTCCGTAATAGGACCCGGCCAATAGCCGCGCGCCAAGACCCGAGCCGCCCCCGGCAGGCAATTCGGCGACGATGGCCCCAACCAGGCTGGCGGCGACGCCGATTTTCATCGAGGTGAACAAATAGGGCAGCGCCGTCGGCCAGCGCAATTTCCAGAACGTCTGGAATTTTGAGGCGCTATAGGTATGCATCAGATCGAGCTGAATGCCCTCGGGACTGCGCAAGCCCTTGACCATGCCGACGACGACGGGAAAGAAACTGAGATAGGTCGAGATCAGCGCCTTGGGGATCAGCCCGGACACACCGACCGCGTTCAGCACCACCACCACCATGGGCGCAATTGCCAGAATAGGCACGGTCTGGCTGGCAATGATCCAGGGCATCAGGGACCGGTCCATTGCCGCGCTATGAACGATCAGCACCGCCAGAGAGATGCCGAACAATGTGCCGAAAACAAAACCCAGCAGGGTTGCCGAGAGGGTGATCCAGCCATGATAGACAAGGCTGCGCTTGGAGGTCACCGCCTGCCCAATTGTGGTGTTCCAGAATTCCCCGGCAACCTGATGCGGGGTCGGCAGCAGCGGCTTTTTCTGGTTCAGCACATCATAGAGCAATTCGCTTGTGCTCCAGCCCACCACATCGGTGCGGTTATAGGTATCGATCTGGCGCTGCCAGTTCATACCGATGGAAGCGCAATACCAGATGATGATGAGCGCCGCGGAGACGATCAGGACGGGTAGTGTCTTGCCCTCGATCAGCGGCCGCATCATGCTCATTGCTCCTCGTAGCTATGGCCGGCCCGAAGCCCTTCGCGGACCCTATGGGCAATGGCGAGGAATTCAGGGCTTTCGCGGATATCAAGCGGCCGCTCAGCAGGCAATGTGCTTTCAATCACATCGGTCACCCGGCCGGGGCGTGGCGACATGACGACGATCTTTGTCGACAGGTACACCGCCTCGGGAATGGAATGGGTGACAAAGCAGATAGTCTTTTTCGTCTCGGCCCAGAGTTTGAGCAATTGTTCGTTGAGATGGTCGCGGACGATTTCATCGAGCGCCCCAAACGGCTCGTCCATCAGCAACAGATCGGCATCAAAGGCGAGCGCGCGGGCAATGGAGGCGCGCTGCTGCATGCCACCGGAGAGTTGCCAGGGGAATTTCTTCTCGAACCCGGTCAGGTTGACCAGGTTCAGCGTCCGCTCGATCCGCGCCTGCTGTTCGGCTTTGGTATACCCCATGATCTCGAGCGGCAGGCCGACATTTTTCTCGATGGTGCGCCAGGGATAAAGCGCCGAGGCCTGAAACACATAGCCATAAGCCCGGTCCTGCCGGGCCTTTTTCGGCGTGGTGCCATTGACCAGAATCGTGCCTTCGGTCGGCTGTTCCAGATCGGCAATGACCCGCAGAAAAGTGGTCTTGCCGCAGCCGGAGGGGCCGATAAAGGAGACAAATTCGCCGGGTCTGACGGTCAGATCGACATTGTGCAAAGCCTCAACCGGCCCGTCATTGGTGGGAAAGGTCAGGCCGAGGCCCTTGGCGGAGACGACAGCCGTAGGAGACGTGTTCAAACCCTAGACCCCCGATGCCGGAATGCCGGTGCGTTCGATTTTGCGGGGCGCGGTGATTTCCTTCCAGGTGGAAAGTGCCTTGTTGACTGCCTGAAAGGGCTCGCGTTTGACGAATTCGCCATGGCCTTCCTTTGTCTTCATCGTGCCCTCTTCCACCGCCACATGGCCGCGGGTCAGGGTGAAGCGTGGCAGGCCTTTGACATGCTTGCCCTCAAACACATTGTAATCAATCGCTGATTGCTGGGATTTCGCCGAAATGGTCTTTTCGCGCTCGGGGTCCCAGACGACCAGATCTGCATCGGCTCCCACCAGCACCGCACCCTTTTTCGGGTAGCAGTTCAAGATCTTGGCGATATTGGTCGAGGTCACCGCGACGAATTCGTTCATGGTCAGCCGGCCGGTATTCACCCCATAGGTCCACAGCATCGGCATGCGGTCTTCCAACCCGCCGGTGCCATTGGGGATCTTGGTGAAATCGCCAACGCCATAGCGCTTCTGGTCGGTGGTGAAGGCGCAATGATCGGTCGCCACAACCTGTAATGACCCTGATTGCAGCCCGGCCCAGAGCGAATCCTGATGTTGCTTGTTGCGGAAGGGCGGCGACATGACCCGGCGGGCGGCGTGGTCCCAGTCCTTGTCGAAATATTCGCTTTCATCCAGCGTTAGATGCTGGATCAGCGGTTCGCCATAAACCCGCATGCCGTTCTGCCGGGCGCGGCGGATAGCTTCATGGCTCTGCTCGCAGGACGTGTGCACCACATAAAGCGGCACCCCGGCCATATCGGCAATCATGATCGCCCGGTTGGTGGCCTCACCCTCGACCTGCGGCGGGCGGGAATAGGCATGGGCCTCGGGGCCATTATTGCCCTCGGCCAATAGCCGCGCCGACATGTCGGCAACGATATCGCCGTTTTCGGCATGGACCAGCGGCATGGCCCCGAGTTCCGCACAACGCTGGAACGAGGCATACATCTCGTCATCATTGACCATCAACGAGCCCTTATAGGCCATGAAATGCTTGAAGGTATTGATGCCGCGCTCGCGCACCACGGTTTCCATCTCGTTGAAAACCTGCTCGCTCCACCAAGTGATCGCCATATGGAAGGAATAATCGCAATTGGCGCGGGTCGATTTATTGTCCCACATCTGCAGCGCTTCAAGCAGCGACTGGCCGGGGGATGGCAGCGCGAAATCAACCACCATCGTGGTGCCGCCCGCCAAGGCCGCGCGGGTGCCGCTTTCGAAATCGTCCGAGGAATAGGTGCCCATGAACGGCATTTCGAGATGGGTATGCGGATCGATGCCGCCGGGCATCACATAGCAGCCACTCGCATCGAGAATTTCGTCCCCACTGAGGTCGGGCCCGATCTCGACAATCTTGCCGCCTTCGATTTTGACATCGGCCTTATAGGTCAAATCGGCGGTGACGATAGTGCCGTTCTTGATGACTTTGCTCATGGCGATAATCTCCAGATGCTAATTGTGAACAGACGCAAGCTTGGCGCCAAAACCTAGGAAGACGATGCCTGTGACACCCTTGAGCCAGCGTTGCGCTTTCCCTGACCTTGCAAACACGGTGACCCGGTCCAGCACCAGCACCATGCTTCCAAACCAGAGGAGGTTGAGCACCGAATGGATGAACACAAGCGTCAGGACGTTGGTGGGGTTCATTGCGCTCGCGGGCAGAAACTGGGGGAATGCAGCGAGATAGAACATGGAAACCTTGGGGTTGAGCGCATTGGTCAAAAACCCCTCCAAATAGGCTTTGGCAAATCTGCGCGGGCGGCGAGACGGTGCCGCGTAATGCGACAAATCTTGCTTGCCCAGGGCTTCCCGCAACGCCTTGATTCCGATCCAGCAAAGATACGCGGCCCCCGCCCATTTGACCGCCGTGAACAATTCAGCGGATCGCATGATCAGGACTGACAAACCAAAAATCACAAAAAGGCCGTGGAGATAGAACGCCGACATGAAGCCCAAAACATTTGCAAAGCCGCTCGACCTGCCCGAAATCGGCACTGTCTTGGCAATGAGGACGCCGTTTGGCCCCGGCGATATCACCAGCAGCGCTGCAACAAGAGTGAAGGCGACAATTATTGTAAAACTCACTCAACAATCTCCGCTGTCTCCAGCACCGCGTGCAGCAGCACGTCGGCACCGGCGGCGGCCCAGTCCTTGGTGATCTCTTCCGCTTCGTGATGGGACAAGCCGTCAACGCAAGGGCACATCACCATCGCTGTAGGGGCCACGCGGTTGATCCAGCAGGCGTCATGGCCCGCACCCGAGACGATATCCATATGCGAATAGCCCAACCGTTCAGCGGCATTGCGCACGGCTGAGACACAATTCTTGTCGAATTCGGGGGGATCGAACTGGCCGGAAATCGTGTGCGCGAATGTCAGGCCCAAAGCCTCACAAACCCCCGGTGCGCGTTCATAAAGTTCCTGCTCCATTGCTGTCAGCGAAGCCAGAATTGGGGAGCGGAAATCGACCGTGAACACCACCTTGCCCGGAATGACATTGCGCGAATTGGGATAGACATCGATATGCCCGATCGCCCCGACCGCCGTCGGCTGGTATTTCATGGCGATCTCGTGCACCAGCTCGGTCACCTGCGCCAGCCCGCGCCCGGCATTCTTGCGCATGGGCATCGGGGTGGAACCGGTATGGCTTTCCTTGCCGGTAATGGTGCATTCGATCCATCTGAGGCCCTGGCCATGGGTGACCACGCCAATATCCTTGCCTTCCGTCTCGAGAATCGGGCCCTGCTCGATATGCAGCTCAAAAAACGCGTGCATCTTGCGGGCACCGACTTCTTCATCACCCAGCCAGCCGATGCGCTTCAACTCATCGCCAAACTTGATGCCCTTGGCGTCTTCCCGGTCATAGGCCCAGTCGAGTTCATGCATGCCGGCAAAAACGCCGGAAGCCAGCATGGCGGGGGCGAAACGGGTGCCCTCTTCATTGGTCCAGTTGGTCACCACAATCGGGTGTTTTGTCTTGATGTCGAGATCGTTGAGGGAGCGGACCAGTTCGAGCGCACCGAGCACGCCCAGAACCCCGTCATATTTGCCCCCCGTCGGCTGGGTATCGAGATGGGACCCCACATAAACAGGGAGGGCATCCGGATCGGACCCCTCCCTTTTTGCGAACATTGTGCCCATCTTGTCGACGCCCATTGTCATGCCGGCGTCTTCGCACCATTTCTGGAACAGCTTGCGGCCTTCCCCATCGGCGTCGGTCAGGGTCTGGCGGTTATTGCCGCCGGCAACACCCGGCCCGATCTTGGCCATCTCCATGAGCGCATCCCAGAGGCGGTCTCCGTTGATCCTGAGGTTTTTTCCGGGGGCTGACATGGGTTTTGCGTCCTTTCGTTTCGTCGTGATCAGGCGGGGAAGGTGAAAACAGCGCCTTCCTTGACACCGCCCGGCCAGCGGGCCGTGACGGTTTTCAGCCGCGTGTAGAAATGCACCCCTTCGGGGCCGTAGATGGAATGATCGCCAAACAGCGACCGTTTCCAGCCGCCAAAGGAATGATAGGCGACCGGGACGGGGATCGGCACATTGATGCCCACCATGCCCACTTCAATCTTGTCGGCAAAGGCGCGGGCTGTGTCGCCGTCACGGGTAAAGATGGCGGTGCCATTGCCATATTCATGGCCATGGATCAGTTCGACCGCTTCATCGAAATTCTTTGTGCGCACCACCGAAAGCACCGGCCCGAAAATCTCGTCGCGATAAATCGACATGTCCGGGGTCACATGGTCGAACAGGGTGCCGCCGACGAAATAGCCGTTTTCATAGCCCTGCAATTTGAAACCGCGGCCATCGACCACCAGACTGGCCCCGGCCTTTTCGCCCGCATCGATATAACCGAGCACGCGCTCCTGCGCCTGTTGGGTGATCAGCGGCCCCATCTCGGCGCTGGCGTCAGAAGCCGGACCGATCTTGAGCGCCTCAACCATGGGCTTTAGCGCGGCGACCAGCCGGTCTGCGGTTTCATCGCCCACCGGCACGGCCACGGAAATCGCCATGCAGCGTTCGCCGGCCGAGCCGTAACCCGCCCCCATCAGCGCGTTCGCCGCCTGATCCATATCGGCATCGGGCATGATGATCATGTGGTTCTTGGCACCACCGAGCGCCTGCACGCGTTTGCCCGCCTTGGTGCCGCGTTGATAGACATATTCGGCAATCGGGGTGGACCCCACAAAGCTGATGGCCTTGATATCGGGATGATCGAGCAGCGCATCGACCGCTTCCTTATCGCCATGCACGACATTGAAAATGCCGTCCGGTAATCCGGCCTGCTTGAACAGGTCGAAGGCGATCATCGCTGCGGACGGGTCGCGTTCGGAGGGTTTGAGGATGAAGGCATTGCCGCAGGCAATCGCCATTGGATACATCCACATCGGCACCATGGCCGGAAAATTGAACGGGGTGATGCCCGCGACCACACCCAAGGGCTGGCGGTCGGCATAGGTATCAATCGCCGGGCCGACATTGCGCGAATATTCGCCCTTCAATAAATGGGGAATACCGCAGGCAAATTCCACCACTTCAATGCCGCGCGCCAGTTCGCCCAGGGCATCTTCATGGGTCTTGCCATGCTCGGCGGAAATCGCGTTGGCAATGGCGTCTGCATTCTGGTTGAGCAATTCGAGAAACCGGAACATCACCCGGGCGCGCTTGGCCGGGGGCGTATCGCCCCAGGCCGGTTGCGCGGTCTTGGCGGCGGCGACCGCCGCGTTCAGTTCCTCGATCGTCGAGAGCGGCAATTCCGCCGTCTGCTCGCCGGTGGCAGGGTTGAAAACCGCCCCGCGCCGGGGGGAGTTGGAGATATAGCGTTGGCCGTTAACGGCATTTTCGATGACGTTCATCAATCGATCTCATTCAATACGCTGCGCAGTTTCCCGACGATTTCGTCGATATGCTGCTTTTCAATGATCAGGGGCGGGCTGAGGGCAATGATATCGCCGGTGGTGCGGATCAGCAAACCGTCATCATAGGCCTTAAGAAAGGCCGAGAAGGCCCGCTTGGTCGGCTCCCCCTTGATCGGCTCCAGCTCGATGGCACCGATCAGGCCGATATTGCGGATATCGATGACATGGGGCGCATCTTTCAGCGAATGCAAGGCCTCGGCCCAGTAATCGCCGAGCTCCGCCCCGCGGGTCAGCAGCCCTTCCTCGCGATAGGTCTCGAGTGTGGCAAGGCCGGCGGCGGAGGCAATCGGATTGCCCGAATAGGTATAGCCGTGGAAGAACTCGATCATGTGCTCGGGGCCCTGCATGAAGGCGTCATGAATCTCCGCCTTCACAAACACCGCGCCCATGGGAATGACACCATTGGTCAGGCCCTTGGCGGTGACCATGATATCGGGCGTCACGCCGAAATAATCGGCGGCAAACGGGGTACCGACACGGCCAAAGCCGGTAATGACCTCATCAAAAATCAGCAAGATGCCGTGCTTGTCGCAAATATTGCGCAGGCGCTGCAAATAGCCCTTGGGCGGAATCAAAACCCCGGTGGAGCCGGCAACCGGCTCGACAATGACAGCGGCAATGGTCGAGGCGTCATGCAGGGTGACAATCCGTTCCAGCTCGTCGGCCAGATTGGCCCCATGCTCGGGCTCGCCTTTGGTGAAGGCATTGCGGGCAATGTCATGGGTATGGGGCATGTGGTCGACACCGGTCAAAAGCGTGCCGAACATCTTGCGGTTGGTGACAATGCCCCCCACCGAAATGCCGCCGAAATTGACGCCGTGATAGCCGCGCTCACGCCCGATCAGCCGGGAGCGGGCGCCATCGCCCTTGACCCGATGATAGGCGAGCGCGACCTTGAGCGCGGTCTCGACCGATTCAGAACCTGAATTGGTGAACAGCACATTGGTCATGCCCTTGGGCGCGATATCGACCAGGCGGTTGGCCAGCTCGAACGCCTTGGGATGGCCCATCTGGAAAGCGGGCGCGTAATCGAGTTCGGCCGCCTGTTTTTGGATGGCTTCGGTGATCTTGGGGCGGCAGTGCCCGGCATTGACGCACCAGAGGCCCGCCGTACCATCAAGCACCTGCTTGCCGTCGGACGTGGTATAATACATGTCCTTGGCACCCACGAACATGCGCGGTGCTTTCTTGAACTGCCGATTTGCCGTAAACGGCATCCAGAATGCGCTCAAATCATTCGGCGCGACATTCCCTTTGTCCGACACTTTGTCCATCCCTTTACTCAAGCCTGTGGCTAAAAGCCGATTAAATGCTGGTTCAGCTGTTGATCGCGGAAATCTATGCTAACAATTTTTGACCAATTGGAAAAATGTTAGCACTCCTGCAGTGGCGATCAAGGTGAAAATTACTACATTGTGACAAAGAGGTGAGGAAGAGCATAAATGGACCAGAGCGTTACCACCCGGCCGATCACGCGGATCCAGCGCCAGAAACAGGAAGTGATTCTGGAAGCGGCTCTTGAAGTTTTTTCCACACACGGCTTTCGCGGTGCCACCATTGACCAGATCGCGGAAGCGGCGGGCATGTCCAAGCCCAATCTCTTGTATTATTTCGGCCGCAAGGAAGACATCCACAAAGCGCTGATCGAACAGCTGCTGGACACCTGGCTGGCCCCGCTGGAGGAAATGGACGCGGCCGGCGATCCGATCCCCGAAATCCGTTCCTATATCCGCCGCAAGCTGGAAATGGCCCGCGATTTTCCGCGTGAAAGCCGGCTATTCGCCAATGAATTGCTGCAGGGCGCGCCGCGCATAGTTGATCTTTTGGAAAACCAGCTGAAGGCGCTGGTGGACGAAAAGGCCAGCGTTATCCAGGGCTGGATGAATGAAGGCAAGCTGGTGCAGGCCGATCCCTATCACCTGATCTTCGCCATCTGGGCGACCACCCAGCATTATGCCGATTTCGACGTGCAGGTGCGCGCCGTCCTGGGCCGCAATCGGGGCGGTGAAGGCCGTTTTGAAGACGCGGCGCGGTTCTTGGAACAGATGTTCATGCATGGGCTAAAACCCAAGCAAAAATAGCCTGGATTCAGCCTTTTTATTACCCTTAAAGTGCACGGCTTTCAGGGTGATGTCAGGGCAATAGTTTTCGCCTACTGGTCCGGCGCGAAATACAATACGACCAGTCCGAGGGCGGTGACCAATGCGCCAGCCGCAACGCTGGCCGTCACCCAGCCATTGCCCGAAAGCCCCTCATAAATGATCACGAAACTGGGCACGAGATAGCCATAGGACAGCACCTTGGCGGACGGCAGGCGCAGGGACGCGTATTGCAAGAGCATGAAGGTGACGACGCCGGTGAAAATGGCGAGATAGCCAATGACTGCCCAGACCAGAAGCGGCAGCGCCAGCCAGTTTGTGCTCAAGATACCGGGCAGGCCGTAAAGGGTGATCCAGGCGCCGGTGCCGAAGAGAATGAAAAACGTGGCATAAGCCTGCGTCTCCCCGCGATTGAACTTGCGCAATAGCGGGGCGAATATGGCGTGAGCAACGCAACCGGCGAAGAAAATCATCTCGCCCTGGCCGATTTTGAAACCGAGCAGCGCGTCGATATCCCCGCCGAAAACCACCCAGATCGAACCAGCCGCGGCAATGATGAGGCTGAGAACGACCAGCAATCCGAAAGTCTGCCCCACAATCAGCAGGCCGAACACGGCCGTCATCAAGGGGGTCAGCGTGAATACCGCGCTGGTTGAAATCGGCGATGTCATGGTCAGCGCCACGAACATCGAAACGAAATAGAAGGCCATCAGACCGCCAAGGATCGCATAGCGCCAGGAGGCCACGGGCCAGACCAGTTTGTGCCGGCGCAGGCCGAATGTATATCCGCCCAATATCGCGACGGCGATGAGATAGCGGGCCGCATTGAGCGGGGCGGGGTCAACATAAGGCAGGGCCAGCCGCCCGAGCGAGAACGATCCCGCGATCAGGGCTGCAAAGATGATCATGGCCAGGTGGCCGCGGAGTTTTTCTGTGCCGGTCGCCTGGACACGGTGGGATATTATTTCTGCCATACCATTTCGCTAGCATGAACCTGCGGCGCTGGCATCATTGTTTTGTATACATTACTCGAAAAAACAGTTTTGGCAGCCGGTTCACCCAAATCACCCGCACCGGGGGCGGATTGCCCGCAAATCGCTCTGCCATCGGCGATCAGGTCCGACTCCCTAAACCCCAAAGGTTCAACCTTGCGGCCGATCCTTATTGGCGGCGGCAAGGTCAATGCATACAGGCGAGGCGATATTCGACTATTCCGCCGGTTCAACCACCCGGTTGGGATTATTGGGATGGGTGGTCCAGTTGGCATAATCGGCTTCAACCGGCCTGCCGGTGCGTTCATCCATCATGCCGGGGCTGAGCTCTTCCATGGTGATGCAGTCCTCGACCGGACAGACATCAATGCAGAGGTTGCAGGCGACGCATTCGTCATCCTTGACCTCGAAGCCGCGCTTGCCGTCGATCGTGTTGGCAATGGCCTGATGCGAGGTGTCTTCGCACGCGATATAGCAGCGGCCGCATTTGATGCAGAGATCCTGATCGATCCGCGCCTTGGAGATGTAATTGAGGTTGAGATATTGCCAGTCGGTGACATTGGGTGTCGCCCGGCCGATCACATCATCAAGGCTGGTGTGCCCCTTTTCATCCATCCAGTTGGAGAGGCCTGAAATCATCTCCTCGACGACCTTGAAACCATAGGTCATGGCGGCGGTGCAGACCTGCACATTGCCCGCACCCAAGGCCAGGAATTCAGCCGCATCGCGCCAGGTGGTAATGCCGCCAATGCCTGAAATCGGCAATCCGGCGGTTTCCGGATCGCGGGCAATTTCGGCGACCATGTTGAGGGCAATGGGTTTGACCGCCGGGCCGCAATAGCCGCCATGGGTGCCCTTGCCGTCAATCGAGGGCTCGGGCGAAAACGTGTCGAGATTGACCGAGGTGATCGAATTGATGGTATTGATCAGCGAGACCGCATCGGTGCCGCCGTTTTTCGCCGCCCGGGCGGGTTTGCGCACATCGGCGATATTCGGGGTCAGCTTGGTGATCACCGGCATGCGCGAATATTGCTTGCACCAGCGCACCACCATTTCCACATATTCAGGCACCTGACCGACAGCGGCGCCCATGCCGCGTTCGCTCATCCCGTGAGGGCAGCCGAAATTGAGTTCAATGCCATCGGCCCCGGTCTCCTCGACCAGCGGCAGGATGGCCTTCCAGCTTTCTTCCTCGCACGGCACCATTAGCGAGACGACGACAGCCCGGTCGGGCCAGTTCATCTTGACCTGCTTGATTTCGCGCAGGTTCACATACAAATCGCGGTCGGTGATCAGTTCGATATTGTTGAGGCCGAGCAGACGCCGGTCGGCACCATAGATCGCGCCATAACGCGGGCCGTTGACATTGACCACCGGCGGGCCTTCCTCGCCCAAAGTTTTCCAGACCACACCACCCCAGCCCGCCTTGAAAGCACGCTCGACATTATAGGCCTTGTCGGTCGGCGGGGCGGAGGCCAGCCAGAACGGGTTCGGGGATTTGATGCCAACGAAATTGTTTCTGAGGTCTGCCATATCCGGTGTCCTCCCGTTAGCCCGCAAGGGCCTTGTTGATCGCCTCGGCCGCGTCGCGGCCATGGGCTGCGGCGGTCACTGTCAGATCGTCGCCGCCATAAACACAATCGCCCCCGGCCCATACCTTGGCGTGGGAGGTGTGCATGTCGGGGTCGACCTTGATCCGGCCCCCCTCCAGCACCAACGCGGTGAAATCACTGTCAAAGCTCTGCCCGATGGCCTTGAAAATCTGGTCGGCCTCAAGGGTCATGGTCGCCCCCAAAAGGGTCAGCTTGCCATCCTTGAGGGTCGTATATTCAAGCTCCAGCCCGGTGACCTTGCCATTCTCGCTCAGCACCTGTTTGGGGGCCAGCCAATGGCGGATATTGACGCCTTTGGCGGCGGCCAGTTCCTGCTCGAAGGCGGAGGCATTCATATGGTCCTGCCCGCGCCGGTAACAAATCGTTACCTCTTCAGCGCCTAAAAGCTTGGCCTGAATCCCTGCGTCAATCGCGGTCATGCCGCCGCCGATGACGATCACCTTGCGCCCGATCGGCAGCTTGGCAACGTCAGAAGACTGGCGCAGTTCGGCGATAAAATCGATGGCGTCGCGCACCCCATCGGCACCCTCGCCTTCGGCCCGTAATGCATTGACGCCCGCAA
>Ga0209344_10002711_pt1 | contig 19042 bp, 16 predicted proteins | sample Cruoilmetagenom6_FD_187293 | JGI IMG/M metagenome (GOLD analysis project Ga0209344, IMG submission 187293) | Oil polluted marine microbial communities from Coal Oil Point, Santa Barbara, California, USA - Santa Barbara Oil Seep Sample 6 (SPAdes)... | ecosystem: Environmental > Aquatic > Marine... | reverse complement strand
AACACAGAGCTGGAATCCGCTTTTCAATGCGAATTGGCTCCAGGACAACATTCGTTCCTCGATCAACTCGAAGCGGAGTTATCCGCATTCTTCACAGGTGATCTGAAAGAATTCACTGTCCCACTCGATACACCAGGGACTGATTGGCAGCAACGCGTGTGGAAAGCACTCCGAACGATCCCATATGGGAAAACTGTCTCATATGGACAAATCGCAGAGCAACTGGACAACCCAGGAGGTTCAAGAGCAGTCGGACTCGCGAATGGACGAAATCGAGTTTCGATTGTGATCCCTTGCCATCGAGTGATCGCCGCCGACGGAACATTACACGGATACGGCGGCGGCGTAAATCGCAAACGCTGGCTACTCGATCATGAAGAATCCAATAGTTCGAGCGGACTTTTTCAATCAGCTCAATAAAAAACTCCGACGAACGCCGGAGCTTATTGATTAAGTTTTTGACAACTTCGATTATCGCTTCCGGCGCAGTATCGCCAATCCACTCAACCCAATGAGAGACAACGCACTCGGAGCAGGAACAGCTCTCATCTCAGTAAGCACAAAATCCAATGAAGGAGTGTTAACAAAGTCTCCTACATCGTCACGATGCGTGTTATTGAAGATGACTTCAAAGCTGGTAACTGAACTGAGATCCATTGCAAAGAAATCGAACCCGTTAACTATATCGACTGAAGTCGTTTGGTTTGAACCTGCTTCAACGAGCAATGAGCTCGTCACTGCTTTTCCTCCGAAGCTGCCCAACATCACGATTCGAATTGTGAAGTCTTGATCCACCTCGAGAAAATCAAACTCAAGCGTTGTGTTTCCTGAGGAGAGTAAATCCAGTGGTCCTTGATTGAGATTATATCGCATGCTCAATCTTTGTTGAACTCCAACACCCGAGTTCATAAACACTGCGCCGATGTCATCATCGCTCGCGAACGCAGTATCCAACTCAACGTTGCCGCCTTGAGAAAATGGATCTGAAATGATTGATCCATTGAATGTTGCACGGTGCCCGAGCGCATCGTTGTTTGGGTCCGAATCATAATCATCAAGCACGATTGCACCTGCGTTTGCGAGACTGCAGATCGTGAACGCGATAAAGCTCAGATACCGGATTCGATTCTTGTTTCTTGTCTGTGGCATTTGTTTTCCTTCTACTAATAAGTAATAAATAATTCCACTCGCTGCGCACACAATGACAACTCACACATGCACAGCAGTGCTTCATTCAAAACGAGACAACAAAATCAGTAGAATGCCAATAAAAACACACCGTATGGCACGGGATCATTATAATTTATAAGGAAACAAGTTAATCAAGCCCTAATTGACGCATCGATACAACTCCAGCCACTTCCACAACTTGTGGCTGACCGACCAACCGAAGATGAGCAATCAACGAAGCAAACTCGTCTCGCAGAGGCGCAACGAAGCTCACAGGATCATCACTCATCGGATGATTAAATGCGAGCAAAGCTGCGTGGAGCGCTTGTCGTTCGAGCAGGACTTGTCCTTCCGAATCAACAAACGACTTCCCTTTGTACATGTCATCGCCCACGATTGGGTACCCGATATGAGCGAGATGCACACGGATCTGATGGGTCCGTCCAGTTAACAACTCAAGTTCGACGAGCGAATATTTCCGAGCTTCGTGTTTCTTTGCAATCGGAGGCACTTCGTATCGCTCTCGAACTCGACATACAGTCTTACTTGGTTTCCCAAGATCGTCATAACGAACAACTCGTTTTTCACGAGACCCTTTCGCACGCGAAAGATGAGGACCAAGTGGCAGATCAATCAGCTGCATATCCGGTTCTACCCATCCTTGAACAAGAGCAAGATACCGTTTGTCAATTTTCCGATCTTGGAATCGTTGCCCCATCTTCCAATGCGCTTCATCTGATTTCGCAAACACAATGCACCCAGAAGTGTTCCGATCGAGACGATGCACAACACCAGGACGAGCGAACTCTTCGCCTACAGATGACAGCTCACCTGAATCTGTTTTCCCAAAGTGATGCACGAGCGCATTGAGCATCGTCCCGCGATTCTCTGCGCGCGCCGGATGCACAATAATGTCTGGTTGCTTGTTGATCACAAGGATGTATTCATCTTCATAGAGTACATCAAGTGAAATATCATCCGCTTCGATTTCTCCGCTCGCAGGTTGAGGGATAACAAGGCTGATCAGATCTCCGAGTCGAAGCTTCGTCGATGACTTTGCGATGCGTCCATTGACCTTTGCACCACCCGAATCGATCAAGCTCTGGAGCTTATTTCGACTCATAAACTTGACACGAGAAGTCAGATACCGATCAAGTCGATCCTTAACATCTCGCATCATTTCAAAATCAATCGTGACTACAAAGCCATCCTCACCCTGCTCACGAGCATCGATATAAGCTTGTCGGACTGCTTCGCCATCTATCTTTCCGCCTGGAAGAATAAACTGGCCGCCATCAGCAGCGTTCTCAGTTAACTTCTCTGACAGAGGTTCATTTCGGCGATCGCCGGCCGGGATAGATCCCGAATCACTCACGGCGTATCTGAAGTTGTTTCAGGTTCAACAGCAGGATCTGCTGCAGGTACAGTCTCATCATCAACAGTTGGGATTGAAGGGATATCCAAATCCTCAGTCTGATCAATCTCAGGTGTTGAGTTCTGAATTGAGTTCATGATCTCTTGGAGTTGTTCAGGAGAAATGGTTTGTTGACCATCAGCACCCAACATTTCTTCGCCTGTTAATGGAGTCAAATCCGCAGTGCTTGGCAAAGCAGTAACGAGCTTAACTTCTTCAAGACTCCCAATGCGATTGGTTGCGAAAGTTGCGATTGACTCGTAGTGATGCTCTGTTGCTAATGATTCGAGACTCTGGTATTGAGTCTTGGCGCCATCAAAGTCACGCATGCCTTCTTTAACAGCAGCGAGTCTTGAGTACGCTTGCATTGCGATGAGTTCTTTACCTGCTGCATCCTTTGTCAGATCTAGTACTTGCTGCGCCATATCGCCGGCCTGCTCTAGATAGACCTTGCGTTGAGTTTCATCGAGTAGATCTGCTTCGTTGATAAGTTCACCCGTGTTCGGATTTGTTTCTGCGCCAGGTCGGAACCCAACAACAAATGCGTTAAGATAGATATCAGAAGTTGTCAACAGTGCGAGTTCAGGAACTGAGCGAACGCCGCTATATTCATCTGCAAGTGTTTTGAGCGAAGCAGGTGAAGGGTTTGCACCGGTTGTTGCGGATTCAAACTCACTGAATGCTTGATCAATTCGTGCAATCTTCTGTCGCTCGAGATACTGCATTCCTGCATAGATCAACGCCGCGACTGCGAGCGTGAGTAATACCGGCGAACTCCACTTGTTCAAGAAGTCGATAAACTCTTGATTGACCCGTGAGTCCTCAAGCCCAGCACCTTCACGAATCTTTGTTTGCCGATCGTCCATAGCGGATCCTTTTCCTATTCATCACTCAGCTTGAGCTTCAATCACTCATGTCAGTTCAAGCGGGTGCAATCGTAGCGGCCCAATTGCCCTTAGGCATCTGAAAACCGGTGATCAGGCCCCCGAAGTGGGCTCAATTGAGTCCCAGAATCGCCACGGGCGAGAATCTTCGAGGATCTCAGCAGGAACCAATGCTTCTCGAATCGATTTCACAAGTGTCTCGATACCCGCTGCAGGTTCACTCTTCGTGATCGCAACAGCACAATCGACATCAACTAGATGCGATCCCATATCTGCCCGTGTTCCGAGCTTGATCCGCTCTAAGCGAGAAGGAATTGACTGCTCCAATCGAGGATCCAGCTTGCCTTCATCATCGTTTGAGTTGATGCAGTGAACAACTAGCTGAGCGTTCGCAATCACATTCATCGCGATTCCGATAGCTTCAGCATCGTTCGTCGATAATCCAACGCGTTCGTCGATTCCTGGAGTGTCGATCCAGCGGACGACAAAACCTCCAAGATCGACGAGAACTCCAACATGATCTCGGGTTGTCCCAACGATATCTGCTACGAGTGAAACTTGTTCGCCTACAAGTGCGTTGATGAGAGTCGATTTGCCAACATTTGCTCGACCCACTGCGACAACTACAGGCGGCTCAACGAGCCTGTGCAATGCTGCTTGTCCATCGGAATCGAGAATCTGATCTAAGTTGTTTGCCAAATCGGTTCGCTCTGTTACACCGACGGATTCCCAACGTGAAGGTTGTGAAAGTAATACATCAACTGCAAGCGGGCTCGCAGCTTTTGCTAACACTGACAGCATCAGCGCTTCGATTTCATTTTTCGCTTCCGGATACATCAACGATGGATCGTCATCAACTCGAAGCTGGATACCGAGTTCAATGAGCTTTGCAGAAATTTCACGGACAACCGCAATCCCCCCATGAGGCATAAGCATGATCGAATCTTGATCCCATCGCACAATGACTCCATCGTCTACATCGTAAAAACTCGAATGACGAAGTTGATGCCGATTCGGTATCGGTAGTTCTATTTGATCGAGATCAGGATGCACTACCCGGATCATCGCGATTGCTCCAGCTGCTGATAGGGGTGTCTCAATGATGTGGTACGGCACATTGCCCTGCCGATTCATTCGAGTCCGCCGAGCTCTTCATCAGTCATTGAGTCTAAATCATCCTCATCTTCGAGGATCATTTTACATGCAACCCGAATCCCGTTGAGTTGGAGTTCAGGAACGAATGCTTCGATTAACTCGTCGTCTTCGAGAATTCCCATATCTCCGCCTGTCGCGATGATCTGAGGATATCCCTCGTAGAACTGAGCGTACCGCTCTGACAGGTATCGAATCGCACCACGAACTGCAGCGCTCACTCCGAGCAACATTGCATCGTCAGTCTGTCTTCCAGGTTCGAATGAGCTTGGATCAATTTTCTCATACTTAAGCTGTGGTAGATGAGCAGTTCCATCACTCATCGAATCAAGCATCATTTTCACACCAGGCATTATCGCGCCGCCGTGATAAACACCTTCTCCATCAACGAAGTCGACAGTGATCGCTGTTCCCATGTCAACAACGACGCATGCTTGTTTGACAACGTCGAAAGCGCCGATTGCACAGAGTAATCGATCTTGTCCGACTGTTTCTTCGCCTGACTCTGTCAACGAGTGACGGATCGGAATCTCGACATCACGTCCGAGCAGATGTGTCGTCCATCCGAAGCGATCTTTGAGTACTTCCTCAATCGCGACGCTTGCGGATCGAGAAACCGATGACATAAAGATCACTGGTTCTACACCTGGAAAGTCGTATTCTTCAAACAGGGCAGATACAAAGGATGCGATATCTTCTGGAACATCGGTATTAAGAGACTGAGCTTTGACACACTCTTTTCCTACGAGAACTCCCACGCGTGTGCGTGTGTTCCCTACCGCGATCGCGATCATAGTGTTAATTGAGCTTGAGTCTTCGGTTGAGTTCATCTGTATTGGTTCAGGCATTCCTAATGATATGCCTTGAAATTGGATGATTGACTCGATCTCATGCAACAACACGCCCACCTTGCTATCCTTTATTCACAGAACAAGATCACTCCCCTTTGATTTGAGATAAAACTGCATGACTACTTGCCAAGTTGACCCATCCATCGAGCGAAAATCGATCAAAGGATTCAAGTTCCCACTCGGGGTTTACCCCGTTGAAACGATGACTCCGATGATTGGATACTCATCTGAGTTTGAACCTGCAGACAATGCAGAGGAGATGGGTGACTGGGAAGCTTGGCCGGATCAATATGTCTTTGATATTGTGATGCCTGCTGATCGAGTCGAAGCATTCTGGCATCAAGTCTTTGCGATGATGCCAGGCCGAATTTTCCCTATCATCGACTACATCGGACACGATGCTTATAGAGAAATCGACCCGTATATGGCTTACGAGCCGATTGGGAAAGAAAAGGTAATCGATGCGATCCGAACCTATCGCCCGTTCTTCTTCGAAGACGGTATGGTTGGTTTTGGAGCAGTCTCAGAAGACCCGTTTTTCTATATCTTCGTCGACGAGCATAAAATCGTGACGATCCGAGTCGAGTCACAGTTTAAACCTCGAGTAGAAAAGCTGCTTGCAGCATTCGATATCGAACCAAAAGAAGAACCTGCAGGAGCAGATTCAGCTGCTCATGAGCATCGAGCTGTCCTTGTGACCACTCCTGAACACCCTGAACTGCTCAACGGCGACGAGATCCTCGAAAGAATGAGAGACGCCTGGAATCTCGTTTTGAATGTGGATCCAGAAACAAATGTGGATGATGATGGGAAAGAACTCGGAATTACTCTCTGGCGTAGTTTTCTGAGATACGCTACCGATCAAAACCCTGATGAACAATATGCTGAAGTCTTCCTTACTACTGACTCAATCAGAAAAGCGGAAGAACTCTCGCAGCAAGCAATCATCTCAACCTTCGAAACAGAATCGGAATGGCACGATGTAATCATCATCGCAGTTGATCGATTTACATCAGAACAACTGATGGAGATATTCAAAAAGGAATCAAACGCTAAACCATTTGATCTCAATGTTTTAGAAGCAGATTCAATATTAGCAATCCGACTCATTATGGATAAAGAACAGTCCTAACTGATTTCGATGAGATGGTTGGTTCTTGATAATTCGCTTTTGAAACATGGCAATGAAACACTTGCTGCTTTGACATTTCTGAAGTTCTTAAATCAGATGGAACCATCCTTACGGTGCACTCGAATAGGTGATCTACTAGGGACAAGACTGTGCAGCCCCGCTTCTGCACAAGTGAAGATGACAGAGAAAACTATTTAAAAAGGGTAAACTCATTGCTGTTGGGATTTGCGATTCTGGTCAAAGCCCGGTATCGTCCTCTCCCTACGAGAGTCGCTCAAATGCTGCGGATCTGCGTAGCATACCATTTGTCGGTCGTATATCTGTGATATATTACGGACAAGACAAGATATTCACGGAGAGGATGCAATCGGTGCATCATCCCGTATTAGAGTTCGAAAGAGAGCTGGTAATTCCAGTTTTCTTCCCCCACGATCCAATGGAGTGATCCGGATGTCACCCACCACTTATCGTTCAGTTCGTTCATTGCTTCTCGCCGCGGTCGCCTTCACAGGTGTACATGCAACTCCAGCAATGGCACTCAATTTCAACACCACATCTGCTCTGTCGAGCGAATCTGTGGAATCGATGCTTACCAAAGCAACGAATCTCCTCGATGATTCAAAGCTCATTCACGCACGAGCAATGTTGCTAGCACTCCAAGATTCACCGTCAGGTGCCGCAATGAGTGATGAGCAGAGTCAAAGGCTCTGGACTCTCCTCGCGAGTACAGAACGCAAGATCCAGAAGACTTCGCGTGTCGAAATCAGCCTCCAGAAGTGTGAGCTTGCATTCTTCAACGACAACCTCGTTGAAGCAACGCGACAAGCAACCACTGTTGTGGAGTCGAGTCAATCCGACAGCGATGATGTTCAGCGAGCAAATGATCTACTCGCTCAGATCGACGCACGCAAGACAGACGCATCATCAAAGGTCGATACCGCGATCCAAATGGCATCACAGGCATTTGACGCAGGCGAGTACGATCAAGCGAAGACCTTGATCTCACGCATCGGCCAACTCGGACTCGATCTCAACGAAACTCAATCAAACGCTCTAAATGCACATCGTGACATACTCAGCAACATTGAGCAGTCAAAAGGTGTTTCATTCAACTCATTCAATCCTGCGATGGGCATGCTCGCTCCAGAGTCAGGTATGAACACCGATTGGCTCACAGGCAATACTCAAGACGGCGCTCGTACAGGCTCTTACCTTGGACAACCTGAAGATCAGCCTGCGATTGAAATCCAGCTTGTGAATGAAGAACCTGAAGTTGATCTCCTCGAAGCAGCTCGCCGATTTGAAGCACAGAGCCTGCTCGGGCAAGCAAATGTGGCATTCGAAGAGCGTCGATTCAACAAGGCACTCGAACTCTACACGCAAATCGTGAGCAACTTCAGCAACCAAGTTTCCGCTGATGAACTCACTCTCGCTCGTGATCGTCAGAGCGAAGCTCAGATCCAGCTTGGTACTCAGGGTGGACCTGATGGTGACATCCTCACAGATACCATCGCGGATACATCACTTGAGCGTCAACGTGCTGAAGCAGCGTTCAAAAACTTCCTCCAGCAAGCTCAACAAGCACTCGCTGAAGGCGACACAAGCACAGCTCGTACTCTCGCAGCTCAAGCTGATCTCACAATCAAGCGTGCTCGTGACACGATGCCAGAATCTGCTTACGAGCAGCATCTTGACACTGTCGCATCATTGATCACTGATATTAACGGAACTGAGAATCAGCTCCGTATCGCTGAAGCTGAAGCTGAGAAGCAACGACTTCAGCAGGAAACAGCTTCGCTTGCTGATCAACGTAACCGCGAGCGGAACGCAAAGATCATCGCAAATCTGGAGAGAGTCCATGCACTCCAGCAGGAACTCAAGTACGAAGAAGCTCTTGAAGTCGTCGAATCGATCCTCTTCCTTGATCCGAACAACCCAGCTGGATTGCTCCTCAAGGACATCATCGAAGACACAATCATCTATCGTCAGAACCTTGGATACCAGCGTACCAAGTCAAAGAGCTACATGAACCAATCCGTTGAAAACCAGGAAGCAATGATCGCTCCTGCTTCAATCATCGGATACCCAGATGACTGGCCATCGATCTCGTTCCGTCGTGGAGAGATCCTTGAGTTCGCTGAATCTGAAGCAAACCGCTCAGTGCTCGCGACTCTGCGTGACACACGTATGCCTGTCGAGTTCAACGACAATGCATTCGAAGATGTTGTCGCTTTCATTGGTTCAACAACCAACATCGATATTGATATCGACTGGGAATCACTCGCAGACATCGGAGTTGATCCAGATACCCCAGTTGATCTCAAGCTCAAGAATGTACAAGTCTCAGTCCTTCTCGATCGCGTACTCGGAAAAGTTTCCGATCCAACGCTTCCAGCAGGCTGGTCAATCCAAGACGGTATCTTGACGATTGCTTCCGATGAAGTCCTTCGTCTCAACACAGTTCTTGAAACTTACGACATCCGCGACTTGATCTTTGTAGTCCCTGACTTTGATAATGCACCTGAGTTCGATCTCCAGAGTGCGGTATCACAGGCCGGCGGCGGCGGCGGTGGCGGCGGCGGTCAAAGCCCGTTCAGCGGCGGCGGCGGCAATGTAATCGATCTCCCAAGAGTTGATCGTGTACAAGCAATCATCGACCTCATCCAAGCAAATGTTGACCCAGACGGATGGACATCAATCGGTGGCGATACCAGCTCTATCACAGAGCTCAACGGTAACTTCATCATCACTTCGACCCCAAAGAACCATCGTGCGATCATCGGATTGCTTAACAAGTTGCGTCAGCAGCGTGCGGTTCAGTTGAATGTGGAAACAAGATTCCTCTCCGTCGATCAGAACTTCTTTGAGCAAATCGGTTTCGACCTTGATGTATACTTCAATGCGAACAACACAGAGCTTCAGCTCGCACGCATTATTGATCCATCGATTCTGCCTTCCGATTACTTTGGATCAGACGGACGACTCCTTGATAATGTCTCCGGCGGCGGCATCTTCCCTGTCGATACCGACGGCGATGGTATCGCTGATGCATTCAACGCGATCACTCAACCAGTGCTCGGCCCTGGATTCAACGGCGGTACACTCCCAGACGGATCTTCACTTGGAAGCGACAGCTTCTCAGTGATCAGCGCTGCTCAAAACTCCTTTAATCTTACAAACGAACTCGCAGCTGCAGGTTCATTTGCTTCACAGATCATCGGACTCAACCCAGCACTCGGCGTCTCAGGTCGATTCCTCGATGATATCCAAGTTGACTTCCTTGTCGAAGCAACACAAGCAGATCAGCGTTCAGTAGTTCTTACTGCTCCACGACTGACCTTTACGAACGGCCAACGCTCGTACATTGCAGTGTCTACTTCGACGACCTTCGTGTCTGACTTGACTCCAGTGGTTGGTTCAAGTGCAGGTGCGTTTGACCCGACGATTTCAACAATCTCGACAGGTGTCGTGATCGACGTTGAAGGCGTTGCATCAGCAGATCGTCGTTATGTGACACTGACTATCCGAACAACTCAATCGCGTTTGAGCTTTGCTCAAGACCGTACAGTTCAGGGTGCAGCAGGTGGCGGTGGCACAACCGGCGGTGCAGCAAGTGCATTCGAAGGTACAGTACAGGTTCCTGTTATTGACGCGACTGACTTGAGAACAACCGTAACAATCCCTGATCAAGGCACAGTCTTGCTCGGTGGCCAGCGCGTTGTTGAAGAGCTCGAAGTTGAAACAGGTGTTCCTGTCCTCTCGAAGATTCCTATCTTGAGTCGCTTCTTCTCGAACCGTGTTGATTCGAAGTCAGAAAAGACCCTCCTCGTCTTGCTCAAGCCAACCATTCTTATCCAGAATGAAGAAGAAGAACTCAACTTCCCAGGCTTGCTCGATCAGCTCGGTCAATAAGTTCAGACTCGGATCCTCGCAATGAAATCAATCACAAGGGCACATCGAAAGATGTGCCCTTTTTTCATATTCTTCCCTGAGAACTTTTTTCCGGCGACATCTTCACTACTCAAGCACACCAAACCGTGCCAAGTTGATACAATTGATCTATAGTACAGCCGTAGTTCACTAGATGCATATTCGTGAGGGACCGCAAAGATGTCCGATTCAAGACTCAAAATCTCGAACACCGATGGGGTAACCCTGGTCGAGTTTATTGACCGTAACATCCTCGACGAAGCCAACATTCAAGCAATCAGCGAGGAGATCACTTCAGTGATCGAATCCGCAGATGTTCCGAAGTTGCTCATCAGCTTCTCAAATGTTGATCATCTCTCATCAGCAGCTCTGGGTGCATTGATCACGATCAATAACAAGACCCGTGAAAAGAGCGGCCAGCTACACCTTGCAAATATTGATCCTCAGATCTACGAGGTATTTGTTATTACTCGACTCAACAAACTCTTCAACATTCACGAAACGACAGACGAAGCGCAGAGCGCATTCGCGAGCTAAGCAACTTCTATTCGAGTCTTGTTGCCCGCTTGAGCAAAGATGGGTAACTGTTTATCAGCCGTCATTTATTTGGATCGATCTGTGAGCATGAGTGATAAAAACACCCAAATCCAGAATGCAACCAAGGTGGTCCTTGAGCGGAATCGTGACAAGATCGGTTCACTGATTGATCAAATTCTTGAACACGCAAAGGGACATGCATTCGGAGACAGCTCACTCTTTGCAATCCGTTTAGCAATCGAAGAAGCAATCACAAATGCCTTTGAGCACGGGCACGAGAATCTTGATGCATCGTTGCCGATTCAAGTCGAATACGCTGTAAACGAAACCGAAATCCAAATTGCAGTCCAGGACCAAGGTCCAGGATTCTCGCCTTCAGATCTCCCAGATCCGACTTTGCAAGAGAATCTTGCTAAACCATCTGGCCGCGGCGTGATGTTGATGAAAGCGTACATGACTGATGTCGCGTTCAACGACAAGGGTAACCGAGTGAAGCTTCGGTTTGAATCCCCTAGTTTCTGATTACAAATCACATCCTGTAGACTCGTAGATTTCTTGCTCTGTATATTGCAATCGACTACAATATATCTGGAATGATTCTAAATATCAGGACCGTTTTATCCTCAATAGTACGGTTTTCATCGCAATATGATGAAACCCAGAAGGAAAAGCCATGAGCATTAAACTGCCAATCTATCTCGATCACGCGGCGACTACACCTTGTGATCCCAGAGTTGTCGAATCAATGCTGCCTTACTTCACCGACATGTTCGGAAACCCGGGTTCACGCAACCACTCATATGGTTGGGACTCAGAAGAAGCAGTCAGCAAAGCACGAGAGCAAGTCGCGTCATTGATTGGCGCGGATCCGAAGGAGATTATTTTCACTTCGGGTTCAACCGAATCCAACAACCTAGCAATCAAGGGCGCCGCAAATATGTACGCCAAGAATCCAGCTGGGACTGAGCATCGCGGCCACATAATTTCTGTGATCCACGAGCACAAAGCAGTTCTTGATCCATGCAAACGCCTCGAAAAAGAAGGGTTCGATGTCACCCTTCTTGAACCAGGACAAGATGGACTCGTTACTCGCAAGATGATTGAAGACGCGATTCGTGACGACACCATTCTTGTTACAGTCATGTGGGCAAACAACGAAATCGGAACGATCAACGAGATCCCACAGATTGGTGAGCTCTGTCATGACAAGGGGATCATCTTTCATACGGACGCGACACAGTGGGTTGGAAAGATGCCTACAAATGTGAAGAAGGACAATGTTGATCTACTCTCACTTTCTGCACACAAGATGTACGGCCCTAAGGGCGTTGGTGCGTTGTATGTTCGTCGTCGTCGTCCTCGTGTTCGTTTGATCGCACTCCAAGAAGGCGGCGGGCAAGAGCGAGGATACCGCTCAGGTACTCTCAATGTAACCGGGATCGTTGGACTCGGAAAAGCATGCGAACTCTGTGCTCAAGACATGGACAGCGAACGCGAACGCTTGCTTAAGCTCCGCAATAAGCTTGAAACATCCCTTGAATCAAAGCTTGATGTTGTTCAAGTGAACGGGCATCGCGAAAAGCGACTCGCTCACGCTACCAACATCTCCTTTGGGTTCGTTGAAGGCGAGAGCCTGATGATGGCACTCAAGGAAATCGCAATGAGTTCAGGATCCGCATGTACTAGTGCATCGCTTGAACCAAGCTATGTGCTCAAAGCGCTCGGAGTCGGAGACGATCTCGCACACTCCTCGCTTCGTATCACTATGGGAAGATGGACAACGGAAGAAGAAGTTGATTACGCGATCGAAAAGATCTTCGAAGCAGTCAGCAAACTCCGTGAACTCTCTCCGCTGTTTGATATGCACAATGAAGGCATTGATATTTCGAAGATTGAATGGGCAGCGCACTAACTCGCACCCTTAAACATAACAACAACCGCCGAGATCGGCGAAAGAAGGCAGATATGGCATACTCAGAAAAAGTGATCGAGCACTACGAAAAGCCTCGAAATGTTGGTACATTCGGTACACAGAAAGAAATCAAAGAGCGCCAAGACATTGGTGTTGGACTCGTTGGCGCTCCAGAATGTGGCGATGTCATGCAGCTCCAAATCAAGGTCGGAGATGACGGGCAGATCGAAGATGCAAAATTCAAATGCTTCGGTTGTGGCTCAGCGATCGCAAGTTCATCGCTCGCAACTGAATGGCTCAAAGGCAAATCTCTCGATGAAGGACTAGAGATTAAAAATACCGAGATCGTTGAGGAGCTGTCGCTCCCTCCAGTGAAGATCCATTGCTCGGTACTCGCTGAAGATGCGATTAAGTCCGCAATTGCCGATTACAAAGAGAAAAACAGCAAATAATCCTCGACATTCATTGATGAGTTGATTGAATTCAATTCTATCTTGAACTGAGGCATAGAATCCTAACCCGCTTACCATATCGGATGAAATGGAAATGGATTGGAGTTGACAATGAGTACAGAAACAGCAACAAACACTGAAACTACCCACGACCAATCGGTTGTAATCTTGACAGAGCTTGCAGCAAAAGAAGTCATGAACATCGTTGCTTCGCAAGAACTCGATGCTGACAAAGTCCGTCTCCGAGTCGGAGTCAAGGGCGGCGGCTGCTCAGGCTTTAGCTACCTCCTTGATCTCACTGAGACTCAGAAGGATTCTGATGAAGTCTTTGAACAGCACGGTATCAAGATCATTGTTGATCCTAAGAGCATGCTCTACCTCGCCGGCGTTACAGTCGACTTCAAGGATGAGATCATGGGCAGAGGCTTTGTATTCAACAACCCAAATGCGACAAGCAGTTGTGGTTGTGGTTCAAGTTTCTCAGCATAACCAGCACGATCTAGCAATAAATGATTCAACACCCTCAAATCTAGAGGGTGTTTTTCATTTTACGGGTTGCACATTTGTCTCTGATACGGTTGAATAGGTTTTATCATGCGTGAATCGCAGATATCGAGAATCACACGCCACGGAAAGGCTTGATAACAATGACCGAATCTCCAATACCACTCGATACTACTCAAGGCTACTGCCCCCCTACTGCGGTCCAGTTCAGCGTCTTCTTATCCAACAAAGTCGGCAAAATGCTCGATCTGACAGAGGTTTTTGATGAATCACCAGTCGCATTGATTGCACTTTCAGTTCATGAAGCTTCAGATCATGCAGTCGTCCGATTGATTACCAACTCTGCGAAGGATGCGAGACAGAGCCTCAGGGAGAACAGGTTCCCTTTCTCAGAGCACGAAGTACTGCTTGTCGAACTGAGCGATGGCCATAGTCTCTCCAAGCTCTGCCTGTATCTACTGGGTGCTGAGATCAATATCGCCTTTGCGTATCCTCTGATGCACAACTCTTCCGAGTCTCCTGCGATCGCAATTGCGGTCGACGACCCAACCCTTGCAGGCCAGATCCTCAGACGAAAAGGGTTCAAAATGCTCGGAGAATGTGATCTTTCACTCTGAATAGGGCAATTTCGCCCTCACTTCTCTCAATTCTCGTCAAAACAAACAACCAAATGTGCCATTCGTCGGTACCCTTATTCGTATCGACAGCAACTCGGGCAAAAACGAATCAAATCAAGGAGCTTTACATGAAACGGATGTTCACGAATACCGCACTCTTCATCGTCCTCGCAGCAGGATCTACAGCGATCGCTCAAGGTCCTGATCACAAGCATACGGACATGGCTGACAAAGCCAAAGAAGTCCAACCGACACTTGAAGACTTTGTCGGCAAAGCAAAGCTCCCTGAACTCTTCATTGGTTCAAAGGCGCCTGAACTCCAAATCGCGAAGTTCGTCAAAGGTGATTCAGTAGATGGCTTTGAAAAAGATCAGGTTTATGTCGTCGAGTTCTGGGCAACTTGGTGTGGTCCATGTATCGCGGCATTCCCTCATCTCTCCGAGCTCCAAGCAGAGCACGGCGAAAAAGTTCAGTTCATCGGTGTCAACGTCTGGGAAGGTGTTGAAGATCAAGCTGAAAGAATCGAAAAAGTAGAAGGCTTCGTCGCTGATCAAGGCGATCGTATGAGCTACACCGTTGCTGTTGAAAATGGAAGCGGCATGGCAGACAACTGGATGAAACCAGCTGCTCAAAACGGAATCCCTGCAGCATTCATCGTCGATGGTACTGGACACATCGCATGGATCGGTCACCCAGCTTCAATCGAAGAACCACTCGCTGATGTCGTTGCTGGAAAGTTCGATCCATCAACAGCTGTCGAGCAAGCAAAAGATGAAATGCTGCTCATGTCCGCATTCAGCATGTTCAGAGAATCAGTCCAAAAAGGTGAGAACCTAAGCGATGCTCGTCAGATTGCAAATATCCTGATCGAAAAACATCTCTCTGATGAACCATCAGGACTCAACGCGATTGCTTGGATGCTTTTGACTGCAGAGTCAAAAAACATCGGTATGGCAGACTACAAAGTTGCTCACAAAGCAATCGCAATCGCATGTGAAAAGACAAAGTGGGAAGATTGGTCACTCCTCGATACCTATGCGCTCGCTGCGTTTAAAACAGGCCATAAAGACGAAGCAATCAAGTGGCAGAAAAAAGCAATCGATCTCGCTCCTGCAGCGAACGATTCAGCTGTAAAAGAACTCGAAACCCGATTGGCAGAATACACAGAAGCTGACTAAGTACTCGTCAACATTTGAATCAATCATATAAAAGACCCCACAATATAGTGGGGTCTTTTTTCATAGCTAAATACTCAATCAACTCAGAGACTAAATCGGAACTAGTTGAGCCCTTGATCGCCGAGCCAATGTTCCGCATCGATTGATGCTTGACATCCCATACCTGCGGCGGTGACCGCCTGACGATAGGTTGCATCCGCGACATCACCTGCAGCGAAGACGCCTGCGATGTTTGTTTTGCTTGATCGCGTTTTGAGATCAATGTATCCAGCATCATCGAACTCAAGACCTGAATCACGCAGGAACTTGGTTGCAGGAGTGTGCCCGATAGCGACGAACATGCCTTTGACTGGGAGTTCAGATTCTTCTCCAGTAACTGTATCCTTGAGTCGAATCGCGTACAGCTTTTCTGAACCATGCTCGTCTGGATTACTGAGACATTCAAGCACGACTTTGTTCCAGAGTACTTCAGAGTTCTCATTGCTCAAGAATCGTTCCTGCATCACTTTGGAACCGCGAAGTTCATCTCGACGATGAATGATGTATACCTTTGAGCCAAACTTACTGAGGTAGGTTGCCTCTTCGAGTGCGGTGTCGCCGCCACCGATTACCGCGAGAGGCTGATCACGAAACGCAGGGAGTGCTCCGTCGCATACTGCACAGGCGCTGACGCCGCCACCGGTTGTTGCGAGCGCCATTTCGCTTTCGAGACCGAGCCAGTTTGCAGTCGCGCCTGTTGAAACGATCACTGCGTGAGCTTTGACTTGATCGCCTTCAGATGTGTGCAAGGTGTGCGGCGATCCATCTGTCGAGAAATCACATCGTACGATGTCTTGTCCAACAACAGTTGTTCCAAAACGACGAGCTTGTTGCTCGAACTTCATCATCATCTCAGGACCTGCGACTCCGTCTGGGAATCCAGGATAGTTCTCTACATCAGTAGTGAGCATGAGCTGACCGCCAGGGAGGATTGGACCTGGGTCTTGCTTTGCAACTCCGACATAGACGACAGGATCAAGATTCGCTCTCGCTGCATAGATCGCTGAGGTCCATCCTGAAGGTCCTGAACCAATGATGACTACCTTATGTACTGTATTATCGCTATCTGCCAAGCTGTGCTCCTTGCTATCTGTAGACCCATCGAGGGTGTATCCATACTGCTGAACATGAACAAACCAACCATCACTGAGAACTATTCCGAAATGGTCAGAATGAATCTTAGCACCCAATAAGCTGATATATAAAAATGACCGGGTCATCGTAATGACCCGGTCAGGTAAGAGAGAGCAATGTTTGATCCAACTCTATTCAGAGTCCGAATCTAAGGTTTTTAGCCTGCTTTGTATGATTGTTCTGACTGTTCAAAGTTGCGATGACTCGGAGCCTGTTCGTCAGATTCACGATCAACTTCTTCGAATGCAGTATCATTGCGGCGGAAGAATCTACTTGGTTTTGCATCATTGAGACGCTCGTTCAATCGATCGAGAGATTCTTCGATGATCTGACGCACACGCTCACGCGAGATACCCACTTCAGCAGCGATCTCTTTGAGAGTCAATGGTTCGGAACCATCGAGTCCGAAACGCAAACGGAGAATCTCAGCTTCGCGATCGTCGATGGTTTCCATCAAGCGACGCAAAATTCCAAGCTCTTCGGTTCTCAGTGATTGATCATCAGGAGTTGATCCACGGTAATCTTGAATGATCCCGTCGAGTCCTACTGATTCACCATCAACATCACGCGGTGCTTGGTTCGGAGCATTAAACGCTCTGACTGCACGCTTGATAATCTGAATCTTCTTTACAGGAAGATCCATCGCTTCTGCAAGCTGTTCCATTGAAGGATCATGTCCGATCTCTGCGTGGAGCAAGCGTGAGTGCATCTTCCATTTCGCGATCAACTCAACCATGTAAGCTGGGATATGGATCGGCTGGTTCGCATTCATCAAAGCACGCTTGATGCCTTGTTTGATCCACCAGCTGCCGTAGGTGCTGAATCGAGCTCCTTGAGCTGGATCAAAGCCTTCAACAGCACGCAACAGACCAATGTTGCCTTCTTCGATCAGATCAGTGATCGGGAGTCCACGATTGCTGTATTTTTTAGCAATCGAGACAACCAAGCGAAGGTTGCTGTTGACCATACGGTCTCGTGCAACTGGACAGTTATCGTTGATAATCTTCCATCCCAACTCACGCTCCTCTTCAGCCGTGAGCAAGGAATAGCGATTAATCTCCTTGAGGTAAGTCTGCAATGCAGACTTGACACCAGAAGATGGCCGTGCAGATGCAGTCCTTTTAGAAGGAGAGTCAGCCTGCGAGGCCTCAGTCGAATGAATAGACGAACCAATAGATGTACTCAATTTCCTACCCTACCCTTTCCGCAGCGAGTGCTGCCGGAAAAAAAACAGATTTGGGGGGACAAAGATCCCTCCCACTACTCCGTTCGTCAGTTTACGCAAATAGTTCCATCGGTGAAAGAGGAAAATGCCTGAACTTAGGGGAATTTCTTAGTAAATTTCAATGCACCGACCTGCCTGATTACACCGATTGCAGAGATAAACCGACAATTAAACAAAAGTGATCGGTCTTTTGATTTTTTATTGGCATCATCCGAGAACTGGTTCATACTCCACAATTCTGCCTATTCATATCGAGAATTTATGCAACGAGACATCACTGAACTTCTTGAAGAATGGCCCTTCGAATCGGGACAAATCACTGTCCGAGTCATCCAAGGAAGCAACTCAGAATCCAAGATTCAGGTCCGTTTGGACTTGGGTTTACTACAAATGAACACCCGAGATCGCCCTGATGGGCTTCGGCCTCATGGTTTCGACTCATTGCTCGACTATTACGAGTCCAAGATCGATCAGGATGAGATTCAGAGCGCAAATGAAGATATTGCTGCTCAAGAGGATTCAGACGAAGAACAGTATCTCGAGAAGACATCCTTCGACTCACAGATCGAAAATGACGAAGCATCATCGCAAGGCGTTCGATTCCTTACTCCAGATGACTGCAGACGACTACGAGAAGAAGCTCAACAGTATTACCAACGCTACATCGCAATGCTCGTTCTCGAAGACTACGAAGCTGTTGTGAGAGATACATCACGCAATATTCGTGTCTTAGATCTCTTCCAAGAACATGCGATCAACGAAGACGATTTGCATGCGATGGAATCTCATCGCCCTTACATCTTGATGATGCGAGCGAGAGCACTTGCGAGCCAAGCTCTCAAATCAGAAGAGAACAAAGCTGCGATACTCGCGATCGACGAAGGAATTGATGCGCTTAAACAATATTACGA
>Ga0209344_10002709_pt1 | contig 19046 bp, 18 predicted proteins | sample Cruoilmetagenom6_FD_187293 | JGI IMG/M metagenome (GOLD analysis project Ga0209344, IMG submission 187293) | Oil polluted marine microbial communities from Coal Oil Point, Santa Barbara, California, USA - Santa Barbara Oil Seep Sample 6 (SPAdes)... | ecosystem: Environmental > Aquatic > Marine... | reverse complement strand
GGTAGGGGCGACGTATCTCGCTATCGGCAGAGAACATCTCATCCCACGCGGCTGGTCCGGTGCGTTTGGAGGCGCTTGATGTGTATCCGTCAAACAAATCTGCCATGTACAGACACTATGCGGGTTATGTATTTTCCGCGCGGTAGCGGGTCGATTACAGCAGATCGACCCACACAATTTACAGTTAAGTAATGTCCCAAACCCTCCCTACGATTCTTGTTCTCCCAGGCGGAGGGTATTCTCGGCTCGCACCCCACGAAGGCAAGCCCGTTGCTGCGTGGTTGCGGACTCTCGGCTGGAACGCTCGCGTCGTCGAGTACCCCGTCGCCACGAAGCATCCAGCCCCTTTGCTGGCAATTCAGTCTGAAATTGCGAAAGAGCGCGCTGCGGGGGCTCCTCAAGTGGGTGTTCTCGGCTTTTCCGCCGGCGGACACCTTGCCGGACACAGCGCCGTCGCGCCTGTCGCCAAGCCGGAAGAGCGCCCTGACTTTGCCATTTTGGGTTACCCCGTCGTGAGCATGACGAGCCCGACCCACGCTGGCTCACGCGAGAACCTCATCGGTCTGGATGCCAATGACTTGTTGCGCCAAGACACCTCACTTGACCTGTTGGTCACGCCGGCAACGCCACCGATGTTCCTCTGGCACACGGCGGCAGACGAGCCGGTTCCTGTCGCCGAGCACTCCTACCCCTTGGCCGCTGCGCTTGCCGCTGCGGGCGTGCGTCACGAATTTCACGTTTTCTCCGACGGCGCTCACGGGCTCGGCCTTGCTGAAGGCACCGCTGCCGAAGCGTGGCAGTCGCTGTGCGCGATCTGGCTGAGCACACTGCGCTAGTCGCGGCGGAGTTGCTAGTCGCGCCGGAGTTGCATCAACCGCTGCGGCGACTGGTATCGCGTCCCGCTACCGCCGCAGACTAAACGCCTCTGCTTTAGCGGTGGGTCCCGAGACGAGAATCGTGTCGTCGGCGGCCGTGATGCGTGAGCGGAGCGAGAGGCGACGGACCACGGCAATGCCGATGATGGAGGCGAAGGTCATGACACCAAAGCCACCGACCTGGATGAGCATCATGATCACGACCTGGCCGAACCCTGACCAGTAGGTCCGAGTATCGACGATCACATGGCCGGTCACGCACTTGGCGGAGACTGCGGTGAGGAACGCCTCTATGAGACTTGCGCCACCCGGACCGGTACGCGAAATGGGTAACGCCAGCAGGGCTGTCCCCGCTGCGATACCAATCAGAAACCCGAGAAGGGTCAGCTGAGCTGGATGAACCAGCTTTCTCTTGCTACCCGCCCCACGGACGATATTGTGGACCGGCACACACTACGCCTGTTTCACGCCGTTCGATCCGCCGACGCTGCGCGGTGTTGCCTCGCCCAATTAGGCGCTGATGGGCTCCAGAACGAAGACCGGAATCTCGCGCTCAGTCTTTGCCTGATAGTCGGCATATTCCGGGTAGGCCGCGACAGAACGCTCCCACCAGAGAGCCTTCTCATCGCCGGTGACCTCGCGCGCCATGAAGTCGCCCTTGAAGCCGACGTCGTGCAACTCAACGTGCGGGTTGGCGACGATGTTGTGGTACCAGACCGGATGCTTAGGCGCGCCGCCCAGCGAGGCAACAGCGGCATAGTGGCCGTCGTGTTCCACTCGCATGAGGGCGGTTTTGCGCAGCTTGCCAGACTTGGCGCCCACCGTGGTCAACACGATGATCGGCATTCCGCGCAAGAGGTTCGCCTCGTGGCCGTTGCTGGCTTCGAATGCGTCGGCCTGATTCCGCGCCCATTCTGAGGTGCTTGGTTCGTACTCTCCTGTTAATGGCATGCGTCCACGTTACCGCCCGGAAGCTCAGGAAATACTCAGAGATAGGTAGTTTCTACTCATGCGCGTGAGTAAGCGCGAGCGGTTTACTGTTTGCATGATCACTTCACAGCGCGCGCTGAAAAGCGCAACCGCCATCGCAATTGCGGCTGGCCTCACCGTTTCCCTCTCCGGCTGTTTTGGCAACCCGCTGGAGAGCTTCACCGACAACCTCGTCGAGAACACCGTAGAGAACGCAATCGAGGGCGCGACCGGCGTCGATGTCGACGTCGATGGCGACGGTTCGGGTGGATCGCTGCCCAAGTCATGGCCAGCGGAGGTTCCCGCTCCCGACGGCAAAGTCGTATTCTCGCTCGGCGTCGACGGTGGCTACAGCGCAACGATTCAAGTTGATTCCGATGCTGCCGCCGAAGCTGGCTATGAAAAGCTTCTCTCCAACGGCTTCGAGATGATCTCTGAGATCTCTCTCGGCGGAGAAGGGGTCATGTATGGGCTCGAGAGCGACAGTTGGAACGTTCAGTACTCCTGGGGAACTAACGAAGAAGACGGGACTCTCGTCAACATGATCCTCACGGCCATCGAGTAGCAGGAAATTACGTCGATGCTGGTGCCTGCTTCGTGCGGGCGCCAGCGCCTCCCGCGCTGACGATGGTGGTGCCAGCGCTGCGAGCGCGGCAAGCATTACAGCTCGGCGAGAACGTCTTCAAGCTCCACGCGTCCCTTGACGCCAAGCTTGCGGTAGATCCGCGCCAAGTGGTTGTCCACGGTGCGAACCGACAGCCCCAATTCTTCGCCAATCTCGCGACTGCGTTTGCGGCCAGCAGCGGCACGGGCGATCGTCCATTCCCGCTCGGTGAGCTCATCGGCGACGGTGTCGCCCGGCACGCGATCCATGTCGGCAGCAAGGCGGCGGGCGAGCAACGTGGCCTTACGCTCCAACTCGCTGCGGTCGGCCTTGGCTGCGATACGCGCGCCTTCCAGAAGACCATCGACCGCGAGCGCAGCTGCTCCCGAGGCAGCAAGAGTGGGGGCGAGTTCGCAGAGGCGTGCGACATCCGCTTCGGCTGCGGCGTGAGCCCCTTCGTGGATGCGGGCAATCAGCGGCGACGGCGAGAGTTGCGTCAGTAGTTCTAGCTGTTCGAGCGCTGCTGCCGGATGCCCGACCCGAATCGCCACGGTCAGGGTGAGGGCGCTCAGCAAGAAGTGGCCCAGGATGATTCCTTCAGCAACGGCGGCAACGATGACCGCCGCCGCTTCTTCGGTACGCCCCTCAGCGGCAAGCAACCAGGCCTCACACTCGGCCCGCTGCAGAATCACTTTCGCATCGCCGGCATGCTCGGGAGAGACTTCCGCGAGCAGCTCACGCGCCGTTTCGGGCTCGCCCAGTTGCGCATTGACGGTGGCATGGAGGGCGATGGCGGTACCGAGAAGTCCCGTGAAGTCGCGCCACTTCAGCTGCTCGACCGCGAGCGTCGCAAGGGCTTGGGCATCGCAGAGCCGTCCCTCGTGCAAGCGAACGATGGCCAGCGCATACGACCACATTCCCGCTGAGTCAGCGAAGCGGTCGAGGCGGCGCTGGGCCGCGAAGTCGCGAGCGCGCACGATCTCGGCATCGGCAACGAGGGCTAGAAACTCGGAGAGATCGAGAAGCGAACCCGCGAAAGGCGCTTCGAAACGATAGGCCTCCGCCAAGGGGCGGGTCTGCAGAATCGCAGCAAAAGCATCGGCGGGGTTGCCCGCCATCGTCGCGATCATCGCAGCGGTAAGGCCTGCGTTCACGGCACCGAGTCCGCCGTCGGGCGATACCGGATCCGCTACTTCGGTCAGGGCCCCCGCATCTCCGGTCATGAGTTGCCACTTGGCGAGTTCTGGGCGCAGCACCGCTTGGGCACCGGCATCCATTCTCGACAGTTCATCCGTTACCCGATCGACGGCATCCGATGGGCGAGAGAGTCGATAAACCATGTGCTGGCCCCAGCGGGCGAGGGCGATGGCCCGCTGTTCTTGATCCTGCGACAGTGCGATGGCGGACTCGAAAACGACAGACGACCGTTCTGACTCGGCCAGCGCCGAGAGGGCACTCGCCAACACGAGCTCGGGCGCGAAACGGCGTTCGGCGAGCTGGGCGCGTTCAGCGAGAGACGCTGCGACCGCATGGTCGCCGGCGGCGTGCGCGTAACTCGCCGCCCAATCCAGGTCGTCATTGCTAATGGCCGCATCGGTGGTGGTGAGCAACAAGGTTGCCGTAAAGCGCAGCTGCTGATCGCCCATCGGCATCAGCCGGCCAGCGACTTCTTTCACCAGCTCAGCGCGGTCGGCCTGGCCGAGATCAATCGTGAGCGCCTCGGCAAACAACGGATGGGCCAGGCGCACGAGCGGGGTGGTTTCGTCGCCGGTGTCCTCGACGATTCCCTCACTCGTGAGGTAGGCCAGGGAATCGCCCTCATCGGCAGCGATAACCGAACGCGGGATAGGTTGAGCAATCGCAATCAGTTGTGCCAAGCGACGCTGAGCCGCAGAAAGCTGCTGCACGTGGTCGGCAATCGTGGCGCGCACGTGCTTTGGCAGTGTCGCCACCGACACCTCAACACCAAAATCACCACTGCGGATGCCACCCGCTCGCCCGGCAGCAAAGATCAATTCGCGCAGCATCAGCGGGTTACCGCGGCTCGCCTCAAACAGGGCACGAAGGCTCTCGGGGCGCACGGTGCCACCCAAATACTGTTGGAGGATCGACTGGCTGTGTTCGAGGCTCAACCCTTCAAGCTCGACAATGTCGATCAAGTTTTCGTGCAGCAGGCGCGCGATGGGGCCGTCGAGCTCGTGCGAGTCGCGGGCGGTGAGCAGCGTCGTGACACCGAAGACGCGCACGAGTTGGTACAGCACGCTGGCAGAGACGGCATCCAATAGCGGCGCGTCATCAATAACGAGAACGAACTTCTGCGGGTTCTCCCCCACCACTCCGACGAGCGCTTGAACGCGGTCGCTCACGCTCTCGAGGTCGCGTCGACCGGCACTGGCCAACACCGGCGCAAGCGCACCGAGGGGCACGTCGCTGAGCTCAGCCAGGCCGATCACCGGCACGATGGTGCGACCTTCCGCCCGCAGAGCGTGGGAGATGTGGGCGCCCAAAGTGGTCTTACCTACCCCGCTGGGGCCACGAAGCATCACCGACCGGGAGCGAGGGGCTCGCAAAGTCGCAAGCACAGCATCCCGCTCACTTTCCCTCGGGAGTACGGGCCAGCGCGCCATCAGTTTCCTTTCGAGCAAAGATCGGTGGTGTGGCCGACAGCATAGTAGTCGAGTGTTACCGGGCGCATCGGTGGTCTGTAGTGCATGCTGGAACTACTCCCACCCGTTCTCGTTTTTCCTCAGGAGAGTGTTGTCATGATCACCATTGCCGTTCCCGACCAGCAGATGCACGATCGTCTTGCGCCGCAACTGCCCGACGTCTCTCTGATCGTCTGGAACGTCGGTGACGGAGCACCGACGCAACACATTGACCTCGCCGTGCTCGGCTATTTGCGCGCTGCGGACGACTTACCCAAATTCGCCGCCTTCGATGTGGATGCCCTGCAATCGCAATCGCTCGGCTATGAGAATGCCGTCAAGCACGTGCCCGTCGGCATCTCGTTGAGCAACGCTGTTGGTGTGCACGAGGCGTCCACAGCGGAGTTGGCCGTTGGCATGATGATCTCTGAGCAGCGCGGTTTTCCTCGGCACTTTGCCCACCAGCAGTCCGGCACGTGGAGCCAAAACGAGCAGCCTGGCGTCGCTGGAAAAACTGTTGTCGTTATCGGAGCTGGCGGTGTCGGCAACCAGATCGTCGACAAACTTTCCCCCTTCGATGCGAACGTTGTGCGCGTCGCCCGCAGTGGGCGCAGCGACGAACGTGGGGCTGTGCAGTCTTTGGATGCCCTCCCTTCCCTGCTCGCGAAGGCGGACATCGTCGCACTTGCCGTTCCACTCACCGAAGACACGGAGGGCCTTGTCGACGCAACCTTCCTTGAGTCGATGAAACCCGGCGCTCTTCTCGTAAATGTGTCGCGGGGAAAAGTGGTCGACACTGACGCGCTTATTGCGGCGGCATCCGCGGGTCGGGTGCGAGCTGCACTTGACGTCACAGACCCTGAACCGCTGCCGAAAGACCACGCCCTGTGGTCGACACCCGGTGTCACGATCACGCCGCATATTGGTGGTTTCACCTCCGCGATGCACGCACGTATTGACGCGCTCGTCCGCGAACAAGCACGTCGTTTGTTGACCGGAGAACCGCTGGCGCACGTCGTGGTCGAAGCGCGCTAACGATGCCACTACTCGCGTGAAGCTTCTCTCTTATCCCGTGGTGGATGCTCGAGCAACGAGTTCGGGCTGAAAGACGACCTGGCGTTCAAAATCATGAGGCTCATCCGACATCTCAGCGACGAGCAAGTCGACTGCCGCGAATCCGAAGCCCTCGTGCGGTGAGCGGATCGAGCTCAACGGAATGATCGACGACTCCCCAAACTCAATGTCGTCGTAGCCGATCAGGGCGATGTCGTGCGGAACACGCACTCCGCCGAGCACGAGCACCTGCAACAAACCAAGGGCAGTGAGGTCGTTCACCGCGAAGATAGCGTCTGGCCGAGTCTCGGGCGGGCGATTGAGGAGGGCGCGGGCAACTTCGCGACCATCTGCGATGGTTCGATTGCTGACGTTCAACACTTCAAGGCGAGCATCCGTCACTTCGGCGACCGCAGTCACGGCACCATCGAGACGGTCACCCACCTGGCGGATGCCGAGTGGGCCACCAACAAAAGCGATTCGGCGACGGCCGAGACCGAGTAAGTGGCTTGCCGCCAGATAGCCGCCGGCGGTGTCGTCAACCGACACCGAGGGTTGAAGCTCAGAAACAGCGCGTTGACCCACCAGAACCGAGGGGATGCCGCGGCCGCGAATTTGGGTAAGTCTGTCTTCGATTCCTTCGTGCGATGCCACGAGCATCCCCTGCACGCGCTGCGATTCGAAGAGATCAAGATAGGCGTCTTCGCGAGCACGACTGCGATTGGAATTGGAAATAAAAACTGAAAGATCGTGAGTGGCCGCCCGCTGTTCAACACCTTCGGCGATCGTGGCGAAGAACGGGTTACTCACGTCTGGCGCAATGTAAGCAATGGTTCCGCTGCGGCCGAGGCGCAGCTGCCACGCGGCGTTGTTGCGCACAAAACCGAGCTGATCAATCGCCTTCTGAATTCGCTCACGCTTTTCGGCGGAGACGCGGTCAGGGTGGTTGATGTAGTGGGATACCGTGCCCAAAGACACTTCAGCGAGTGTCGCTACTTCACGAATTCCAACTCTGGCCACGCGTCTCCTTACGTCACCGTGAAGACTACCGTTCGATTTTGTCGAGGTGGAGCATCTTCGCAAGGTTCTTGTCGAGTTCCTCGTCGGTGAAGATCTTCTTCCAGTCCTCTTTCACGATGGATTCGCGACCGTAGTCCATCGCAATCAGGCACGCGTCGCTGAACGGGTTGTCACCCTTGAGCGAGTTGGCGAGCGCCACTTGCGTGTGGCCGAGAAGAATGGAGCGCGCCGCAGCCTCCGGGATTCCCATGGTGTTAATCGCTTCATCCAGCGACTCTTTCAAAAGCGCGCCGATCATGCAGGCGATCGTCTCCACGAGAGTCGGCTCCAGTTGAGCAAGCTGCTTGACCGTCACCCAGTGCACGTCAACCACGGGAGCGAAGATCACACGTACGACGGTCTCGAGAAGCTCACGCTTCGATTCGTCATCCGACTCGATGGCGGCGATAGCGTCTTGGGGTGCAGCGATTCCGCCAAAGGTGTCTGCGTACTCCTCTGGCGTGTGACGCTCCAAGAAAATTGAAGGGTGGCACGGGTGCGTGACCGCCTGAATGACGTCTTCGCGACGCGACAATAGCCCGGCGTAAGCCGCTGCGGGGTCGAGGGTCAGCAAGATTGAGCCCGTCTTCATGTTCGGCAACACGGCCTTCGAAACAGCACCGAGAGCGAGGTCGGGCACCGCAAGCACGACAACATCGGCGTCAGCGACCGCGGCATCCGTCTCGGTGAGCGTGCGACCGGTTGCGGTCACTCGCTCTTGCCCGGCGGGCGAGTTCTCGCTGTAGAAGACGGTGTGGTTGGTTTTGACGAGGTTGTTGGAGACGCGCATCCCCATCTTTCCGCCCGCGCCGATAACGGCAATTGTCAGGTTCTCGCTCATGATTCTTTACTCCTCAAATAGTCGATGTTGTGCGTGTTCCACTGGTTCTCGAGCTGCACGGTTGCCTCGAAGCTGTCGCCCCACGGCAACCAGTGCTCGATGATTTGGTTGATGCCGCGTTCGTCTGGTTTCACGGTCGCGATCATGTGGTCGTAGTCGAGCAGCCCGGTGCCGAGCGGAGCTCCCTCGAGCGTGAACCCCACCCACCCTCCACGGCGAGTGAACTGGAAGTCCTTCACGTGGATGTTTTTCACATAGGGGGCCGTGCGATCGATCACGTCAGTGGGGTTCTCGAGCGCGGCGACACTATTGGCTGGGTCGAGACAGATACCGAGACTGTCGTGGCCTATCGTCTCGACGAGCGAAACGAGATCGGTTGTCGACACCTGCTCGTAGGTTTCGAGCGCCAAGCTGACTCCGGCATCCGCATAGCGCGAGAGCGTTGCGTCAAGCAACGACTGCGCTTCGGTCAGCGTCGGCTTGTGATCCGCGGTGTTGAGCATGCTGCGGACTACGGATGCCCCCAGCGCGTCAGCCAGAGAGAGATAGGTAGCAAGGTGTTCCGCACCGATACCGCGGGTGCCGAGCTCAAGCGTGACGCCTTGGTCGTCGGCCTGTTCCTTGAGCAAGCTGAGCTCGGCGGCGGAGTAGCCGAGCAGCGGCAGGTAGTCGCAAATCTGGAAGACCTCGACGCCGAGCGCGTGGGTGCGGTCGAGCATCTGGCTCAGGGTGAGAGGGGCCTCTGCTTCTGGCATCCCGAGCGGCGCTGCGTGGTGTTGCCAAAAGAAGGCGTAGGTGCTGAGGCCGATCATCGGGCAGCCGCCTCATCGAGAACGCTGCGGAGGGCATCGGTGTCGTGCGCGAATCGGCCGAGGAAGAGGCCATCGACATCGTCGCCGAGGGTGCCAAGCAAACCAGGGCCGGCGCTTCCGCCATAGATCACAATGCTGCCAGAGCGACCGTCGTGGTGAGCGATTGCGGTGCGCAATCTCGCGCACACTGCCCGAATGTGGGCGGGGGCTGCGGGTTCCGCTGCTCCGATCGCCCAGACGGGTTCGTACGCCACAATCACTCGGCCAGCAGGCGCATCGGCGAGGGCAGACTCGAGTTGAGCAATGCAGACGTCGGCAGCGGCATCCGCTTCGAGCTGTTCTTCCTCACCGATGCAGAGCACCGGTGCAATGCCATTGCGCAGAGCGGCTGCAGCCTTGGAGGCGACCACGGCCTCGTTCTCACCAAAGAGACTGCGACGCTCGGCGTGACCAACTTCGACAACGCCGACGCCCAGTTCAGCGAGTTCGACGCCACTGACTTCACCCGTGAATGCTCCTCGGTCAGCGCTGGCGAGGTCTTGAGCCCCGACGATGACGGGCGTGCCGCGGAGGGCCGCAACGGCGCCGGGAATCGAGACAAAAGACGGAATGACGAAGAGCTCAACAGCGCCCGATTGCACCGCCGCGTGATCGCGAGCGACAATCGCCACGCGCTCGCACCACTCGATCGCTTGATCATGCCCGAAATACATCTTCAGGCTCACCCCCACCGTCGTGGTCATCAGCAACTGCCGGTGTTCTCATATTCGCTCAGCACCGCAACCTTCTCGGCACTGGCGCTGGACGAATCGAAACGGTAAGTCAGCCATTCGCGCACGAGGCGACGAGCAAGCTCGATTCCGACCACTCGCTGGCCGAGGGTGAGCACTTGAGCGTCGTTCGACAGGATGAGACGCTCCACCGAAAAACTGTCGTGAGCAACAGAAGCGCGGATGCCCTTCACTTTGCCCGCCGCCATCGCGACCCCGATTCCGGTGCCGCAAATAAGGAGTGCGCGGTCGGCATCGCCAGCAGCGACAATCTCTGCTGCTGTCACGCCAACCTTGGGGTACGGCGTGTGGGTGTCGGCATTGACTCCGACATCGGTAACGGACTCGACAAGCTCGCTTGCTTCGAGATCCCGCTTCAGAATCTCTTTGTAGTCGAGCCCGGCGTCGTCACAGCCAATAACAATGCGCAGCTTGTCCATTAGTTCTTGTCCTTCTCTGTTGGTGATGCCGTGGCGGTAAATACCGCTCCGACGCGCTGCACGATGAGCGCAAAGGAGTGGGCACCGGCGTCGGGGTTTCCGAGGCTCTTTTCGGCGTGTGGTCTGGCGCGTCCCATGCGCGGGAGGAGCTCAGAAGTGGCGGCAGCTGCAACGCTGGCAACATCAGCGGCGACAGCCCATGCGGTCGAAAGTGATTCGCCTGCCGCCGCCTGCGCCGTCAGGGTCTCGGCAAAGGGAACGAGAGCATCTACCATCGTCTTGTCCCCAACTTCGGCCTTGCCGAAATTCATGATTCCGGCCCGTGCGCCATCAACGCCCGCTGCGACGGCAGCGCCCTTCGGAGCCAGCTCGTTGCCCAATTCTGCAGCGACCGCGCGAAGTGCCACTCGCCAGAGTGCTCCCGAGGTTCCGCCAGCGCGATCTGCCCAAGCGTCAGCCGCAAGCTCGAGAGTGGTCTGTGCCCCCGCGTTCGCCTCGACAGCGTCCCGAGCCGCGCTCAGCGCTGCTTGCGCACCTCGCTGCATTCCGATGCCGTGATCGCCGTCGCCAGCCACAGCATCAATGCGCCCGAGCTCGTCTGCGTTTTCCGACACGACGGCAGCAAGCGCTTCGAGTGCCTCGAGCGCAGTGCGTGCGGCAGCACGCGATTCCGGAGTCGCCTCGGGAATCACCGCTGCTTGCTCGACAATGACGTCGCTGGCGCCAAGCTGCTCCGCAGCGACGACCGAACCTTTGCGATAGGCGGGAGTGTCGGCGGGGGCACGCCAGAACTTTTCCAGCTCGTCATCCAGCCAGAAAAGAGTCAGAGAGGCACCAGCCATATCGAAGCTCGTGCACAGCTCGCCGACATCGGGCTCGACGATCGTGAGGCCGGCATCCGTGAGAAGCTCGGCGACCTTGCGATAGACGACAAACAGTTCTTCGTACTTCACTGAGCCAAGGCCATTAAGCACGACCGCGACCCGCTGCCCCGCGGGCGACTCAATACCTTCGGGCAGTTCACCGAGCAAGCGCGTGACAAAGAGTTCCGCGAGACCATCAGCGGTCGGGATGTCCGTCTCATCGATTCCCGGTTCGCCGTGAATGCCGATACCGACTCCCATGCGCCCCTCGGGAATCGTGAACAGCGGCTCGTCTGCGCCGGGAAGAGTGCAGCCCGTGAACGCGACGCCAAAGGAGCGAGTGCGCTCGTTGGCCAGCTGTGCAACTCGTTCGACGTCATCCAAGGAATACCCTGCCTCGGATGCGGCGCTCACTGACTTGAAGACGGTGAGATCGCCGGCGATGCCCCGACGCTTGTGTTTTTCGGAGAGCGGCGCGCTGGCAATGTCATCGGTGACGACAACGGTGCGGCAGTCGATGCCCTCCGCGCGAAGCTTGTCTTGAGCCTGGGTGAAATGCAGCACGTCGCCGGCGTAATTGCCGTAGGTCATGAGGATGCCGCCGCCGTGGTTGACCGCGGTCGCGACCGTGTGCACTTGGTGCGCTGAGGGCGAGGCGAAGAGGTTTCCCATCGCGGCCCCGTGCGCAAGGCCCTGGCCCACGAGCCCACCGAAGGCGGGGTAGTGGCCTGAGCCGCCGCCGATGACGATCGATACCTGGCCTTCGGGAGTGCGAGTGCTGCGAATGACTCCGCCAGTGACGCGACGAACGTGGGCGCTATTAGCGGCGACGAAGCCATCGATCATTTCGTCGGCGAAGGCCGAAGGCTCGTTGAAGAGGCGAGTCATGGGGTGCTCCTGAACTGAGACGTCTCCCGCAGTCGGCGAGTCGTGAACGGGTCACGTCGTCGAATCCGGGCCTGGCATTGAGTCAAGTATTCGTGCGTTGCCGTTGATTGTCAACCGGTTGACCTGTTGCTGTGGCGCTCTCCCGAATCGCCATCGAAACCCTGTAGCGTTGGCGCATGCCTGCGTATCCCAATGACTCTTCCGCCGAGATCGCGGCCTCGCTCGGCAGCCTCTCTAGCGGCAGCTCAGTCTCCGCGGTAGCGAAACGCCTTCTCGAGATTTTCACTAGTGGCGAGATCGAGGCAGGAACGCGCCTCCCGCCCGAACGTCAGCTCTCCGCAACCCTCGAAGTCGGTCGCTCCGCCGTGCGAGAAGCCCTAGCTGCCCTCGAGATTTTGGGCATTGTGGATGTGCGCCCCGGTTCAGGAACCTACCTCCGCGGCAGCGCAAGCGAACTGCTCCCCCAAACACTCAGCTGGGGACTCATGCTCGGCGAACCCCGCACGCTCGAGCTCATCGAAGTGCGCGGCGCCCTCGAAATCTATGCTGCACGCCTCGCCGCCACGCGCATGTCAGACGACGCCCTCGCCAGCCTCGGCGAGCGCGTTCAAGCCATGCGCGACACCGCCGACGATCTGCCCGCTTTCGTCGAAGCCGACCTTCAGTTCCACCTCGAACTGGCTCGCAGCATCGATAACCGAGTGCTCCTCGACCTGCTGCAGAGCATCCGTTCCCTGCTTCGCGTCTGGGCCGACCGCGCTGTGCAAGACCGCGAACACGCCAACACGGCCATTAGTGAGCATGCCGCCGTCTACGCAGCTCTCGTCTCTCGAGATCCGGATGCCGCGGCCTCCGCTATGGCCAAGCACATGCACACCGCAGGCAATCGTCTCGCCGGATCCATCACCCAATGAGTCCTTTGATCGAACCAGACGCCATCATCGCCGAGCTATTCAGCGGCGGCGAATGGCTCGAGGGACCGGTATGGCTGCCGGATGCCCACGCGCTTCGGTTCAGCGACATTCCCCGCGATCGCATCCTCGAGTTCGATGCGCTCAGTGGTGAGACCCGAGTGCACGACGCCAGTGCTGAGTTCGCCAACGGGCGCACCCTCGACCTCAACGGCGACGTCGTGCAGTGCTCCCACGGCCGCCGCCGCGTTGAACGCGACCTCAACGGGCACGTCGAGGCGATCGCCGAACGCTGGGATGGCGGTCGCTTGAATTCACCCAACGACGTGATCGTGGCCTCGGACGGCGCTGTCTGGTTCACCGACCCGCCATACGGTCTGCACGAAAGCGGGCGCGAAGGCCATCCCGGCAGCCAAGACTACGAGGGCTGCTTCGTGTTCCGCGTCGACCCGAACAATGGCATTGCACTTCCCGTGATCACCGACATGGTGCACCCCAACGGGCTCGCTTTTTCACCAGACGAATCCACGCTCTACGTTGCTGACACCGGCTGGTTCTGGAACAACGACGACCCCCAACATATTCGCGCCTACGACGTTGCCGTAACCGACGGCGTCACTTCCGCATCCAACAGCCGCATCTTCGCGGAACCGACCGGGATTGCCGACGGCTTCCGAGTGGATGCCGAAGGCAATCTTTGGACATCAAGCGGGCCAAGCATCCAGGTCTTCACCCCCGAGGGTCAGTCATTGCTTGAGTTCCCGATGCCGCAACGCATCAGCAACCTCTGCTTTGGCGGAGCAACCGGAACCGACCTCTACGCCACGAGTGCGACGAGTCTGTATCGCGTGCCGACTAACGCACGACAGGCGCCGCGCCCATAGTCGCAGCGCCGGTCGTTCTTCGCTCAGTCAGTGTCGCGACTGCGCGAGGGAGCGGGGCTCGAAGGAGTGCTACTCCGAGTCGGGTCCGAGCGCCGGGGGTATCTCTTGCCCGTAGGCGATGAGCGCATCAGTTACGACCCGAATAGCGTTGAGCGCTTTCGGGAACCCCGCGTACTGCACGGTGTGGATGACGGTTTCGAGAATCTCGGTTGGCGTGCATCCGGCATTGATAGCGCCGCGCGTGTGGCCCTGCAGTTGCGGTTCGAGACCACCGATTGTCACGAGGGAGGCCAGCGAGAGCAACTCTCGCTGAGCGAGAGTGAGGCCGGGGCGTGAGTAGATGTCGCCGAAGTTGAACTCGATACCGTAACGAGCAAGGTCTTGTGCGAGACCGGTTTGCATCTCGACAAGTCCGTCAGCCTTGCCCGCGCCGTAAACCTTGTTGAACCACTCTTTGCCTTTGTCGAGGCGCTTCGTCATGGGGTGCCTTTCGGTTCTACTAGATCGAGTGTCCGCCATCGAGCGGCAGAATCACACCGGTGATGTTGACCGACTCGGGCGCAGCCAAGAAGACGACGGTTTGCGCGAGGTGCTCTGGCTCGCCCAGTAGGCGGGTCGGGATCTCGTTGAGGAGCTTCTCACGGCGCTCAGGAGTGTCATTGTCGCGGCCAGGAGTCGCCTGGGCGCCAGGAGCGAGAGCGTTTACGGTGACGCCTTGCTCGGCAACCTCGATCGCGAGCGACTTTGTCAGCCCCACGACACCGGCCTTCGCTGCGGCGTAGGCTGTCGCACCGCGCACCAATCGGCCGCCCGAGATGGCTGCAATGGACGCAATGTTGATGATGCGGCCAAAGCGCTGTTCCAGCATGGACGGCAGCACTGCCCGCGTCACGTTGAACACCGAGGTGAGGTTACGGTCAAGCTGCGTCTGCCAGGTCTCGGCGGTCATTTCGTGGAAGAAACTTACGGCACCGCCACCGGCACCGTTCAGGAGGATGTCGACTCCGCCCCACTCGTCAATTATTCCGCCGACGGCAGCCTGAACGGCATCGAAGTCAGTGAGGTCGGCCGTGGCCGACGTCGCGCGCACCCCGTAGCCACGGACGATGGCTGACGTCTCCTCTAGGCCGGGGCCGTTGAGATCGAGGCCGGCGACATCCGCCCCTTCTTTCGCAAGCGTCTCGGCGATGACTCGGCCGAGGGCACCCGCAGCGCCCGTAACGATGGCGCGCTTGCCGGCGAGCCGGCCTGCGCCGGAAGGGGTTGAGGTGTTCATGGTGCGGTTCGCTTCCTCTCTGAAGGCGGCCGGGGTGTGACATCCGGTCTCGGAGCTGCGTTTATGGGGCAGCGTCACTGCAGAATGCCGGTAGAATTGTAACGTTTCAATAGTACAGTAGCACGAGTAGTCTTCAGCGGAACAGCCCTAGAGCGCCGCAACAGTCACCGAACGGTCAGAGCTCAACGCGAGCGGAACAACCGCCACATCACCACGCAACTGCACCGCAAATCGCGCACACTCACTGCCCGCATCCCGCGCAAGAATCAGCTGAATCTCACCCGGCTCCACGACGCGTCGATAGTCCCGATCGATAAGCGCGAAAGCACGATTCGACACACGAATGGTGACACGCACCGCCTGCCCTGCAGCAACCGCCACCCGCTCAAAAGCCACCAACTGACGAAGCGGCCGAGTGACGCTGGCCACCGGGTCATGTGCGTATAGCTGCACAATCTCAATACCATCCCGATCGCCGGAGTTGCGCAGTGTGAACGAGATCTCGACCTCACCGTCGACAGCAACCTCGGTCTGCGCACTCCGCAGCTCTGAATACTCGAAGGTCGCATACGACAGTCCCCAGCCAAAGGGAAATGATGGCGTGGGATCAGCGGTGCTCACGGCCGTCTTGCCACCGAGCTTCGGGTGCAGATAGCCAGAAGGCTGAGTGGATGTCGCTGACGGAAGCCCAACCGGCAGCCTCCCCGAAGGGTTTACCCGGCCGCTCAGCACACGCGCGATTGCGCCAGCACCCTCATCGCCCGGCAGAAAAGCCTGAACTACGGCAGCGGCACGATCGACTAGACCGTCCAGGATGTAGGGCCGGCCCGTCACGAGAACCAAGATCGTCGGCACTCCCGTGGACAGCACGGCTTCCACGAGCTCGCGTTGAACCCCTGGCAATTGCAGGTCTGCGGCATCACAGCCCTCACCCGAGGTTCCGCGGCCAAACATTCCCGACTGATCGCCGACCACAACGCACACGATCTCCGCTGCGGATGCCGCCCGAACAGCCTCGGCGATGTTCTCGCATTGAGCGCTAGAGATGTCACAACCGCGCGACTCAACGAAGAACGCCTCTGGATCCAGTTGACTCAGTTCTTCGATGAGCGCCTCGGCGATTGTCGTCACTGCAACTGCGGGGCGAGCATCCGGATGATGGGGCAGCACGTGATTGGCAAAGGAGTAGCATCCCGACAGCCCGGTGACCGATCGCGCATTCGGCCCGATAATCGCGACTCGAGCCGGAGGGGCTGCGGAGAGTGGCAGGGTGCCGTCGTTGCTCAGCAGCACTATTGACTGCTCGGCCAGCTCTCGGGCTACCGCTCGGTTCGCGGCACTGTTGAGCTCGATCGGGCCCTGTAGTTCTGGCGCGTAGTCGTCGTCGAGCAGGCCGAGCTGTTCTTTCTGGTTGAGCACCCGCACGAGAGCTCTGTCAATAATGTCGACGCTCACGGCGCCGGAGGCCACGGCTCGCTCCAGCGGTTCGAGATAGGCGGAACCCGTGGGCAGTTCGACGTCGATTCCGGCGGTGATGGCGAGAGTGGCGGCGCTGGCGAGGTCGTCAGCGATCAGATGCATGGTCTGCAGGAAGGTCACCGCAAAGTAGTCGGCGACAACCGTTCCTTCGAACCCCCAGCCGTCGCGAAGCAGTGTCGTGAAGAGCTCGGCATCAGAAGCAACCGGTACGCCGTCGAGCTCTGTGTAGGAGTTCATGACTGAGCGTGCACCGCCCTCACGGATCGCCTGTTCGAATGGCGGCAGGAACACTTCGGCAAGTTCACGCCGCCCCACGGAGACCGGGCCGTGGTTTTGGCCGCCGCGCGACGCGGAGTATCCGACGAAGTGCTTGAGCGTGGCGACACGCCCCGTCGATTCGATGCCAGCGACGTAGGCGGCGCCGAGGGTTCCGACGACTGTCGGGTCTTCAGAGATGCACTCTTCGACGCGGCCCCAGCGAACGTCGCGAATGACGTCGAGAACAGGAGCAAGCCCCTGGTGCACGCCCAAGCTGGCAAGGTCTCGGCCGATATGTTCCGCCATCGTCGTGACGAGGGCGGGGTTGAAGGTCGCACCCCACGCCAAAGGAATCGGGTAGGTGGTTGCGCCCGACGCCAGCACCCCGGTGAGGCACTCTTCGTGAACGATCGCCGGGATGCCGGCGCGCGTGTTTTTCATGAGCCAGCGCTGTCGGGAGGCGAGTTCAACCGCTCCGCTCGTCGCGTCGATTGGCCTCGTGCCGTAGTGGCGCGTGAACTGCCCGAGACCATCGACCGCGAACTGGGTGAAGTTCGTGGTGTCGGCGAGCAGTTGATCCTGCATGGGTGCCACGGCTTCGTCGCTGCGTTTTGCCGCAGCCCAGAGGCCGACGAGTTGGGCCAACTTTTCGCGCAGACTCATTGACGCGACTACTCCCCGCACGCGTGACGAGGCAGGATAGAAAGCGGAAGGGACAGGCCTATTCGTCATCGAATTCTTTCGGTCGCAGATTCATTAACTATCGTGAAATATTGACACGTTTCAAAATTGTTAGCATCCAGTTTGCGCTCCTCGACTGTTTTCGCTTGACAGTACGACATTTTCGCTATTAGCATCCACAATTGAAACGTCTCAAAACGGGGCGTCGCACTTCAAGGAGGAATTGTGACCACAGCACTACGTGGGCGCCGAATGCGTCCCTTACTCACCGCAGCCGCCGTTCTGAGCGTGTCGGCTATCGCCCTCACCGGATGTGCCGGTGACTCCGGCGGATCCGAAGGCGCCGACGAGGCTAACTTCACCTACCTGCTCAACGTTGAGAACCAAAACGTTCAGCCCGTTCTCGAGACTCTCGCCCAGGGCGAGTGCTCGGCTGAAGAAGAAGCTCAGCCCCTCGAGTTCACCTCAATCCCGCAGAGCGACATGGATGCCAACAACCAGTTGCTCGCCAGTCAGAACGCTCTCCCCGTCGCCTTCGCCGCTGGCGGAACGCCCGCCGAAGCAGCCAAGCTCGACAAGGCCGGCAAGCTCGTCGACCTCGAGGCAGCGCTCACCGAGCTCGATGCCATCGACAACATCGCACCCTCCGCAATCTCGACCATCAAGAAGCTCTACGGCGGAAACATGGTCATGCTGCCCACCCAGTTCAACATTGAGGGCATCTTCTACAACAAGGAGATCTTCGCCGAGGCTGGCGTAGACGTTCCTGAGACGTGGAGCGACCTGCTCGACGCCGCGAAGACCTTCGACGACGCTGGTTACACCGCGTTCTCGGCTTCCGGAGAACAGGGCTGGCCCATCACCCGCCTCATCAGCACCTACCTGTTCCGCACCGTCGGACCCGACGCACTCAAGGACGTTCAGGATGGCAACGCCAAGCTGACCGACCCCGAGTACGTTGCTGCAGCACAGGCAATCGCTGACCTCGGCGCCGCTGGTTACTTCGGTGCCAACGTCACTTCGCTCGACTACGACAGCGCAACCAACGAGTTCCTCACCGGCAAGGCCGCGATGATGTACATGGGCAGCTGGTTGCTCGGAAACATCAACGACCCCGAGCAGAACAAGATCGGTGCCGACGCTGTTGGCTTCATGCCCTTCCCCGCTGTTGACGGTGGAGCAGGCGCAATCGACCAGTTCCCCGCCAACGTGGGTGTTGCCTCCGCAATGTCGAAGGATGCTTTCGGCCCCAACGCGGGAGCCTGGCTCAAGTGCATCAGCGAGAACTTCGGTGCTGAGTCACTCGAATCGAAGTCGACCATCTCGGGCTTCATCGTGAACCGCGACGTACCCGTTCCCGCGATCACGCAGGAAATCCAGGACCGTATCGCCAGCGGTGGCGAGAGCGTTCTCTGGATGGAAGCACTCTTCAACGCGAAGGCCGGCCAGAACTCCTCGGCTAACGCACCCCTCCTCGTCACGGGACAGATGACTGCAGAAGACTTCATGTCGACACTGCAGACTGACCTCGACGCAGGCTAACCAACTCCAGCAACACCTTGATAGTGGCGGCAGGTCACCCGATCTGCCGCCACTATTGTCTAAACACTCACTAACACCGAGCTAAGTCGGGGCTAGGAAGGCCACCATGAAATCAGTATTCGGAGACCGGCGGGCGATCTTTATTCTGCTCGCCCCAGCATTGACGCTCTACACCCTCGTCATGCTTGTACCCGTC
>Ga0209344_10002708_pt1 | contig 19066 bp, 19 predicted proteins | sample Cruoilmetagenom6_FD_187293 | JGI IMG/M metagenome (GOLD analysis project Ga0209344, IMG submission 187293) | Oil polluted marine microbial communities from Coal Oil Point, Santa Barbara, California, USA - Santa Barbara Oil Seep Sample 6 (SPAdes)... | ecosystem: Environmental > Aquatic > Marine... | reverse complement strand
AGCACCTTCGCTCGTGAAACCATGGCCGGTGATTGCGATCCACGTCACATGGGGCAATGTCTCGGGATCAAGCCCGAGGCGCGCAAGAGCTGGCGCACGAGCACTGGTAACGAGTACATCCGCATCGGCGAGCAGCTCACGCAGTTGGTCGCGTCCGCCTGGTTGGCTCAGGTCCAACTGGACTTCGCGCTTGCGCCCATTCAGCCGCGCATCATGGTCGGGCGAATTAAGTGCAGTCGGATCTGGTCGTCCGGTGCTTGCTATGCGGATCACCTCAGCACCAGCCTGGGCCAGAAGGCCTGCTGCCAGCGGCCCGGCCCACAGCGCAGACAGATCGATGACCTTGCGCGGTATATGCTTTTCGATGATTTTCGGGAGCGTTTGCGCGGTAGCTTCCGCGACGAGTGCGGCCGGCAACTGGAGCTCGATTGCCCGATCCCGGAATGCCTGTGCCGTATCCACGCCAGCCACACGGTAGATCGCTTCCCAAGAGTCCCCCTGACTGTAGGTCAAAGCCGGAATGACATCGAAATCATCCGCCCGTGCAAGACTGAGAGCGACCCAGCCATCGCTCGCTTCTATGAGCCGGCAAGTACCATTTGCTGAAACACACCCCGGCTCGCGCAACCCGCCTTTCCGGTCGCGTTGCAGCAAGGCTGCAGCGTCGAGTCCAAAAAGTCGCGCCCGTTCTGTCACAACTTCGACCAACCTCTCGTTCATGGCCCAATCTCGTGAAGCAATTTCCAGTCGAGCGCCTGCTTAGCATTAATTCGAAAGGCACCCAGACAAAGCCACATCATTCTGTGCCGGCCAATAATTCTGCCAACACTCACCGTTCCCCCGGCACCGGGTATCAGCCCCATTCGAAGCTCCGGCAATTGGATAATGGTATCGCGTGTACCAATCCGGCGGGAGGCCGCTGATGGCACCTCAATCCCCGACCCGATACACGCTCCGTGCAACCAGACGCTTGCCCGATCACCCAGTAAATACAGCAAGCGGGCACATGAACGCTGCGTACGGATGATGTGGGCCCGAGCTAGATCAGTGGCTGATCCGAACTCATCGAGATCGCCGCCAGTCGAGAAGCACCGCCCTTCTCCGCGAAGCTCGACGCGCGGCATGCTCGGATCTTCCAGGACATTGACCAACCCCTCGAAAAGCGCATCGCGCATCTTGGATGTCATCGCATTGCGATTATCAGGCGAGCTGAGCCACAGCTTTACGACATCGCCACTACGATCATAGCGGACTGGAATATCCGCCTGCTTTCCACTGCTTTTCCGGTTCGCGCTTGCCGCCCATCGTACATATTCGTTGCCGCGTAATAATGTCGAATAAGCCATTGATTCAAGTTCCAAAGCGGACTCGAATGGCACCCCTTTCTGAATGCGCAACAGGCGCGCTAACATGGCAGTCGCCACAGGAGACTGCTCGACAATTGCAGCCACTCTCTTAAGCTTCGCTTCAAGAGTGTTGCGCGGGATGCTAACCCAGGGCCCAGCCGCAGCGGGCCTGGTCGTGACCATTGCGTCAAAATGGCTCGGATCGATCTCCGGCAGATCGCCATTCCGATCTATAGCCACACGAACACCCGCACCATCGCAATGGACGCTAGGCGATGCTGCATCGACCAAAACGAGCGGCGAGCCGTTGAGCGGAGATATTTCTTCCATGCCGATCATATCCGATGGCAAGCATGGCATAGGCACCTCCATCTGATTTTCAGATCAATCCCGCAATGGCGCCCACTGCTATCTGAGATCATCTACACTACGCACACAGCCTGCGAGGCGGATGGAGAATGCGCAACCATCAGTTTCCAATCGAGTCAACGATCCGTTCACCCTCGCCTTCACCCGTCCATGTTCTATTGGCGTTGTTGAGATGCAGCCGCCAGTGAGCAACTGCGGATTCCACTTCGCCAGCCTCGATCAAGTCGACAACCTTGTGATATGAGCGTAGACCGGCACGATGGCTCTTCAGACGGTTCTCTCTCGTTCGAGGATGCCGCTTCTGGTAATCGCGTTGATGGTGGCCTGCCACGCTCAACAATATCCTACTCATGAAGGTGATCGTGTTGAGGCCCGTTGCTGAGACCAGTAGTTGATGAAAGTCTTCAACCTTGTCGATAAAGTCGTCTTGCTTTTCTTCATTGAGCATGATCTCCATCTCCGCCAACAAAGCCCGAACTTCTTTTGTTCGCCCTGTGCCACCCTCTGTTGCCAGCCAACGGACCACCGACGGCTCGATCGCGAGACGCGCCTCATAAAGGTCTGCAATTGTCGTTCGCTGGGACTCCAGAACATATCCGGCATAGCGCCCGACCAACTCCACCGACGGCTTGTGAACTTTAGCTCCGGTGCGCGAACCACGTACTACGCTAATCAGCCCTTCGGCCTCGAGAATGCGAAAGGCTTCGCGTAAGGTTGGGCGCGAAATCCCCAGCGATTCCATCAACTGACCTTCAGGCGGCAAGCTGTCACCTTCGGTGAGCACTCCACGAACGATCTGCCCACGAATCTTGTTAGCTACAAGCTCACTTGTTTTAGGAACATGGATGCGAGAAGGCTCGCCCTTTACGCCAATCTCGCCAATCATCGTCCAAATTCTCCATCGAACCGCACAGCACGCTATGATGGCGCTAAGATAGTCAACTTGGTTCGATAACTAAAGGAAAAACTGGGCACCTCTCTCAGCGGCCGAAGGATAACCCTTCATCGAGGGTCCACTTGCCATTCTTGCCGTGAACCCAACCGCCTGCTGCCCAAGTACCGCCATCCACAGGAAGTAGCACTCTTGTTACATAACTGGACAGCGCAGAGCAAAGAAAAACTGCCACATCGCCGCATTCAAGATCAACGCCTTCCCTCCCCAGCTGTGGACTCCCTCGATCAATGCGAGCGGCACTCTGAACCGAGCCAACATGTCGAGCCGTGCCGCGCATTTGGGATCGGCCCCCCAACGTGCCGGGATATTGACGATTGGTGACGTGCAAGAAATCTTGTCCAGCCATTTGAGATAGGTTTGGACTTCCTCCTCCGGCGTCGCGCTGCCGCTTTGCCAGCCCCAATGACGCCAGCTTCGCAGCAAGTAGCTGCAAGATTCACCGATGACACAAAAATCATCGGGGCACACATAAGGAGTAAGTAAGCCCTCTCGAACATCTATCCGACTAGCAAATCCTTAACCTGGCGGCGCAGTAACTTGCCCATCTCATTATAAGGCAGGTTCGGGAAATAGCGGATCACTTGCGGCACGCGACTGGAACGCAGCCGCCCGCGTACCATTTCCTTGAGTTCATCGTCATCCGGCTGTTCAAGTCCACCGCGCAGAACCACCGCGATCCCAACCGCCTCGCCCCAGTCGACCGATGGCACGGCAACTGCCGCGACGTCGGCGATAGAAGGATGGGTCAGCAGAACGTCCTCAATCTCACCAGGTGAAATGTTTTCCCCACCGCGAACAATGACATCGTCTGCCCGGCCAGACAGGAAGAGATATCCTTCCTCGTCGACGTAGCCAGCATCGCGTGTTGGAAACCAGCCTTCTGCATCCAGCGCGCTCTTTTCTCGGTATTCTCCAGAGACCTGATCGCCGCGCAAATATATCTCGCCAGCCTGACCCGGGGGCAAGGCTCGACCTTCCTCGTCCCTAATTTCCATTTCAATAGTCGGCAGCGGTCTTCCGACCGAAGCGAGACGAGCGCGCTCAACGGGATCCTCGGAAGCATGCGCGCGGCGATGCTCATCGGGCCCGAGAAGCGAAACCGTCGAACTGGTTTCCGTTAGACCATAGGCATTGGTAAATCCGGCATCTGGAAACAGATCCAATGACCGGTGTATCAATTCGAGCGGCATCTTGCCACCGCCATAGGCAATCGACCGCAGCGAAGAGACATTGCCTTTGACCCCCTTGTCCATCGCCTGAATAATCCGCCCCAACATCGTCGGGACAACAAATGAATTGGTGACGCGCTCTGCTTCAACAAGTTTGAGCCAATCCTCCGGTGCAAAACTCGGAAGCAAAACAATCCGTCGCTGAGCGTAGATCGACGAGGCGAGCGCAGCGATACCTGCGATATGGTAGGGCGGAACCGATACCAGCGCGGCATCGTCTTCGTTGGCAGATGCAAATTCCACCGTGCCAAGAATATAAGAAACAAGGTTAGAATGGCGCAGTATCGCCGCTTTTGGAGCAGCTGTCGTCCCGCTGGTGAACAACTGAATGGCGACACCCTCGCCCGCATCATATTCAGTATCGGCGTCACTCCTGGCTTCCATCACAGCAAGTGTGAACTCACTGCGTGGATAAAGGGTGTTATCGTTGCTTTGCGATATCCGGCGGACACGATCGGCATCGCCAACAATCAAGGCCGGCGTGATGCGATCAAGCAGTCCCGCAAGATCAGCGTCAGCGAGACGGTAGTTCAGCGGGCAGTACGGCACCCCTGCCAAGGCTGCGCCAAACAGGGCAATAACGGCAGCTTCGCTTGATTCATCAAGCAGCGCGACCTGTTGCGCGCCGCTGGCCTTGATAAGCTCACAAGCAGCGCGAGCTGCTTGATCCAATTCACCGTAGGACCAGCGTTTGCCGTCGCAGACGAGCGCGATGCGGTCAGGCTCGGACTGTGCTGCCATTTCCAGCAAGAGTGCGATATTCATACGCTTACTTCAGTCAGAAGCTGGCAGCGGCTTGGCTTCTTTCAGCACAAGCGCAACGCCATCCAGCGCCAGCGACCCGGGGCCAGGCTTGACACATAGCAGTTCTACTGTTCCCAGCGCATTGACATAGCGTTTGCCCACGATTGATCCGGCCGCGAAATCCGCTGTTGGTGCGCCGTCTCCGCTGGCATCTTCAGCCATCGGGGAACCGCCGCACTCTATCGCGCCGTCGCCTCCTTTGATGATGACTACCTCAGTCGAACAGGCCGCGCTCTTGAGGCGGGTACCGGGTTTCATATCCTTGCTCCCTTAAATCGTTACTTCACCAGTCAGCCAATGCAGCCGCACGCGCTCTGAGCTCAGAAGGGCTACCCAGCCAAGCCCGGTTGTGGATCGAGCGCCGGAACCAATAGTTGAGTCCGTATTCCCATGTATAGCCGATCCCGCCATGGGCCGCGATAGCAGCGCGAGTTATACGGGTATAAACCTCGCAAAGATGAGCCTTGGCCATGGCGGCGGCGCGGCTACTGTCTGGTAGGGCCGCGTCCCAAGCATAGGCCGCATACCATAGCTGCGCCCGCCCTGGTTCCACTTCCATAGCCATCTGCGCAAGCTGGTGTTTTAGGCTTTGAAAGCGGCCGATCGGTTGGCCGAATTGTTCGCGTGTCTTGGCGTATTCTACCGACTGCTGGGTGCAATGATTCGCCCCTCCCAGACTATCTGCAGCAATCAATATCAGCGCCGCATCCCGAATCCGCTGAACCATCGGATTTCCGGCTGCGAACAAGGGATAAGCCTCAGCCCGGCTAAACGTTACTCTTGAAACCGGGCGAGTGCGGTCGGTAGCTGCTACTGGCTCAATCTCCACGCCTTCGCCTGCTACGACTAGCTGCAAACCACCTCGATCATCTTCCGTAAGAAAGAAATGCGCAGAGCTTGCGCACTGAACAAGTTCACTGCCGAGGGCGAGCGATACCACGCTGTCTCCGCTTGCGATACCATCAAGCAAGTCACGCGTTGCCGCAACTTTGCAGGCAGCCACCGCTAAAGCCCCCACGATCTGGCCTATGACAGGCCCAACGGCAGCGGCTTCGCCAACGATTTCGCAGACCAGCGCAGCTTCAAGCAGGCCTAACCCGGCCCCGCCATCATCTTCCGGCAAGGCAAGAGCGCCAATGCCAAGCTCCGTCAGAGCAGCCCAGCTTCTGGCATCGAAATCCGCATCGCTATCAGCAAAGCGATGCAATTGCTCTGTCCCCCAGCAATCGCTGAGCGTGCCGCGGACGGCATCCTGAATTGCAACCTGTTCGGGAGAGAGGTGGAAACGCATCGACTATTTCTCCCCACTCATTGCAAGGTCGCGTGGTAAACCAAGGCCGCGCTCACCAATAATGTTGCGCTGGATATTGGTAGTGCCGCCTGCAATCGAATTCCCCAGGCTGCCCATGATCTGATCCAGCCATTTGTTAGGGCCTCGCGGACCGCGGCCACGCGCTCCCGTTGGCTCGATCATCCCGGCCTCACCGATCAAATCTTGCGCCAGCAGCGCCATATTGTGGCCGATTTCCGTTAGCAACAGCTTCATCATCAGTTTTACCGGACCAGGATCGTCCCCAGCCGCGGCGCAAGAAAACAATCGGAAACTTGTATAGCGGTGCGATAGGACGTGGCCTTCAATCTCCACCAAACGGTCACGCACCAGTGGATCATCAATCCGGCCCATTTCACGAGCAAGTTCTAGCAACTTACTAAATTGACGACCCAAACCATCGGCACTTCCGATGCTGGCGCGCTCATGCTTCAAGGTTGTGCGGCTGACATACCAGCCCTGACCACGTTCACCGACCTGCCAGCTGACCGGAGTTTCGACATTGTCGAAAAAGAATTCGCAGAATGTATGATCGCCTGCTTCGCCAGTCATCTGGCGTATCGGGCGGCGAGTCACCCCGGGCTGATCAAGATCGAGCAGAAGGTACGTGATCCCGTTATGCTTAGCTGCATCAGGCTCTGTGCGCACAAGCATGAACATATGGGTCGACTTCATACCCTTACTCGTCCAGATTTTCTGACCATTGATTATCCACTTGGTGCCATCGGGAGAGAGCTCGCCTTTGGTCCTAACCGAAGCCAGATCCGAGCCGGAACCGGGTTCCGAATAGCCTTGGCCCCAGACATAATCACCTTCGATTGTCTTGCGAATGAACAACTCGCGTTGTTCTTCAGTGCCCTTTTCCAGGAGCGTTGGCACAGTCATGTTTACGCCATTGCCGCCAACTTCGATAGGCGCGCGAGCACGGCCAAACTCCTCGCGAATCACTTGCGCTCGGATGACATCGACAGGTTGGTCCGATCCGCCATACTGTTTCGGCACCGATCGATAGAGAAGCCCGCGCTCAATCGCCGCGCGCCGGAATTCACGGATAAATTCCTTCAGCTCGCTTCCGCGCCGTTCGCCGGGCAGCCACGCTTCGCCGAGAAATTCACGCACTTCCTCGCGGAAGGCTTCCGCTTCTGCCCCATAGCTCAGGTCCATTGCATTCCCTCTCCTACTGGCACTCGCATGCTTGCCCGCCCTATGCCTTACTTGTATTACTAGGTCAAACATCTCAAGCCATTAGAGACATCGTGAGTCAAGCCTCAGAATACCCTTGGCCGCCGCGCTATTTCGAACATGATGACGCTACACTCGTCCCAACCTCCCTCTTATGCAGTCCGTGGGATGCGCGAGCTATTGCCGGGGGACCAGTCAGTTCACTTCTCGCCAGTTGTATCGAAGACGAAAAGCTAGATAGTAATTTCCAAATCGCCCGCTTTCAGGCCGACATTTTCGGTAACGGCTTCGGCAACGCAACTGATGCGTCTGAGTGGAGTTTTGCCAACCTCGACATTACAGTTCAGTTCCTGCGCAGCCCGTTGGCGACTGGTTTTTGATCGGCGCAGAGACCCATATGGCTGGCAATGGCCATGGCACCGCGCGCAATATTTTCGCGGACGAGCAAGGCGCTTTTGCGCGAGGTTTCCAGACAATCTTTGTTGCACCAGGGCACTCGGCGATCAAAGGTCCGTGACTTCCAAAATAGAATTCTTGGTCAGCTGCCGCCAAACTGCGGTGCCCTCTTTTCACGCACTGCGGCCAAACCTTCGCGGAAATCGTCGCTGCCCAGCAGCAATGATTGCATTGTAACATTCGCCTGCCATTCTGCTTCCATCGAACTTTCCAGCCCGCGCTGCATCGCTTGTTTTGCAGAAGAATATGCCATTGGCGCAAGCGCTGCGAGCTCGGCGCCCACGGCGGCGCCACGTTCATGCAATTCTTCGGCCTTGGTAACTTCGCCGACCAACCCGATCGTCAGTGCCTCTTCAGCAAGAACCGGGCGGCCCTGGAGACACATTTCCATCGCTCGCCCCAACCCTACCAGCCTGGGAAGCAGGAACAGTCCCCCCAGCGGCGGCATGATACCCAGCTTGATCCAGCTTTCCTGAAACCTGGCATTCTCAGCAGCGATGCGAAAATCGCAGGCCAAAGCGAGTTCACAGCCGACGGTAATGGCCGCCCCCTGAACCAGTGCTAGCGTTGGCTTTTGACTGCGGTAGATCGCCTTCGCAGCGCCTTGGAAATTAGCATAAACCGTATTTCTGATCTCACTAGCGCTCATGCTAGTAATGCGCTCCAGGAAAGCGAAGTCGGCGCCGACCGAAAAATGTCGCCCTTCCGCCGCCAGTACGATTGCGCGGACTTCGTCCTGCTCGTTCAATTCTAGAAAAGCGTCACGTATCTCGCCGAGCATTTCTGGCGAGGATGCATTGCCTATATCGCTGCGCACAACATTGACCCATGCCACGCCATCAGCTTTGCGATCGATCCTTACATGCTGCATTATTTTTCCTCGGCCCGCTTCGTTTCGCGCCAGATCATGGCCGTCCCCTGAGCGGACAGCCCCATATTCTGAGCCTCGGCATCGAACTGCGCTTCAAAGGCCCAGTCTTCTGCGTTGTTGAGATTTTGTTTCATATAGCGAAAGCCCATCCGTGGACCCTCAGCCAGCCGGTGTGCCGCGTTGAGCGTTTCCTCACGCAACTGATCGTCTTCAAACAGGCGAGTAAAGAGTCCCTTTGCGAACGCTTCCTCACCGGTCAGTTTCTCGCCTAGCAAGAACAATTCGCGCGCGACCCCGGTGCCGACGATGCGGGACCAAAACCAGGTGGAGCCGAAATCACCGCCTGCACCAATCCGGTCGAACGCGGTCAGAAAGCTTGCCGACTTGGCCGCAAAGCGCAGGTCACAAGCGCCGGCGATTCCGATGCCAGCTCCTGCAACCGGGCCGTTGACCATAGCAATCGTCGGCTTGGTCATTTCATGCAAAAGGCGGGAGGTTTCCATGAAACCGCGAAGCCGTGCAAAACCCTGCTCGCTGCGGCTACCGCTTGCCTTGTTGGCAGGGACAATAGATTGTTGCGCGCCGCCTTCCTTCAAGTCACCGCCAGCGCAGAATCCGCGCCCCGCCCCGGTCACTACAACGCAGCCTACAGAGGTGTCACTTGCAGCATCCGCACACGCATCTGCCAGCGGGGCCATGATCGAGCCTGTCAATGCATTGAGCCGATCTGGCCGGTTAAGGGTGATGATACGGACCCCCCCCTCGTTCTCGATCAGGACCTCATCCGACATAAGCCATCAATCTCCGCCGAGTTCCCAGTGACGTGCCATCATCTGCGCCGCCTTCTGCGCCAGTTCATCGGGCACCGCAGGATACATGGGAAGCGGATTTTCCGTGCTTGGCAAAGCAATCGTCGCCGTCGCCCTTACGGAAACTTCGTCACGCTGGTTGGTGAAGGTAACCGCGACGTCGACTAAGTTCTGTCCGTTTTCGCTACGCTTGGCCACGACTTCGCCAGTGACTCTCTGGACATCGCCCATATAGTTAAACTTGCGAATCTCGTCGTGAACATTGGTGATGATTGCATCATCGCCGCACCAATCACTGAGATATTGGTAGAGATAATTTTCGCGCATTACTCCATAATCATAGGCCATCGGGTTACCGATAGCCTGTGACCACACCGGATCCCAATGAAGTCGCTGTGCCACATCAGGAATGCCGTGCTCATTCTTTACATAGAACGCCGGGATGCGTTGGCGGTTCTTGTGGGCCAGACGATTGGCAGTCGGAGCGTAGGGCACGAACCCATATCCGCCCGCATGGAAGCAGATCACATCGGTAACGGTCAGTGGCCCCTTGGCCTGCGTCCCCAAACTGTCACCCTTTTCGACATCCTCAAACCAGCGCTTGTCCGCGCCTTGCACCTGTTCTGCTGCGTAGATCGCCTCAACGTCGGCGAACTCCTCATCGGTATATGTTGCCGGCTCGATCGAGAGATTCTTGCCCTTTTTCGCTGCAGTCTTGCGCTCCGTCAGCACACGCAAGATGCGATAAACGGCAACCACCTCTCCTCTCTGGTTGACCTTCACATCGCGACGCACGGCGATGACTGACTTACCTGCAAACTCCGAGGTCTTAACTTCGCAGGTCTCATCGCCATTAAAGCTGTAGATCGTATCGCCAGGTCGGACCGGCCGGTAGAAGTCCCAGGTCGAGCCAGACACGAATACGTGAATGCCCTTGAACAAACTCTTACGGAGTGCGCGAATTTCGTCCGGCAAGGGATCGCCTTTCATTGGCCGGTTAATCACACCTGCCATCATTCCCGGTGCGATCAGCCCACCCCAACGCGTTTTCTTGGCATATTGAGGATCACAATAAAGCGGATTATCGTCGCCGCACCCATGAGCGAAGTTCCGAATGTTATCTTCGCTAGCCGTCTGGATATATTCGCGTGTCTTGGCCGCTTTGTCGACGCCCAGCAGCTTACGCTGGCGCTCGATATCGTGATCGGTGATTTCGTAATCGACCGCTTTCTGCCACTCTTCACTTTGCTTGATATCTGTCTTCGCTGTACTCACGGCATTCGCTCCTTGATCCCAGTTGTATAACTAGGTAATAGATGCTGGTGACTCAGGCAAGGGAAAACAGCATGGTCAAAGTTAGGCGGATCTGCGACGCGTTGGAGGTGCGGGCCGAGCATCAAAGGGACGAGATCGCGCATGACGGGATCAACCGGAACATCACTTACGCCGAGTGGGACCGGGAAGCTAACGAAGTTGGTGGCGGCCTCGCTGCTGCGGGCCTCAAACCAGGCGACCGTGTTTTTCTGCCTATCAGCAACGCTCATGCAGTGGAGATGGCGATTGCCGTCTTTGCAGTGTTTCGCGCAGGTGGCATCGCCTGCCCGATCAACACTCGTCTCAATGCCAAGGAAATCGTGAATTTCGCGGAACTCACTTCGCCGCGCTGGTGCATCACCGACGTGCCTGACATTGTCAGCCAACTCGATCTCGCCGGGAGCTGGATAGTCGACAGCATGCCGCGTGACCTTTCTGCTTTGCCCGACCAGTCCAGCCTCGACCCCAGCGCCGACGCTGAAATTCTCGGCACCAGTGGCACCACCGGCAAGATCAAAGGGGTAGTTGTATCGCACCCTGACCTGATGAAAGGCGTGACTGGCCATAACATGGATCGTTCTCGCTCCACGCTTAACGCTTTGCCGCTTACAGGCTCGGGCGGGAATCTTGGGATTGTTATGTTGCCCGCCCGTGGCGGCGCAACTGCGATCACCCAGCCAAAGTTCGACCCCAAGAATTTCCTCGAACTGGTCCAGGAAAAACGGCCAAACCTAGTCTATCTTGTTCCATCTATGCTGCGGCTAATTCTCGACCATCCCGATGTCGCCGACTACGATTTCGACGGAGTCAAATATCTGATGACTGGCACTGCGCCGCTGCCGCATGATTCCGTGCAGCGTGCATTGGAACTCTGGCCGCACGTTCGCATGCGTAACAGCTACGGCATGTCGGAAGGCGGCATTGGCATTTCCACCACCAGCCGCGAGCAAGTCCTTAAGCCCGGTTGTGTGGGAAAGCTTCCAGAGCACATGCAGCTTAGGGATGAAACTAGGCAAGTCATCACCAAGCCGGGCGTTGTAGGAGAAATTTATGGCTTCCAGGCCCACGCGCGGCGGTACTGGAACGATCCCGACGCGACCGCAGCCAACTTTATCGCTGGCTGGACCAAGACCGGCGATCTTGGCTATGTTGACGAAGATGGCGATCTCATCATGGTCGGCCGCTCGAAAGAGTTGATCATCCGTGGTGGCTACAACATCACGCCGCTGGAAATCGAGACTGCACTGCATCTGCACCCTAGTGTGCAGCAGGCCGCAGTGGTCGGGATCGAGCACGATGTGCTGGGTGAAGACATAGCAGCAGCGGTGACATTGCGGCCTGGACAATCTGCGGACGATGCCGAGATCATTGAGTTCTGCAGGCAACATCTTGCCGATAACAAGGTACCGCGAACGCTCGTCATTCTTGATGACATGCCGCTCAATCCAAATGGCAAGATTCTGAAGAAGGAACTGCAACCGATGTTACAGAAAGTGGCCAAGCAGCGACGTCGAGCGGCGTGATCATTCGCCCAATCGCTATCGACATTGCCGCGAAGGTCGAAGCATTTGTGCGCCAAACTGTTGCACCTTACGAAGCCGATCTTCGGCGCGATCACCATGGTGCACCCTCCGATGCGCTGGTGAGTGAGATGCGCGAGCTCACTCGTTCTGCAGGTGTACTCACTCCCCATATCCTGCCTGGCGGAGACACCTCAATCAACGCGAAGCGGCATTGGTTTTGATCAAGACCGGCCTGTCGCCGCTGCCCCCCCTTGCGTGCAACACGATGGCGCCCGACGAAGGCAACATGTATCTGCTCAACAAGGTTCAAGCGCCGAGTTGAAAGGTCGCTACCTAGAGCAGATGGTCGCAGGGCGCGTCCGGTCGGCTTTCTTCATGACCGAGCCCGCTGCCGAGAACGGCGCTAGGTCCGATCCGTCGATGATGGGCCAACCGAAGTCCATAAATGGAGCCTGGCGAAGAAGATGAAGAGCGATTTCAGGAACGCGTCAGTCTGTTCCCTTCGGGCGATCAGCTAAGCTGATCGAATGGCACATCCTTATCCATTCTGACCTCGCCGGGCATTCCTAGCACACGCTCGGCGATCTGATTGCGCAAGACCTCGTCTGCGCCGCCAGCGATCCGCATCACGGTGGAGTAGATATAGTCATACTGGAGATGCGGCGTAGAACCGTCTGCGGGATCCGCCGCAATCGCATCTAACCCGCGCGACTCCATTGTCAGGCCCAAAGCGCGCTGCTGACGCGCAGCATAAGCTAGCTTCACCATTCCCGCCAGCGCTCCAGGATTTTCGCCTTTCGACACCATCGTACGCAGTCGTGCCTGAAAATATCTCGCACCCTGCTCTTCTGCCAAAGCATCTGCCAGCGAAAGGCGCACCGCGCTATCATCCAGCATGTTTGAATCATCGCCCCGCGGTGTCCGCCGCGCAAGATCGATCAATGGCTCAATTTCGCTACGGTTGCCGCCTGATCCCAACCGCTCTCCCATCAGCACCGTCATACAACAAGCCCAGCCTTCACCCTGCGCCCCAATGCGGTTGACGTCAGGAATACGGACATCGGTGAGGAAGGTTTCGTTGAACTCACTCATCCCGGAAATTTGCCGGATTGGCCGCGTTTCGATGCCCGGTGTCTTCATGTCGACCACAAAGAACGTTAACCCCTTGTGCTTGGGCACCTTGGTATCTGTCCGGACGACCAAAATGCCCCAGTCAGTCAGATGAGCCCAGCTTGACCAGACCTTCTGACCGTTGACGATCCAGTCGCCCGAGCCATCATCGGTTTGCACCGCCTTGGTCCGCAATGCCGCAAGGTCAGACCCGGCGGCAGGTTCAGAGAATAACTGGCACCAGGTTGTATCGCCCTTTAGCGTGGACTCGATAAAACGTGTGCGCTGCTCATCATTGCCATGCTTGGCAATCACTGGCAGCGCCATACCTGTTCCAATCGTAGTAAAAGGCCCCTTGGGCAGGCGGTACTTCCCTTCTTCCTCAGAGAAGATCACAGTTTCGATTCCGCTTAGCCCGCGTCCTCCAAGCTCTTTCGGAAATGTCAGTCCAGACCATCCACCGTTGAACAATTCGCGCATCCACGCACGCCCGCGCTCGGCCTCTTCAACCTCAGGCAGCGTTGCTCCACCCGGCAATTCATGGGCTGGAGCATGCGCTGCAAGCCAAGCCTTCGCTTCGCCGCGAAACTCAGCTTCGGCGGGAGAATCCTTGAAATCCATCTTAGGCAGCCTTTCCTTGTGCGCCCGGCTGGGCATTTAGCAGCCGATCGGCCCAGAAACCGCGATTACCGACGATCACGGCCAGCATACGTTCGCGCCGGTAGTAAAAGTGGCAATTCGCTTCGAATGTATAGCCAATCCCGCCATGCACTTGCAGGTTCTCGCGGGCAGCCAATTCGAACGCCTTGATTGCAGTCAATCTGGCAGCAGCAGCACCGGCTGCGAGGTCATCGGGCGATGCCTCCGCTGCCCAGCCGGCGAAATAAGCATTGGATTTTGCCAGTTCGATCGTCACCGCAACATCCGCGAGCTTATGTTTGATCGCTTGATAGCTGGCGAGCGAGCGGCCGAACATTTGTCGCTCCATGACATAGTTTCTACCCATCTCGAGGCAGGCTTCAGAGGCCCCAACAGCCTCAAACACAATCTGCACCGCTGCTCGGTCAAGCAGCGTTGAGAGTACATTGTCGCCACCCAAAGGCTCCGCCACCGCATTGTCAAAGTCAATCCGATAGTGTGGACGCAGCTGATCGAAACTGTCGAGCTTTGTGAGGGTAACTTGGGGCTGGTCCAGTTGCACCAATGCCAGACCTTCACCAGCCTGAACCACCGCAATCTTCGCTATCCCGGCATCGGCTACGGGCTGCTTAGTGCCGGCAAGCTTGCCACCGCTGAAACTCACGCTGGTTCCCAGGATCGGACCCGGCCCCTCGGCGCTGGCGAAACAAGCCACCACTCCACCGCTGGCAAGTCTGGGTAACCATTGCTGCTTTTGCTCGCTCGAACCGGCAAGGCGAATGGCATCAGCCGCCAACACGATCGACGACGTGAATGGCACTGCCGCATTGGCGCGGCCGAGTTCCTGAGCGATGATACCCAGATCAAGATCCCCCATGCCAAGCCCCCCGAACTCTTCGGGTATATTTGCGCCCAAAAAGCCCATCTCACCGAGTTCACGCCACAGTGGCTCATCCCATTCCGCTTCGTCGTCGATGAGCTTGCGCAAATGGTCGAAAGGTGTGCGTTCGGCCAGCAATCCACGGACCTGCTCTGCCAACATCTTCTGTTCATCGGAAATGTCGAAATCCATTGGTAGTCCTTATTTGTGCAGCGGTTCGTACCATGTCGTAGCGAGAGCCCCCATGGCATCAGCCATAAGGGCGGTGTCACGCACAACGCGGTTATAATTGAGCTGGCAAGCAGTAGAAAAATCAATTTCTCCGGCGACAATTGCTTGAGTTAGCGCCGCACGTGCGGCCAACAATTGATTAGGAACATTGGGCACAAAGCTCCTGATCTCAGATGTTTCAACAGCATCAAATGCAGCACCATATCGCGCCCGCATCCGCCAGAATTTGACAAGCCGTGCCAATTCCTTGGCTTTAGCCGATGCGCGCTGGTTGCCAGAAGCGGGAACAATGTCATTCTTCAAATCTGCAAGAGCCGTGGCGAAGGAGGGATCGGTCAAATCGGGCTCGCAAACCGGCAAGACTGGTTCGAAGAGACCGACACCCTCTAATTCGGCCAGCGAGCGAACGATCACCCGTTTATGCATGGTTGAAAACATCAATGCTGTCCCGGTCGCACCAGCGGCAGAACCCTTAGCCTTGGCGAGAACGCTTGAAGGTACCGAAAATGATAACTGGAAATACAGTCGATAGAATTTCACACGGTCGATATCCACGGATTGACCGCTTGCCTTGGAATAGGCCGCAAACACATCTTGCATGGGCACAAAAGGCTGAATCAGGCTGCGCACCCAGATCTGCGCAAGATCTTCCATCGGATCGCCCAGATGCGTTAGTTCCCAATCGACCAATGCGGATATCTGATTGTCCTCGAACAGGAAATTGCCCGGCCCTGCATCGCCGTGCAAGACCACTGCTGGCCCATTATCTGCCGGAACGTTACGAGCCAACCAATCAAGCGCGAGAGCAAACACCGGTTCACCCAATTTTGCTCGATTATCTGCCGACCATTGTTCAATATTGGCGCGAATACGGACAGACGGCGGTTCCTCACCATTTCCAAGAGTGGCAAATACGGCGTCGTTAGCGTCCAGTCCATGCAGCTTAACGATCTGTCCGACGAATTCCTGAGCCAATAGGTTTTTGTCATCGGCGTCAGCAAATCTGTCATTGCCGCCAATAAACTCGCTCAGTAGCGCCAGATGCGAAGGGAAGGAGGCTATCAGTGGCGCAACCTTTATGCCACTCTCGCGCCACGGTCCGGACAATGCCGCAAGAATTGCAGTCTCACGCTCAAAATAAGGCAACCTCGAAGGATCACCTGCGCGTGCATCCCATGCAAGATAGCAGAGCTGGTCCTCTCCGGTCTGCCAACGCAACTGTACCTCCGCGCCTTGACGCGAAGCCCCACCGCCGCCGCGCTTTTTCTCTTTCACAATGACAGAACCCGTTCGCTGCTCTATTTCATTGCGCAAGGCAGACGGGATTGCGCTTGCCATCACCCTCATCACTTATATAACTACGTTGTATATCACTCACAACACTTTGCAGACGGGAGAGTCAAGCGTGAGCTACAAGACCATTCTCTTCGACGTGTCGGATCACGTTGCCACTATTACTATCAACCGCCCGGAAGCCATGAACAGCTTCAACCGGCAGATGATGGATGAATTTGCCAAGGTATGGCATGAAATTTCATGGAACGACGATATTCATGTCAGCGTTCTGCGTGCGGCCCGGGGCCGAGCCTTCTGTACCGGCGTTGATGTAAAAGGGGCAAGCGGCGACGATCCACGCCCCGCGGTCGACCTCGAAAACATCTGGCACTGCGAAGATCCTGGCGACTTGCTTGGCCCCAAATCCCAGAAGTGCTGGAAACCGATGATCGCGGCGGTCCATGGGATGGCGGCCGGAGGTGCGTTCTACTGGCTCAACGAGGCTGACATCATCATTGCATCAGACGATGCCACTTTCTTCGATCCGCATGTTACATATGGAATGACCGCAGCGCTTGAACCCATCGGCATGACCTACAAGATGCCGCTTGCTGATGTGCTGCGTATGGTGCTGCTCGGCAATGATGAACGGATGAGCGCCGAATATGCAAAATCCATCGGGTTGGTGAGTGAAGTTGTGTCCTCAGACACTCTGTGGGCTCGTGCTCACGAGCTTGCGCTACAAATCGCAGCCAAGCCGCCCGCAGCAATTCAAGGGTCGATCAAGGCAATCTGGACCAGTCTCGATTTGCCGCGCTCAGTGGCACTAGCCAATGGCCTCAAATACCCGCAAATCGGGAATCCTGTCGGCGTGCCGCAAGTCAATCGGGAATCCCTGATGGCAGACAAAGCCAAGAAGTTCGATTTGCGCTGATGCAGCAGCAACAATGACGGACACCCGTGTCTGCGTCGGCTATGCTATTGCTAAGGACACTCAAATTGAGTGCGTTCAAAGATGATCTATTCGAAGGCCAAAGCGTCTTAATCGCCGGCGATGTCAGGGAATCTGCCGCAATCCGCACGGCTATGAAATGGGGACCAGATATTAGGGTCAACGGCATTTCACCGGGTCCGATTGCCGAGACAGAAAGCATGGCGCGTTTGGTGCCTGATTCTGATGACCATTTTTTAATAGGTTTTGGTAGCGGAGGAGGGACTTGAACCCCCGACACGCGGATTATGATTCCGCTGCTCTAACCACCTGAGCTACTCCGCCATACCATTTGCCAGCGCTCTTTTTACGCGGGGCAAGGCGGCGCATTTAGGGGGGTGCTGGCGCGCGGTCAACACCCGTTTAAGCCTTTTCGCGCCCACGAAAGGTAAACTCGCGTATCAGTTGCCACGGTCCGCCGCGATAATGGTGCAGCGCAAGCCCCCTAAAGGCAAAGCTGCGCGGCTCTATCGCATCGGCCAAATCGTCTTGCAAAGCCTTGGCTTCCTCAATCGTCACCTTGTTTTGAATGGTTACGTGTAAGCGCGGTTGGTGCTGGTCCTGGCCGGTTAAAAGCCCATGAAAATGATCGGCAATATGATCACGCAGATCCAATATCCCCCGGCTTTCCAATTTTATCGCTGTACCCTTGCCCAGCGGCATCAAGCCAATGACACGTCCATCCACAGGCGCCAGCTCGCCCGCCAATTGTTTGCAAACATCAACTGCTTCGTCCGCACATTGCGGCGGTAGAGCATGGAACAGCGTGACATGCGCTTCCAAATAATTGCGTTCAGGTGGAAAATGGGCATCGCGCAACCTTGTGCTCCATCGGTGCAGATCGGCGGGCAATTGCGCAGTAAGGATCAGCGGCGCATCATCCACCGCCTTAGATGCCGTTCTCTCGCCGAAATTCACGCCATTTGCGAACATTGGCATTGTGTTCTTCCAGCGTGCGAGCAAACACATGGCCACCGCTGCCATCGGCCACATAATAATACGCATCGGTATCGTCAGGATCGAGCACAGCGGCGATCGCTTCGCGGCCAGGATTGGTGATCGGACCGATTGGCAAGCCAGCGATGGCGCGCGTATTGTAAGGGTTAGGATCGCGCAGTTCGGATACGCGGATTTCGCGCCCCAGCGGTTTACCCTTAGTGATGGGGTAAATTGTGGTCGCATCTGCACCCAATTGCATGCCGATCCGCAAACGGTTGGACATCACGCCCGCCACCATTCCGCGTTCTTCTGGCCGGCCGGTTTCCTTTTCCACAATCGAGGCAAGTATCACTGCGTCTTCAATAGAATTGATGGCCGCATCGGGACTGCGCTTTTCCCATGCCTTGGCCAAATATGCAGTCATCGCAGCCTGCATCCGGTCAAGCATCACCTGCCTGCTTTCGCCGCGTTCAAAATCGTACGTATCGGGCAGAACGGAGCCTTCTTCCGGCAGTTCAACGTCTCCGCTGAGCAAGTCCTGAGCCATCAATCGCTCGACCACCAACACCGAAGGCATCCCTTCTGGAATGGTGACATAGCGGCGGATGACATTGCCGTTTTGAAAAGCCGCCAAAATGGCGCTCTGATCCATCTGGGGCGTAAGGGCAAATTCTCCGGCCTGAATAGGATCATTGTTGCCAAGCAATTTAGCCCGCAGCAAGAAACCATCGGCAGAGGTGATGTGCCCTTCACTCTCCAACTTATTGGCCACTGCCGTCAGGCTGGATCCAGCAGGTATGATGAAAGGCGCTT
>Ga0209344_10002707_pt1 | contig 19085 bp, 17 predicted proteins | sample Cruoilmetagenom6_FD_187293 | JGI IMG/M metagenome (GOLD analysis project Ga0209344, IMG submission 187293) | Oil polluted marine microbial communities from Coal Oil Point, Santa Barbara, California, USA - Santa Barbara Oil Seep Sample 6 (SPAdes)... | ecosystem: Environmental > Aquatic > Marine... | reverse complement strand
AGGTCTGTATCTATGGTCGGACATAGCGCCGGACCTACGCCGCCAGCCTCAAGTCCGAAAGACGGTCCTCCCCGGAGACTTACTCATAGCCACGATCCCCGAGTAGCCATTTGACGTTTGGCAGGCCACTCAGCAGGGCCCGAGCGCCGATATAATCGCTGACCTGTCCAGCGGTGACGAACAGGTCGATCGGTCGCCCCTGACTGTCGCAGATGGCGTGCAGCTTGGTGTTCATACCGCCTTTGGTTCGACCGATCAGGCGACCACGCCCCCCTTTTTGGCGGCCATGCTGGTCGCCGTTCGATGGGCTTTGAGGTATGTTGCGTCGATCATCACGGTCGTTTTCTCGCCGTGTTCCGCCGCCAGCCCGGCCATCATCCGCGCGAAGATGCCCTTTTCGCTCCAACGCTTCCACCGGCTGTAGAGCGTCTTATGTGGGCCATACGCGGCGGGCGCATCGCGCCAACGCAAGCCATTGCGATTGATGAAAATAATCCCGCTCAGCACCCGTCTGTCATCAACCCGGGGCTTCCCGTGCGACCTGGGAAAGAAGGGAGCCAGGCGCGCCATCTGCGCGTCGGTCAGCCAGAAGAGATCGCTCATGTCACCACTCCGTTTTCGGAGGCGTGAATCACGCAGCGCAACAGAAATCAATGCATCCTGACCCTAGGGGAATTCTTGATCAGAGACATGTATTTTTCCTATCGAGTCATGCTTGCTTTAAGGAAATTCTAACAAGTGCTTAATTCTTGGCAACGAACCAGAGCTGTTCTGACCAGGCATCATAAGGCTTCGGACCGTGTGCATTTGGGTCTATCCAATCCACTCGCCGCTCATTCGACTCGTACAAAAAAGGCCCGACAAAATAGGCGGGCCTCTTTGTACTTTTTCGCAATGACTTACAGCTTGTCGATCAGCTCGGGCACGGCTTCGAACAGGTCGGCGACCAGGCCGTAATCGGCCACCTGGAAGATCGGGGCCTCTTCGTCCTTGTTGATCGCGACGATGATCTTGCTGTCCTTCATGCCCGCAAGGTGCTGGATTGCACCCGAGATGCCGACGGCGATGTACAGGTCAGGCGCGACCACCTTGCCGGTCTGGCCGACCTGCCAGTCGTTCGGTGCAAAGCCCGAGTCGACGGCGGCGCGAGATGCGCCAACGGCGGCGCCCAGCTTGTCGGCCAGTTTCTCGATCAGTGCGAAATCGTCTTCCGAGCCAACGCCACGGCCGCCCGACACGACGATGCCGGCCGAGGTCAGTTCGGGGCGATCGCTTTCTGCGATCTTGTCTTCGACCCATTCCGACAGGCCCGAGGCGGATGCGCCGCCCACGGTTTCCACGGCGGCCGAGCCACCGGTACCGGCTGCGTCAAAGCTGGCGGTGCGGAAGCTGACAACCTTTTTCGCGTCCCGGGATTTCACGGTCTGGATCGCGTTGCCGGCATAGATCGGCCGTTGATAGGTGTCGGCATCGACCACGCCCGAAGCGTCCGAGATCACCATCACGTCCAGCAGGGCCGCCACGCGGGGCAGCACGTTCTTGGCGTCGGTGGTGGCGGGCGCCACGATATGGCTGTAATCGCCCGACAGCGACACGATCAGCCCCGCGGTGGGCTCCGCCAGGCGGTGGCCCAGGCTGGCATCCTCGGCGACCAGAACCCGGGACACGCCGTCGATCCTGGCGGCGGCGGCGCCCGCGGCGGCGGCGGATGCGCCAGCGGCCAGAATGGTGACATCACCCAGTGCCCTGGCCGCGGTCACGGCTTTCGCGGTCGCGTCCAGAGCCAGTTCGCCATCGGTGACTTCGGCAAGAAGAAGAACAGCCATCACACAACCCCCGCTTCCTTGAGTTTCGCAACAAGCTCGTCCACCGAGCCCACGATTTCGCCCGCCTTGCGCGTTTCGGGCTCGTCGGTCTTGACGATCTCCAGGCGCGGGCTGACATCGACGCCGTAATCGGCGGCGGTCTTTTCGTCCAGCGGCTTTTTCTTTGCCTTCATGATGTTGGGCAGCGACGCATAGCGCGGCTCGTTCAGGCGCAGGTCGACGGTGACAATGGCCGGCATCGTGACGTTGATGGTCTGCAGGCCGCCGTCCACTTCGCGGGTCACAACGGCCTTGTCGCCATCGATGTCCAGCTCCGAGGCAAAGGTTCCCTGCGACCACCCCAGCAGCGCCGACAGCATCTGACCGGTGGCGTTCATGTCGTTGTCGATCGCCTGTTTGCCAGCCAGGACCAGGCCGGGGGCCTCTTCCTCGACGACCTTGGCAAGGATCTTGGCGACGGCCAGGGGCTCGATGTCGGTGTGCACGTCGTCAGCGGCAACGACCAGGATTGCGCGATCAGCGCCCATGGCCAGCGCGGTGCGCAGGGTTTCCTGGCTCTGCTTCACACCGATCGAGACGACGACGACCTCGTCTGCCTTGCCGGCTTCTTTCAGGCGGATGGCCTCTTCGACGGCGATCTCGTCAAAGGGGTTCATCGACATTTTCACGTTGGCAAGATCGACACCACTTCCGTCCGCTTTGACGCGCACTTTCACGTTGTAGTCGATCACGCGTTTGACAGGCACAAGCACCTTCATCTACGATCTCCTTGGGTTGTTAGATATGGTTTCTACCGACCTATCGGTCGTTGAATTCGGGTTTTCTTTTCTCGGAGAACGCTTTCATGGCCTCTGGAAAATCATGCGCGCACAGCAAAACGCTTTGGGCATCGCGCTCGATGTCCAGCGCCTCCAGATAGCTGCACTCTGCTGCGGCGCGCATCACGCGCTTGGCGGTCTGAATGCCGAACATCGGGTGTGGGGCGATCTCGTGGGCAATTTCCAGAGCGCGTTGCTCGACCTGGTCGGCGGGTACGCATTCTTCGACAACGCGCAGTTCCCTGGCGGTGCGCCCGTCTATTTCACGACCTGTGAGAACAAGCATCCGCGCCACGCCCGCACCGGCACGCTGCTGAAGCAGCCAGCTCGAGCCGGTGTCGGGACAGCCGCCGACGCGCGCAAAAACTTCGCACAACCGGGCATCTTCGGCGGCTACGACGATATCCGCAGACAGCGCCAGGCTGAGACCCGCACCAAATGCCACCCCGCATACAGCAGAAATCAGAGGCTTCCGAAACAGATAGGCTGCGCGTCCGCCATCGTGAACCCGGTCGACCATTTCCGATGTCGCCCTTGCGCCTTTCGCGATTTCAGCCTGAAATCCAACGAGATCGCCGCCGCTGCTGAAATGATCGCCGCCTGTCATGACAACGACGCGGATTACATCATCCTGTTCAGCCTCGCGCAGGAGCGCCACCAGTTCTTCGACGAACCCGATGCTGTAAGGGTTGCGCTTTGCTGGCTGAAGAAAGCGCAGGACGCCGATGGGGCCTTCCCTGTCCAATCGCATCAAGTCGCTCATGGTATGTCTCCTTCAGGTTCCGGTCCAGACCGGCGTGCGCTTTTCGGCAAAGGCCTTGGGGCCTTCAATGGCATCATTGCTGGCATAGACTACCTCGTGCAGGCGCTTGCCTTCCTCAAGGCCACCCGCACAGCCCAGATCCATGGTTGCGCGAACGCCGCCTTTCGCCGCAATCACCGAAAGCGGCGCCGCGCTGGCGATGCGTCTGGCCAGTTCGAGCGCGCGTGAGCGAACGGCATCGGGCGTCTCTTCGAGGTAGTTGGTGAACCCGTAATCGTGCAAACGTTCGATTGGCATCAGGTCGCCGGTCAGAACAATTTCCATCAAGATGGGCTGCGGCAACATCGACAGCGCCGGCGACGCCCAAGGCGATCCGCGCCCGATCTTCACCTCGGTGATGCCGACCTTGGTCCCCTTGAGTCCGACCCGCAAATCGCAATTCAGCGTCAGCATCATGCCGCCCGCCATCAGCGACCCGGTCATCGCCGCGATGATCGGTTTCTTGCAGTCGCGCATGGTCTCGTGAAACGGATCGCGCATCTTGGACAGAATATCGACGCCCTCATCGCGGGCGATCTGCGTGGCTTCCTTCAGATCCAGCCCCGCGCTGAAAACCCCGCAATCGGCAGAGGTTAGAATTGCCACGCGCACGTTGTCATCCGCTTCGATCTGTTCCCAGGCATCGGTCAACCCGTTTGTCGCGGCCACGGAAAGCGCATTCTTGCGCTCGGGCCGGTTGATTGAGACGGTCGCGATACCGTCCGCGATGTTCACGTCAATGGGGCTCATGATGCCTGCCTCGTATTCTTTGGATAAACCTGGGGCGAAGCTTCCCCGCGACAGGTTTGCCGCGGGGAAGTTCATGCTTGTTCGGCCGACTTATTCGGTGGTGAACGTCGCCGAGCTGTGCTTGATGACTTCCCACACAACGTCGAGATAATCGGCGCTCCAGTCGGTCTGCGGAACCCAGGTTTCGCCATTCCATTGTTCGACGCGCGTCTTGCCGCCGCCACCGTGGTCTTTGTCGGTCACTGTAACCGGAGCCATGACGCCGTTGCCATCGAAGTTCTCGATCGATTCATAGGCCGCCTTCATGCTCTCCGGCGTGATCGGCCAACCGTTTTCGGAAATTGCGATACGTGCAGCCTCAAAACCGGCCGAGTAAATCGCCATGCCAGTGTTGTAGTAAACGTCACGGACCAGGTCTTCGGGCCCGCTGCCCTTGCCATTGGCATAGTAGGTGTCCAGCATCGTCTTCACGATCGGAACTTCCTGGCCACCGGCCACGTTGGTTCCGCGCAGAATGCCCTTCGCCTCTTGTGCGCCGATGTTGGCGATATCCACTTCGTTCAGCCAGTTTACCGACAGATACCGGTCAATCGGGAAACGGTTGCGGCGCATTTCCTTGGAGGCGACCACGTGTCCGCCGGCAAGCAGCCAGCTGATCATATAGTCAGGCTTGTCGCGGCGAATCTTGCTCCATGCGCCGGCTTGATCCGAACCGGGGAGCGGCACAGGATAAAGCTCCAGCTCAAATCCTTCCTTTTCAGAAAGTGTTTTCAGGATCTCGATCGGTTCCTGACCGAAGGGGTAATCCAGATAGATAAAGCCAATCCTCGCGTTGGACAGATCACCGTCCATCTGGCCCTTGATGAAGGCAACGTCATTTGCCGCCTGCTGCCAGTACGTCGGACCGACCGGGAAAACCCATTCGAACACTTCGCCATCCACGGCGTCGCCGCGGCCAACGAAGGATTGCATCAGAATGTTGCCGTCTTTCATGGCACGCGGCAAAACAGCGTTCGTGACCGGCGTGGACAGGAAATTGAAGGTGAAGACACCGTCGCGCTTGAGTTGCTCATAGCATTCAACGCCACGCTGGGGTTCGTTGCCGTGATCGCGCACGATTATTTCCACCGGATGCCCTTCGATGCCACCGTTGTCGTTGGTGTACATCGCCAGATCCTGCGCGGCCTGGGCCACTTGTGGCGAGATGAAGGTATACGATTTACTGAGGTCGAAGCACAGCCCGAACCGGATCGGTTCCTTGTCTTGCGCGGACGCAAGCGTCCCACCTGTTGCCAACGCTGCGGCAAGAGCCACAGTCTTGAGTTGCTTTGTAAGGTTCACCATGTTTTCCTCCCATGGATGATGGTCTACCGGCTTGATCCTGTTCCGGGCGCGCCGCAGCCGTTCACGGCAGGTGCCCATCTTTCGGTCGCTTTTTATTGTTCGTATTTCGAAGAGCTTTCCTTCACCACTTCTCATACGACATCGGTGTATTCCGCGATCCAGTCGGTTTGCGGCACCCAGGCCTTGCCGTCCCACATTTCGATACGCGTTTTGCCGCCACCGCCATGATCGTCGGCGGTCACCGTGATCGGAGCCATCAGCCCGTTCGCGTCATAGCCTTCAAGCGCTTCCAGCCCCGCCTTGTAAGACTTCGCGGTGATCGGAAGGCCTTCCTTTTCGACCGCTTTGCGCGCGGCCTCAAACATGATCGAATACATGGCCAGTCCGGTGTTGTAGAAAACGTCCTGCGTCTTCTCCAGCGGGCCGGAACCTTGTCCCTTGTCATAGAGCTCGGTCATGATTTCCTGGTACAGGGCAACATCCTGTCCACCCACGACATTGGTGCCGCGTTTGATGCCGATGGCTGCTTCGTTGCCGATATTGACAATGTCCACCTCGTTCAGCCAGTTGACGGAAATGTATTTCTCCATCGGGATGCCATTTCGCTTCATCTCTTTCGAGGCGACCACATGCGCGCCTCCCAGCATCCAGACGATCACGTGGTCAGGCTTCTCGCGGCGCACCTTGGACCACACACCGGCCTGATCACTGCCCGGAAGCGGCACGGGATAGAGTTGAAGCTCGAAACCCTCTTTCTCGGACAGGGTTTCGAGAATCTCGATTGGCTCCTGCCCGAAGGGATAATCGAAGTAAACAAACCCCACCTTCACGTCCGACAAGTCGCCGTCATGCAATTGCTTGATGTAGGCGACGTCGTTGGCGGCCTGCCCCCAATAGGTAGGCCCGATCGGATAGACCCAGTCAAAGACCGTGCCATCCACGGCATCGCCGCGGCCGACAAGTGACTGCATCAGGATACGTCCATCTTCCATGGCCCGCGGAAGGATAGCCAGAGACACCGGGGTGGACAGTGTATCGAAGACGAACACTCCCTCGCGGCTGAGCTTGGAGTAGCACTCGATCCCGCGCTGCGGCTCGTTCCCGTGATCGCGCACGATAACCTCGACCGGTTCTCCTCCGATGCCGCCCTTCATATTGACCAGTTTGGCGAGATCCTGTGCCGCCTGGGCAACCTGCGGCGTGGCAAAGGTATAGGCTTTGCTGAGGTCGTAGCAGATGCCGATCTTGAATGGCTCAGCCTGGCTCTGCGTTCCGGCTGCCATGCCGGTCATCAGCGATATGGCGGCTAACGCCTTTGTAAGTGCCTTCATCATGTCCTCCCTGAACAGTCTTGGTTAAAACTTCAGCTCAGCCAGCGTTTGCGGCGGCTGTAGTGTTTGACATTGTGAAAATCGGTGGCCTCCCCGCCGCCGAGATAAAACTCCTGAATATCGGAGTTGGATTTGAGCGCCTCAGCCGTGCCGTGCATGACAACACGGCCGTTTTCGATCAGATAGCCTTCGGAAACGATCTCCAGTGCGGCCAGGGCGTTCTGTTCCACCAGCAGGACAGACATGCCCTCCTCCTGATTGATCTTTTGCAGGATGCCAAAGATCTCTTCGACCAGGAACGGGGCAAGGCCAAGACTTGGTTCATCCAGCATCAACAGTTTCGGCTGCGTCACCAGGGCCCTGCCGATGGCGAGCATCTGTTGCTCGCCACCCGACAAATAGCCTGCTTGCGAATTGCGGCGTTCGGCAAGTCGTGGGAAATAGTCGTAGATCTTTTCCTTTTCCGCATTCAGAACCGACCGGGACATGCCGCGCGGCGCGGCAGCGGTCAGGTTCTCGTCCGGCGTCAGATGCTCAAAGACCCGTCGCCCTTCGATAACGTGACAGATGCCCATCTCGACGCGCTTTTGGGCAAGCATCTCGGTGATGTCCGTTCCCTGGAACTTGACTTCGCCCCGGCTGATACGTCCGCGCTCCGCCTTCAAAAGACCGCTGATCGCTTTTAGCGTGGTGCTTTTTCCCGCTCCGTTTGAGCCAAGGAGCGCGATCATCTCGCCCGTTGGCACCTGGATCGAAACGCCTTTGATCGCCAGCATTACATTGTCATACAGCACCTCGACACTGTTCATTGACAGAATGGGCGCGGCTTCAACTTTTTCTTGCATCGGCATTTCCCTTATTTCTTAAACTGATCGAAGGGCCAGACCATCAGGTAGTCTCTGATGTTGCCGTAGAGTTTTCCCAAACCAAGCGGTTCGATCAGAAGGATAATGACGATCAGCGCGCCATAGACCGCATTTGGGATGTGAGCGAGCGTTTCAACATTGATCTGCATACCAAGCCCCTCGCTCACGGTGACGACGAGACCGTTCACCAAACCGGGGACAAGAAGGATCAGAGCAACACCGAAATAGGATCCGATTACGCTGCCGAGGCCGCCAACGATCACCATAGCAAGAACCTGGATTGAAACGGAGACTGAGAACTGTTCAGGCGCGGCAAGAAAGAAGAAGGTGGCAACAATCAAGGCACCGCTGACACCCGCGATGAACGACGATGTCGCGAAAGCCAGGATCTTGTAGTAGAAGCTGTTCACTCCCAGGATCGCGGCGGCAAAGTCCTTCTCCCGAACGGCGACCAGGGCACGGCCAAGCCCGGTGCGCTTGAGATTGAGCATGAAGATCGTCACCAGCACGCACCATCCCAAGGCGACATAGTAGTACCCGGTGTCAGAAGTGATCTCCTGCCCGAGCAGCGCCAGTGTCGGAGATTGAAGCGACGCGTGTGAGCCCCCCGAAATCGTCGGCGAGTGTGTCAGAACCCAGTCCATCACGAATTGCATCGCGAGCGTCGTGAGCGCGAGATAGAGCCCCTTGACCCGCAATGCGGCAAAGGCGAACAGGCTGCCGATCACGGATGACGTCAATCCGCCAAGGATCAGGGCAAACTCCCAAGGCACCCCGAAACGCGCGGCGTGGATCGCCGAGTACGCCCCGACCGCCATCACCGCGGCATAGCCCAAGTGAAGCTGCCCAGCCCAACCTGTCACCAGGTTCAGCCCGAGTGCGGCGGCCGTCCAGATTAGCCACGGGAGCATGTAACTGTTCAAGTAGAGCGAAGGTATGATGAATGGCGCAGCAAGGCCCAACAGGAAGATGAACGCGGCCAGGTTCCGGTCGGCAGGCACCTTGAAGATACGGCTGTCCGAAACATAGTTCGCGTGGTGGACACCGGAAAGTCTATAAAACATCCCTTACACCCTTTCGATGTCGTGACGGCCGAACAGACCGTGCGGGCGGATCATCACCGTAAGAATGAGCACGGCGGCGACGATAAGCTCGCGGCTCCCGCCTCCGACCAGCGGATCGAGGAAATCGGCGCCGACGTTTTCGACCACCCCCAGAATGATGCCCGCGACCACGGCGCCAAGAATGGAATCGAGACCGCCAAGAACTGCCACCGTCAGCCCCTTGAGCAGCAACAGCGACAGCGCCTGATCGACACCCTGGATTTCGCCCCAGATCACACCTGCCGCCACGGCCACCACAGACGCCAGCGCCCAGGATAGCCCGACACCGCGCTCGACCGAGACACCAACCGACCACGACGCCATGTAATCATCCGCGATCGCCCGCAGCTTGATCCCGGTGCGGGTCCGGAAGAACAGCATGAACGCGACGAACAGAGCCAGCGCGACGCCTGCACCGACAAGATGGATGCGGCTAACGAAGATGTCGCCCAGGAACAGCGGCTCATAGCTGACGCCCAGTTCCATCGAACGCGACGTCCCGCCCCAGATTGCAAGCGTTGTGCCCCGCAGGAAAATATCGAGGCCAAGTGTTAGCATCAGGATCATGACGACCGGGCGTCCGGCAAGACGCCGCAGCGCCACCCGCTCGATGCCAAAACCCAGGCCGCACATGATGACCGCGGCCAGCGGAATGGCCAGCCACAAAGGCAGACCCGCATCGTGCGACAGGGCAAGAACCACGTAGGCCCCCACCATCGTCAGCCCGCCCTGCGCCAGATTGGGCACCGAAGACGCCTTGTAGATCAGCACAAGTCCGATGGCGAACAGCGAATACAACAGGCCCGTCAGGGCCCCGTTGATCGCAAGCTCGGCTAGAAATATCCAGTCCATTTATACCTCCCTGATGGGAAGGATTCTTTCAACCTTCCCTACTTCCCCGGTCTCGTAAGTCACCTGCGCGCTTACATGGACCTCTTTTGAACCGTCGTAGAGTGCCGCGATCACATCAGCGTAGCGTTCCTGAACGACCTTGCGCCGCAGTTTTCGGGTTCGCGTGATCTCGCCATCGTCGGGGTCGAACTCTTTCGGCAGACTGACAAAGCGCTTCAGGCGCAATGGTTTGGTGACGGCCTTGTTGACCCGCTCAAACGCCTCGCCCAGCAATGCCGCGACCTCTTCGCGCTGCGACAGATCGGCATAAGACACATAAGGCACGCCGTTCACCTCGGCCCAGTGCCCCACAGCCTCGAAATCCACACAGACCATTGCCGTCAATTCATCAAGGCCCGCGCCGATCACCGCCGCGTCCTTGATATACGGGCTGAATTTCAGCCGGTTCTCGATGTAGTTTGGCACATAACGTTCACCGCCAGCCGTATGCATAACCTCGGAGACACGGCCCAAAACGACGAGGTGGCCGTCATCCTCCAGATAACCGGCATCGCCGGTATGCAGCCAGCCGCCCGCAAGGGCTTCAGCGGTCGCTTCGGGCTTGTTGAAGTAGCCTTCAAACACGCTGTCCGAACGCACCAGGATCTCGCCGTCCTCGGCGATGCTCACCTCGACGCCAGGTGCGGGTTTGCCAACGGTATGGAGGCGCACCTCGCCCGGAGCCTGAATCGCATTGATCGCGCTATTTTCGGTCTGGCCGTAGAGTTGGCGCAATTTGATTCCCAGGGCTCGGTAGAAAACAAAAGTGTCCTCACCGATTGCTTCGCCGCCAGTGAACGCGTTCTTCAGACGACTCATCCCGAACTGGTCCTTGATCGGACCAAAAACGATCGCCTCGCCCAAAAGTCGGCCCAAAGGCTCTAGTGCACCGCCGCTAATGCCATTCAGCTTGCGTGTCTCGGCGGCGATAGCCCGGTCCATGAAGAAATGGTACAGCCATTTTTTGACCGGGGTCGAATTCTCGATACCCACCTGGATCGTCGTCAGCATCTGGTCCCAGCTTCTCGGCGCCGCCAGATAAAATGTCGGAGCGATTTCGCGCATGTCGCGAACGATGGTTTCCTGGCGTTCAGGCACGTTCACGGTGAACCGGCAGAGCAGCGCCGCCGCGACGGTAATGGCGAAGTCGCCCACCCAGGCCATCGGCAGATAGGCGAGGATTTCCTCATTGTCGTCGAATGCACCCGCTGCATGCCCGTTCCTTGCCGCAGCAAGAACGTTTTTCTGACTCAGAACGATACCTTTGGGCTTGCCCGTGGTCCCTGACGAATGCATGAAAATGGCTGGATCGCCGGGTTTTGCCCGACCAAAGAGCTCATCGCGCAAACTTGGTGCTTCGTTCAAATCGTGCTGACCGATTTCGATCAGGTGATCCCAGGACATCAGCCCTTCAACCTCATAGAATCCGAGGCCTCGCGCTTCATCATAAATAATGTGGTTGATACCTTCAGCGCCCGCGCCCTTCAGTTCCAGGATCTTGTCTACCTGTTCCTGATCTTCGGCGATGGCCGCGACAATTTCGACTTCGCCAAGAAAGTGCCGAAGTTCTTCGAGTGTCGCGCCGGGATAGGCCGGCATTGCATAGGCACCAAGCAACGAAACAGCCAGCATGCCGCCATATAGCCGTGCACGGTTGTCGCCCAGGATAAGTACTGCCTTGCCCGGCTTTACGCCGATTTTTTCAAGTCCGGCCGCGCAGGCAAGCACCTCTTCGGCGTATTCCGCCCAAGTGGTTTCTTTCCAGATCCCACGCTCTTTCTCGCGAAGTGCGATTTCCGATCCATGTCTCGAGGCGTTCAGCGCCAGCAGTGCGCCAATCGTTTCGCCGCCCGAAGACTGTTTCTGCGTCAAATCAGTCATGCGACCCTCCGATATATGCCTCGATGACCCGCGGGTCTTTTACAACGTCCTTCGGGATGCCGCTTGCGATCATTTCGCCATAATTCAGGGCCAGCATCCGATCACAGATGCCGGTGATGACATCCATATGATGCTCGATCAGCAGAACGCTGACGCCACGCTCGGCACGGGCATCCAGAATGAAGCGGGACATATACCCCTTCTCTTCCTGATTCATGCCTGCCATCGGCTCATCGAGTATCAACATTTGCGGCTCGGCCACCAATGCCCGCGCAAGTTCGACCCGTTTTTTCAGCCCGATCGGAAGACCATCGACCAGTTCATGTCGGATGCTTTCAAGCTGTAGAAACTCGATCACCTCCTCGACGATCTTGCGGTTCTCGATTTCTTCACGCTGTGCAGCCCACCAATAGAAAGCCGTGCGAAAGACGCCCGGTTTCATATGGATGTGCCGACCGAGCAGGATGTTGTCCAGAACGCTCATCCCGTTGAAAAGGGCAAGGTTCTGGAACGTCCGCGCAACCCCGAGCTTGGCAACCTTATGAGGCGCTGTGCCCGTGATGTCTTTTCCCGCCAGCCGGACAGTACCTACGTTTGGCGGATAAAACCCGGTAATTGCGTTCGTTAGCGTTGTCTTGCCGCTGCCATTCGGTCCGACAAGCCCAAAGATCTCCCCTTGCCGAATGACGAGATCAACACCGGTGACAGCGACGATGCCGCCAAACCGTCGTTCGACCCCGTTGCACTCTAGTATCGCCTTATCATCGGCACCGATTGCTGTTTTGCTCTTCGTCGTCATCTAGATACTATTGTCCCCACTAAGGTTCATGGCTTTCATCAGGAAATCTGGAAGTAGTCCGGTCGCCCCGTTGGCCACGGGTCCCCCCACAATTGCTGCCCACCGTCGATGTTCAGAACTTCACCGGTTATGAATTTTCCTGAATTGGCCGCCATATAGACAACACCTTCAGCGACATCCCATTCGTCGCCGGCGTGCCGCATCGGATTGGAATCCTGGAAGGTAGCAGCACCCTCTGGAGGGTAGTTCCCGAAACCATTGCTTTCGCAGCAACCCGGCGCCACGCAGTTGACGCGAATATCATGCGGCGCCCACTCCACCGCCACCGATTTGGACAGGTAAATCACCCCCGCCCGGGCCGCACAGGTATGTGCGATGCCGGGCATGCCGCGCCAGATATCGGCCACGATGTTCACGATGGAACCCGATTGCTTGTTTTCAACCCAGTGGCGCGTCGTGGATTGCATCATCCACCAGGTTCCGTTGAGGTTGGTGTCAATGACGGCGGTCCAGCCCTTCGGGGAAAAATCCAGCGCAGCCTGCGGAAACTGCCCCCCCGCATTGTTCACCAGAACGTCTATGGAGCCGAATTCCTGATTCGTCTTAGCGACAAAATCCTCGACCTGTTCAGGGTCACGGATGGTCATGGGCACGGCGAAAACTCTGCCCCCAAAACTCTCGAGGTACTCTTTGGCCGAGGCCAGCTTTTCCTCGTTGCGTCCATTGATCGCCAGATTGGCGCCCAGCCTGGCGAACAGGGTCGCAATCGCCAACCCCAAACCTCCGCCTGCACCGGTTACAACAACGGTTTTACCCGCGAACAAATCGCCAGCATACACGGTTGAGCGTTTTGACAGGTCTTCTCGCGAAGACCCGAACTGCGTCTCACTCATGACGCCTCCTCCCTTTTCCCCTATTGCGGGGCATTGTCTGTTAATCTAACGGCTGTTAGAAACATAATCAAGTAGCGAATACGCGCTATCCCAATCCGTGTCTCGCGGTCAGTAAGACTTTGGAAGTCCTAGCGCTTTTTCAGCAATGAATGATAACAACATCTGCGGCGTCACAGGTACAATGCGGAACAAGAGCGCTTCTCTGACCAGACGTTCCACGTGATATTCCTTTGCGTAACCGAATCCGCCAAAGGTGATCTGTGCGGCCTCGGTCGCCTCAACCGCGGCGTCGGCGGCCAATAGCTTGGCTGCGTTCGCCTCGATGCCGCAGGGCTCCCCCGCATCGTAAAGGGCGGCGGCGTGCATCACCATGAGATTGGCCGATTCCACCCGCGCCCAAGCCTGAGCGAGCGGATGCTGAACGCCCTGATTCTGACCGATGGGCCGGTCGAAAACCACTCGTTCATTGGCATATTGCGCCGCGCGGGTCAGAGCGTTGCGTGCGATGCCGATGCATTCGCCCGCCACAAGGATGCGTTCTGGATTCAGCCCATGCAGAATTTGCCGAAACCCTTTGCCCTCTTCTCCGATCAGGTCTTCGGCAGGTATCGGCAACCCGTCGATGAAGACCTCGTTCGAATCGACAGCCTTGCGCCCCATCTTTTCGATCTCTCGCACATCAACGAAATTTCGGTTGAGTTCGGTATAGAACAGGCTCAGCCCTTCGGTCGGGTTAGTCACATCCTCAAGCCGCGTTGTTCTGGCCAGAAGCAACATTTTGTCCGCCACCTGCGCAGTCGAAATCCAGACCTTTTGACCATGCACGACATACCTGTCCCCCTGTCGCACCGCCATGGTCTTTAGCTTTGTGGTATCCAGGCCGGTTGTCGGCTCGGTCACGGCGAAACACGCCTTTTCATCACCCGCGATTAGGGGGGGCAACATGCGCGCGCGCTGTTCATCAGTCCCGAACTTCACCACCGGGTTGAGCCCGAAAATGTTCATGTGGATGGTCGAGGCCCCGCTCGCGCCAGCCCCGGACTCGGCAATCGCCTGCATCATGATCGTCGCTTCAGTGATCCCCAGGTCGGCGCCGCCGACCGCTTCAGGCATGGCGATGCCAAGCCAACCGCCATCGGCCATTGCCCTGTGCAAATCATGCGGAAAACCACCGTTGCGATCCCGGTCCAGCCAGTAGTCATCGTCGAATTGTGCACAAATCCGCAGAATATGGTCCCGGACTTCCTGTTGGTCGGTGGTCATTCTAAATGTCATGGCGTCCCCTTGCCTTCCAGTCTCACGAGTCCTGCCTCACAAAGGTCAGAGATCTGCTCATCATCAAGGCCAAGATCGTTTAGAATACTTCGGCTGTCTGCGCCGGGCGATCTTCCCAGCCAGCGAAGTTCACCGGGCGTCGCGCTTAGATGCGGGATCGGACCGATGACTTGGGTCTGCTCGCCGTCGACCGATACGATGTTCCCGCGATGGCGTATCTGCTCATTGGTCGTGATCTCCTCGACGCTAAACACCCGAGAGGCAACCGCATCATGTCGGGCGAATACAGCCGTAACTTCTTCAGCGGTGTGCTGCGTGACGAAATCATTGATCGCGTCAAAGACCACCGCCATGTGCTGCGACATCTCGCCGAGTGTCTCGAACCGCGGGTCATCGGCCAAAGAGTCCCCTCCGACCGCCCGCAACAGGCGTTGCGCTGTTTCCGCGCTACCTGCCGAGACGGTCAGCCAAACCCCATCAGACGTGCGGAACATGCCCCCCGGCGCAAAGTCCATCGGCTGGCGCAGCCCGTTGCGCCGCGGCGAAAGGTTAGCACCCGTCAACGCGGGAACAGGATAGTCCATCAATCGAAGCAGCGCTTCGAATACCGCCAGATCGACAACCTGACCCCGTGCTATCCCCTTTTCGCGGGCGAACAGCGCAATCATGATTCCCAATGCGCCCATCAGACCTGTCGTGCTGTCGGCCGCCGGAAATCCGGGGTGCATCGGCGGCCCGTCGGGGAAACCAGTCAGATAGGCCAGACCGCTCATAGCCTCAGCCGCGCGCCCGAAAGCCGGCACGTCGCGCATCGGGCCATCCTGACCGTAACCCGATACACGCAGAATAACCAGATCCGGGTTCCATTCATGCAGGGTTTCGGGTCCAATGCCCGCTCGCTCAAGAACCCCGGGCCGGAAATTCTCAATCAGGACATCGGCGCTTTCAACCATGCTGCGCAGGATGTCCCGGCCTTCATCCGACTTCCAGTTCAGGCACAGGGTTCTTTTATTGCGACCCAGAGTCTTCCACCAAACCCCCACCCCGTCATCCGCCTTGGGTCCGAGTTCGCGCATCATGTCGGCGCGGCCGGGCGCCTCCACCTTGATGATGTCCGCACCGAAATCAGAGAGCAACGATGCCGACATTGGTCCGGCAATAACATGACCAAGTTCGATGATTTTTAGTTGATGAAGTGGACTGGCCATCGGTTCGCCACGCTCTAATTCTAACATTTGTTAGATTTCTAGCGCAATGGCGGACTAACATCAAGCCATGAAATATTGAAGAGTGATTGCCGGTCACAACGGAAGGCAGCTTCTGAACGCCTTCGGGGCACGACTTAGGATTTGCCCGTCAGGTGTCTGCACGCCGGACGGGCACGTCGAACCGGAACATATGGTTAAACCGAGGCCAGATCGGTTTGTGGTCCGGTCGGCTCGCTCTCCCGCTTCGGTGGACGAATCCGAAAGAGGAGCGCGAAAAGCACGGGCACGGCCACCAACGTCAAGACCGAAGCAAAGGCAAGGCCGCCCATGATGGTCACAGCCATCGAGGCGAAGAAGGCAGCCGGCAGGAGCGGAACCATGCCGAAAATCGTCGTGCCGGCCGCGAGCACCACTGGGCGCAGACGGCTGACCGATCCATTCATCACGGCCTCGTAGTCCGCAACACCATCTGCACGTTGCAGGTCGATCTCTTCGACCAGAACGATGGCGTTTTTCATCAGCATGCCCGAAAGCGACAGGAAGCCGAGCAGGGCGGTGAAGGTGAAGGGCAGTCCGGTGAACAGGAGCCCCAAGACCATGCCCGTCACGGACATAGGCACGACGAGCCACAGTATGAGCGGCTGGCGAACTTTGTTGAACATCAAAATCGAGATCGTCAGCATGACGAGAAAGCCCAAGGGAAGCTGTTTGCCAAGGCTTGCCTGAGCATCCTTGGCGCTTTCGTACTCGCCGCCCCATTCCATCGAATAATCATCGGGAAGCGGGAGGGCCTCGATTTGTGTCCGGACACTTCGGAAGGCTTCGTCGGCGGTCAGGTCGCCGCGTGCGCCGCCGAGGGCGGTGATCGTTCGTTCACGGTTGCGCCGGTGAATGAGTGCCTCGACGAGTCGTGGCTCGAACCGCTCGGCAAGGTTGGCCATCGGAACGTATGATCCTCCCCCATCGGACCAAACCGACAGGTCAAGAAGACGGTCGACACCGTCGCGGTCACTCTCGGGAAGACGGAGATGGATTGGGATGACCGTGTCGTCCTCGCGCAGCTCGCCTACACGCAGGCCGGACGTTCCGTAGCGAATGGTATCCGCGATCGCGCTTCGTGTCGCGCCAGCAATGCGCATGCGTGACTCGTCAACAATGGGTTCGACAAGGATCTCTCGCTGTCGCCAATCGGTACGCGGATTGGTGATTGTCCCTGCTTTCTCGAAAATCCTGGTGGCATCGTCCGCGAGCTGGCGCAGGATGACAGGATCTGGTCCCGAAAAGCGGACTGCCACATCGGCGCCGGCGGGCGGACCGAACACGATTTCTTCGACGCGGACCAAGGCGTGGGGGAATTCGGCGGGCAGATCCCGGTTGAGCCGCCTCGCGATGGACGTGATAGCCTCGGCGTCGGCAACTCGAACGATAAGCTGACCGTAGCTCGGATCCGACTGCTCGGGATTATAGGTGTCGCGTTGCCCTTTAATCTGAGACGCGAGGGAGCGGACAAAACATGGGGGTCATGCGGCCCGTCTGCTGTTTGCGACGGTTAGTCGACCATCAAGGACGGCGGCCCTTGTGACGGCTACTCGGTGAGCCCCTTTGGGCGACCACCGCATCCTTCTGCGTTCTCCCATGCGGGCATTGGCAATGTCATCGACTGCTCCTTCGGCACGAGATGACGAGATGGGCAACCCGTTACGATACCGTCGGCCATAGTCGACGAGGGATTCCATGTTGTTAGCGAGATAGGTGTACAGTGTATCGCATCTGGCCTGCACACGAGCGGCAGCGGTGCGGACAGCGAGTGGTTCTTCTGCAAGGCGGGTACAATCGTGCATAAGCCCCTTCAGATATGTTTCCGCGACCCGTGCTCTGCCATGCCACAGGCACCAGCGGAGGCTTTTCGCGGGGCGCTGGAACAGCACCGGAATTCCAGTGAAACCCGGTATCTGGACTAGACCCTGAACGGCGGCCTCGACATGTCGAATGCGCATCGAGATGTGCCACCAGTCGAGGATATGCTTCACCTGGCCGTCGCCACCGATGGCATTCCGTATGAGGTTCGGGAGAGCAAGCTCGCCATCAGAGATTACCGTCAACAGACGGCCTGGCTTCCATCCATAGTCGGACAGCTCTTTTCGGATACGGCTGCCTGGCGATGCCGTCGCATTGGCGACCAAGCCAAATCGTCGGCACATATTGCGACTTTCAATCTTACCGACCACAAGATCCAGATGTCGCTGCTGATATTCCGGTCGACAGCGGATATGCGCACCATCCAGAAAAACCGTCAAACCACCTTTGGGCGGTGCTTCAACGGGATCGCCTGATGCCCTTCGACTTTTCTCGAGTGCAGTGGCTACTCTTCCCAACCGGTCACGCACCGTGGTGTGATGGGGCGGATGGCAGGGAAGAAAGCTTTTCATCAGCCGCGCGGCTTCGCGAAAGGAATGCCGGGACCCGAGTTCCGCATGGAGCCGCTGCAGCTCCGGGGTAGCCCGGTCAGGAAAGAAATAGGTCAGCGGAGAAATCGGCCCGCCGGGCATCGCAGCTGACCTGGCATCACAAGAACAGCGGCGCAAGCGCGCGGCTTTGACCCGAACCCGCCCAAAGAGCGTGTCGAAATCGCGCGTGCGATAGTCATGAATGGCACGAACCGAGGCGCAGTCCGGGCATACGCGGCTTTCTCGAATGACTTCATCGACCTGGTCGTAAAGGACTACTCTCTGGATCTGTTCGACGATCCTCTTCCCTTCCTCGAGGCGCAGCCCGATCCCGTCTGGGCAGGTCACCCGGTATGGTCGTGAAATGCCGTCAAGCTGATGAGTGCGCTTCTCCCCGTTGTCGAAGGTAGTTTCAATTGTAATCCGTACGTCCATGGCAGCCCCACACGCAAAGAACTCACCTTAGCACGGACCGCAACGACGAAGATGACCCCCATGTTTTGTCCACTCCCCCACAGAGAGCGCCATTGCATTCGTTTGCAAACGGTCGTTTAATAGTGATGTATGAAACTGCAAAAAGACTGTTTTGGTGCCCCTGATAGGTTACGCTCGGGTCTCGACCGAGGATCAGACCCCCCTGCCCCAGTCGCAGGCCCTGAAATCTGCGGGTTGCGCCGAAATCTATGAAGAGCACGCCTCAGGCGGCAATCGCGCGCGGCCGGTGCTTGGGCGTGTGCTCGAACGCATCCAGAGTGACGATACGCTGGTCGTCGTGAGGATCGACCGGCTTGCGCGGTCTCTGTCGCATCTGCTGGAAGTGATCGAGCGGCTGGAGGCCAGGGGTGCGTTCT
>Ga0209344_10002705_pt1 | contig 19090 bp, 23 predicted proteins | sample Cruoilmetagenom6_FD_187293 | JGI IMG/M metagenome (GOLD analysis project Ga0209344, IMG submission 187293) | Oil polluted marine microbial communities from Coal Oil Point, Santa Barbara, California, USA - Santa Barbara Oil Seep Sample 6 (SPAdes)... | ecosystem: Environmental > Aquatic > Marine... | reverse complement strand
AAAAGATTTGCTTCTTGCGCAAATCCCATCTGATTGGGATGTGACCCATAAAGCGTTTCAGGATGTAAGCAAGGCACGCACCAAAGCGTTTGCCGTTTACAAACGCCTGTCGGGTGATGCTTATACACCGGCAATAGAAGTGCTGGATGTGCTTTACAGCGGCGACGCATTTCGCGCTTTGCAAGACGGTTTAATGAGCGCGAAAGATTTGGTTGCGGAAAATGCACCTGCAGATGCGGTTGAGCCTTTGGCGGCTTTGGGCCGGCAGTTTTCCGAAGTATCGGGTGTGAACGATATTAAATCGGCCATTTCCAAAGCCCGCCGTGCGGTAAAATCGAAAACACCCGATAAAGCCAAGGCGCAAGCCCAGCTGGATAAAGCTATCGCCCTTTATCAGGGCCAACTTGAATGGCGTGCCAAAGCCGAGGTGGATATTGCGCCTAAACTGGCAGCTTATGAAACCAGCTTGCGCACAACACTGGGGTTGAAGTCACAACCGAAGTTCACCCGTGAACAAGCGCTGTTCATCGCGTCATGCACATCCAACCACCGCGATGTATCGCTGAATTTCTAAACAGTCATGATGGATTGTCGGGCGATAACCTTACAAGAAATGGTAATGTAGGGCATGTGCAAAACACGCGCCTTACGTTGCCTTAATTCACTTTACCCTTATCTCTCCACGGCAGGGGTGTGACGCTGACCCCGTCTTCGATCAGGCTTTTAGCGTCTTCGATTTTCGCTTCGCCGTAAATTGACCGTTCAGGGGCATCACCGTCATGGATAGCGCGTGCCTCGGCGGCGAAGTTCTTGCCGACGTTTTCAGAATTGTCCTCGATCTTTTTGCGCATTTCTGCCAAGGCCTGTTCCGCAGGTGATGCAGGTGCAGATAAAACACCCGCCTTATCATTATTCTGACGTGCTATGCGTACTTGCGGGGCTTGAAGCGCTTTTTCAACACCCAAAGCACCACAAACCGAACATGATACCATGCCGGCGTCCAATAGCTTTTCAAAGGCTTCAGCGGACTGAAACCAGCTGTCAAAGCTATGGTCGTGTTCACATTTCAGGCTATAGCGTATCATGACCTAACTCTGGGTTGGATTACCTATAGATAACAGATAATCACTAAAACTGTAATTTACAGTAAAAACCGATAAATTTAGCGCGCCCGACGATCACGTCGTGCCGACATTGGTTGGAAGGCTACGCCGTTATGTGCTTCACAATACGGTTTGCCGCTTTCCACGCCAAGGCCGCAAAACCAGAAATCTTCGGTTGCAGGATCACCGATTGGCCATTTGCAGGTGCGTTCGGTTAATTCCATCAGTGTCAGTTTCTTGGCGTCTTGCTCAACGACAGCAACTTTTTGCAAAGCTTCGGCACTGATCTCGCTGTTGGACGGTTGTGGTGGCAGGGGTTGGCCCGCAGTGATAATCGGTTTGCGTGGCGGGATCGTGACCGACATGGATGTCGAAGACACCTCGACCGCCTTCGGTTTTGATGGCGCTTTTGTCTTAGGTGCCGCTTTTGCCTTAGGTGCCGCTTTCGCTTTGGCCTTTGACGGTGTCGCGCGATTTGACAGGCCTAAACGATGCACCTTGCCGATCACGGCATTACGGGTGACACCACCCAATTCCTTTGCGATCTGGCTGGCAGAATTGCCTTCCATCCACATGGTTTTCAGAATTTCTACGCGGTCATCTGTCCAGGACATTAGAATACTCCAATAATGGGCCATTTATAAAGGCTAGCATATCTATTTAAACCATAGCTGGGGACGTTACCAGAGCTTTTATGAAAGAAAGGTAACAATGTTGCTTCGGTGAGAATAAAAACGCTTTTGTGGAATTGACTTAGCGGATACTTCCTGCAAACCCTGCGGTTTCTAAACTTAACAGGAGTAAATATCGTGATCCCTTCAGTGCTGCCGACATACGCCCGTGCACCGCTTTCTTTCGTCAAAGGCGAAGGAAGCTGGTTAATGGATGCGGATGGCCGACGTTACTTGGATATGGGTGGCGGGATCGCGGTGAATATTCTGGGCCATGCAAACCCCGATCTGGTGGCGGTTTTGCAGGATCAGGCGACACAACTATGGCACACGTCGAACCTCTATAATATTCCCAACCAGCAGGCTTTGGCCGATAGATTGGTGGAACACACCTTTGCCGACACGGTTTTCGTGACCAATTCGGGCACGGAAAGCATGGAATGTTGCGTGAAAATGGCGCGCAAATATCATTATGAAAACGGTAATCCTGAACGGGTGAATATTATCACCTTCGAAGGCTCGTTTCATGGCCGTTCACTGGGAATGATTTCTGCGGCAGGGGCTGAAAAACTGACCAAGGGTTTTGGCCCGTTGCTACCCGGTTTTGTACATCTCCCTTTTGGTGATCATGCAGCACTGGAAGCGGCAATCGACGACACTACAGCTGCGATCATGGTAGAGCCTGTACAGGGTGAAGGCGGCATTGTGCCACTTCCCGATCAGTGCCTGAAAGGTATGCGTGATCTGTGCGACCAGCATGGTATTCTGCTGATCTTTGACGAAATCCAATGCGGTATGGGTCGTACGGGCAAACTATTTGCCCATGAGTGGTCAGGCATTGAGCCGGATATCATGGGTATTGCCAAAGGCATCGGCGGCGGTTTTCCGTTGGGTGCGTGTCTGGCAACCGAAAAAGCGGCAAGCGGCATGATCGCGGGATCACACGGATCAACATATGGCGGAAATCCATTGGCTTGCGCTGTGGGAACTGCAGTGATGGATATTGTCGCAACGCCAACGTTTTTGGCGGGCGTCAGTGCGAAAGCAGGACGCTTGCGTCAGCGTTTGGAAGGGCTTGTCGCAAGTCACCCCGATGTGTTTGTCAGTGTGCGCGGTGTGGGGTTGATGCTGGGCATTGAATGTAAAGTGACCAATCTTGATGTGGTCAATGCAGGCTATGACCAGCAACTGTTAACCGTTCCGGGCGGGGCCAATGTTATCCGGTTACTTCCACCCCTGAATATATCGGATAGCGAAATAGACGAGGCCGTGGCGCGGCTGGATAAAGCCGCCACAGCAATAGAGGCAAGCTTATGACCGATTTTCTGGATATCAACAAAACCGATGCAAGTGATTTGCATAATATTTTGGGCCAGGCCAAAGCAATGAAAGCCGCACGCGCTGACCAGCCCAAAGGCACGCTTGACGCGGATACACCACTGGCCAATCATATGGTTGCCCTGATCTTTGAAAAACCATCTACCCGTACCCGCGTGTCATTCGATGTCGGTGTACGTCAGATGGGTGGGCAGTCGATGATCTTGTCGGGCTCTGAAATGCAGCTTGGCCACGGTGAAACCATTGCCGATACTGCCCGCGTTCTATCGCGCTATGTCGATATGATCATGATCCGTACATTTGACGAAAATGTTTTGTTGGAAATGGCGGAATATGCCTCTGTTCCCGTAATCAACGGGTTAACTGACCGCACCCATCCTTGCCAGATCATGGCCGATGTGATGACCTATGAAGAACATCACGGCTCGATCAAAGGCAAGCGGGTTGTATGGATGGGCGATGGCAATAATGTCTGTACATCCTTCCTACATGCTGCAGGACAGTTCGGGTTTGATCTGACCTTTTCCGGCCCGTCCAATCTGGAGCCAGAGGCAGAAGCGATTGGTTATGCCCGTGAAAAAGGTTCGAAAGTTTACATCGAACGTGATGCGCATAAAGCGGTTGAAGGGGCTGATCTGATCGTCACTGACACATGGTTGTCTATGCACGATAAACAATCCGCCCGCGAACGTCGCCATAACCTGTTGCGCCCCTATCAGGTAAACAATGAGCTGTTGGCAAGTGCTGGGGACAACGCCGTCTTTATGCACTGCCTGCCGGCACACCGCGAAGAAGAAATTACATCAGAAGTGATGGATGGCCCGCAATCGCTGGTGTTTGATGAGGCCGAAAATCGTCTGCACGCGCAAAAAGCGATCATGCGTCACTGTTTGGGGGTATGATCTGTGATCTTGCCCGCAGATATCAGGCAAGCCTATCAGCGCATCGGTCAATATATTCGGGCAACCCCGGTTGTTACACTGGAAGCGAGTAGTTTATGTGACGTGCCCGTCACGCTTAAGTTGGAACATTTGCAACACAGCGGATCGTTCAAATGCCGTGGTGCGTTTAACACGCTTTTGTCAAATGATGTGCCTGCTGCGGGCGTTGTTGCCGTATCCGGCGGCAATCACGGTGCGGCTGTTGCTTATGCGGCTACGCAATTGGGATATAAATCGACAGTGTTTGTGCCTGACTACGCAAGCCCGGTAAAAATGGAACGCATGCGTGACTTCGGGGCCGATGTAATTCTCAGCGGCAATGATTTTCAATCAGTGATTGAAAACTTTGAAAGCTTTGCCAATGAAACGGGCGCGCTGGCAGTTCACCCTTTTGATGCGCCGGCGGTTCTGGCAGGGCAGGGTACCGTTGCACTGGAATTTGAACAACAGATAGATGATCTTGACACTGTGATTGTCTCTGTCGGTGGTGGTGGGTTGATTGGCGGTGTGTCTGCGTGGCTTGGCGAACGCGTGAATGTTGTGGCCGTTGAAAGCGAAGGCACGGCCACTTATGCCAAGACTTTACAGAACGGCAAAGGCACAGTGATTACACCAAAGGGTATTTCTGCCGATTCATTGGGTGCCCCGCGTCTAGGAGACTTGGCCTATGCCGCTCTGACGAAAGATAAACGACGCTCGATTGTTGTCACAGACGCCCAGATTATCACAGCCCAACAACGGCTGTGGGATGTTGCCCGCATTATCGGTGAGCCGGGTGCGGCAACGGCATTGGCAGCTTTGACTTCCGGGGCATATCAGCCCCGAAAAGATGAACGTATCGGTGTTCTAATCTGCGGTGGTAACGCTTCGCCCGATTGGTTTATTGTAAAGGAAAACCCATGAAAACCGCGCTGCTTGTCATCGATGTACAAATGGCCTTTGCCCATCGTGATGCGGGTGGGGCTGCACGGTCTTGTCCGCAAGCGGAACAGAACATTGGGGCGCTGCTGACAGGTTTTCGGGGGCAGGCTGATAAGGTGATCCATATCCATCATCATTCACTGGACGAAACTTCCGCCTTTCGTGCAGATTTGCAGGGCTGTGCCATACAACCATTTGCGCAACCGGTTATGAATGAGCAAGTGATCGTAAAGCATGTGAACAGCGCATTTATCGGCACAACATTAGAGGCTGATTTACGCGCAGCCAGCATTACCCGTTTGGTTGTTTGCGGTGCCACTGCCAACCATTGCGTTGAAACCACTACACGAATGGCGGGTAACCTTGGGTTTGATGTGCTTTATGCTTCAGATGCGGTTTGGGCCTATGGTGTCATAGGGCCAGATGGGGTGGAACACACGCCAGAAGAAGTACATTCAATGTCATTGTGTAATCTGGACGGTGAATTTGCGCAGGTTTTAACGACTGCGGATATTTTGGAAATGATTAGTGTTTAGGATGAGCTTTTGCCCCACCGAGCGCCCCTATAACGAAACTTCAATCTTCCAAGCGTATAACACCCTTGCTAGCAAAAGTGGTTCACGGGTTTTCAAAGGGCGCCTGACATCGCCAAATGAGAAAACCACCGAAAACGACCGGTAAAATAGGTGCAAGGGCTTTCCCCCCTTGTTCGGATACATAACCGCAAACGGCGGGCCCGCCTTTACCATAAACGACAACAAAAACAGGATTTAGCCAGCCGCCCAATGGGTGGCAGGGGTTTATGCGCTGCTTAAGGCCAGCCAGAAACGGTCGCCATTGGCAATAAACCCCTGTTTGTTCTTTTCCCATTTTTTTTGAATGTTATCATTGTAATTCAGATACAGTTTCCCGTTTTCAATCGTCCAGTTTTTCGCTTGGGTTGAATATAGTTTCTTTCTGGCAGCAACCGCCCATGCGCAAAACCCACCGTATTGCGGGGCATAGCTTTCGGGGTTGGCGGCAAATAGATCACGGTTCTCGACGGACGCGAAATGCCATGCGGCCCCGTTCCAGTCGAACGAAAATTCGGGCGAGCCTATGATGGGTTTGGCCTGTTTGAAATAACCTACGGGATCTGTGCCGCCTATGGCAATGCCATCAACCTTATAGGTTTTTTGGGCCGTATATGTGTGGGGTACAAATGTTCTATAGGCAGCTATTGAACCAATGAGCGCGGTAAATGCCCCGCCACTGATCAGAAACCTGCGTTTTGACATATTTAGCATGAATTGTCCTCCATTCAGGCCAATGGTTAGCATAGTCTTATAACGGGGCTAAAACACATCTTTTCAATTCGGTTTGAAAATCTGTAACAGAGTTTGAAAACTATTTGCGATCACTGGGGTGGTTCACGCCGTCTGTCCATGCGATTTCACCCAGCTTTGCAGGATTAATTCCTTCTAAAGCGGCGACATTGATACCGTATTCATTCGGGTTCGACCGTCTGCGGTGATGGGTATAAATTCCGCATGTCGCACAAAAATAGTGTTTTGCAGCCCCGGTACCCCATTGATAAAGTGTCAGTTTATCGGCGCCTTTGACTATTGTGACTCCATTGGGGAATTCAGCCGTGGCGGCAATTGCCCCGCGACGACGGCAGAACGAACAATTGCAACGCCGTGCGGTTTTCAGCCCGTCTTTCAGCGTTACGCGCAATTCAACGGCACCACAATGGCAGGTTAGTTTTTGTGGGTCATTCATCGTTTCTTCCTTTTGACAATGGGGATGGTTGATATGTGTGTGGCAAACGATGTCGGATCATGTGGCGGGCGAAAATCGCGTGTCCGCCAGAACCCCGTACCGCCCAGATATAGCCACAGGGGAAATGTTAACATAATCCCGATGACGAAGCCACCGATATGCGCCCAATAAGCAATGCCCCCCCCTGATGTGGCCGTTACTAAACCACCAAAAACCTGTATGATCATCCACACGCTTAACACCATCCATGCGGGGAATGTGAACATACGCACGATGATGATCAGGATCAGGGCCACATCGACTCTGGCCTTGGGGTAAAGCAGTAAATAAGCCCCCAGAACGCCTGCAATGGCACCTGATGCACCGACCATAGGCAGGTTTGAAAGCGGAGCCGACCAAACATGCAGCACCGCTGCACCCAATCCGCAGGCCAGATAAAATATCAGGAACGGGATCCGACCCATTATATCTTCAACATTGTCGCCAAATATCCACAAAAACAACATGTTACCCGCAAGGTGCATGATGCCGCCATGTAAGAACATTGAAGTTAATGCGGTGTGGTAGCTGCTTCCTGCACTGACTTTGGCGGGGATCATCGCCCAATTATCAAAGAAAGATGCAATAGATGGTTCATTCATCATCGGAAAATATAAGGCGAAGATGAAAATATTGAACGTGATCAGGCTCCACGTCACGACGGGGCGTGTTTTTGACGGGTTGTGATCACGTATCGGGATCATTAGCGCAACCTCCTAATAGCTTGTGTTGCCGGTGGCCACCATATAGCCAATGGCAGCCGCTGCAAGCAGGGCCAAAGTGACGGCAAAGCTGATTTTCCAGACTGAATAGGGTCGCGCGCCCTGTACTTTTCCCGTACGCCCGTTGACCACGAAGCGATAAGTCTTGCCGCGATATTTATAAGCGGCCAACCAAACCGGCAACAAGATGTGTTTGAAGGTCAATATACCTACATCGGTATCCAGTGAATTGATCCTTTGGCGGTCGCCGCCAATGTCAAACTTTACATCGCGTACGATCATACGGTTCATGTATGCGCGGGCTTCCGTATAGCCTTCATCCAGCCCAACCGTGTAACTTTCGGCACGGAACCCTGCCAAATATTCAGGGCGATAAGGTTCCATTTCAGACAGATCCCACGGTGCCAGCGCATCGGTATATTGTTTCGGAAGACTGTTCGATCCAAGCACCAGAACATCGTCGAAAAACCGTGACACGTGGCCCCGTGCCGGCGACCAACGTACCTTTGGCACTTGGCGCATTTGGGTTTGACGTTTCCCGTTTACGGTAACTGTCACGCGCTTTGTGACATAATAAACCGTGCCGCGCTGCCCGGTGTAATCGGTTGCGGTTTGCGCATCATATGTCCAGTAGGGTACATAGATGCCCTGCATTTTACGACCTTTGCGGGCGTAATCCTGCAAGCCATTCGGTGCAAACCAAAGTCGGCCCAACCAGTCGGTCATTTTGCTGCGGGCTTCTTTTTCAGACAGCGCAAACGGTAACAGCGCTTTGGGCTTGATTTGCCGATCCATGCCGGTATCCGTCACAACGGGGGTTGCACAAAATGGGCATTCGGCAGCGTGGGTATTGGGTTCAAACTCCACATGCGCACCGCAATTTTCACAAGAAATCGTGTGCAGTTCTTCCATTTCGAACGCGGGCAATTGATCTTTCACTGCTTTGCGAAAATCCATTTCGCGGATTGATTGCCCGCGCCAGCCGCCGCGGTTGGTGATCTGTTGCGTGGAGCCGCAATGGCCACATTCCATCACAGCAGTTCCGGGACTGTAGCGCAGATCAGACCCACATGTATTACAGGGAAACTTATGTTCTTCGACCTTGGCCGCCATAGGGTTTAGCCTTTTGGCGGTGGGGGTGGTGCAATGGTGAACAGTTGGGCCAGCTCGTCAATGTCACCCGCAAACTTCCATCCATCCAGACCGACTGCCCAGACATATGTATCGCGTTTCAGACTGCCGTCGGCTGCCATTCGCCCCAGATTAGCTTTGGAAAAAGGCCCTGTGGTTTTGCCTTTATCCGCGATGTGCCAAACCCGTTCTATTGCGGGTGGTGGCGGTGTTTGCGGGGCAGCCGCAGTCGGGCGTGCACCCCACGGTCCTGCATTTTGCATGCTTCCGGCCATTGCCATGCCCATCCCCATGCCAAGGCCTGCACCCATGCCGCCGCCACCGTTCGGGTTGCTTGCAGCCTGTGTCATCGCTTCTGCTGCCGAATATTGGGTGAAGCTGCCCAAATCACCGGCAAGCCCCATGGAGGTGCGTTTATCAAGTGCGGCTTCAACCGCTTCAGGCATCGAGATGTTTTCGATATAAAGGTTGGGAATTTCCAGACCGAATTCTGCAATCTGGGGTGCAATGTGCGTGACCAGAAGCTTACCCAGATCAGGCGTGTTGGCAGCCATATCCAGTATCGGTATGCCGCTTGCTGCAATGGCGGCAGAGAAGCGCGATACGATGATGTTGCGAATTGCGTAAGAAATCTCATCCATGGTGAACTCGCCGTCGGTGCCGACAATTTCTGTCATGAAAAGGGCCGGATCAGACACCTTTACTTCATAAGTACCATAGGCGCGAATACGCAATGGGCCGAATTCCGGGTCGCGTACAATTACCGGGTTTTTCGTACCCCACTTCAGATCCTGAAAACGGGTTGTATTGATAAAGTAAATTTCAGTCTTGAACGGGCTTTCAAAACCGTGATCCCAATGTTGCAGTGTTGTCAGGATCGGCATGTTGTTGGTTTCCAACATATAAAGCCCCGGCGTGAACACATCGGCCAGCTGGCCTTCATGGATCAATACGGCGGCTTGCCCCTCACGCACGGTTAGTTTGGCACCGTATTTAATCTCGTGATCTTCGCGTTCAAACCGCCAGACAAGTGTGTCGTCTGTGTCGTCCGTCCAGTGAATGACGTCGATAAATTCGCCAGTTAGAAAATCCAGAATACCCATAAGGTGTCTCCTTTTTAGCTTTGGCCCGCAGGCACCAGCTCTTGTGCTATTTGTTGAATGATCGGATGTGCTGTTTTGAGGGTCATGCCTATTTTTAGGCGTGGATCATAAAGCATACGCAACAACAATTCGTCGTGGCGTGTCATCAGTGCAAATTCTTCATCATCATTGAAAATAGAAGGCCGGGCTCTGGGGCTGTCATTTGTCAGGCCCAAAGCCTGTGCCATTTCTTCTTGGATACAGGATTTTCGCATCAGATCGCGATGTTCGCCCTTGATCAGGATAATTGCGCCTCTGAAACCGGCAACGGGATTGGTTTCATTGATCGTGTAAACGGAATAGGCCGTGCAATAAATACCGCGTGGGCTGTTTTCGATTTCATTTACGATTGGCGGGCTTAAAAAATCGACTTTACCGACAAGTTTCTGGGTATAATCGCGTTGTTCGTCTTTGTTGAGAAACAACAACGAAAAATTGGCGCGCCTGGCATCGGTCAGTCGAATATCCAGACCGGATAATCGGGATAAACGTTTGGCAAAGCTGCGCACGTAAGCAGTATCTGCTTTACGCAGCTCTTTGGCGACTGACGGGCCGAAATTCAAACCGATCAAAATAGGGCGTTCCCACCGCCGCAGGCTGCTGGGGGTTTGTTGTTCGATATACCGTCCGTTGCGCACGGCATATTCTTCAAACAGGGCGATGCGTTCGAAGTTTTTCACCAGATTACCAGCCGTAAAAGGCGCGTCACTTGGGGTCAGTTCCTGACGCAATCGTCCCTGTGCCAACAACCGGGCTTGCACGCTTGCGTAATAAGCAGCGTCCTGCTGACTTTCCACCGAAGGGCCGGTGGGGGCAAGTTCTGCAGGCCTTGGTTTTGGCTTGTCGATTTCTGGCAATGGTGCACAGGCGGAAAAGCCGATAAAAATGCTGAAAATGAGTATTATGAAACGCATGAATAGACTATGACGCAATTTTGGAACGCTGCAAGGGCTGCGTTCCAAATATGCTACTTTCAGCCGTTGGCTGCTTTGGGTTTTGCCGGGGCTTTTGCAGCTGCTAAAGTTTCCTTTAGCTTACTTTCCAGAACCTCCAGTTCTTTTTCCGCATCCGCGCGTTTGGCTTTGCCTTCATCTGCAATAGCCAAACTTTCTTCAATGGTATCGATCAGATACTGATTGGCTTTGCGGATACTGTCGATGTCAAACACAGAACGTTCCATTTGTTTGCGCACTTCGCGATTGGCAACTTGTAGGTTTTCCGCGTTGCTTTCCAGCAATTCATTGGTCAAATCAGTGGCTTCTTTGACCACTTCGGCGGCTTCGCGCGAACGATGTATAGTGACCGCTTGTGCCAGCTGGGTTTCCCAAAGTGGTACGGTGTTCACAAGCGTCGAATTGATCTTGGTGACAAGGGACTTATCGTTTTCCTGCACCAGACGAATAGAGGGCAGGGATTGCATCGTCACTTGGCGGGTCAGTTTCAGATCGTGCACACGGCGTTCCAGATCATCGCGCGCCGAACGCATGTCGCGCAATTCCTGCGCTTTGATCACACCTTTGTCCTTGGGCGCATTCTCAACCTGTTTTTCTTTGGCGGGAATGGTTTTTGTGTCCAATTCTTTGATCTTTTCTTCGCCCGCGGCAATATAAAGGGCCAACTCGTCATAAAAGGCCAAGGTTTTACCGTAAAGCTTATCCAGCGATTTGATGTCTTTCAGCAGAACATGTTCGTGATCCAGCAAGTCATCGGTGATCATGTCAATCTGGTTTTGCACGGTTTCGTACTGGGCCATGAATTTCGCAACGGGGGCCGCACGGCCCAACAGGCGTTCCCACCAGCTACGACGACGATTGGGGTTCAACTCGTCCACGGAAAAGCCGCGAATAGAACTGACCATATCGCGCAAACTGTCACCGGCAGGCCCGGCATCTTTGTTACGCACACCTGCCAACATTTCTTGACTGATGGCTTGTAATTCCGATTGTGCTTTGGTGCCGAATTCGATGATCGATTGGGTGTTGGAGATATCTATTTCAGCCATCCGTGCCTTGATCACCTTTTTCTGACCAGGCTTCACTTCGGACACGACAATCAGATCGCCCTTGGGTTCCGGCAGAACGGCAGCTGTCACTTTTTCGACTTCTTTCAGGGTTGTTTCGGCCTTTTTGCGGGCATCGTCTGACATGTCATATCTCCTATCGTTTGGCGCTTACGCCCTCTTGTTTCAGTCTGTCTCGTAGAACTTCAATTTCAACATCCAAATCACTGCGGTCATCCAGAAGCAATACATCACGGTGATCGGCGAAACTTTGTTCCAAATCACTTAGCAGGGCTTCATAATCCTCGCGTGCCGCAGGATCGCGGTTGCGGGCATAAAGATCGGCAAACTTGATGGTCGCATCACGCGCACCCTTTAGATAAACCCCCATGAACTTGCGGGCACGTGCCAAATCTCGCGGGTCCTCTTCCACTGTGCGAAACATATCGCGAGCGGCGGAAGCCAGGCTTTCAATGCGGCCTTCAAGGGTGCGATCATTGAAACGCTTTGACGCGGATATGGTTTCAGCCAACAGTTTTTCCGCCCGATCCACGGCTTTGGCCACGCGGTCGGTTTCAAATTCGTCAAAGCCTTCCATGCCTTTGCTGCGCAAAGGATCAATGCCAAAGCTAAGACCGTGGGCAATTGTTGCAGCAGCCCCGAAAACAAGGCTGGAAAATAAGGCTACATGGGCCCCGCCAAATGCGGCCAATGCCACGCCTGCACCCGTCAGGACAGACGCGAATATTTTGCGCGGGATAGCGGGCGGACGGGCCACTTTGCGCGTATTATAAGCCTCTTCGGCCTGCAAACCGTCGCGCAGTAACCACGCGGCCAGTAGCAACGCGGCCAACGCGCCCCATTCAAAGATCATGCCGTTCCCGTTGCCTGCCTTTAGTTCGCCGATACCGGAAAACAACAATGGTAAAGGGATCAGAAACAGCAATTTGGCACGAATATTGGAATTATAGGCTTTCTTGCCGCGAAACCTGTTGGTCAACGCTGCCGCATCGGGTGCATTGTCAGGCGCACCTTCAGGGCTGAACTTACCGCCATAGCGTTTAGCCATCACAAAGACCCGCTATAGGCACCGGCTGCAACCACCCAGATGATGGCAACCAGAATAAAATAAGCGATCCATTGTAGTGATGTGGCAGACATCAAACCCCCAAGTTTATGTGTTCATAATGACAATATAAGGGGGGAACATGTTTGTTACTAGAGCCAAATCAGAAAAGCTTTTGTTGGTGCTTTCGACTCGTTTTACGCATCTTCGGCCTGTTCAACGGTACGTTCCGCCGCCAATTTACGTTGATAACCGGTTTGCACCAGTTCCACGATGACCAGCACAATGACCGAGAAGTAGAAGGTAGATTTGGACATCGGGATAATTTCATGACCGAAAACCTTGATTTTCAGCGTATCATCATGCATCGCATGTGCAGCCGCAGGCCCGGCTTCACCCAGTAAAACCACGCCGACGATCAACAAGATGAACAGGCCCAGAACCTCATACATCCGGTTGCGTTTCAGGAACTCTGTTACCCCGTCGGCCAGAACCAGCATGGCAATGCCCGAGGCCAGAATGGCGATGGCCAAAATGATGAAAACATCTGTGATCGCAATGGCAGACAGGATCGAGTCAAAGCTGAAAATCAGGTTCATCATCACAATAAGCGTAATCGCCTGAAACGCCGATTTGCTGGCCCCGCCACCCGACATGTCATGTTCAAGGTGATCAATCGACAGCATATGCGCGATTTCCTTGAATGCCGTGTACATCAGAAAAATACCGCCAACGATAAAAATCACGGTTGAAAAGTTCACGGCCCCTTCTAGCACTCCCGGCCAGTTGAAATGGTAAAACGGTGCGGCAAGTGCATCAATCAGGTGGATCATGACGAAAAGCAGCACGATGCGTAGGCCGACCGCGATGATGATGCCCCAGAAACGCACGGCTTTTTGTTTATCGGCAGGTGCGCGTTGCGATTCAATCGAGATGTACAAAAGGTTGTCAAACCCAAGGACCGCTTGCAAAAAGATCAAAATTGTCAGATTGCCCAGATTTTCGAAAGTAAATAGATCAGCCATTTGCCCAGCCCCTGTTTGTTAGATACAGAAATAGGGGCTTCCTTCGATCGGTGCAACTGGGCAATCACATAAATTTGTTTTGAAGTGGAATAAAGGATTGGGCTTGTACAAAAGACATGTTAATCGCTTATTATGATAATGGGGGTATCATGCCACAACCTAGGCGATTTCATGTAACCAGTAGGAACAAAGTAATGAAATACCATATTTTACGGCTAATAATATTGCCATTTTTTCTGTTGGGTTGTGCCGAATCCGTTTCGCGCGACGATAACCCCAAAATACTTGCGATAGGGGATTCGTTGTTGGCGTCACACCGGATTTCGAATAAATCCATTACTAACTCGGTCGAAGATAAACTGGACAAGCCGGTTATTGACCGGTCCGTAATGGGTGCGCGTATTTTATATAGCCTGCCGATTTCAGGCAGCATGGGGATGAGTATTTCAAAGCAATATAAAGCAGGCGATTGGGATTGGGTTATACTGAATGGTGGTGGCAACGATCTATGGCTTGGCTGCGGTTGCATTCTATGCAACAGAAAAATCAACAGATTAATTTCGGATGGTGGGCAAACCGGTGCAATACCCAAACTGATTTCAAAACTGCGCGGAAGCGGGGCGCAGGTGATTTATGTTGGTTATCTGCGCAGTCCGGGCGTTGGTTCCATAATCGATCATTGCAGGAACGAAGGTGATGAGCTGGAACGTAGAATTGATACCTTTGCCCAAAAAGATGAGGGTGTCTATTTTCTGTCTTTGGCAGATTTGGTACCTTTTGGTGACCGTACCTATCACGGGGTGGATATGATCCACCCTTCGATTAAAGCCAGCCGGGCTATTGGCGAGCTGATTGCTGGTATTATTGAACCTTAGTCGGTCTTGTCGTTCCGCTTATCTTTTGCATAAACCAATGCCTCATTGATGTAGCCCATGTAATCGTCCTGAAATTCCAATGGGATCAGCACCCATTCCTTGAAGCGTTTTTTTGTGAAATTGAATTCCAAACCCTCACCCGAAGCGATCAATTCATTCACCCGTTCGGGGGCAACTTTGATGATCAGCGCGTCTTCCTTGTCAAACATCATAGCCAGAAAGCTGCCCTTGTAACGTAGGCACGGGGTTTTCATCATGGTGGACATCTCAACGCTGTCATGTTGCAAAATTGCGTTGACGGCCAGCTCATAACTCATGGGTTTCCCTTTCGTAGGCCGTTGCCACCCCAATGGCTGTGCCAAGGGGTGGCATGCTATTACATTTCCATGTCCATGGCTTGTGCCACTTCTATTGTGCCGCCGATATCCACATGCGGGCAAGCTTTTGCCATTTCACACGCAGCTTCTATTGTGTCGGCTTGCAGAACGGTAATACCCGACAAGGGGTTCGGCCCGCCATCATCGGCAATCCCGTTTGCACTAACTGTTTTTGACGGTCCAACGGGCATGCCGGGGTCAATAACCGCGTCACCAAGTCCCGCACTCCAGGCCTGCCATTTGGCCATATGTTCCATACCTTCTTCTTTGGATTTGAAATTGTGGCCGCCGTGATAGGCGAGTAGAAATTTTGGCATACGTATAATCCTTGTTTTATGTTCAGGGTTGGAACTTCGTTTATAGCACTTCTCTAAATATGTTAAAAAACATATTTAAATTTCTGATAGAAAAGTTGGAAAATAAGGAGATGAGCCATGCCATACAGCAGTGAACACAAGCAAAAGACGCGGGAAAAGATTGTGGAAAGTGCGCGCATTTTGTTTAATAGACACGGGTTTCAGGATGTCACCATTGATATGGTGATGCAAAACGCAGGCTTGACGCGGGGCGGGTTTTACAATCACTTCAAAAGCAAAGAAGCGCTATATGGTGCGGCCGTGTCCAGCTTTCTGATGGGGCGCGGGGCACAATGGCGGGCGGATGCGGGCGTTGACCCGACGAACCCCGACCCCGATATGGCCCGCCAGATGATCGCGGGCTACCTGTCACCCGAACATCTGGGTGATCTGGACGGCCAATGCCCGATGATTGCCCTACCGTCGGATATCGCGCGGGCCAACCCCGAAGTGCAGGCATCTTATCAGGAATTGCTGGAAGCAATGGTCTGGCTGTTTGAAAGCGGGTTGGAAGGGCAGGATGATAAGGCCCGGCAAAAAGCGTTGTCGATGGCGGCACTTTGCATAGGCGGGATGATTTTGGCACGGACCTTACCCGCGTCTGCACTGGTGCAAGAGGTGCGACTGGCCGCCCTGCGCACGGCAACCGAGATGGCGGCGAGGTGAAATATCAAAAGGTTTTGTTTTTTGGGGCGATGATTGAAAAGCGACAATCTGATCAAAATAGTCGGATGACGGGATGTGCCTAAAATTGACATTGCTGGGTGATATTTGCGCAATTGTTTTTTGACGTGTAGTCTTTTCTATATTCTCGGAAGTCTGGCTAAAGTCGGCTACAGTCATGAGGGGCAAGATGAATCTGTTTACCTTGGAAAATGTGGTCTTCGAAACCTACGTAATCGCCGCTGCGCTTATGGTTGTGAAAGTCATGGCGCAAGGTTGGATGACAGTTTATCGGATGCTGAAAAGTGATTCAGGTTTGGCCAGCCCTGAGGATCTGCAAAAGGGTTTGATCAACAAAAACCCCAACCCCACTCAGCTTGAGGTTAATGATTACGTTGATCGTTCGCGCCGGATGCACCGAAACGATCTTGAGAATATTCCAGCTTTTCTGGCCGTGGGTTTGCTATTCGTTGTTGTCGATCCGGCGGTATGGGTGGCACAGGTTCTGATGTTTGGTTTTGTTTTGGCACGTTTGGCGCATTTTTTAGCATATACAACGAAGCAAACCCACGAAGTCAGAGCAACATTTTACACTATTGGTTCTATGATTGTGATCTACATGGCCATTCATGTTTTATGGGTTGTGGTTATGTAGGCGAGATCATCGACTATAATGACCTTTGCTCCCGCGCCTGCAGACATCCGCTTTGTCTGGCAATCCTGCCATTTGCCTAATTTTTCTGAAAGTTCGCTAGCTAACTGCAATCTTAGGGCTCCGTTCACTTTTCTGTTCTGAAAAACCTAGCCACTGAGCGAAATCAAAAAGACAAAACCTTTTGGTGCGCTATAAATCGGGTGGGCTATTTACTAACCTCTGCCTTCACAAAATCTCAATTTTGAAAGAATCAGATTATAGGGTAACGTAAGGGCAACGCAGGGTTGATCTGCGTTAGGGCCGGATATGGCCGCAAATAAGAAGGAAGAAGACTGTGCCGCAAGGTAAAGTGAAATGGTTCAATCAGCAAAAAGGCTTTGGGTTTATTGAACCCGCTGAGGGCGACAAGGATGTGTTTGTGCATGTTTCCGCCGTCAAAGAAGCGGGCCTTGAAGGGCTGGCAGAGGGCCAAGCCATCGAATTTGAAATGATTGCCGGGCCTGATGGTCGTGAAATGGCCGGCAATCTGAACGTCGGGTAAAACCCCGTGTTCGCAACTGAACGTTAATTGCGCCTTTTGGGTGGCCGTTTGCTTTTTGCGCTTTTTTGTATGGTTCGGGACTTTTGCCCCTGTACTTGCTCTGCCTGATTATCCAGCCCCAGCTGATCACGCAGCACTTTCATCCTGATCTCTTCCACGTCACCCGGTTCCAGTGTCAGCAATTGAAACGGCCCGTAAGAGGTGCGGATCAAGCGGTTCACGGATAGCTCAACTGCGTTCATCGCGCGGCGGATTTCGCGGTTCTTTCCTTCTGTAATCCCAACCGTCAACCATGCATTGGCCCCTTGTTGGCGATCTATCGTCACGGCCATCGGGCGGAAAGTTTCGCCGTCAACGGTAATGCCACGGCGCAGGGGTTCAAACAATTCATCTGTCGGGTAACCTTTGACCCGCACACGGTATTTACGCACCCAGCCTGTTGCGGGTAGTTCCAGTTTGCGTTTCAATTCACCATCGTTGGTCAGCAACAGCAGACCTTCTGAATTCAGATCCAGACGTCCCACGGTCATCACACGAGGCATAGTGTCGGGCAGGGCGTCAAAAATCGTACGTCGTCCTTTTTCGTCACTGTCCGATGTCACCAGCCCATTTGGTTTGTAATAACGCCAAACCCGCAATTTTTCGGGCGCACCTATGGGATTGCCATCAACGGTAATTGTATCCGCCTCGGTAACTTTCACCGCAGGCGTGTCCAGTACGATGCCATTCAATGTAACGCGACCGGCTGCGATCATACGTTCGATCTCGCGACGCGAAGCGATACCTGCGCGGGCCAAGAATTTTGCGATGCGATCGCCTGTTTGATTTTCCATAGACATGGGGGTGCAGTATACTGATGATCGGAGCTTGTCCAACGGTTCAGGGTTGAAATAATGCGGATTTAACGCAACAAAGCAGAATGACCCAATTTAACAGCTATATGGATATTGCCCTGCAAGAGGCGTCTGCTGCCGCTGCCCGCGGTGAGGTGCCGGTGGGCGCTGTTGTCGTGTCAAAGGGGCAAGTCATTGCGCAAGCAGGGAACCGGACGCGCGAATTGCGCGACCCCACGGCACATGCCGAAATGCTGGCCATTCGTGCGGCCTGTGCCGCTTTGGGGCAGGAACGGTTAACGGGATGCGATATGTATGTAACGCTGGAACCTTGCCCGATGTGTGCTGCCGCAATATCGAATGCCCGCATCGCACGATTGTATTACGGTGCGTCCGACCCAAAATCGGGCGGGGTGGCGCAAGGACCAAAGATTTTCACTCACGCGCAATGCCACCATATGCCGGAGGTTTATGACGGGATTGATGAGGCTGCGTGTGCCGAGGTGCTGCGGGTGTTTTTCGCGGGGCTGCGGGGGCAGTAGTGAGATTGATTATATTAGGATGAATGGCTGCTATGCGGAACAAAGCAACCAAAATCAATTTTCAAATAGGTGACAAAAACGCCCCTTGGTTTGCTTCGGGGCGTTCTGATTTGGATAACCCAAGAAAAGCCTTATATCATTCCTTTGCCCTTACCGTACCAGTTGCCTTGCACGACTTGAATGGCGCTGTCCAGCATTGCGGCAAAGGCTTTGGGGTCTTGTGTGCCGCCATCTTTGCCACGGTAGTGGTAGGGGATAACGACTGATGGTTTAAACGCGGCCACAGCGCTTGCGGCCGCTTTGATGTCCATTGTGTAAGGCAAGTTCATACATAAAAAGGCGACATCGATGTCTTTAAGCGCACGCATTTCCGGTACATCTTCGGTATC
>Ga0209344_10002704_pt1 | contig 19113 bp, 19 predicted proteins | sample Cruoilmetagenom6_FD_187293 | JGI IMG/M metagenome (GOLD analysis project Ga0209344, IMG submission 187293) | Oil polluted marine microbial communities from Coal Oil Point, Santa Barbara, California, USA - Santa Barbara Oil Seep Sample 6 (SPAdes)... | ecosystem: Environmental > Aquatic > Marine... | reverse complement strand
ATTAATGATTTGGTTTTTGTAATCGTAAAAATACAATTATTTACGAGGATAAAAAACGGAATTTGTTAACAAAAAAAGCCGCTATAAAAAGCGACTTTTTGAAGTTTAAAGTTTTATATAAAAATTTAAAATATGTAAGAGACTTTTAGTTGAAAGCCAGTTACAGTATAAAAACTTATTTGACTGCTTAAGTTTTCAGTATATTCTAAACCTAAATCAATTTCTGGTTGATACAATATGTTAAAGTCTAACTTTTGCTTACCAAAATAGATGTAAGTCCCTACACAAAAGTTATAATTTAACTCATTAGTCGTGTCAAAGTCGAAAATAGGAGAACCAACAATATTTCTTTGTGCTGTAACGCTTGATGAATTAAATAAAAACCCACCATTAAAGCCTATGTATGGACTAAATGTTTTGTTTACATTGTTAAAAGTATAACGCGTTCCAATCATTGCCGATAAATATGCTGTTTTTGTGTTAAGGAAAACATTGTTACTTGTTGAATTGAATTTTTTTGGTAAAGAATAATCAACACTTGCAACAAAGCCAAGTCTTTTATTTAACATATTGGTATTCATATAAACTTGCACTCCTATTATAGGAGTTCCATAACTATTAGAAACACCTGGAGATAAATCGTCAAAATCTGAATTCAAAAAGCTGTATCCAGCATTAATAGCAATTTCAATAAATTCATCAGGTGCGTTGGCAAGCGTTATAATATTATCAGCAAACTGTGTGTCGTCACTTAAACTACAGGTATTATACGTTTCAACAATCTCTTTTAAAGCGCTAATAGAAATTGATTGGTTTTTGTTGTAAGCAAGTTCTTGTGCTTCTTTGCATTTATTTACAAAAAGAGTTAAAGTAGAATATTCAAATCGATTTAAGGTCTTCTCGTCAATAACAACTTTAGGAATTTCTCTTAAACTATACTCTTCATTATCTAAAAAATAATGCTCACCACTTCTGTAAAGAGATAAAGTTCCTATAATAACATCTTCAAAAAGATAGGTGTTCTTTTTATATTGTTTGGTATTGAAATTGACGCCGTTTCTTCTAACACTAACAACATCGTTTAAAGTATAGGTTTTTTTATCATTATCATCAGTTTTGGTTTTTACCCCTATAATATAATCTTCAATATTATATTCAAAACTTATTTTGTCGAATTGTTTTGTAGTACCATCTTTAAATGAAATGGTTGACGAATTGCTTTGGGCAAACACAAAGCTTGTAGTTAAAACTAACAAGTAAATGAATGGGTTTTTCATATTATTTTAATAATTTTTTTCAGTAACAAAGTTATTTATATTTAATGTTTATTACATGATTTATGTCATGTTTTTGTTAATTTTGAGAAACTATCTTTGTCAGACAATAAGAGATTAAATAGTCTTTTATTGTTAATAGACTATCAATAAAGAAAAATCAACAAACAATTTTTTCATGAAAACAAACCAAAAATCAAAAAGAAAAACCATAGTAAAAGGTTTAATTTTACTATTAGCACCTATGTTTTTTATAGCGTGCTCAAACGACACGAAAAAAGCTGATGTAGATGCAGCAGATATTAATGTAAGTCAAGAAATGATTGCAGAATTAACAGCTCCTCCGTTTGTACCAACACCTGTTGGAGCAAGAAAAGCTAAAAAGCTTATTGTTAAAATGGAAATCCTTGAAGAAGAAGGAGAAATGACAGATGGTGTTAAGTATATGTATTGGACCTTTGGAGGATCTGTACCAGGCAGTTTTATTAGAACCAGGGTAGGAGACGAAGTAGAGTTTCATTTACAAAACCATCCAGATAACAAATTGCCTCACAACATCGATTTACATGCTGTAACAGGCCCTGGAGGTGGAGCAGAGTCTTCTTTTGTGGCTCCAGGACATTCTAAGGTCTTTTCGTTTAAAACATTAAACCCTGGTTTGTATGTATATCATTGTGCTACTGCACCAGTTGGAATGCACATTGCAAATGGAATGTATGGTCTTATTTTAGTGGAACCAGCTGGTGGTTTGCCTAAGGTAGATAAAGAATATTACATCATGCAAGGTGATTTTTATACAAAAGGTGCCAATGGAGAAAGAGGTTTGCAGCCATTCGATATGCAAAAAGCTGTAGATGAAAATGCTGATTACGTAGTCTTTAATGGAAAAGTTGGAGCTTTAACTGGTGATAATGCTATTACTGCTAAAGTTGGTGAAACAGTTAGGTTATATGTAGGTAATGGAGGACCAAACTTAGTGTCTTCATTCCATGTTATTGGAGAAATTTTTGATAAAGTATTTGTAGAAGGTGGAGATATGATTAACGAAAATGTACAAACCACGCTTATTCCTGCTGGAGGAGCTGCTATAGTTGAGTTTAGAGTAGATGTGCCTGGAACTTTTATTCTTGTGGATCACTCTATTTTTAGAGCTTTTAATAAAGGAGCTTTAGGAATGCTTAAAGTAGAAGGAGAAGAAGATAAGAAAATTTATTCTGGTGAAATTCGTGATGATATTTATTTACCTGAAGGCCCTGGAATTCAAACCATGCCTACTACAGACGAGATTGTAGCCTCTGAAGTTCCTGCAAAATCTTTCGATGAGCAAATGGAATTTGGTAAACAAGCGTATATGCAAACCTGTTTTGCATGTCACCAAGGAGAAGGTCAAGGAATTCCGAATGCGTTTCCTCCACTTGCAAAATCAGATTATTTAAATGCTGATATTGATCGTGCTATTGATATTGTATTAAACGGTTTAACAGGTGAGATTACTGTAAATGGTGAAAAATATAATAGTATTATGACACGTCAATCTTTGTCTTCTGATGAAATTGCAAACGTATTAACCTATGTTTATAATTCTTGGGGGAATAATGGAACCGTAGTTACCAAAGCAATGGTTGATAAAGTGAAAAATAAATAATACTTTTTTTAAAGTATCATAATAAATGAAAACCAAAGCCTTCAGTCTAATCATATTATATTGTGTTTTTCAAACGTTTATGTTTGGGCAGACTGAAGGCATGGTTTACATTGAGGGAAGCAGATATTTGCCTTTGTATGGCAGAGATTCTACGGTTGTTGAGGTAAAAGATTTTAACATGGATATTTATCCTGTAACCAATAAAGAATTTAAACAATTTGTAGAAAAATATCCCAAATGGCAAAAGTCTAAAGTCATAAAATTATTTGCCGACGGTAATTATCTAGGCAATTGGGAAAACGATTTAGAATTAAAAGATACAGAAAACCCTAATAGTCCAGTAACTTACATCTCATGGTTTGCGGCTAAAGATTATTGTGAATGTCAAGGAAAAAGGTTGCCTACAGTTGATGAGTGGGAATATGTAGCTATGGCAGATGAGACAACAAAAGATGCACGAGTAAAACCATCTTACAACGAACAAATTTTAGCTTGGTACGAAGCTCCACGATCTAACGAAAATTTAATTGGAGAATCACCAAAAAATGCTTGGGGAGTTTACGATTTGCATGGTTTGGTTTGGGAGTGGACTCTGGATTTTAATTCGGTATTGATTACTGGAGAATCTAGAAAAGATGTCGATAAAGACAGTAATCTGTTTTGTGGAAGCGCATCTGTTAATGCCACAGATTTAATGAACTATGCTGCGTTTATGCGCTATGCCATTCGTGGCAGTTTAAAAGCCAAATATTCAATGAAAAATTTGGGTTTTAGATGTGTTCAAGATATTAATAAATAAAAAATGAAGCACTTTAAATTATTATTCTCAGTATTTGTTATGGTAATAACTTTGGCATCCTGTAATTCTAATAAATCTGAAAAAGCTTCAGATGAATTAGCAGTTTACCAATGTCCAATGCAATGCGAAGGAGAAAAAACATATTCTGAAGCAGGAAGTTGTCCAGTTTGTAAAATGGATTTACAACCAATTGAAGTACTTGAAACAAAAGTGTTAGACGAAAATAGTGTTTCAGAAGAATCTATTTTCAATTTAACTTCAACATGGAATACAGAAGAAGGTGAAAAAATTCAGCTTGAAGATTTAAAAGGAAAAACCTTAGTTATGGTTATGATCTATACAACTTGTAAAGCAGCTTGTCCAAGATTAGTAGCAGACATGAGAAATATTGAAGCTCAAATTTCAAAAGAAAAATTAGATAACCTTCGTTTCGTTTTGGTAAGTATTGATCCAAAAACAGATACTTCAGAACGTTTAAAAGCCTTTGCTAAAGAAAATTTAATGGATGGTGAACAATGGACTTTTTTACAGGGAACAGAAAGTAGTGTTCAAGAATTTGCAAATGTCTTGTCAGTAAAATATAAGAAAATATCTCCACTGGATTTTTCACATTCTAACATTATAAGTGTTTTTAACGATAAAGGCGAATTAATTCACCAACAAGAAGGTCTAGGAGTAGATAACAAAGAAACTGTAGAAACTATTTTACAATTAACTCAAGAATAGAAAATTATATTATTCAATAATTATTTGAATGCGTTTCAATACGCAAAAAGATCAAAAAATATTACAGATGAAAAAAATACTAGCAATCCTATGTATAGGACTTGGCATGGTTAGTTATGCTCAAGAATTTGAAATTTCAGCAGAATTAAAACCGAGATTTGAATACAGACATGGATACAAAACATTGGCTGTAGATTCTTTAAATGCTGCTACTTTTGTGTCTCAACGTACACGTTTAAACTTGGGTTACAAAAGTGAAAAATACAATGCTTATTTTAGTTTACAAAATGTTCGCGTTTGGGGAGATGTATCGACTTTAGCAACTTCAGATAAAAACGGAACGACCATTCATCAAGCTTGGGTAGAAGCTATTTTAAACACCAAATTCTCATTAAAGTTTGGACGTCAAGAAATTATTTACGACGATCAACGAATATTTGGTAACGTAGATTGGGCTCAACAAGCAAGAAGTCATGACGCTTTAATTGTAACATTTAAACCAAACGAAAACAATAGATTGGATTTAGGTTTAGCTATTAGTGCAGATGGGGAATCTTTATTTGAAGAAGATTATACTGTAAATAATTACAAATCGTTTCAATATTTATGGTACCATACCAATTTAAAAGATCTAGGATTAAGTTTTTTAATTCTTAATAATGGCTTGGCTTATTATGATATTAATAGCGAGCAACAAGTAGATTACAACCAAACGTTTGGAACTCACGCAAAATATGGTAAAAGTAAATTAAAAGCTGATGCTTCAGTTTATTTTCAAACTGGAAAAATAGCTGATACAGATTTAAGTGCATATAACTTTGCATTAAATACACATTATGCAATTACAGATAGTTTTAATGTTGGATTAGGTGGAGAATATTTATCTGGAACAGATATGAATTCTACAGATAATAAGATTGAATCTTTCAATCCTTGGTATGGAACGAATCATAAATTTAATGGTTGGATGGATTATTTTTATGTAGGAAACCATATAAACAATGTTGGATTAGTAGATTTAAATGCCACTTTTGCATACAAAAAAAATAAATTTTCAGCTAAAGTAGTACCACATTTATTTTCTTCAGCTGCAACTATAGTTGATACAATGGGAGACGAAATGAGTAATACTTTAGGGACAGAAATCGATTTAGTATTGGGTTATAAATTCTCTAAAGACATTAATTTTCAAGTAGGTTATTCACAAATGTTTGCTACAGAGAGTATGGAAATTTTAAAAGGAGGAGATAAAGATGCAACCAATAATTGGGCTTGGGCAATGATTACTGTGAAGCCTTCCTTATTTAAAACAACTTTTAAGAAAGAAGAAGTTAAAGAATAAATTTATAGCATTATAGCCTAGAATATTATTTCCAAAATTCATCATCAAGTTTATCTTTAAAAGGCTCTTGATGATGAATTTTTTCTATTAGAAGCATTTGTTCTTCGGTAGCTACTTTTTGAATTTCAGGAAAAAGCACACGTTCTTCAAAACGTATATGTTGTTCTAATTCTTCTTCAATTTTACCTAGTGATTTGGTTATATCAGTAGTTTCATTAAACAATCTTTTTAATCGTCTGTGTTCAGCTAAAGCACGTTTTATTAATTCGCTATCGCTTTCTAAAATAGTGAAGATGTGTTTTTCTTCCATTTCAAAATGAGGAATTAAATGGGATTTAAAAAACCAATCTGTATAGGTTTTTATACGCTTTGGATCAATATTTTTATTGAAACCACTTCGTATCTTCCAAGATAAAAGCAAACCATGATGATGCTCTCTACTTAATGGTTGTAGTGCTTTATGTCGTTTTAGAGGTTTGGTTTTCATATTAATTTAGTTTTAAAAATATTTAAAATAAGACTTAAAATTCCTAAAGGAAGTAAGATACTACTTAAAAAAAGTAGTAGGTAATAATTAGATAATAATCCATTTCCGAAGTAAAACAGGCAACCTTGAATTATTAAAATTAATTCGGTTAACACAAAACCTAATACAAAGACATACATGCCATAATCTAGATTTTTGTTATGTGTAATAAGATTGCTTTGAAGAATAAATACCATTAAGAATCCAGATACAACACCTAACATGGTTAAATGTATAAAACCAATAACTAGGTTTTTATGTTCAAAGACTGTATTTGAAATTTCTGGAATAACACTTAATACTTGCAAGCCTATTTTTAAAGTAAAACAAAACAAAGCAAAGCCTAACATGAATTTTATAATTTTAGAGCTTGTTTTAAAACGCTGTTTTATAGATGTTTTTATAAGCCTAATAAAAACGAATAAAGCAGTAATTTGAAGCAAAACACCTAAACCATTAATCCATAATAGTGATACATGTGGAGCAAACCAATTAACTGGTAAAGCAAAGGTTAGTATGGTTGAAGCAACTAATAATTTAAAAAATAACCAAAATTCTTTGGAGTCTTTAATCTGTAATTTATGAAATAAAATAGCTAATACTGCTATTAGGAACCAGCCATTAAATTGAAAATGTAAAAAAAATTGAATGGCAATTTGATAAAAAGCAGAAGCTTGACCTAGTAGTCCTACTGCTGGACCCAAACACCAAACACCTATAGTAGAAATAAGCATAAATAGAAGCGATGCTTTTAGTAAATACCTGGTTGCAATAGAATCTGTTTTGTGGTTTTTCCAGATAAGCCTTGCAAAATAATAACTACAAAATATATGCAGCGTTGAAAAAGTGATTGATACGGCAGCATAACCTTGAAAAGGAAAACTTAATAGCATGCCAATTACTGCTATTTGCGTAATCCAGAAAAGCTTAGTGTAAATAGGTTTTTTATCAGGAATAAAATAATGTACAAAAAGTATATATAACATCAAATAAACCCAGCCTAACATGGCAATATGCGAGTGTGCATGCGTTAAAAACCTATAATTAATTGAGATTGGAGAAATATAAGTATAACGTAATGCTAAGCCCATTAAGGCAGCTACAAAAAAGTTAATTAAGCAAGTTATTACGAGCTTTTTAGACATAAAATATTACAATTTTAAGTGTAAAAGTAGACAAACAAAAAACACTCCTTTTGAAGCAATAATTTTTAATAACATAAATTTCCTCCTCAAAAAATTTAAATATTATAATTATTTACAAAAGAAGTGTTTTAAAAACAACAATTACTAACCAAAATCTTTAATTTTTAAAAAAAATCTAGGAGCCTTTGGGGAAAGGCTCCCAGATACTACAATAAAGAAAATATCATTTTGCTATTAATCTTTCTTAAGAAAAAGCCTTTTCTAATTTGGCAGCTTCAGGGAATAATATGTTATTTTCTAAATGGATATGTAGATGTAAATCTTTTTCAAATTCATCCAACATTGCAAACGTTACTTTATATGTGTTGCAAGCATCAGCTGGAGGATTGTAATTTTCTGTTAATTCGGCAATTTGTCTAAAACGTTCGCCTTCATTATCATGTTCTTGCATCATCATGGCTATTGGATTTTCAACAGATCCAAATTGTGGTGCTAAAATGGCCTCGTTATTTATTTTAGCTTTAACCATTTTTTTAATGAAAGGGAATAATATTAATTCCTCTTTTTTCATGTGCGCTGCTAATTCGCCAGCAGATGCTGTAAACAATTCATTTATTTTAAATAATTCCGGATGTCTTTCGCCATGAACACGACATAATTTATCTAAAAACTGACGTAATACAGGAATCTTTTCTTCCACATATCTATGGTGTTTTTTCTCAATATATTCAGCTAATAAATCTAATGGCCAAGATTTGTAATCTATAGATTGATCTGTGTTTGCTGATAAAGTTCTTACTAAATCACCTAACAGTTGGTTACTGTCTATATTGTTTTTAGTACAAACTTCTTCAATTGTTCTATGTCCTTTGCAACAAAAATCGATTCCGTATTTTGAAAATACAGAAGCAGTTCTATAATCTTCTGCAACAAACTGTCCTATTTGTTTTTGTGTTTCTCTGTTTAATGTTTCCATAAGCCTCACCCAAACCTCTCCAAAGGAGAGGGCTTTTTTAAGGTTGTTTTTAATTAATATTTATTTTTTTATTCGGATAGGTCTATCCTATTTATATTCAAATTTATTTAAGTTTTTAAAAATGCTACACCAGATTTAATATCTAATGCTAGTTCTTCTAAATTGGTGTTTTCTAGCATGAGTTTTAATTCATCTCTAACAGTTTTAAATTTATCATGTACTGGACAAGGATGCTCTTCATCGCAAGTATATAAGCCTAAACCACAACCTCTGTAGATGCTGTCTCCGTCGATGGCATTAACTATTTGAGATAATTTAATTGAAGCAATAGCATGTTTATCAATTTCAAATCCACCATGTGCACCTTTAACTGAGTTAATTATACCATGTCTCACTAAATCTTGTAAAATTTTTGCAGTAAATGCTTCAGGAGAATTAATTTCTTTGGCAATAGATTTAAGGCTAACCCTCTTATTTTCATAAGAGTTTAACGCAATAAAAATTGACGCTTTAATACCATATTCACATGCTTTAGAAAACATATTTTTTGTTTTATTATAGTGCAAATATAAAACAATATTTTAATACGGACAAATTTATCCGAATTAAATTATTGTTAATCTTAAAGTCCTTCAAAATATTTGTTAAATCTTCTTAAAATAGGGTTAAATAGAGAATGGATTTTTTGAAATCTCAATAATATTGTATATGTTCGCCTTGTTACAAAAAACAGTCAATACCTTGACAAAATATGTTTATTATGATGGACATTTTTAAAAGACAAATTCAGTTCTTGCTTGCTTCATTTAAAGTAAGACATGTTGTGTTTGGTAATTTAAATTACACACTTCAACCAGTTGTAATTCCAATAAGAAAAACTAAAATTATCTTTCCGAATTTTTAAGCACTCTCGAGTGTGCTTAAAACAATTCTAAAACCTAATACTTTTAATTAATATTGCTTAGTGCTTTTGTGCTTGGCTTATACTCGTAGTGTAAAGGTTTAATATTTAGGATTGTCGTTATATTTTCAATTTATTATTCAAAATTAAAATACAATATCATGGCAAAGGGAAGAAATTTAAAAGCTCCTACAATAGATTTAAAGGAAAGAAGACAAGAAAAGATTAGAATGAAATTAGAAGCAAAACAGACTAGAAAACGAAGATAGTTAATGCTCTTTACCGACTAGAGTTAGTTATATAAATTAAAGTCGGAATATTAGTTAAGTTAAACCCCTTGAAGTGCCATTTTCAAGGGGTTGTTTTTTTAGTAAATGATTTATTTTTTTGAGTAAATATGACTATTTGTTAAAAATTGTTGGTTGTTATTTTGTCCACACTTTTATAGATTCGATAAACTCTTTTTGTTGGTCTATAAACACACTATGAGAACAATTCTCTAAATATGTTACTTTATTATTTCCTATAATAAGTTTTAGTTCTGTAATTTGTTCTTCTGAGTACAATCCATCTTCTTTCCCATAGATTGCGAAAATTTTAACTTTTTTAGCCATTAACTTTTCTAAATTTTTTTCTAAAGATATGGTTGTGTATTGTTCGTTTTGCCAGAATTTTTGTGGTGCTACATAACCCATTTTGGAAGCATATTTTTGAAGTAAAGTATCCGATTGAAATGTTTTGTATAAGTCAATAGCTTTTTGATTTGGATTTTTAGTTGTGTAGAAACCATTAGACATGGCATGCATAAAACTATAGCTGCTGTATTCCAGACTGGTACTATCCATTTTTTCCAGCATGCTTATGTAATTAAGATTTGCTTTATCATCTTTTTCTAAATAAATAGCTTTGGATTTGGAAACAATGTTCTTTAATGTTTCCTGCATGGACACTGGAGTTCCTACTAATATCAATGTGTTTATGTTTTCAGGATAAGTATCAGCAAATAATGTTGCAATTACACCACCAAAACTATGACCAATCAAGGTAGCTTTTTTTAAGTTGAAGGTTTTGTAGATTTGGTTGATGTCTTTAAAAGTTTCATCAAACGTGTAGGTAGCAGTTAGTGATTCGTTTCGTCCTTCGCCACGTCTATCATAAGATATAACAAAAAAGCCGTTTTTAGCTAACTCTTCTGCTGTAGTACTTTCAAAAGTCACACTATTGTATCCTGGTCCACCATGTAAAAAGATGATGGGTTTATTGTTTTTATTTCCAAAAGTTTGTACCTCTAAATCTTGGGCAAATATGATATTTCCAGATAACATTAGAAATAATATTGTTAAAGTCTTTTTCATAAAAGGATGTTCAAAATTATTTGGTTATTTTAAATCGATTAAATTTTTAATTCATAGATGAGATTTGATGCATTGTCTAAATCTATTCTACTTTTATTTAATTGAAACCCATTCTTTTCTAGAAGTTTTTTTGAAGGTTCATTTTTACCATGAGTAAAGGCCTCTATTTTGGTGATTTTTAATTTTTTAGTACCAAAACCAATAACCATTTTAAGGGCTTCATTCATAATTCCTAAATGGTGGAATTCTGGGTTTAAATCATATCCAACCTCAGCCGTTTTATTATTTTCTGTGAAATTCCATAAACAAATAGTTCCTAAAATATTAGAATTATTTTTTAACGTGATTCCCCAAGAAATAGATTTGTTATTTTGAAGGTTTTTATCTAATTCTTTGATAAAATTTAGAGCATCGGTTATATTTTTAGTTTTTCTGTTTTCTGGTCTTTCAATAAACTGATTCACTGTTTTATCCGACCTTAAGAATAGAATGGTTTTATTGTCAGCTTTTACAATTCTTCTTAGTAAAAGCCTTTCTGTTTGTAGGACTGGAAATGGACTAAATGTCATTTTTTTAAAATGTTGCTAATGCTATTTCCCCTAGATTAAGGGCTAAAATAAGTATTTTTTCAGGAAGCTACCAGTTAGTTAATTGTACTTTATAAGTTTAATAATTTGACCTTCTATATGCAAATAGTAGATGCTTTCTGGAAATTGTGACAAGTCAATTTGTTTGTTATTACCTGTTAAATTACCTTCTAATAAGTGTTGCCCTAAGGGTGAAATAAGTTTGTAATGCACCTCTTCAGGAATTTCTAAATTGACAATATTTTTCGTAGGATTTGGATAATAACCTATAGCTAATTCTTGCTTGTTTATACCTAATATATCGCATTCAAAATCTTGTTCTACATTAGATGCAACAGGAGGATTCACTAAGAGATTGTCAGTTAATAAGGTGCAATAACAATCGTTTTCTTCTACATAAAGTTTAAGCCATGAAAGCGCTATTTTTCCAATAGAACCATTTCCACCAGTAGGTGTGTTTGCAACAGAGTGATTACCATTTGCAATTTCGAATAGTACTTTGTCAGTCGTATCTGGCGTTACATTATAATGAATATTTGCGTGTTGAGAAGGAGGTGCTGTTGGATCATCCTCTCCACTAAAAATTAGTACAGGGCTTTGATGATTGAGCTCAGGATTTGGTAGCCAAGGACATAAGGCAACAACACCAGCAATACTATTATCTAGCACAGCTGCTCTTTGTGCACCACCTCCACCCATAGACCATCCGCTTACAGCCAATTGATCTAAGTTTAGTTCTCCCTCAAGAGGAGATGAGGTTCTAGTATTTTCATTTCTAATAGTTTCTAAAGCATCTAATAGTGCATTAGCACGTGCTTCTGGTAAATCAAAAAGAGAATTTGTGCCTATAATAATGGTAACAATTCCATGAGAAGCATAGAATGGTCCCCATTCTTCAACACTTGAGGGAAGAGATAGAAAACCGGGAACTATTGCTATACTCGCTAATGGAGGCGTCGCATTTGTTGGGTAGTAAATAGTTGCTCCTGAATAATCTGGTCCATTACGAATTCCATCTGCTTCAGTAAGAGTTTCTACTTCATAAGGTCCAGGGTTGGTTAGACTTGCTAAAGTGACATCTTCACATTGGGCATATATATTATTGAAAAAAAGAGATGAAATAAACGTTAGAAGTAAGATAAAGTGTGAATATTTCATAACTCTTTTTAAATTATTTGTTTTCTGAATTAGAGCAAGGTAAACAATTTTTATAACAGTTATTTTGAGGATAACTATTAATTTTCTGCTTACAAAATATCATTCTAAAAAATACTATATCAATCAATTAATATCTCTAAAATCTGGATAGCAGCTTCACTAATTTTAGTTCCAGGTCCAAAAACAGCTATAGCTCCAGCATCGAATAAATATTGGTAATCTTGTTTTGGTATTACGCCACCAACCACGACCATAATATCGTCGCGACCATATTTTTTAAGTTCTTCGATAACTTGTGGTACTAAGGTTTTGTGTCCTGCTGCTAATGAAGAAACACCAAGTATATGCACATCGTTTTCTACAGCTTGTTTGGCTGCTTCTTGAGGTGTTTGAAAAAGTGGGCCAATATCTACATCAAAACCAACATCTGCATAACCAGTAGCCACTACCTTGGCGCCACGATCGTGACCATCTTGTCCCATTTTTGCAATCATGATACGTGGTCTTCTACCATCTTGTTCGGCAAATTTATCGGCAAGTTCTCTTGCTTTGTTAAAGGGGTTGTCGTCTTTAATTTCTTTACTATACACGCCAGAAAAGGATTTAATTTGTGCTTTATATCTACCGTAAACAGCCTCTAAAGCATCACTTATTTCGCCTAAAGTTGCTCTTTCACGAGCAGCTTCAACAGCTAAAGCTAATAAATTATTATTCCCTTGCAATAGGGAATCTTTAGAATCTTTAGACCACATTAGTGCAGCTTCAGTTAAATTAGCTAAAGCTTGATTTACTTTTCCAGAATCTCTTTCAGCTTTTATCTTATTTAAGCGTTCTATTTGAGAATTTCTAACCGTTTGATTATCTACTTCCAAAGTAGAGATTGGATCTTCTTTGTCTAATCTGTATTTATTGACACCAACAATAATATCTTGTCCGGAATCTATTCTCGCTTGCTTTCTGGCAGCAGCTTCTTCGATACGTAATTTTGGAATACCTGCTTCAATAGCTTTGGTCATACCTCCAAGTTCTTCAACTTCTTCGATATGTTCCCATGCTTTTTGAGCGATATCATGCGTTAGTTTTTCAACATAATAACTTCCTGCCCAAGGGTCAACGGTTTTAGTAATCTTGGTTTCTTCTTGTAAAAATATTTGTGTGTTTCTGGCTATTCTTGCAGAAAAATCTGTAGGTAACGCAATAGCTTCATCTAGTGCATTTGTATGCAAAGATTGTGTGCCACCAAAAGCAGCAGCTGAAGCTTCAATACAAGTTCTAGCTACATTATTAAAAGGATCTTGTTCCGTTAAACTCCAGCCACTTGTTTGACTATGAGTTCTTAAAGCTAAAGATTTATTGTTTTTTGGGTTGAATTGTTTTACCAGTTTTGCCCATAGCATTCTAGCAGCTCTCATTTTGGCAATTTCCATAAAATGATTCATGCCAATAGCCCAAAAAAAAGATAATCTTGGAGCAAACGTGTCGATGTCCATTCCAGCTTCTAATCCTTTTTTTATGTATTCTAAACCGTCTGCTAAAGTATATGCTAATTCAATGTCACAAGTTGCTCCAGCTTCTTGCATGTGATATCCAGAAATACTAATACTATTGAATTTTGGCATGTTTTTGCTGGTATATTCAAAAATATCAGAAATAATTTTCATAGATGGTGTAGGAGGATAGATGTAGGTATTACGTACCATAAACTCCTTTAAAATATCATTTTGAATGGTTCCAGCTAATTGTTCTACTGAAACTCCTTGTTCTTGCGCTGATACAATATAAAAAGCCATTATTGGTAATACGGCTCCATTCATGGTCATGGAAACAGACATTTTATCAAGAGGGATTTGATTGAAGAGGATTTTCATATCTTCAACCGAATCGATGGCAACACCAGCTTTTCCAACATCTCCAACAACACGTTCGTGATCGGAATCGTAGCCACGATGTGTGGCCAAATCGAATGCAACTGAAAGCCCTTTTTGTCCAGCTGCTAAATTTCGTCTATAAAAGGCATTGCTGTCTTCAGCAGTTGAAAAACCAGCATATTGCCTGATAGTCCAAGGTCTTCGAACAAACATGGTGCTATATGGCCCACGTAAGTATGGCGAAATTCCAGCTACAAAATTTAGGTGTTCCAGCTCGTTTAAATCGTCTTTAGAGTAGGTAGATTTAACATCTATATCTTCTGCTGTTTTAAAGACATTATTAGCGACAGATTCTTGATTTTCAACCGTTGATTTTAAAGTAATATGTTGGATATTTTTTCTTGACATGATTAGTGATTATGTCCTGCGTGTGGATCTTCTTGTTCTGTTTCAGTTGCCTTTTCCTGACTTAATTGTTCTGCTTTTTTATTTACTAAAGTACTAGCATTAGAGCCTTTAGATTTTTGTGAATCTTCTGTAATTGTTGTTGGGTCTATGTCGTATAATTTAGTATAAAATAAATCGAATGCAACATAAGCTGCCATATATCTGTCTTCATGTGCGTTTTTTACATACTTTAATAGTGGCGCTCCAAAAAGTTCTGGACGCATACTATTTGTAGATACTAATGCTTTAAAAGTAGTTTGTAAGCCATGGATTTTAAAATTATTACCTAAACAAGTAATGAGGTCTGAGTTATAATTTATACTTTGGTCTTCTTTCCATAAGTCTGAATCATTTTTTAAAGCTTCAAAAACTTCCATCGTATGTGGTGTTAATAGATCTTGATATTTAGCCTTATTTCCTAAAGCATCTCTAGTGTAAAACGAATATGATCGACGTAAATCTTTAGTTTTAGGGTCATAATAATTAGTTATGTCATTTTCAAAAGAAAGAAGTGCCTCCATGTATAATTTAGAATCTACGTTTTCACAAATTAGTACATTTTCTTCGTCTGCATATTTATAATTAGTAAATGATGCTGTTTCTTTTTTACAGTTAAAGAATATTAGACATAATGCAATAAAGGTAAGTTTCAATTGTGATTTACTCATGGTTTTAAAATTTGATTTTATTCGGTTTTTAATCTATTTTGTTCTGTTGTTTCAGCTAATCTTTTTTCTATAATAGGTTCGACTAGTGTTTTTCTAGCATTGGTTTTAACAAATGGATAAAGTTCTAACTCATCTTTCATTTTATCGTTTGGATTTGGATGCTTATTTGTTCCTAATAAAATTTCTTCACCATTATTGAATTGAGTTTGTTCTGTTTGGGCACTTTCTTTAATCTTTCTTTGTATAATGCCTTCTTTTAATTGCTTTAAAAAGCCTCCATTTGTTTCAATGTCTTTAAATAACTTTAATGCTTTTTCAGCTAATTGTTGCGTTAAACTTTCAATATAATAAGTGCCATCTGCTGGATTATTTACTTTATCGAAATAGCTTTCATGCTTTAATACTAAAAGTTGGTTTCTTGAAATACGATTCCCAAATTCATTAGTTTTATGATACAAAGCGTCATAAGCCAAATTGTTAATGGTATCTGCGCCACCTAAAATAGCACTCATACTTTCGGTTGTGGTACGTAGCAGGTTTGTGTTATAATCGTAAAGTGTTTTGTTTCTTTTTGTAGGAGTAGCATAAATATGACAGTCTGAAGTGATTTCATACTCTGAAGCAAGCGTCTTCCATAGGATTCTTAAGGCTCTTAGTTTGGCGATTTCAAAGAAATAATTGGTGCCAACTGAAACGTTAAAAATAATTTTAAGTGTTTCTTTATTTTTTAAATGATTTAGATATTCGTTAGTATGTGCTAATGCATAAGCAAGTTGTTGAACCATAGTTGCTCCAGCATTTTGATATAATGTGAGATCAATGCTAATGGTTGAAGTTGTGTTAACAATAGTCTCAAACTGTGTATGATCTTCCTGTAAGTTAGTAAACCAATTTCCAGATTTTGCTAGATTTCCAATAATATCTGTTAGGATAATTGTTTTTTCTTTAGAAGTCCTTTCAGTAAGTTGCTTCACATAATCTGAAGACATAAACTGAAGTTCAAAAAATAATTGTATTTCGTTTAAATCTATTCCATTTAAAAGTGATGCAATAGATATATCTTCAGAAGGAATAATGAATTTGATGCTTTGAGCTCCTTTATTTAAATATTCTTTAGCATGATGATTTGATTTTTCTACATCAGCCACAAAAATAGTTTCACAAATTTGCCATTGGGTTGCTTTTGAAGTTGAAACGTTAGGCAAGGTAGCAAACTCATCTGCATGATAAAAGGGTTTTATATCGATTCCTTCGTTGGTTTTACAAATAAGAGTGTCGTTATAATCAGCTCCTTTTAAATCAGCTTGTATTTTTTGTTTCCATTCTTTAGATGAAACTTCGCTAAACTCTTTAAACAACTTTTTACTCATCTTTCTTTACTTTAGCGATACTGTCTTGGTATTCAATAATATAAATATCTTCATTTTCTTTCTTCATATAATATTTTTCTCTAGCTAGCTTTTCTATACCTTCATCGTTACTTAATTCTTTAATAGCTTTTTTATCTTTTATTATTTCGTTTTTATAAAAGTCTTTTTCATCTTCTAACTCGTCAATATCAGAATTTAATTCATTATGAATTAACCAAGAATTTGCATCGAAAAAAATCATCCATACTGCAAATACAATAAGAATTAGAAAAAATATATTTCTAAAAGGTTTTAAGTATTTGTTTCTTTTTTTAGTCATTAAACTAAACGTTGATTGATAATAGTTTTAACGATGTCTACAGCAACTGTATTATATTTATTATTAGGAATAATCATATCTGCATATTCTTTCATAGGTTCTATAAATTGCTGATGCATTGGTTTTAATGTGTTTTGATATCTGGAAAGCACTTCATCTATATCTCTACCACGTTCAGTAATATCACGTTTTAATCTACGAATTAAACGCTCGTCGCTATCTGCATGCACAAAAATTTTAATATCGAACATGTCTCTTAATTCCGGATTAGTAAGAATTAAAATACCTTCTACTATCATCACTTTTCTTGGGTGAGTTAAAATAGTATCTCCAGTCCTGTTATGCTTTATAAAGGAATATACAGGTTGGTGGATATCGTTCCCTTTTCTTAATTCTTTTAAATGAGATTCAAGTAATTCAAAATCAATGGAACGAGGATGATCGAAATTAATTTTAACTCTTTCGTCGTAACTTAAATGAGAGGTGTCTTTATAATAAGAATCTTGCGAAATGACACCAACTTCACCTTCTGGTAATTGATCTAAAATTTGATTTACAACAGTTGTTTTACCACAACCTGTTCCACCAGCAATTCCTATAATCAACATGAATACGTATTTTGTTTAAAACACAAATTTAGTTATTTACATTGAAAATACGAGAGGTATTTTTGAAACTTAAAAAATCATTTATTCTTTAGGCAATAGCTTTACAATTCCTAAATTTTCAATACCTACATAAATATAGCCATCTGGACCTTGTTCTATTGAACGAACTCTACCTAAGCCATCCAGCAAGCGTTCTTCTTTTATTATTTTATTATTTTTTAAAGTACACTTATCTACATAATTGAATTTCAATGATCCTACTAATAAATTGCCTTTCCAATTGCTATAAATATCGCTTGAAATAAAAGCCATACCACTAGGAGCGATAGAAGGAGACCAATAATGTAATGGCTGTTCCATTCCTGGTAATGATGTGTTGTCTGTAATACTTGTTCCTGAATAGTTTTTACCGTAGGTTATAACTGGCCAGCCATAATTTAATCCTGCATTAATGATATTAATTTCGTCACCACCTTTTGGGCCATGTTCATGCGTCCAAATGTCTCCAGTTTCTGGATGGATTTTCATTCCTTGTGGATTTCTATGTCCATAAGAATAAATGGCTTTATTTGCATTTGGTGTGTTGTAAAATGGGTTGTCTTTTGGAATGGTGCCATCATCATTCAGTCTGTAGATTTTACCACCATCTCTTGAGGTGTCTTGTGGGTTTATGTCGCGTTCACCACGATCGCCAATAGAAAAGTATAAATATCCTTTATTATCAAACACAATGCGAGAACCAAAATGTTGACCTCTCGTACTATTTGGAGTTGCTTTGTAAAGTAATTCTTTATTTGTGAGTTTATTATTAATAAGTTTAGCTCTCATTATAGCAGTGTTACAACCTTTCCCATTACCTTCTGAAGACGCATAAGAAAAGTAAATCCAACCATTATTTTTATAGTTTGGGTGAAGTTCTATATCCAATAGACCTCCCTGACCTTGAACTTCTATTTCTGGTAATCCTGAAATTATAGTTTTTACATCATCCTTAAAGTGGATAAGTTCACTTTTTTTTTCAGTAATAAGAATGGAATTATCTGGAAGAAATACAAAGCCCCAAGGAATATTTAAATCAGAAACTATAATTTTATAATCATGATTAGTATTTACCGGATTTTTGTCCTGTGCACATGTAAGAAAACTAAAAAATAAGATATTAATAAAATAAAAAATTCTATAATTCATAAGTAATTTTATTTGATGTATAAATTTAAATATAAAAATGGTTAGATTTTAAAGAAAAGCTATATATTTGCAGTCCTAAAATGATAACCTTTTTCGGGGTGTAGCGTAGCCCGGTTATCGCGCCACGTTTGGGACGTGGAGGCCGCAGGTTCGAATCCTGCCACCCCGACTTTAAAGAGCTCAACATTATGTTGAGCTTTTTTTATATCCA
>Ga0209344_10002703_pt1 | contig 19117 bp, 9 predicted proteins | sample Cruoilmetagenom6_FD_187293 | JGI IMG/M metagenome (GOLD analysis project Ga0209344, IMG submission 187293) | Oil polluted marine microbial communities from Coal Oil Point, Santa Barbara, California, USA - Santa Barbara Oil Seep Sample 6 (SPAdes)... | ecosystem: Environmental > Aquatic > Marine >... | reverse complement strand
AAGCTACTTCTTACATTGATACGTTAATCAAAAATCGAATATTAGTGAGTGAACTAGAGCCTAACACCTCTGGAAATGACTTTTTTCTTGAACTTAAAAAACACATTTTCGTTTATACAAAGAAGCAATCCCATTGGCAAAAACGCCTTACCCTTTGGAGCGAGAAGCTTACGTTTCTAGACGCTTCAAAGGAGCATTCTCTTAAAGATTACAACTTTATTGAAGAAGAAATTGAACAAACGCATCTTGACATTGAGAGTCCGTATTATTTTCAAGTAGATTCCTATCCAAAAATGGAGCGGTGTCAACTAAATAAAAAAATTGCCTATAAACTATTAAAAGCTTTGCCAATTTTGTGCAAACTCAATTATAAAGCGAACCATACTACGCCATTAGATAAATTTAAAACCTCTTTTGTGAGCCGTTATGGCGACCAAGAGATCCCATTGAGTCTAGTTCTTGATGTCGAAATAGGCATAGGCTATAATAGTGATTCTAATTATTTTCCGCATAGCCCTCTAGTTGATGATATCCGCTCCTCAACTACTACCAAGCATGCTGTGGAAAATTTTAGCTGGTCAAAAATAGATACCGTTTTACACGAAAAACTTAAAAAAGCTTTAAATGAAAAAGCTGATGAAGTAACCCTCGAAGACAAAGATTTTGAAAGTATCCCGATAGACTGGAATTTGGTTCCAGAGACATTTTCGGCCATGATCGAGGTACTTTCAGAAGACGCTACACACAGTGTTTCTTTACTTTCTATGGGCGGAAATTCGGCTAATAATTTGTTAGGTAGATTTTCAGCAGCAAACAAAGAAGTTAAAACCCTTTCCAAGGCAATAGCGTCTATTGACAAAAAAATACATTCAGATAAAATTCTTGCAGAAATAGTACATCTCCCAGAAGAACGGACCGGGAATATTTTACATAGAGTACACCTAAGCGAATACGAAATCCCATACCTTGGAAGATCTACTTTGCCCCTTGAGAAGCAAATTCCGTTAGAAGATTTATATATCTGTATACGAAAGAATCAAGTTTTTTTAAAATCGAAAAAACACAATAAACAGGTGATCCCCAGATTGAGTAACGCTCATAATTACACTGCACCAAACAATTTACCTATCTACAATTTTCTCTGTGATTTACAACAACCCAATAAAAATAAAAGCCTTGGATTTCATTGGTCTGGGTTTTTTAGTGAATATGAGTTTCTACCTAGAGTAGTGTATAATGACATTGTATTGTCTAAAACCAGATGGAAATTTGAAACAACCGACTTCCTTTCTAAATTTAAAAATTCGTTCGAAGATTTTTCTACGTGGAAACATGATAATAGTATGCCCGATTGGGTTCAATTGGTCGAGGGTGACAATACCATTTTATTAAACTTAAAGAATAAAGACAGCTTTGAGATGTTGACAACGAGCATAATTAACAAAACAGTTTTTTACCTAGAAGAGTTTTTATTTGGTCCGAAAGGACTGGTCAAGAACGACAGAGGAGAGTCCTTTGCCAATCAAGTAATAATTCCATTTTATAATAAGCAAAAAACCGAGCCCAATGACCTCGAATATCAAACATAAATTTATTATTGGTGACGAGTGGCTCTACTATAAAATTTACTGTGGAGCTTTCTCATCAAATGATATTCTAAGACAGATAACTGTTTTACTATATCAACAAAACATTGTGGATTATTGGTTCTTTATTCGGTATTCTGATCCCGATTTTCATTTGAGGTTACGACTTCATATTAGTGATCAGAAAAAAATAGGTGACGTAATTGCACTTGTTAATGAGCTGTTTTCCCCTAAAATAAAAGATCACCTTATTTACAAAATTGAATGCGCAACGTACATCAGAGAAATTGAAAGGTACGGGGCATCCTTAATTGAAGATACCGAAAAATTGTTTTATCACGATTCCAAAACATGTGTCGAGGCATTAAACACAACGAGCGACGCTACATCACTGCTCTTATTTACCTTAAAAACAATAGATTTCTATTTAACTCAGTTTGATTTTACTATTGATCAAAAATTACTATTTGTAACAAATCATAGAGATTCTTTTAAAGAAGAATTCCAAATAAATAGAAAAGAAAACAACAAATTTTCAAAAAAATACGACACATTAGAACCGCTAATTCGTTCATTTCTAAATGGGGAAGAACATTATGACCTTGATAAAAAGACAATGACGGCAAGAGAAAAATCGATTGTTGACATCTACAATAAGATCATGGCGGTTAACCAAAAAAGCATGAATAATTTGGTCATTGAAAACTTACTAGCAAGTTATATACATATGAGTATCAATAGAATGTTTTCAGGAAAACAACGCTTATATGAACTATTATGCTATCATCTAATGACCAATTATTATAATACTGTAAAATATAATGTTCACACGAACTAATAGGAAATCGTTCCGAAGCACTCTAATAATAAAGTAAAAATGCACCAAGAGTTTTTCAACTCCCAGTGCATTCACCTCCCGTCAAGGCCTATTTGCCTGTAGCAAATATTTCCTTCAACTGTTTCACCATACCTCCATCTCCGGTGACCGAAATCTCCCCGATCTTATCGGCAATCTTTTCTACATATTCCATTTCTTTCAATTTGTAGAGCATTTCATTGTCTTCCATCAATTTGGCGGTGTTCAACAAGCTTCTTGTTGAAGCTGTTTCTTCACGTCTTGTGATCACATTGGCTTGCACCTTTTTTTGTGCTACCAAAACTTGGTTCATGATGTCTTTCATCTCACCGGTCAAAATAACATCACGTATGCCGCAGTTCATAACAGCAACACCCAACTTTGTCGCGGCTGTCTTTGTGTCTTCAAATACAGCATTCGCAATCGCACTTTTGTTTTCCAACAATTCATCCAATGTAAGCGTACCAATATAGGCACGCAACGCCAATTGCATAGCGATATACAATTGCTTTTCAAACTCTTTGTTTTCCATCAAGGCTTTTTCAATGTTTACCACGCTGTATTGTGCATAGAAGTTCACTCGAATTGCCGCCTTGTCTTTGGTCAACAATTCTTGTCCAGCAACTTCCAATTGCAACATACGCGTATCTACTTTTGCGATCTTGATGGTTGTGTCGTTTCTCCAGAAACGGTATGTGCCACCCGTCAATATCTTTACAAAAATATCATTGACAAGCAAGACCGCTTTTTCATAAGCCGCAACTTCAAAAACACGGATGTGTTTATTCAATTCATATTTGGCAAACAAAGCCGTATCTATGTTTTCGGTGATATAGATCTTACCCAAATCAACCGTCGTAAACGTATAAGCTACCAAACCTTTCCAAAACACATAGCGTCCTGTAGTAAGCACTTGGCTATAGGTTCCATTTTTGTAAACAATAACAAGTTCACTGTCTTTTACGTCAATAACGTGCAACATAGCCGCCAATGTTTCATCCTTTAGCCAAATGTCAAGCGCCACGGGCACTGCCGTCATTTGCTCTGCAAGGTTATAGATATATACATTGTGCATCCAGTTGACCCAGTGTTTTCCGGTAGAGATCACACGTTTGTATTCTCCATTTCTGAAGACCAAACCTACTTTTTCTGTATTAATTCGTACTCGTTTCATTGTATTCATTTTTACTAATTAAACATAAACCAACCCACCTCTTGTGGGCTCGTGCCATCTCCTCGTCAAGCTACCGGTGCGACTCGATCTAGAAATTTCTTTTATTTTTTTGGGCGTTTCCCAGACACTCGCTAACACTCGGTCTGGGTCGGGCTTTCGGTGGTACACGGTACCTGCCTCAATCCCTAACGCAAATTCATCATGTAAATAAAAAACAGTAAAGAGTAGATCATCTCTTCAGTTACGGAAATGCAACTTTTTTAATGCGCCGTGATCTCGTTTTCAGCATCTATTCGAAGCACGCTTATTTCCGAAGAAAAAGCTGCAACGTCTTTCTGCCTAAAAGGATCTCCTTTTGCAAAAAATACAGTTGTATTTTAAGGTACTTGCAAGACTGTTTTTGTGTTGCCACGCAAACCAATCTGCTCCTTACTATTTTATCAATTTTACAGCGTGACTGGCTGTTGACCCTTTTTAAAAGTGGCCGGCTTTGGTGGTCATTTTTTACAAGTTGACCTTCTTCATTTAAATGGATTATGAGTCCATCTCAAGAAACTAGAACCAAAATCTAGCGCGTCTACCAATTTCGCCATTCCGAAATCTCGGAAGCAGGGCTCGAACCTGCACATCTTTCTGTTGATCTAACCACTGATCTATCGCATCAACGATGCGAGTAGGATTCGAACCTACGTATACAGAGCTACTATTATTTGGCTAATAGTAAAAGCCTCCAAGTCAAGTTGAATATGACAATCAACATACATCGCTGCACGAAGTCATACAATAGTGCCATACAGAAACACCCAACAAGACTCGCTTGGTGTGAAACAGACAGGATTACGCCCTGCCTTTTTTATTTACAATTTGGAGTTCGTGAATACTCCGCATTTTGAACCTACCTCTTCGAGGGTTACGCAACCCGGCGCATAGACCTACTTTGCTATTATTTTTATTTAACCTGATAGGAATCAAACCTATACCTTGAGCATTATTAGCTCACGTGCTACGTTTACACAACAGGTTAATTTGTAGGCTATGAGAGAAGAAACTCTCGTCTTCCGATAGAAAGTTGGAGCATAGCAGTACCGATAGGATTACTCACAACACACCTATTTACTTATTAAGATGTTCATGAATGCTTCGTATTTCATACCCACACCTTCTCCATAGATCGTGGAGCGCTCCGCTACTTCTTTTTTGAGCGATTCTTACTTTTCTCCTTTCTTTTGGTTTTCGACTTCTTTTTGCTTTTTTTCTTGTTCTTTTTCTTCGGAAGTTTTTCAACAACGCGCTCCATTTCCCGTTTTACAAAAGCACTAAGATTGTTGCACTTGCTTATTCGAATTGCTTCTTTGTACGCTTTTTTAGCACGCTTTAGCTCGAACATTCCTTCAAAAATTTGACCTTGTAACCATTGCATCCAACCTTTATCAGTTCCTTTTACTGTAATCGCATAATCCAATAAGCGTTGTGCTTCAGTAAAATCTTCATTCAGAATTAGAACATAACTATAGTCTATATACAACTTGCCCATTTCCATATTTTGGGTCATTGCTAACTCAAAATAGTGCTTAGCACCTTCGTAATCACGCAACTGATAGGCTCTTACTTTTCCCATTAGTAACAGTGCTTCTGCATTCTCTGGGTCGTAAGACAACGCATAGTTGAGCGACTCCATAGTCTCTTCCAAACTATATGGATAAGCGTCTAAAGCCTTGAACAAATACATATTATGTGTGTCCATTTTGGTTTCTTTTACTAATTAATTTTACAGCGATATGCTGCTTTTTTAAAACCGAAACGGAATGGGAACGTCAAAAATTGACGTAAAAAAAATCCGAAACGGTTGTGCCTGCTTCGGATTTTCTCATAGAAGATTTTTAATTTCTATTTACAATCTCGAAGCTTTTCAAAAAATGGAAGTTCAGTTCCACTCATTTGATCTATGTGAATATTTCGTTGCATAGCTTCTTGTTATTAATTCGTTATTTATTAAAACCGTATTGTTTGACGGCGGTGCAAAGATGGGCAGTAATTTTAAATTTCCAAATAAAATTTACTTTTATTTTCCTGATTATCAATTTGTTATGATGATTTTAAGCATAGGTATTCCTGTCCGTTATTTACGGATGCTCACACCATGTTGCAAGTTGCTGTTTCTCTTTTGCTTAGGTTTCAAAGGCGGTATGTGCTACTTTTCAATCTTCAATAAAAATAATTTCAAAAAATTCCATAAAAAAAGCGTCCATGTTGATGGACGCTCTTGTATCTGTATAATTTTAATGAGTTTTTAGTCAAAAAACAGTACAAAATGTCCCATATCGGCGCAATAAATCTTCAGTTGTGCGATATTGAAACGAACTTTTTAGTCCGATTGGGTTCATATGTTCTACTATCGTTTTCATTCTTTATTTCTGAAATGCAAATATGCTATAAAATATAGGTTGTAGCCAAATTTAATTTTAGCGGCGTTGGATTCAGTATCTAAAAGACAACTCCGAAACTCAGAATTAAGTAAAAACACGTATAACCAAATTTTTCATTATGTCGTAAATTTCTAAATAACAAACATTTACTTAATAATGTAATATATAGAAACAATGGGGCAAGGTGGAAAAATCACATTAGTTAACAGTACAGATGAAGACTGGATAAAGACAAAAGAGCATTCTTACCAAATGAATTCATGGAGCTTCCCAGATAAAATTGAATCTAAAACTTCTATAAGTGTCTATATCGAATGGGACCAAGGATTTTTAATTCAACAGGCTGATGATTCTGGAGAGGTCGATTATACAATGCAAGGTTCTGGGAAAACATTCCAGATTCAGGCACGGGCAAAGAAAGGTTTTGACCTCAGGATCTACTATTCAACTCTTGAAACCCATTCCAATCCAAGAAATACCCTAATCTCGTTAGGATGGAATCATGATGGTCATGTGGCTTATCTTTTATCTGGGAAATTGGGTGATTTTACTTCAACCCATTTAAACGGAGCCTCCTGGATGGAGGACAATCTATCTCTATTAGCTTCCAAAAAAATTAATGACATTTGTATCGTTGGTGCGCATGACTCAGGAATGAATAAATACACCACGGGAACAGTCTTCGCTAATGACTGTAATGTTCTTACACAAAGTAACACCGTAAAGGGTCAACTCGAATGTGGAGCACGCTATTTTGATATTAGACCTGTTATTAGTAATAGCAACTACTATACTGGTCATTATGGTTACATTGACGCGCTAAGCTCGTGGCAAGGGGCAAACGGTCAATCAATCGACTCGATTATCAAGGATATTAATGATTTTACTCAAGTTCAAAATGAATTGATTATTTTAAATCTATCCCATTCGTTAAATACAGATCTTGGCAGCGATTCTTATAGATCTTTTAATCAATCTGAATGGAACGCGTTATTCAAAAAATTATCGAAAATAAATAAGTTATTTGTAAGTGATAAAAACACTGATCTAACGCAAAAAAATGTACAAGACTTTATTTCATCACAAGCATCAGTTATCATCATATTAGAGGATAACGCTAACTTGAATCATTATGAAGGAAACGGATTTTACCAATATTCGTGCTTTGATGTTTACAATAGCTACGCTAATAAGAACACCGTCGATGAAATGGCTTCAGATCAAATATCAAAAATGAAAGCACATGGTGGAACTTACTTCCTTTTATCATGGACTTTGACTCAAGACAGCCTTCAAGCGTCTACCTGTGCCTTAGGTGTCTCATCAAGTATAAAGGATTTAGCTAATGAAGCAAATCAACGATTTGTGGATATGGTTTATCCACAAGTAACAACTGCAATATTCCCAAACATAATTTACTTAGATAATATTGTAAATTCAGATTCCGCAGCTTTCGCTATGTCTATAAACTGGAAGCGGCAATAGATATACTTCATGGTAAAACTCACGAGTGCCTATTGACCTAAAAAACGTTTTTGAATCCATTAAATTTACTATTATCGCTGCGATTTACATTCCAAAAGTGTTGCATTTGGTCCAATAATAACAATCTTTAGAATTGTTTTCACCACATTCTTTCTTGAACTGTTGACCAATAAGCTTATCATAAGCTTTATTTTTCTCCGATAAAGTTGGTACACATTTCGGGTACTTATACGAACATTCTATTGCACCTTTTAAGGTCGCTTCTTTTCCGTCTGAGAGAACGACCATAAGATCACCTCCTGAGCAGCCTGATGGTTGGATTCCAAAGTGACTAGTTCCTGATCCCTGAACGGGCATAAATTGATGTGGTATTTTCATAATGTATAGTTTTAAAGTAATAATAATAGTAATAATTCTGGTAGTACTTCGGCTAACACCTCAGCACCAACTTCGGCTCCGACCTCAGCACCAACTTCAGCACCCACTTCTGCTCCAACTTCGGCACCAGCTTCAACACCTACTTCCGATCCAACTTCCGAGCTAATTTCACTTGAAATATCGGCTTCTGCTTCGGTACTTGCATCCACACTGGATTCGGTGAGATCACCCTCACCCATTTCGGTTTCATCGCCTAGACCATCTTGCGAGCCCGTACAATCATTATGCACCAAAATTCCAGATGTTGTGACAAAATAATTGTGATTGTCTTCCACTTCAAAATTGTACACAGAAACATCTTTCATCATGGTGGTAATATTTAGAATAGGTACTTCGTTCAAGTTTCTATCTATTAACATGTCTCCAATGTTGAGTTTTGCGGCCGCTGCATAGTCCCCAGAGGCCACCTTGAATGGATGTTCTTCGGTGGTATAAATTTGTTCTTTTTCGGTGGTGATCACATAAAGCTGTTCTTTTTTTCTTCGAATTAATTGAATTACCTTCTTTAGCTCTATGATTCTGAGCTTATCATTAAAGCTCCAAACCAAATCTCCAGTTTTGACTGACTCAATATTTACTAAGCCCCTCTCAGACCATACTTTTGTCCCCGCTATAAAACAGCCACTATCTGAATCAGATAGCACGTCCATTTGTACATCTTCTTCTGGCGCTCCCACATCACTATCACTTTCATAGGCGTCACTTTCGTCAGAATCGTAACTGGAATCATCACTATCGTCACTGTCATCTTCATTGCCATTCTCATCATTACGACGCAATTTGATACATTTCGCGATACCAGAGGCCAAACCAATACCTGTAGCAACCACAAAAGCGCCAGTCCCCCAGAGTCTTGCTCTAAGTTCTCCCCCCTTTCCTTCAACTGTATAATACATTCCTACGTATCCTATTAGTCCTGTTAAGGCTCCACCTCCACCATAGGCAGCGATCGCTCCAAGGCAATTCATTTGACCTGATGGATCATTATACTTAATAGGATTGCCGAGCACATATTGATATCTGTTGAAAGCATCTTGTGTTTTACTACTAGCACCAAGGCCATTGTCTGCAGTTATAAACCGACCTGTCTCAGGGTTATAATAGCGCTGACCGTAATAATATAGACCTGTGTCTTGATCAAGACGCTTCCCTGTATACGCTGGCATATCTGAGGCAAGTAAACTACTGTTGTCAAAGAGTTTTCCGTAGGGCAAATAGAATAAAAGGTTATCTTTTTGTCCTGCGCTGTTTGTTACTATTCGCGTACTACTGATTTGATTTTGATGTAAATAGACCGTTTTTTCTTCGGAAGGCACGCTAGTAGAAAGATCCATATATACAGCGGCTATTTTCCCTGATGCACCAAATACATACTTGATAGACTGTTTTTTAGTCGCATTTACAACGACTTCATAATTTTCTGAAATATAGTATCGTTCTGTTCCGTCAGCCGATTTTGATTTCACCCTTCGCCCTGCATGATCATAGGTGTAGACAATAGAATCCTCTGTTGTAAGGTTATATATTTTTTCTAGTCGATTTTCAGCGTCATAACTAAAATTTTGAGTGGTGGTCGCTGTTGTTTGTGAAGTGATATTTCCTATTTGATCGTAATCTGCCTTATAAATGTTTTCATTTGATGCGTTAACCCCACTAATCATTTGATGACCATTATACGTATAGGTAATGTCATTTTTCCTAATTAGATTTCCTGCATTATCAAAGTCGTATTTTATGGTTCCGTAAGTATCATTGGAAGTAGCAGTAGTTAAACGTAAATCGCTGTATTGAAAGTCTTGGCTATAATCGAGGCCTGAGGGATCTAAATCTTTAATACTCTCGATCTGGTTTAGTTTATTCCACGTTAAACTATCATTTAAAATAAGGTTTCCATTAATATCTTTTATCACTATTGAGTTTGGAAGTCCTCCTAAAGCATAAGAATATGTTGACTCAACACCATTTCCGTATGTTATTTTATTTGGTGAACCATTGGCATTTCGATCACTGTAGGCCGCAAAAGTTTTGCCTTGCAAGCTAATAGAATCTAAAGAGCAGGCAGTAAATTTTTTCGATAAAACAGTATTATCTGGGTAGGTATACTCATAGGTTCGTCCTGAAGGGTCCGTTTTAAACTTGGTGATAAAAGGCTTGTTTTGACCAAAAATTTGTAAACTAACCGTTTTTTTGTTTCCGTAAACATCATAAGAATAGGTGTATTTGGTTGTGGATACTCCCTTCGCATTAATAACCTCTGCACTAGTCATTTTTCCCAAGCCATTATCGACAGTCTTTTCATCATACATAAATTTCATTTGGGTACCATCATCCCATTTTCTAGAAATGATACGCCCTAATTTGTCGTATGAAAAATTGGTTGTTCCGTTTGCATCGGTTTTGGTTGTTAAACTACCTTCCTTGTTATAATTAAACGATATGGTATCCTGTGCAGGGTTATACAACAGCACTTTTCGGCCTTTTGAGTCAAATTTTAGGGTATTGATTAGCCCGTTGGGATCTGACGGAGCAGCAGGGTCTGTTGCACTAATTTTTCTTCCTAAAATATCATACTTAAAGGTAGTAGTAGCAGGAGAAACCTTTCCTGAAATCATTTGAGTGTTAATAGCTTTTCCATTGGCGTACGCATAGGTTAAGCTTTTGTCATATTGATCTGGTGAACCAAATGCCTGCTGAATATTCATGCTATAGCCTTTACTATTATAACTATAGGCAGTTGCTGTTACGCTCGAATCTTTTGCCAATTGGCCAGCTGGTACAGAACTACGAACAATTCTGTTATAAACATCGTGTGTTTTACGAATATAAAATTTATCGCTATCCGTTGAGAAGTAGGGCGTTGACTGTTTTACCACATTGTTTCTACTGTCAAAAAAATAATCTACCGTGACATCATCGTTCCCGTAACAATTTGTAGTTTTTACATTTTTATAAGTAAGACCCTTTCCGTTCAGATAGTGCTTTAGCGTACTATAAACTGGGGAGCCTTTTTCCGGCCAATTCTGAAGAATAGATTCTAATAAGTAGATAGAATCGGTTCCTTGTTTAGCAAATTGATATTCTTTAAGCGTAATAACCTTTTCTGATGAAAATAGAGAAGATCCAGTTACAAGAGGATTTACTTGATTTTTACTTGCTTGCACATTTGCAATATCAGGCAATGGTCCTTGATCAATCAATTTTCTTCCGAATTCGTCAAATACAGTAATATCTACATTTCCATTTGGATCTTGCGTAACCGATTTTTTTCCAAACCTAGGGTCATAACCGTATCGATAAACAAGAGAATCTCCTTGAGTATTTTGAGGAGTCATTTTTGTAGCGACATAGGTATTATAAGTAGCATCATATGTTCTAATTGTGTTATTCCCTGCCGGATCAATAATATTTATAGTATTTCCAAATTGATCATATGAGTATTGGTAGGTGAGCCATACATTCTCATTCTTGTCATTATCCCAACTACATCGACTTGCAATATTCATATTGCTATCATATGCAATACATTTAATGTTAAAATCATTTTTATTATCAAATTTTGGATCAACGGTCGAACAGCTAATAGCATTCAATCCAGATGCTGTTGCATTTGCGGACACCTTAACAAGTTCCATAAAACCAAGCCTCCAATTTGAAGTTGTATCATTTTTGAAGATTTTATGTGTGTAGACATTATCCTTTGGATCAATATCACCTCCAGCCTGATTGGTATAGTTCAAGTTTGATTTTAAAATTACATTTCCATAGACATCATGTGTATTGGCTTGACCAATAGAAAATTTATAAACTCCATAATCGTATATATCCGTAATATCAAGTGCTTTTAACCGCTGATATACATTTTTATATGGTTTAAACGTAAGACTATCCTGTGTTGTGCAAACAGTGCCTGGTTCACATACATAGGTGGTTGATTTATTTGATAAAATTTGGTTTGTAGTGCACTTCGAGTCGGTTGATGAAGTGCCGCATTGAACTTGAGACGATTTTAATAACCCTGTGAAAGGGAATGTTTGAAGATAATCCTTCTGCAAAGTGGTTCCTGCGCCCATATCTTCTTGTATCACAGTTTCAAATCCAAGCCAGCCTCTTCCTTGAAGATTATACAATGCATTTTTATATTGAAATTTTTGAACGTTAGCATAGACCGATGCATTGATTGTCTTTTCATTTTCACCAGTCAACGAAGTCACCACGTTGATGCGGCCACCTTTGATTCTCCTTTGATTAAAAACAGCCAGTTGTGGGTTTACTGGTAAGGATAATGAGGTATGCGCTAAAAAGGATACGTTTGACGTTGAGGCACTGCCGCTATAGGAATATATGTCTGGATTCGAAATTGTTGAATATGCTAAGGTATACTTATTACCCAAGCCATCTGTTGATGATGAACAAAGATCTGGATACAACCCTTGGTACAATGAGGCTTTAATATCATTTTTATAAAAACCAACAATTTCAGCTATTCCGTCGCCCGTGATATCAACCATCATCCTCATTTGGCTGCTAGTCCATCCTTGATTTATTCCATAATCTGGATAGGTTTTGCCTTCATTCCAGTAAGATTTTGAGAAAGACACACCATCAGAGATTGCTATCTCGACACCGTTTTGTCCATATCCAACAATATCAGCCATACCATCGTTGTTCACATCAGAAAGTAATCTTGGTGTCGAAGATGTCCATCCTTGATTGTTAGTAAAATCTGTAATCCAAGATACCGGAGCTAAAAATTCTTTACCTGTGGAAATTGAGACCATAATCTCTTCTTTAAAGCCAATAATATCGCTATGGCCATCACCGTTGACATCTGCTAACATAATCGGAAAATTAGCAGGGTTATTCCAGCCTTGATCCGCTCCAAAATAAGGAAAGGGATTTCCACCATTCCAACTCGAAATTTCAAAACCTGATCCTGTTGATAGTCCTACTACCACTCCAGCATTACTAAATCCCACAATATCTGCCGAGCCATCACCATTGACGTCGGCCATAACTCTTGTATTTGTGCTCTGCCAACCTTGATCAACGGTAAATCCTGTATACCAGGATGTTGGATTCTCAAATGCTGACCCATTAGATAAAGCGACCATAACGTTATCTTTAAATCCTATTAAATCAACTTTTTGATCACCATTAACATCAGCAATGGTCACAGGATAAGCTCCTGCTGCGTTCCAGCCTTGATTCACCCCAAAGTGAGGAAAAACATTTCCGCTATTCCAGTCGGACGTTGAAAAGCCTCCAGCACTCAAATTTCCCTTTGAAATTCCTACTAAAACCCCATTCATTCCTATCCCAACAACATCAGATAATCCATCGCCATTGACATCGGCCATATATCGCGGCGTTTTTGAAGAGTTTTGCCAGTTAGTCCCATCCATGCTAAAGTCTGAAGACCAAGTCTCTGTATTTTCAAACAGCGGTGATCCCGAAGTAGGATTTACGGCAGCTGTCGATACTTGTGTGCCATTTTTAAAACCTATGATATCCATACGTCCATCACCATTTACTTCGGCCATCGTAACCGGAAAACTTGACAGGTTGTTCCATCCAGCATTCGGAGTAAAGGCATTGCTAAGAGCAGTCGTGGTTTGAGCATAGTTCGTATTTCCTTCCTGATACGTAAATACCGTTTGTGGAAGACTAGTCGTGGGTCCAGATTCTTGAATACTTTCAATTTTAGCTCGGTCAACTGGAAAATTCTGAGTTTGATAATTGACATCATACGTTCGAACCATTTGGGTACCAACGAATGTTTTGATAGCTATTAGTCTAGCCGCATACCGTACCAAATAGCCTCCTATATATTTTTCTTCTACATCCTTTCGTGCCTCGTACTCAAATCGAACAAAACGGTTAGCAGCCGTACTTCCGTTTGAAGTGTAGGCAATCTCTAACGGATAATACGCTCCAGGCGTCGAAATTGCCGTATTATTATTGGCATCAATAGGATTTGAGGTATATGAATATTCAATCACATTTCCGTTTAAATCAGTTGATTTGTTAATGGCCCAGAGACGGACATCTGATTGACCATCGGCCAAAACACGACTATCTACTGTGCCGCCATATTCCAGTTGTTTTCCATTTTTTTTTGAAACTAAAAATTGGGTGGGGCCCGATCCACTCTGACCCTGAGAAACAAGTCTATCCCAAGACTCAACTTCAGTATGATACACTGTTTTATCCGCACCATATGTGCCTTCAACATTAATTAATCTTGAACCATCTTTAGTGAACCTATCATTTGGCCCATAACTTACCCCTCCAATAAAACCGTCAACGGCTATAATGGCGCCTGTTCTAGTTATCGAAGACAAACCTTGCAAACTCCACCCCATTCCTAGCATTCCATTTTCTCCCTGACTAGAATATGACAAGACTAATTTTGGGCTTGCGCCATCAATACCAGGCGGGATATCGATTGGGATAGACAAACTAGCGCCTCCATTTTTTCCAATGGTTGCGTTGATATTAGTTGTTCCAATTAATTTAACTGTTTTGGCACTTAATTCAACTTCTTCTCCATTTGGATCAACGATTTGATGGCATGCCGACAATAACAGTAAAAAAATAAAAACTTTTAGTTGATGTTGATGTTTCATAATTAATTCTTTTTTATGTTATTAACTGAATTTCCAAAATGGTTTAATCTACTTTTAACTATTATTTATATCCCATTACAATTGACATAATAGTAACAATCATTTACATTATTAGTTCCACAAGTATCTGGAAAGTGTTCACCAATAATTTGGTCATAATGAGCGCTTTTACTTCCACTACATGGGTTGCAATCGGGATACGAATAGCAGCACCCTATCGCGTTATGAAGTTTTGAAGTTGTCCCATTAGGTAATGTTACATTGAGATCACCATCAGGGCAGTCTGATTGAGATATTTTTGAATAATTCGTTGAAATGCCAAATTTGTTCAATGGTTTGTTTGAGTTTTGAAGTTTCATAATATTTATTTTAAATGTTAAAAAATTATTTTAATAGATTGACCAATGTCTTATATCACCTATAGTCGTTGGGATTGCCTCTGTTGTATCAATGGTAAATCCATATACCTTTCGAGCTTCTTCATGGCGTTTGGACGGATTAAAAAACACAACTTTAAAATCCCATAGATCACGATCTGGTCGATAAAATTTACTCTTCTCAACAGAAATATCTGAAAGCTCAAGACCATTCTTGATACTTTCTTCAAAAATTTTAGAAGACTGAAATAAGTTCGTGGCTGCATAATTCAATGCGCGATCGGCTGGATTTCTTCCTTTATTTTGCAGTTCAAAATAAATTCGAGATAAAAAGTCATTTAGTTGGTTTGTAAGACCCGTTGATTTCTTACTTGACACTAAATCAACTAATGCTTTTGTATTCCAAGAGGCCATACCTCTAAGCACTGGTGTTATTGTAGGTACTTCCTGACCGGAAGAGAGCACTGTTGTTCCACTTATTATACCTGGGATAGCCACCCTTTCAATAGGGTTTTTAGTTTTATGTAAATCTGTAAAAAAGTCGATCAACATTTCATAACCTTCTTTCGCAAAAGCACCTTTCGGTTTAACTGCATAAATTGGCACATCATTAATCATGACTATCCAACTTAATTCTTCAGCGAGATAAGTCTGCTTTTTAATATTTTCAATCAAGACGCCAATACTTAGTTCTTTACCTAAGTAATGGGTAAATGAATCTTTATTTGAATCGCTCAAAAAATCAAAGTGAATGTTGCCTATTACGTATACTAGCCCTCCTTCATTGGTTTGGTTGGAACTACATCCGCAGGATGAAGGCTTTATTGTAGCCTTTACAGGTTCACTTTTGTTTTCATCTTCAATTCTAGTTTCATAATCTGCTTGTTTAGGCCTTTCATTGAATACCTTACTATTTTCAGACATATCAGTTTGAATAGATTTTGTTATCTGATCGTTTTCCATAATTTGTGATTTTTGGTTAAAAATTTTATTTTTTTCATCGTATTTCGAGGTTGATGTTTTGAGAATTGGTTGCTCCTCATAGAAAGTTGGCCTCTCTGGGTGTCCAACATATAGGGTTAAAAACGGACTTCCTTTATTATCACAACCAGCACCCAAATGTTCAATTACGGCATTATGTTCAAGATCGAAATTCCATTTTTCGAATATCTCATAGGGTATTTTAAGTTGTCTACTTATCTGAACAAGATTGATCAAATTATGAGCGACTTTAATTTTTTTTCCTTCAATCAAACTAAAATCAACAGAGTTTCTCTGTTTTGATTCTTCCTTTATTCTTAAAAAGTTCTTAGTAAAGTCGCATTCACGAATGATGTTATAAATTGAATTATAAAAAGCATCACTTTGTATTTCATTAGCACTTCGAAATGGGCCTATCGCATTCTGAAATGTTCGTAATGCACTTTCAACCGTACTTTGATTTGACCAGTCGTAAACAAATATTTTACAATTCTTCTTATTAGGCGCCCACCCTAAGGCATAGGCAGCGTTTTCTTTTTTACCATCATGCAATTCAGAAAAACCAAAATATAGCTTATACAGAATTTTACCGTTTGTTTCAGAAACACCTAAAAAAGTTATCTCTTTTTCTAAAAGTCTATCTTTTATTACTTTTTCCACTGAGGTCGGAGCTTTCAAAAGAGATAGTAATCTGGCTTGTTTGGCTTTTACTTTTCTTCTTCCTGTTTCACCAAATTCAACAAAATAGCGATTCCTATAGATAATTGAATTAGTAAATTTCTGACTTGTGGATAGAACAATGTCGCCTTCAGACAGTTCTTTCCCTACTTCATAAGCCCTTAAGAATAGTGCCTTAAGCTCCATATCTTCGGTGTTTATGTTTAAATGAATAAATGGCTTGATGTATATCTGTTATACATAAATCTGGGAAGTTTTTTTCTATAAAGCACCATTCAGAGTACCTAGATTGGACTGGCATAAAGCCAGACATTCTATGCTCCCCAGAAGTTCTAATTATTAAATCTGGATTTGGAAATATTTGTCCTGCGGTATCCAAAAAATCTGATAGTTTCCCTTTTAAGATTTTATTAAAGGCCAAATTCTGAGTCGCACGTTCAATTTCGTTAAGGCCTCCATAATCTAAGGCTATATTAAAGACACCTTTTTCATTAGCCCTAGTGCTATCTTCTACCGCTTTTACTCTTTCTGTCAAAAATTCTGGTAAGCGGCTTTTCCTTCCTAAATGGACTATTTTTATACTATAGCGAGCTGCTATTATTAGGATAAGCTTTAAAAACCCGTCATATATGTTCATTAGATGATGAACTTCTTCTTTCGGTCGTTTCCAATTTTCAGTGGAGAAAAGCCAAAGAGTTACCGTATGAAGTCCGTTCTTCCATAGTGCTTCCAATAATAATGGTGCAACTTTAAGAAAAGCACGACTATGACCTTCCGAAACTTTAAATCCATTATTTCTTGACCAGCGTCTATTTCCATCTGGAATAATGGCTAGATGATTCACTGTTTCAAACCATTCTGAATTCATGATTTCTTCAGAAGGTTCGTTCTTATCATGAACCTCCAAATAATCGGTATTTCTACTAAAATTATACTCTTTTTGCAGTTTTAACAAATGAAGTGTACCCGTAATATCTAAAACCCCTTCTAAAAATTTTTCACATTGGTTTTGATTCTCTGAACACGGAGTGGCAGATGCGATTATTGCTTGCATCACTGCTAGCCCATCAATTTCAAGATCCAGCTTAAGTTGCCAGGACAAGTATAAGGCAATAAGCCCTGAGATTATTGGTGTTGCTACCGAAGTTGAACAAGATTCATTATAGGTGTTATGCAACCCAGCGGTAGTAAATGTGGTAAACGGAACTAAAATTCCTCCATCTTTATAATGGGTTCCGTAGTTGCTAAACTCAAATGGAGTCCCATCTTCTTTGACCGCACCCACTGCCAACACTCCTGGTATACTTGCGGGTATTTGACTACAATTACAACCGTGATTACCCACAGCCGATACTACAATGACATTGCTTACCCTAGAAAACTCAATTGCCTGTCTTAGCTTTAAGCTAGAATGAAGCACTGATGATAATTCTCCCGCACTAATATTAATAATATCCGCGCCCTTTTCAATGGCTAACATTATAGCATCCGCAAGCCGATCTTGTGAGCAAGCCTCCTCATACTGATTGTATAAAGGAACTATAATTCCAGAAGCATTTGGACAAACACCTCTAATTGGCCCTGCATGATTGCCAAAAATTAAGCTAGCAACAGCCGTACCGTGATAAGACATTTGATGATCTGCTTTCGTTTCATCATATAAATAACTGATAGTAATTTCACTAAGATTTAAAGAAGGATGATCTAAATCAGGTCTGCCATCTAAAACGGCTATCCGAATCGCTGGATCGCCCAGAGTATTTTGCCATACATGATGAATATCATCCCAAAGTTTCTTATTTGTTTTCAAAATGCTTTTAAATTTAGTTCGTGATACTAACGTGCATTTGAAAATGTTCGTGGGGTGCAATCGTGATCGATTAGCAGTGGGAATACATTTTAATATTGTGGGAATGCCTTGATTGGTGGTGGGGAAAGATCAAATTATATTTAATCCTTAAAGAAGGAGAGGCTTTCTACTTGAAATTCTCAAAAATAAAGTATAAAAAACTCATATTTAAGTAAATAAACATACTTGCCAGATGATAAATGTACAGAATTAATGGATAAGTCTTTATAGGAAAAATCCTGTTTCTTGTTCTAGGAAAAACCCTGTTTGACTAAAAAATAATTATTAGTAAGGTGTTTAATACCATATATTTTCAAAAAACATTTCGGCTATTTCGATGCTCGTTTAAATAAGGTTTGTTTTTTAGATAAACAATATATCTACTTTATAGAACAGACCGTTCTACTATTGTATCAATTAATTTTCATATCTTTAATACAATATCTCCTCATACCATCCACCTAGTTCAGGCTACGCCGACGTGATTTTACTAGGCCATTACTTCCCCCTAGACCGTTTCTGACTATGAACTAATTTGAATTCAACACTAAACTTCCTATACGATGGACATCATTGAAATTGAGAAATCGGTTACGATCACAGATCCCAAAGCCGCGATAACCATTGCAACAGAACATAAA
>Ga0209344_10002702_pt1 | contig 19118 bp, 16 predicted proteins | sample Cruoilmetagenom6_FD_187293 | JGI IMG/M metagenome (GOLD analysis project Ga0209344, IMG submission 187293) | Oil polluted marine microbial communities from Coal Oil Point, Santa Barbara, California, USA - Santa Barbara Oil Seep Sample 6 (SPAdes)... | ecosystem: Environmental > Aquatic > Marine... | reverse complement strand
CGCCGATCAGCAGGGCGAACTCACCGTCGCCTTTGTCCCCAAGGCGCTGAACTCCCCCTTCTGGGGCCAGATGCAGAAAGCCGGAGAGGTCGAGGCCGCCTCCCTCGGGGTCCACCTGGTCTCCCTTGCGGCCGACCGAGAAACTGATGTCGAGCGCCAGTATCAGATCATTGAGAATCTGATCCAACAGGGTGTGGATGCGATTCTGTTGGCGCCGTCCGGTTCCAAGGAACTCGTGCCGGCAATCAAGAAGGCCAATGACGCGGGGATCCCGGTCCTGCTCCTCGACACCCGGATCGACGAGGCGGCGGCGGCCTCGGTGGGAGCCGAGGTGCTGACCTACATTGGATCGGACAACTTCGAGGGTGGCGCCGTGGCCGGACGCTATCTGGCGGCCGAACTCGATGGGATGGGAGAGATTGCCATCATCGAGGGGATTTCGGGTCACGAAACCGCCGATCAGCGACGACTCGGTTTCCTCTCCGGGATCGATGCGTCGCCCGGGATGCGGGTGGTGGCAAGCCAGACCGCCAACTGGGAGCGGGCCCGGGCATACACCGTGGCCGAGAATCTGCTCCAGGCGCATCCCGATCTCGATGCGGTCTTTGCCGCCAACGACGAGATGGCGTTGGGGGCGATCGAGGCCATCGACGCCGCGGGCCGGATATCGGAGATCGTCGTCATCGGCTTCGACGCGATCCCCGATGCCCTGGTCAATATCCGCTCCGGTCGGATGCTCGGCTCGGTGGCGCAGTTCCCGAGCGAGATGGGCCGGTTGGGGGTCAAGCACGCGGTCGAACTCGTGCGTCTTGGACAAGCGCCGCCCGGTGAGGTCCTCACCCGGGTGGAATTGATCGATGCAAACAACGTGGATGCCTTCGCGCCGCCGGAGCAGAAGTGACCAGCCCCCTCCTGACGATGTCGGGGATCGACAAACACTTCCCCGGAGTTCAGGCGCTCAAGGAGTCCGCCCTCGATGTGCTGCCGGGCGAGGTCCATGTGTTGCTCGGCGAGAACGGCGCGGGCAAGAGCACCTTGATGAAGATCCTCTGCGGTCAGTATGCGGCCGATGTGGGCGAGGTCGTTTTCGGTGGTTCTCCCATCAAACCGACTGGACCCCTCGACGCCGAGCGTCTCGGTCTGGTGATGATCCACCAAGAACTCAATCTGGTGCCTGGCCTCACGGTGGCGGAGAACATTTTCCTCGGTCACGAGCCGACGGCCGGCGGTTTGATCGCCGATGGCCGGATGTCGGCCGGAGCCCGCGATCTGCTCAACCGGCTTCGGTGCGGGATCGATCCCGATCTTCCGGTGTCGGAGCTCTCGGTGGCCGAGCAGCAATTGGTGGAGATCGCCCGCGCCCTCCAACGTCGCGCCCGGCTGTTGGTGATGGACGAGCCGTCAGCCGCGCTGTCCGAGACCGAGATCGAAGCCCTCTTTGCGGTGATTCGCGATCTCGTGACCGACGGGGTGCCGGTGATCTACATCTCACACCGGATGCCCGAGATCTTCGCCATCGGCGATCGGGTCACCGTCATGCGGGATGGGCAGACGGTGGGCACAAAGAAGGTCAGCGAGACCGAGGTGGCCGAGCTCATTCAGCTGATGGTCGGGAGGACCATTGCCGAAAGGGTTCCAAAGCGCGATGTCGTGCTGGGTGAGGTCGCGCTCGAAGTCGATGGACTCATCGCGGCGCGTTTCCCTGAACCCATCAGCCTCTCGCTGCGGGCAGGTGAGATCCTCGGTGTTGCCGGTCTCATGGGCTCCGGAAGGACCGAGCTGGCACGGGCGATCTTCGGCGCGGATCCCATAGACGGGGGGACGGTCACAGTGACGGGCCGGGCGCTCTCCGGGCATGGTCCTGCCGAGTCCATTGCTGCTGGGCTGGGCTTTCTCACCGAAGACCGGAAGCAACAGGGTCTGGTCCTCCAGTGCACGGTGACCGAGAACATCACCCTGACGTCTCTCGACGAGGTCTCTCGCGCCGGGGCGATCGATCTCGGTGCCGAGGATGAGCTCGCCCAGACCGAGGTGGATCGCCTGCACATCCGGGTGGCCTCTCTCGATCAGAAGATCGTCAACCTGTCAGGGGGCAACCAGCAGAAGGTGGTCCTCGCCCGTTGGTTGGCGGCCCGGTGCCGGGTCCTTCTTTTTGACGAACCGACCCGGGGCATCGATGTCGGCGCCAAGGCCGAGATCTACGAGCTCATCGGCGAGCTGGTGGAGCACGGGGTCGCCATCCTCCTGATCTCCAGCGAGATGCCCGAACTCCTCGGTCTCTCGGACCGCGTTGTGGTGATGCACGAGGGCTCGCTCCAGGGCATCCTGTCGCGAGCCGAGGCAACCCAGGAGCGAATCATGGAGCTCGCACTGCAATTCACTGCGTGAACCGCAGAACTGGCGAGAATCGAGATTTCTGCTGCGGATCTGGCATCTCTGCCAGAAACAAGGAGGAGGAGGTCTGTCATGTTGGGAGTGATTGGGGTGCTCGCATCGATTGCATTGGTGATCTACCTCGCTTTCAGAGGATGGAGCATCATCCCCGCGTCTCTGCTGTGCTCGCTGGTCGTCATCCTCTCAAACAACGCCGAGATCTGGCCAAGTATCTCCGGTTCGTATGCGGACGGTTTCAAGTATTTCATCGGCGCGTTCTTCCTGATCTTTTTCTTCGGGTCGCTTTTTGGTAAGGCCATGGGAGACAGCGGATCCGCCAACGCCATTTCGTACAAGCTGTTGAGTGGGTTCGGGGCAAAGAGGGCCATTCTCGTGGTCATTCTGTCCACCGCGACGTTGACCTACGGAGGCGTGAGTGTCTTTGTGGTCGTATTCACGATTTATCCGATCGCAGCCGTCCTATTCAAAGAGGCGGATCTGCCGAAGAGACTGATCGTCGGTGCGATCGCTCTCGGCGCGGGGACCTTTTCAATGACCGCATTGCCCGGTACACCCGCAATTCAAAATCTCATCCCCGCCCAGGTCATCGGCACCTCCGCGACGGCGGCTCCTGTTCTCGGCATCGTGGCAAGCGTGATCATGTTCTCTCTGGGATTCTGGTATCTCTCATGGCAGTCAAAAATAGCCGAGAGGAACGAAGAACACTTCGTCCCTGGTCCCAACGACGATATGACCAAGATGTCCCTGGTTGATCCGAGCCTGCTTCCCGATTGGAAACTCGCCTTTCTTCCCCTGGTCTGTGTCATTGGGCTCATCGTGATCTTGAAAGATCTGAATCTAATCTATGCAGTGACGATCGCCCTTGCTGCAGGGACGTCGCTGACCTACATCCTGTTCTGGAAACGAATTGAGAACCCGCTGAAAACGCTCAATGACGGTGTCTCACAAAGTGTGATGGCCTTGCTGAACACGGCGGCGATCGTCGGTTTTGGTTTTGTCGTGAAGGGCGTTGTTGCGTTCAAGACTTTCGTCGATTTTGCCTTTTCGTTGCCCTTCCCACCAATTGTGTCCGCCGCCTGCGCAGTCAACATCATGTCCGGGATAACCGGCCGCCAGCGGTGGTTTGACGATCTTCATGAAGACGATGGGTCCAGAATATATGGAGATGGGCATCGCCCCTGAAGTCCTGCACAGAATCTGTTCTGTGGCGTCCGGCGGGTTGGATTCTCTCCCCCACTCCGGGGCGGTCATCACGTTGCTCATGGTCATGGGCGTCACCCACCGAGAAGGATACAAAGACCTCGGAGTAGTCACGGTGGTCTTTCCCATCATTGCGACGATCGCCATTATCCTCCTCGCGATGATGGGTGTTCACTGATCTTTCTTGGAGGATCGGAATGGGTGCCAAATGGGTGGCAAGGGTGGTATGGGCGGATCAGGTGGCGGCGGCTCGCGTACCGGAAGCCACGGCGGCTCGCGCTCACAACTCGATCCCGAGATCGAGTGGCTGATCGTTACGCTGCCGCCTCTTGTCGACTGATATCGGGCTCCACGACTGATCGAGGGTTGAGCGATTTTGATCTCGCTGCATCCTATCCAGGCTGGATACTGTCGGGGTCGTCTCGCCAGTGCTCCACTGATAGGTATCGAAGGAACCGGTGACGGACAGGGTCACCTCCGTCCCCCAGTCGCTACGAACGACCGGCTGAGCGCAACCACCGTTGGAGGTCGTCGCCATGACCGGCGCACCGCTGCCCCTGACGACGAGGTTGGCGTTGTTGATGTGCGGATCGGTGAACGATGCGACGCTCAGGTAGTTTCCGGAGCAAAATGGCTGAGCACGGACTGTGCAACCTCGCGAAATGGAGTGAACCGGTTCAAACCGGTCTGCCTGATCTTGTCCACCGCCAGTTGGGTGTCTCTCGGCCTGACGGCGAGGGTCGGCAAGCCTTCCCGATCGGGGGTGATGTGCTCGGACGACAAGCCGGCCAGATCGGCCAGCTGCAAGGCCCACTGATACTTGGTGCCTCCTTCGAGAGAAGAGTAGTGGTAGATACCTCGCTTCTCCAGCTTCAGTAGATGAGCAACGGCCTCGGCCACGTCGTCGGTCCAGGTGAGGAAACGGATCCCGGCGTCATCCAGGCTCGATGGGGTCGGATCTTGGATCTTGGTCAGAATTTTGTAGATGAAACCTGAAGTCTCCCATGTCGGACCGGCCCCGATCAGGAGCGGAACGCGCAGGACCGACCCCGCGGCGCGCTGAAGCACGAGATCCTCCGCCATCACCTTGAGCCGGCCGTACTCATTGACGGGATGTCGTTCATCCTCCTCTGTGTAGGGTGCGGCTTCCCCATCGAAGACATACTCCGAGCTGATGAACAGAAGCGGCACCGACTCGGGCAGCAGCTTGCAGAACCTTTCCACCGGGGCGACGTTGAGGCGGTGGGCCTCCTGGGGATGTTCTTCGCAGAAATCGGGATCCCGGTATGCCGCGCTGTGGACCACGACATCCGGCTTCACCTCATTCAGCAGGTTATTGAGAGCCTCTGGGTCTCGCAGGTCCAGCAGGACCCGCCGTCCAGTCGCGTTGGAATGCCCGATACCCACAACCCGGGCCGAGTTCTCGAGGCGAGTCGCCATCACTTGACCCAGCAGGCCGCTGGCGCCGGTGACCAGGATTGTTCTCTTGTGGTTCATTCGGGATGACTCTCCTTCCACCAGACCAGGGCAAAAATTCCGACCGAAGCCAGACAGCTGCCGAAGAGCAGCCAGAATCCTCCGTCCCAACCGAAGCGATCCACCGCCGCGCCGATGGCGATGTTGGCGGCGAAGGCGCCGCCGAAGTAGCCGAAGAGACCGGTGAGCCCGGCCGCGGTGCCCGCCGCCTTCTTCGGGACCAGATCGAGGGCCTGAAGACCGATCAGCATGACCGGGCCGTAGATGAGGAAGCCGATGGCCATGAGTGCCGCCATGTCGACGCCGGGGTTCCCGGCCGGGTTGATCCAGTAGACCGCGACGGCCGCTGTGACGAGAATCATAAAGAAAAAGCTCGCCGGCCCACGCTTGGCCTTGAAGACCCGATCGCTCAGCCACGCCGCAACGAGAGTGCCGGGAATCCCGGCCCACTCGTAGAGGAAGTAGGCCCAGCTCGAAGTGTCCACCGTGTGTCCCTTGGCTTCCTGGAGATAGGTGGGCACCCAGTCGATGACTCCGTAGCGCACCGTGTAGACAAAGATGTTGGCGATGGCGAGGGTCCACAGAAGACGGTTGCGAAAGACGTGGGTGAAGAAGATCTCCTTGGCGGACATCTCCTTCTCGTCAACCGCAGCATCGTAATGGGGCGCGCGATCGTCCCGGTACTCCTCGATGGCTGGAAGGCCCTCGGACTGTGGGGTGTCGCGGACCGTCAGGACGATGAACGCAGCGATGGCCAGCCCGCACAGGGCGTTGACATAGAACACGCTGCGCCAATCGCCGCCGGTGATGGCGAGGCCGACTAGGAACAGAGGCCCGACCAGGCCGCCGCCGACATTGTGGGCCAGGTTCCAGTAGGCCATCTTCATGCCGCGCTCGCCGACGGAGAACCAGTGGACCATTGTTCTGCCGCTGGCGGGCCAGCCCATCCCCTGGAACCACCCGTTGAAGAGCAACAGGATAGCCATGGCCGTGACCGAACCGAGAGCGAACGGCGCGAGACCGAGGATCAGCATGACTGCGGCCGACAGGGCCAGACCGAGCGCCATGAAAAATCTCGCATTGCTGCGGTCCGAGACCGAGCCCATGAGGAGTTTGCTGAGCCCGTAGGCGATGGACACGCCGGATAGGGCGAAACCCAACTCGGTCCGGCTGTAACCCTCCTCGATGAGATAGGGCATGGCGAGGGAGAAGTTTTTGCGCAGAAGGTAGTAGCCCGCATACCCGACGAAGATCCCCCCGAAGACCTGAAGGCGGAGGCGCATGTAGGTGGTCGCGACCTCGTCGGCTGGAAGGCGCTCGGCGGTCCTGGCGGGTCTGAGAATGCCGATCATGCTCTGACGCCTCGAGAGATCCGCCAGTTCCCTTCATCGGGTAAGACTCGTATCAATGTGTCGTGGGGCATGGCCGGATTCAACCGCATCCTACCAACGGTGATGCACCGAGGACCGGATGATACTGTCGTAGATCGATCTCACATGGGTCATTGTCTCTTCCGACAGGGCCGGGAGGTCTGCGGCGGCGACGTTCTGCTCGACCTGTTCCGGTCGTCTGGCTCCCGGGATGGCGCAGGTGACCTCAGGAAACATCAGGATCCAGCGCAGCGCGAATTGGGTCAAGGACATCTCCGGGGGGCAGAGTTCCCGAAGCTCATCGGCCGCTCTGAGGGCGAGCTCGAAATCAACTCCGGAGAAAGTTTCACCCCGGTCGAAGGCAGCGCCATCGCGATTGAACGACCGGTGATCGTCGGAGGCAAAGGTACTCTCAGTCGTCAGCTTCCCGGTGAGCAGCCCTGAGGCCAGAGGCACCCGGGCCAGGATACCGATCTTCCTTCGGCGGGCCTGCTCGAAGAAGAGCTCGGCCGGCCGGTGCCTGAACAAATTGAAGACGATCTGAACGCTCTGAACTTTGGGGAACTCGATGGCCTTGAGGGCTTCTTCGACCTTCTCGACGCTGACCCCGTAGTGGCGGATCTTGCCGGCGCTCACGAGATCATCGAGGGCGCTGAAGGTCTCCGGCATGTAGTAGACCCCGGTGGGCGGACAGTGGAGCTGGACCAGATCGAGGGCGTCGGTCTCCAGGTTGACGAGGCAACGATCGACGTATTCGGTGAGGTTCTCGTGGGTGTATCCCTCGGCGACATGGGGTTTGAGCCGGCGGCCGATCTTGGTCGCAATATAGATCTCTCCGCCGTGCTCCCGGCGAAAGTGCGAAAGCAGCCGCTCGCTTCGGCCGTCGCCATAGCGGTCGGAGGTGTCGAAGAAGTTGACTCCTAGCTCGGCGGCCCGGTGGAGCGCTGCCAGCGACTCATTGTCGTCTACCGGGCCCCAGCTGCCGCCTATGGCCCAGCACCCGAGGCTGATGGTCGAAACCTTCCACCCGGTTTGTCCGAGCTCGCGATATTGCATCGGTGAATGTCCTCCAAGGAATCGTGGTGATGCCGCGTATCAGCTCCACGTCCGACAGTACTACAGCGGATTGTCTGTGGTTCAGAGTGGCGTAGCGGTGCGGCCTCCTAGGTTTTGATCACGACCACAGCCATGTCGTCGCTCTGATCCGCGCCGTCGCAGAAACGTCTGACGTCGTCGATGAGGATGTCGACGATCTCGGTTGCGGTCATGTCTTCTGTTTCGAGCCGGGCCACGAGGTCGCGTGGGGCGCTGTAGCCGTAGAGGTGGCTCTCTCGGTTCAGCGCTTCGGGGACGCCGTCGGTGAAGAGGACGACGACGTCGCCTCTTGCGAGCTGAACGGGGGTTGACTCGTACTTCGCATCCCGAATCACACCGAGGGGGAACCTCGATCCTGTGGAGGAAAGGTATCTGACCTCGTGGTGCGACCGCAGGAGCGGCTCACACAGTCCGGCGTTGGCAAAGGTCAATCTCAGGGCCTTCGGTTCGAGAAACACCAGACACATGGCGGTGAACATCCGACGTTCGACCTTGTGAAAAAGGGATCGATTGAGGCTGTCCATAATCTCTTCCACCGAGCCCGCCTGACGGGCGCGGGAAAAGACCATGCCGTCGGACATGACCGCGTTCATGGCGGCTCGCATCCCCTTGCCCGCCACATCGGCAACGGCGACGCAGAATTGGGGAGGTTCGTCTTCGAGCCAGAAATAGTCATAGAAATCTCCCCCGACACCGTAGGCCGGGATCCACGCACCGGCGATGTCGATTCCGGTGACATCGGGAGCTGACTGCGGAATGATCGCCAACTGTGCATCGTGGGCTGCCGCGAGTTGGGTTCTCATCCTCACGCCGCGGAGGCGGCTCTGGGTCACCGCCGCCACGAGAGCCGCGAGCATTGCCAGTCCGGCCAACCGGAACCACCACGTCGCCCAGAATGGCGGCTCGATCGTGAGCCCGACGGAAGTGACGTTCTCATTCCAAAAGCCATCGCTGTTCGCCCCCCGGACGCTGAATACGTACTGGCCGGGGCGAAGACCGGTGAAGGTGGCGAATCGCCGGTCGGCGGAGACCGAGATCCAGTCGTCGCTGAATCCCTCCATGCGATATGTGTAGCGGTTTTTCCCGGGCGAGCTGAAGTGAAGTGCGGCGAACTCGAACGAGACGAAGTTGTCGCGGTACGAGAGATCGATGTGGGGGGTGAACGTGACCGAGCGACCCAGCAGGACTCGTCCGTTCACAGGGTCTCCGACCCCGATGGACTGGTTGAAGAGCTGGAGGTCCGTGATCACGACATTCGGGACCTCGGAATTGACCCTGATTTCGTTGGGAAAGAAGGCGTTGAATCCGTTGATTCCCCCGAAGAACATCTCACCGGTCGGACTCTTGAAGGCGGACCCGCCGTTGAATTCGTTGCTCTGGAGGCCATCGCGGACATCGAAATTGCGGAACATCTCGACAACGGGGTCGAATCGGGACAGGCCCTTTGTTGTGCTGATCCACAACGTCCCGACGTGGTCTTCGAGCATGGCGTACACGGAATCCGAGGCGAGTCCGTCGCTTTCGCGGAAGCGTTTGAATCGTCCGGTCGTGCGGTCGAGCTGGTTGATTCCCCCACCGAAGGTCCCGAACCACATGGTTCCTTCCTCGTCCTCATGCACGGCAAAAACGTGGTCGGTGCCGAGGCTCGTGGGATCTTCGGGATCATGACGGTAGTGGACGAATTCGGCGCTCCCCGGGTCGAGTCGGTTGAGCCCGCCTCCCTGGGTCCCCACCCAGAGTGCGCCCCTGGAGTCCTCGAAGGCGAATCGAATGAAGTCGTGGCTGAGGCTTTTCGGGTTCTTTGGATCGTGACGAAAGTGGATGATCTCGCCGGTCGACGGATCGAGTCGATCGAGACCGCCGCCGAATGTACCGATCCAGAGAGCACCCGATCGGTCCTGGGAAATCGATCGAAGCTGGTCGTGGCTCAGAGAGTTCGGGTCGTCGGGGTCGTGACGGAAGTGGACGAATCGCTCCGTTTCCCGATCAAGACGATTCAGACCTCCTCCGTTGGTGCCGACCCAAAGGCGATTGTCGCGGTCGCCAAAGACAACGCGGACCGTATCGTGACTGAGGCTGGAGGGTTCGTCCGACCGGTGACGGAACCGTTGCCATGTGTCGGTCGAACGATCCAGGCGATTCAAGCCGCCGCTGTCCGTTCCAACCCAGAGCACGCCGTCCGGATCCTCGTGAAACGACCAGACGATGTTGTGGCTGAGCGAGTTCTCGTCGCTGGGATCGTTCCCATACCGACGAAACTCCTTTTTGGTGAGGTCGAAGTAGTTCAGTCCACCGCCGTAGGTGCCGACCCACAGGACATGAGATCGGTCCTGCAGGACCGCATAGACGCGGTCGGAGCTCAAGCTGTCGGGGTTGATCGGATCATGCCGGAAGCTCGTGAATGATCGATCCTCAGGGTTGTAGCGATTGAGCCCACCACCGTCGGTGCCAACCCACATGGTTCCCATGTGGTCTTCACAGAGCGACTTGACGAAATTGCTGCTGAGCGAAGTTGAGTCATCGAGATCGCGAGAATGGTGGGTGAAACGCCCGGTGTTCCGGTCAAGGGAATCCAGGCCTCCACCGTAGGTGCCGATCCAGAGGGTGCGGTTGCGGTCTTCGTGGATGGCGAGGACGATGTTATTGGCAAGGCTGTCCGGGTCATCGGTCGAGTGGCGATATGCTGCAAAGATCCCCCGGTCAGGATCGAATCGGTTCAGCCCCCCACCGTTTGTGCCGATCCAAAGCGTTCCGCCGCTGTCCTCATAGATCGTGCGCACGTCGTTGTGGCTGATGGCGCCGGAGTCCCCTGGGTCGGTCCGGTGATGGACGAATGTCCCGGTAGCTCGATCGAGCAGGTCGAGGCCGCCGCCTTCAGTTCCGACCCACAATCGGCGTGAGCTGTCCTCGAAAACACATCGAACGGTGTCGGCGGCCAGGCTGTCTGGTCGGTTGTGGTCATGTCGATAGCGGACGACCATTTCGGTTGCAGGGTCGAATCGGTTGAGTCCGTTCGCGAAGATCCCGATCCAGAGATATCCGTCACGGTCCTCAAAGAGCGCCTTGAGCTCGTTGTAGCCGAGGCTTTGTGGGTCACCGGGAACGTTCCTGTAAACAGCGAACCGATAACCGTCAAACCGGTTGAGGCCGTCCTCGGTGGCAAACCACATGAAACCAGTCCGGTCCTGAACGATCTGTTCGATGATGCTCTGGGAGAGTCCCTGCTCGAGGGAGAGATGACTAAAGCTGATCCGATCCTGACCGGCGGACGCCACGACAGCCCCGGCGGCGAGTATGGAGACCGACACTCGCAGTAGCGCGTTCGCAGTCCTGCTGACTCTCTTCATTTTGAATGAGAATTGTATCAGCCTTTCGACTCAAGAGCCCATTGAGAGAACCGTCGTGGTCCTCCGCGGCTCTCTCGGACCGTTCGGGCCGATCTGGTTTTCGGAGAGGCGCCGGCGAGAACGCCTCAGCGTTTAATGCCGTAGATGACCCCGAGATCTCCAAGCCGAGTTTCGAGGCTGGTGAAACCGTCCACTTCAAAGGCTGCGATTCCGATCTCTCGAGCGGCCTCGATGTTGACCGGGGTGTCGTCGAAGAACGCGATCCGTTCGGGCGGGACGCCGAGGTCCTCGATGACGTGCTCGAAGATTGCTCGCTCCGGTTTGACCTGTCCGATCTCGTCGGAGAAGTAGAAGTTGTCAATGACGCGCCCGAAGCGCTGACGGTGGAGCGGGGTGTGGAGTTCGTTGGCATTGCTCAGGGCGGCGATCCGAAAACTGTGCTTGAGGCTCTCGAGGAGGGCAATCGCAGCCGGGGATGGTTCCCGCGCCCACTCGACGAACTTGGTGAGAAAGTCGCGAGGGGAAAGATCGATTTCAAACTCCTCGATGACGCCACCGGCAAACCGATCGGGTGTGATCTCGCCCCGTTCGAAGCGCTGCACAGCTTCCGAGAGGATCCAACGGTCTCGAATCTCGGTCCGATCAGGCGCCCCTGGGATCAAAGGGCCCAGTTCTTCGAACCCCGCGAAGTCCATCAGCACTCCGCCGAGATCGAAGAGCAGAACATCAAAGTTCGGTTTTTTGTTCACGTGCCGTCCTCGTGGAAGAAAATCGGGCGCCGGACCGGCCGGCGCCCAATGAAGTGTATCGAATGCTCTTCAGCAATTCGCGGAGCGAATTGTTAGGAGCCTGTAGGGAATAGATTGGCGGCGCCTTTCGGATGCCGTAGAGGCCCATTTTTTGTTGGATTCCCGGCCCGTACTCGAAGTACTGCTCCAAGAATCCGCCGCAAAGGGCACTTTACGGCAACCCGAAATCCATCCACCATCAATCCCCTACAGGCTCCTAGCCGAAGATCTCCTTGAATTTCCCGACGGACGCTCGGAATCCGTCCTCGTAGGTGCCGCCATCCGGGTGGTAGACGCTTTCGAGCGAGATCACACCGTCGTAGTTCTCTTCTTTGAAACCCGCGGCAAGACCCTCGAGGTAGGGCGCCATTTCGGCGGTGCCCATCTCGGCCTGCCAGACCGCCGCGGCCGGGATGTCGACCCGGCAGTCCTTCATGTGGACGTGCGAGATATATCCGCCGCGCAGCGCGTCGAAGCCGTCGGGATAGACCACTTCACCGCAGTAGAGGGTGTTGGCGGGGTCCCACATGAGCTTGAGATTGTCGGATCCCATGTCATCGATGAACTTGCGGGCGAGGACCGCCGAGGTGATCATGGCGTTATTTCCGGTCTCCACCGACAGGATGATGTCGTTGGCCTCGGCGAGCTTGACCGCCGGGGTCAGGAGTTCGATGAGCTTGTCCCACGCACCTCTGCTGGCGTTCCAGTCTTCGGCGCCGTTGTAGCCGAAGATGATCATCTCCTTGCGGAAGCTCATGGTTCGCACGATCTTTGTGTCGAACGCCTTGGCCATGTCGATGCAGCGTTGCAGGGCGTCCATGTGTTCCTGGTGGACGGCGTCGCCGACCTCAACTTCGCCGACCAGGAGCCCGACGAAGTTGTGGCGGGTGATGGCAGACACCTTGACGCCGTACTTGTCGACCAACGCCAGAGCCTTGGCCATCTGGTCGTCATCGAAGTCGGGGACCTGCTTGTCCCAGACATACTGAAGTTCCGCATATTCGAGATCGAACTCGGTCGCCACCTGAAGTGCGTGCTCGAGATCCCGACTGATTCCATCCGTAATCACACCCAGTTTCGCCATCTTTCTCTCCTTGATTTTGTCTGTTACGTTGCGTTGTGATGTGCGATGAAGCTAACAGCTAATGGCTAACAGCTAACAGCTCCCTCACCAATGCACCTCTGCCCCCGCAATCTGTTCCAACATCTTGACGATGGACCAGTTGTCCTCCTCGGGGAAAAGCGAGATCCCCGATCGGAAGAGTTCGTACGCGGCGGCGGTGGCGAACATGGCGGCGCCGGTCTCTTTGGCCAGATTCATGGTGATCCCAAGATCCTTGTACATGGTGGCGATCTGGCTTCCGGTGTCCTTGAACTTACGTTCCATGATGAGCTTGGAGCAGCCCTTGAAGAGGGGGCTGCTGACCCCGCTGGATCCAAAGACCTCATACATGGTCTCGCCCTTGACCCCGGCGGAGGCGCCGAGAACCAGGGACTCGAAGACCGCCGCAAAGGTGGTCCCGATGAGCGCCTGGAGCGCGGCCTTGACGGTCTGACCCTGACCGATTTCCTCGCCGACGTGGAAGATCGCCTTGGAAACCGCGTCGAGGACCTCTCGGTTTTCCTCGAGGACCTCGGTCTTGGCGGCGGTCATCATTGTGAGAGCTCCGTCGTCGGCGCCCGATTTGCCGCCGCTCACCGGTGTATCGATGAGGTGGATCCCCATCTCGGTCAACGGCGCCTCGAGTTCTCGGACTTCCGAAGGATGGATGGTCGCCGAGATGGCGATCGTCGATCCTGCCTTCATCCCCTTCGTCAGGCCATTGTCACCGAATATCGCCTGGTTGACCTGATTGCCGTTGAGGACCATCACAAAGACGGTGTCGCTCGCCTCTCCGACCTCCCGACAGCTGCCGGCGCGCTTTCCGCCGATTTTTTCGAGCTCTTCGAGGCGGGTCTCCCGGAGGTCAAATCCCGTCAAAGGGAATCCCTGTTTCAGGAGATTCGTCGCCATCCCCATACCCATGTCACCGAGACCGATGAATCCGATCTTTCGCATCAGCCTTCTCCTTTTTCTCGCACCACCCCGGCTTCCACCTAGGGCTTTACTCGCAAGTCATTCCGTTGATAGTTGAGCCACTTGGGTCATTCAATAACCAGGGATGAGAGGGCGGGTATAAAACCCGCCCCTACGAACACTGGTGTAGGGGAGGGTTTTACACCCTCCCAACCAACCAGTTGAGGCTCCAAGATTGAATAGATCCTGGCAAACTGTAAGAGGTTCACTTTTCTCCCTATCCCATGAAAATCGACGGCAACCAAAGCACGATTGCCGGCCACAGGATGCACAGGATCATGACCAATACGTTTGCGGCGAGGAAGGGCAGGGCGCCGACGAAGATCGGCCCGATGCCCAACCGAGAGACCGCAGAACAGACATTGAGACAGTTGCCCACCGGGGGTGAACAGGCGCCCACCGCGAGCCCGCAGACCAGGACGATTCCGAATTGGACCGGTGAGACCCCGATGTCCACGGCGGTGGGCAGGAAGATCGGTGTCAGCAACAGGATCGCAGGGCTGACATCGATGAATGTGCCGATGAGCAGGACGATGAATCCGAAGATCAGCATGAAGGCCGTGGGACCGAGATCGAGGCTCACCAGATAGGCGGTCATGGCTTCAGGAATCCGCTCGATGGCCAGGACATAGATATAGAGCTGCGACAGCGCGATGATGACCATGATCTTCGAGCTGATCATCACGGTCTGATTCACCGCCCGCCAGAGAGCGGGGAATTTGAGCCGCCTGGTGAAGGCGAAGCCGATGACGGCGGCGTAGAGCGCGCCGATGGCCGACGACTCGGTGGGGGTGGCGATGCCGAAGACCACGATCCCGACGATCAATGCCGGCATCAGCAGGACGTGGAGCGACATCGCGGTCTCTTTGGCGATCTCACCCAACGAGGGATGAATGTCCTCCTTGGGGTAGCCGTAGCGGCGGGCCATGACGGACACCATGACGAGCTGGAAGACACCGATCATCAGACCGGGGATCGCGCCGCCGAGAAAGAGCTGACCCACCGATTCCTGGGCGACCACGGCGTAAAGCACCACCGGGATCGAGGGCGGGATGATCATCCCCATCGTGGACGACGCCACGGTGATCCCGGCCGCGAACTTACGATCGTAGCCGCGGCGCTCCATCTCGGGGATCAGGATCGAGCCCACCGAGGCCGTATCCGAGGTCGAGGATCCGGAGATCCCGCCGAAGATCATCGAGGCGCCGACGTTGACCAGCCCGAGCCCGCCCCGGAAGCGGCCGACAAAGAGCTGGCAGAAGCTGATCAATCGCGCAGTGATCCCCGCTTCGTTCATCAAGAAACCCATGAGGATGAAGAGTGGCAGCGCGATGAGGGTGTAGGAATTGAAGCCGGCGAACATCCGCTGCGGCAGGATCTGAACCAGGTCGGGGTGGTTGAGAGCGAAGAAGAACAGGGAAGAGAGACCGATGGCATAGGCGATGGGGATGCCGAGGATCAGCAGGATGGCGAGGCTGGTCAGAAGAATGATCATCTAGCTGTCCTGCATCCATGCGACCCCGAGTTTCTCGTCACCCTTGAGCCCGAGCCAGAGCTTGATCAGACAGAAGACCACCGAAGCCCCAGTGCCGATGGGGATGGCGATCTGTGCCGTCCACCGGGGCACCTGGAGGACCGAGATCATCCGCGCGCCGGTGATGTCGATCCATCGGATGGAGTACCAGAAGATCACCGCGTTGAGCAGCGCCAGGAGGACGAGGCCGATGACATCGATGATCTTCCGTGACTTTGGTCCGAACCGTTCGGTGAACCAGGAGATGGCCATGTGGTCACGCCGAGCAATGCCGATGGCGATGCCCAGCGCCGAGGTGTAGGCGAAGAGGATGGTGGCGAGCTCGTTGGCGCCGCCGATAGACTCGTTGAAGCCGTAGCGCAGCGCGACCTGGGTGACCACCAGGGTGAACATGACGACGAAGCAGATGCCACAGGTGATCTCGAGAACCTTGATCAGAGTGAGCTCGAGACGTTTCATCGGCAGCTTTCGGATGCCGCCACTGCGGCGTCGATGTCGGCCCAGGTGAAATCGCCGCGGTCGACGAAGAAGTCGTAGACCGGTCGGGTCCGCTCCCTCATCTCGGCGCGAACTTCTGGCGTCGGTCGGATGATTTCGACGTGCTCGGCCAGGTCACTGATGATTTTCTCTTCGCTCGCCGAGTAGAGTTCATCGCTGCGCACGAGAGCCTTCCTCGCGACCTCGTCGAAAATGACCCGGAGATCGGTCGGCAGCCGTTTGTACCAGGCGAGATTGACCATGAATGGATCCGGACCGGTGGCGTGGGTGTCGATGGTGACCCACTCGAGGACCTCGTACTGTCGCCGGTCCCAGAGATCGGACGGTGGTGCGGTGGTCCCATCGACAACCCCGGTCCTCAAACCCGAATAGGTCTCGGACTGGGCGATCCCCTGCGGGTTCGCCCCGAGGGCGTTCTCCATCCGGTGGAAGACCTCCTGGGCGTTGGGGACGCGGATCTTGAGCCCGTCGAAGTCCTCGACGGTTCGGATTGCGCGTTTCTTGGAGCCGTGGGCCCGAAAACCCTGTGAGATCCCGATAGCGGGGATGTGGAAGCCCTTTCTTCTACCCTCGGCGGCAACCTCCATCATCCATGGGCTTCGGGCGAGGCAGATGGCCTCGTCCCACCCTCCGACCAGATAGGGGAGGAGGACGATGTTGAATTTGATCGAGGCGTCCTCGAACATCCCACCGCGGGTGCCCTGGAGGGCGCCGATGGCGACCGCATCGGCGATCTCGCGTTCGGTGCCGAGGATCCCGCCGAAATAGTTTTCGACCTTGATTCGGCCGTCGGTCCGGCGTTCGAGTTCGGTCTTAAAGAAATCCATGGACACGCTGCGCGGGTCGTTGGGGTTCTGGGCGTTGGCGTATCTGAAGAGGAAGATGTTGTCATCCCCAGACGCGGCCGTCGGCCCTGCAAGCAGGGCCGCGACCGTCGCGATCAGAATGACTCGGGTCAAGGCATCACTTCGCCGTTCGGAGCCTTCTTGAGATCATCGCCGGCGATGTCATCCCAGGAGTAGTAGTGGAAAGTCCGGTTGTCAGACATCGCTACGAAGAGACCGTTCGGAAAATTGTCATTCACAACAACGCTGGTGATTTCCGAGCCATCACTCTCGTTGGTCCGGACGGGCACCGATCTCACGAACAGGTGCTTGTGGGGGTCATCGGCTTCTCCCTCACGTTTGTAGATTCTGAACTTGTTAGCGTGTTGATCAGAAACAAGGATATAGCCCGTTCCATCGTTAACCTGGTAGATGGAAATCCCTTCGTTGTCTCTGGTGAATCCGTCAGGACCGAATACATTGGCGAAAATGGCGAGCTCTTCAGCGGCGCCTTCAGCATCCGGGTCGGCATGGTACTTTCTGACGCCGCTTCCCTCATCTGAGTAGTAGACATATCCAAGAGGATCATCGACTGCGATGGCCTCGATTTCGTTGAGACCACTGTAGGCACCGAACTCACGTACTTTGGTACCGATCACATTTCCATTGCCATCGTCCTCGAGCTTGTACTGCCAGAGATATCCCTCTGATGGACCGCTTTTTCTGCCGACTATCGCGTAAATGGTCCCGTCGGATGGTCTCTTGTAGAGCGAGATACCCATTGGCATCGCCTGACGTCCTTCCTCGCCAGTGAATACGTCGATGCCACCGTTATCAATCTCTTTCATATCCGGCAGGCTGTAAACTCGTATTTTGTTGGCCCCTCTCTCGGTGCAAACAGCGATGTCGACCGGTTCGCCACCAAGCATCAGACCGTATTCGATATCGACATTGTTGACACGCAGGAGCGGGCGAACCGTTCTCTCCGGCAGGATCTTCCCGTCGAGATCAAAAACGTAGAGCGCACCGTCCTCCGGGTTTTTGTCTGTGCCGACAATCAGGCTCTGTGATGGATCAGTGGGGTGAATCCAAATCGCCGGGTCATCCGTGTCGTACTTGGTTTCCTCGGTTACGACGACGGGGTGGAGAGCATCTTCGGCGTAGACGATGGCGGGGGCTTCGGCCGGGTCTGACGGTGCCGCCGGAGGGACCTCCGATCCCGAACAGGCGGCCAGAAAAGCGATCGAGAGGATCGCGGTCACGCTCAGGAAAAGGTGTTTGATGTTCGACACTGCCTTGGGGTTCATGTGTTCTCCTTTTTCGCACTCGTTGAACGAAGAGATGCTTTTATTTGTCAAATAGTTTAATTAGGTTGATTATGACTTCCCTTCAAAACGCGGAGGACCTGTCGTTGATCGCACCACAAGGCTGGGCGCAACCACGTCGTGACGGGGGTCGACCCGGTCTCCGTCGATTCGATCGGCCAGGTGTTCCACGGCCGAACGCCCCATGTCGTCTCCCGGCTGATCGATGGTGGTCAGCGAAATGTGCCGCAGTGCCGCCATGCGGTTGTTGTCGTAACCGACCAGCGACAGATCTTCGGGGATGCTCAGTCCGGCTTCTTCAAAGGCATTCATGGCGCCGATGGCGCAGAGGTCGTTGGAGGCGAAGACCGCGGTTGGGAGAACTCTCATCTTGAGGAGTTCCATGGCGCCCTGATAGCCGCCCTGCTCGGTGTGCCGACCTTCGACTGTGACGCTCTCCTCTTCGAGGCCGAAGTCACGCATGGCGTGGAGATAGCCCTGATGACGGATCCGCGCACCGGCTCCTGCACCGCCCTCGATAAACGCGATGCGGCGATGGCCGAAGCTGACCAAGTGCTCCACTGCAAGGTGGGCGCCGGCGATGTTGTCGTTGGTGACGCTGTCGCTGTGGTCGTCGTTGGTGTCTCGGTTGAGGACCACCACCGGAATGGGCCGGCTTGCGCGGGCGATGACCTCGTCACCAACCCGCGGCGAGGCCAGGATCAGGCCGTCGACTCTGAGCTCGAGCAGATTCTCGATGGCGCTCTCCTCCACACTCGGTGTGCGGTCGCCGGTTGTGATGAGAACTCGGAATCCACGCTCCTCCGCGCTCTCCTGGATCCCGGAAACCACCGCGGCGAAGAAGGGATTTTGGAGATCGGAGACCATGACTCCCAGGATTCGGGTCTGGCGCTGGACCAGACCCCGCGCCATGGCGTTGGGCCGATAGTCGAGTTCGTCGATGGCCTCGAGGATTGCGGCGCGTTTTTCCTTACTGACACCACCTTCACCGCGTGTCACCATCGACACCAATGATTTTGAGACGCCGGCTCTTCGAGCAACATCGCGGATCGTCGGGATGGCCGGCGACCCCGTGCTGCTTGTGTTTCCTCGTGGTGCCACTTGACTTCCGCCGATCTGGACTATATGTTCCTTTTTGGAACGTTCCAAAATATAGCGCTTGGAACGTGAGATTGCAAGCTGGAACGTTC
>Ga0209344_10002701_pt1 | contig 19119 bp, 17 predicted proteins | sample Cruoilmetagenom6_FD_187293 | JGI IMG/M metagenome (GOLD analysis project Ga0209344, IMG submission 187293) | Oil polluted marine microbial communities from Coal Oil Point, Santa Barbara, California, USA - Santa Barbara Oil Seep Sample 6 (SPAdes)... | ecosystem: Environmental > Aquatic > Marine... | reverse complement strand
GGGGTCCTTGCTTGTCTTGGTCGCCTTTTCGGCGCGGATCAGGTGGCCGTCGGAGCCCGACAGGCCGACCGCCTTGCCGCCCGCCTGGTTGATCGCCCGCACGATAGATTTGTTGATCGGGCCGGATAGGACCATTTCGACAACTTCCATCGTTTCCTCGTCGGTCACCCGCAGGCCGCCCTTGAATTCCGAAACGATGCCCAGCTTTTCCAGCAGCTTGCCGATCTGCGGGCCGCCGCCATGCACGATCACCGGGTGGATGCCGAGCGCCTTCAGCAGCACGACATCGCGGGCAAACCCGGCGGCAAGAGCCGGGTCGACCATGGCGTGGCCGCCATATTTGACGACGATGGTCTGGCCGGCATAGCGCTGGATATAGGGCAGGGCCTCGGACAGGGTCTTGGCCGTGAACCGGGCTTGTACAACAGGGTCTGTCATGGGGCGGTGCGCCATCCTTCGCGATCAATGCGTGTGGGCCAGCCTCATAAGGCGCTTTTCAGCCCAGCGAAACCCTTCCAATCGGCACGCGACAGATCGGCGGCGCGGCGTTAGGCTGTCGAAAAGACCAACTGGCGGGGAAGACACCATGAAACGCATCCTGACGGGCGCTGGCGCCCTCTTGCTCATCGTCCTGATCGGCGCAGGCATTTATCTCTGGGACCCGCTGCCCGCCAATCCGTCCGCTAGCGTGCTCGCCGCCAATGCCGCCAATTACGACGCTGAAGTGATCCGCGACGAATTCGGCGTGCCGCATGTGCATGGCGCGCGCGACACCGACGCCGCCTTCGGCCTCGCCTATGCTCATGCCGAGGATGATTTCGAGACGATCCAGGAGACGGTCGCCGCAGGCCGGGGCGTGATGGCCCATTATCGCGGCATGGACGCCGCCCCGCTCGACTATATCGTGGCCCTGCTCGGCGTCTGGGACACGATGGACGCGCGCTATGCCGCCGACGTGCCGGACGATGTCAAAGCGATGGCCGAGGCCTATGCCACCGGCCTCAACCTCTATGCAGCCGAACACCCGAAAGCGACATGGCGCGGCCTCGCCCCCTTCACCGCCGAAGATGTCGTGGCCGGCTTCGTGTTCAAGACGCCCTTCTTCTACGGCCTCGACGAGACACTGCTCCACCTGTTCGGCGAAGACTATACGCAGGCCATCGCGCTCGACCCCGCAGCCGGCCGCAAGGCCTTCATGATCGCCCCGAAGACCATGGCCGAACGCGGCTCGAACGGCATCGCCGTCTCCGCCAGCCGGTCCGGCGACCATGTCACCCGGCTCGTGATCAATTCGCACCAGCCGCTGACCGGCCCGGTCGCCTGGTACGAGGCGCAGATCTCGTCCGATCAGGGCCTCGACATTACCGGCGGCATCTTCCCCGGCACGCCGGTCATCCTGCACGGTTTCAACGCCCATCTCGGCTGGGCCAATACGGTCAGCGCGCAGGACCTGGTCGATACCTACGTCCTCACCGTGAATCCGGACAATCCGAACCAGTACAAGCTCGATGGAGACTGGGTCGATTTCGACAAATCCACTGCCACACTGCACGTCAAACTGCTGGGCCCCTTTGCCCTCAAAGTGAAACGCAAGGTGCTGCGCTCGACGCATGGCCCGGTCATCGAGGCGAAGCACGGCACCTATGCGGTCCGCTTTTCCGGCATGGGCGAAATCCGCCAGCTCGAACAATATTACCGCCTGAACAAGGCCACCGACATGGACAGCTTCATGACCGCCATGTCGCTGAACGCCCTGCCCAGCATCAACTATATCTATGCCGACAGGGACGCCAATGTCGCCTTCATCCACAATGCGCAATACCCCGCCCGCAATGACGCGTGGGACTGGTCGGGCGACATGCCGGGCGACCGGTCAGACCTGATCTGGCAAGGCTATCGTCCGTGGAGCGACGTGCCGAAACTGGTCAATCCCGTCTCCGGCCTCGTGTTCAATTCCAACAACACGCCCTACAGCGCCACCGACGGCCCGGACAATCTCCGCCCGGAAGACTTCCCGCAATCCATGGGCCTGCAGACAAATGAGTCGAACCGCTCCCTGCGCATGATCGAACTGACCGACGGCAAGACCCCGATCAATGAGCCGGACCTGCTCGCCCTCAAGTTCGACACCGCCTATGCGAAAACGTCAGAGGCGGCCGCGCTGATTGCCAGAGTGCTCGAAATCGACTGGAGTCAGGAGCCGGAAATGGCCGAGGCGGCCCGGCGCCTTGCCGCCTGGGACCGGAAGATGAATGCCGACAGCCGCTATGCGGCGCTGGGCGGCCTGACCGTGCTGCGTGAAGTGACCGCGAAATACACCCACCTGCCCGCCCCGAAGCCGGAAACTGCCTTTCGCGAGGCGGTCGAATGGCTGACCGTCCACCATGGCCGGATCGACCCGGAATGGGGCGAGGTCAACCGGCTGGTGCGCGGCAAGGCCAGCCTGCCGATCAGCGGCGGCCCCGATACGCTGCGCGCCGTCTATCCGGCCGGCATGGGCGATGACGGCGAACTGCACATGACCGCTGGCGACACATGGATCGCACTGGTCGAATGGGACGCATCCGGCCACCAGCAGGCGCGCGTCATCAGCCCCTATGGCAGCGCCACGCTCGACAAGGCCTCACCCCATTATGCCGACCAGGCCCCCCTCTTCGCCGCCGAGGAATGGCGCAAAGCCCACCTGACGCATGAGGCGGTCGTCGCCAACGCGACGCGCACCTATCATCCGGGGAGGGAATGACCCGACATCGCCAGCCATAGGCCTGGCCGCATTCAGCTCCGGAAGACGGGCAAAAGCGGTCGGCTCAGAAACTGGTCTTCAGCGTAAACCGCGCATTGAGCGGCGCACCGGGGGAAATATTGTTGTCATTGTGCGCGGCCGCGAAATAATCCTTGTCCAGCAGGTTCTCGACATTCAGCTGCAACACCGTACCGTTGCGCATCGTGTAGAAGACACCCGCATCCACCCTTGTGAAATCCGGCACCGTGACCGCGTTGCTGGCGGACGCGAACTGTTCGTCCTGGTACGTGACGCCAAGGCCGATACCGAGTTGCGACGACACATCATAGCGGTTCCAGACCGAGAACATGTGCGCGGGGACCTGGCTGCCCGTCGATCCGTCTTCAAGCTCTGTATCAAGATAGCTATACCCGACATCCACACGCCAGCGATTTGTTGCCTGGCCGCCAAGCTGGATTTCAAACCCTTGTGTTTCCGAGGTCGTGACAAAGCTGTCTTCACCGTCCGCCGTCCGCTCGGTCGTATCCCGGTCAAGCTTGAACAGGGCCGCCGTCAGGCTGAGGCCGGACTGCATGTCCCACTTGATGCCAATCTCCTGGTTGTTGAACTCCTCGGGCTCGAGCTGGGCGCTTGCATCGCTCAGCACAAGGAACTGGTCGCCCGATCGCGGCAGGAAGGATTTGCTGTAGCTCGCATAGGCGGACACGTTTTCCATCGGCTTGTAGATAAGGCCGATACGCGGCGAGATTTCCTCATCGGTCCGGCTGAACCGCGCCGCGTTCTGGATGTCCGTCACGTCGATTTCGAACCGGTCGAACCGGAGCCCGGCAATCAGCTTGAAATACTGGCCGAGATCGACTTGGTCCTGGGCATAGAGCGACAGGACCTCGACATCGGACCGGCGGTTGCGAACCGGGTTTGAAAACGCAAAGGCCGGCAGGGCCAGCGGACGGGTCAATGCAATCGTGGTCTGGTCGTCATCCGTGTCGGCAAACACATTGTCATTACGCGCATTGTCGGACTGCTGGTCGGCATATTCGGCGCCGATCAGCAGCGTGTGGGCAAGGCCGCCCGTTGCAAATTCCGAGACCAGGTTCGTCTGCAGGATCAGGTTTTCACGCGCCGTTTCATCCTGGTACCCGTCCAGGGTGACGGTATTGGCCACGGCGTCGAAGCTCGCCGCATAGATGTTCCGGTACATCTTGTCATAGTCGGCATATTGCAGCGTCGTATTGATCGACAGCGAGTCCGAAAACCGGTGGTCAAGGCGCGCCTTGGCGATATTGGCCTGCAAGGTCGTCCGGTTCCGGTCGGCGCTGCCGAAGAAAAAAGTGTCATAGCCCGCAAGCGGCGCGCCCGATCCGTCCGACGGCACGCCCCGGTCGACAACCCGGTCGTCATCGACGAACTCATAGGACAGGAGCAGGCTGGTATCCGGGCTCAACTGGGTGGCAAAAGTCGGATTGACGGCAAACCGGTCGCCGCCGAACTGGTCGCGGTGATTAGCCAGGGATTCGGCGAACGCATTGATCCGAACAGCCGAGGTCGCACTTGTCGCCGTATTGTAATCAATCGCGCCGGACATCGCTCCAAATGTATCGGCACTGACGGACAGGCTGGCAATATCGGCGCCCGTATCGGGCCGCTTGGTCGCGCGGTTCACAACCCCGCCACCACCGCCGCGGCCGAAGATCATCGCATTCGATCCGCGCAGGATCTCGATCTGCTCGATATTATACAGCGGCCGGAAATACTGCACATCGTCGCGCAGGCCGTCGATGAAGAAGTCCGCGGTGGAATTCTGGCCGCGTATCGTGATCTGGTCGCGATGGCCCTCGCCCTGGCCGATCGACGCGCCGGGCGTATAGCGCAAGACATCGCCCATATCGGTGAAAGCCTGCTCGGCAATCTGGTCGCTCGTCACCACGGACAGGCTTTGCGGCACGTCGACAATCGGCGTTTGCGTCTTGGTGCCGCTGAATTTCTCGTTGGACAGGTAGGTGCCATTGACAGAAATCGTGTCCATCACCCGGGTTTCGTCCGTCTCCTTGCCACCGTCGTCTGCGAGGGCAGGAAAGGCTGTGAGGGCAGACAAGGCCAGGGCACTGGCAGTGAGGAAACGCATGAGACAACAAACCTTGCAATTGAGAATGAGTTACATGCGCGCTCGTGTCACGATTGAGAATTGTTTGCAAGTTTGGCGAGAATCATTTGCAACAATGTCGCAGGGCCTGCCCCGGCATCCGTTTCCGCATTCGGCCCCCATGCGTACCTTTCCTTACTTCCGCCCGGCGTTGACGCTGCTAAGCTTCACAAAAAACTGTTCTGGGAGGGACGCATGGAGCCAACGACAACGCATCTGCCGGCCGTCAACACGATTGGCCTGACCGCGCCGTTCGGCTGGCTCGCCGGCGGCTGGGCTGACTTTCGCAAGGCCCTGTGGCCGTGCCTGGCCTATGGCGCCATCCTTGTCGCGCTCAGTCTCGGCCTGGCGGCCGCGCTCTATTCTGCGGGCGCGCTGAAATGGCTGTTCGTGCTGGCCGCCGGTTTCATGCTCGTGGCGCCGATGTTCGCCATGGGGCTCTACAAGACCGGCCGAATGCTGGAACTCGGCGAACGCCCGCGTCTCGGCGACATCCTCTTCGTGCGCTCTGCCTTCCGGCAGGACCTGATGTATCTCGGGCTCGCGCTGTTCCTCGTCTACTCGTTCTGGGTCGAGGCGTCGCAAATCGTCTATGGCCTGTCGACCTACCGGGTCCACAAGACGCTGCCGGAGTTCGTCAACTTCATGCTGACCGACCCGGAGGGCCACACCATGGTCATGGTCGGCACCGCCATCGGCGGCGTGATCGCCTTCATGGCCTATGCCCTTGTCGTCATTTCCGCGCCGATGCTGCTGAACGAAAAGACCAACGTCTTCATCGCAACGATCACCAGCGTGCGCACGATCGCGCAGAATTTCCTGCCAATGCTGGTCTGGGCCGTGCTGATCGTGATCCTGACAATGCTCGGCATCGCCACCGGCTTCCTCGGCCTGGTCGTCACCTTCCCCGTCATCGGCCTCGCCAGCTGGCGCGCCTATCGCGAACTCGTCCCATCGTCACACGGCGACATGGCCGAGGCGGAATAGAGCATGCTTGGCGGCGGCTCAACGACTGCATTTCCAAGTGGCTGATAACGCTCCCCCTATTGCAGGTCGCTCGGCTCGCGCATCTTGAGGAAGTCCTCAGCTCCCAGCGCCTCGGGCAAGGCCAGGATATAGACGACCTTGTCCTTGACGGCGCCTTCCGCATGCAGGGTCCGGGCCGGCACGACCACCTTGTCGCCAGCACTGACTTTTGTGCGAACACCCGAAACGGCGTCCAGGAAATCCGTCTCGCCTTCCATGATATAGGCGTGCACCTCATCGGAGTGCCAATGTGGCTCCAGCCCCGGAGACGGCGGGGAAACAAAGGTTGTGGGCCATGTCCCGTTCCGTTTCACGTCGTCCATGACCTCGGAAAGCGAAGAGAAGTAACCCTGGTAGAATTGAAGTGACATATGGTCTGGTCCTTAGCATTGCAGGCCTGAGTATGGATCGTGCGAAGTTTGAGATAAACCTAGCGAAGCGCATCACCTTGATGCAGAATGCGCATCATGCAACTCGCAGCGCTCAGAACCTTTTCCGATGTGATGAAACTTGGCAGTTTTGCCAGCGCGGCGCGCTATCGCGATGTCGATCCTTCGTCTGTCTCCCGCGCGATTTCCGGGCTTGAAGAGGAGCTGGGCTTTCGGCTGTTTCAACGCAATCGGCGAAAACTGGCCCCCACCGAAGCGGGCCTGACCTATTTTGGGCAAATCAGGAACCTGATTGAAGACCTCGATCATGCGCATCAGAAAGCGCGCGATGTAGCGACAGAGCCGCAAGGCCTGCTTCGTATCACGGCATGCACATCCCTCGGCCAGCGCGTGATTGCCCCCCTGCTTCAGAAATTCATGGACCGCTATCCGGCACTTTCACTGGAATTGGTTCTGACCGACTCCCAGGTCGATCTGGTCGCTGATCAAATTGATCTGGCCATCCGTTTTGGTCCCAAACCCGGCGGAGACGTCAGCGCGACCAGGCTTGCGCCGCGAACATTCAAGGTGTGCGCCAGCCCGTCCTACATCCAGCGCGCTGGCGGGATGATGCATCCCGAAGAATTGTCTGAGCGCGAATGCGTGCTTTTTCCTTTGCCGGGATACCGGACGCACTGGCTTTTCCGCGACGCTGGCGGGCGCGAGTTCGACGTCCCCGTTCAAGGGCGGCTGCTGGTGTCTCACGGATTGACGATGACGCAGTGCGCATTGTCCGGATTGGGGCCGACATTGCTCCCCGACTGGCTGTGCCAGCCCGAGCTTCAGGCCGGAGACCTTGTGGACCTGTTTCCCGAATTCGAGTGCGCCGCAACCGAATTTGATACCGCAGCCTGGATGGTTCACCCCTCGCGGAAATATGTGCCCAACAAGGTAGACGCCTTCATGCAGTTTTTGCGCGCGGAAATCTGACGGCACTTCACGTTCAGGCGGATCGTGGTCCTCACGCCGCGCCACCCCCACACCACGCCCTGACCACCCCCATCCCCCTCCATCCTCCCCCGTTCACGGGGGAGGTGGCAGACGGCTAAGCCGTCTGACGGAGGGGGACTTATCCACCCCCTTCCTCACCTGGCGTATAATGCGCCGCGATGCCCAGCTTCTCCCTCCTCACGCCCCTGCCCGGCCTGCCCTGGTACCTGCTGCCGATCTGGCCGCTGATCTTCTGGCGCATCCAGCGCCTGAGGCGCTGGTTCAAGGCGGCAGGCGGGCCGGGCTCCGAAATGCTCTGGGGCGTCATGTGGAATGGCCGCGTCGTGGTCATTCGGCTCTCGGATGATTTATCCGGGCATCGTCCGGGCTGTTTCCGGGCACCTGTGTCGGATCGGCTAGGGCGGGTCCTTTCAGGTGTAGACCCGCTTTCCCCTCTCATCCGCTCACCCCGGCGAAAGCCGGGGCCCAGAGCCGCGCGTACAATTCCTGCCGCACTGGATCCCGGCTTTCGCCGGGAAGAGCGGGCGTTTGGCGTGATCCCCGACACCTGACCCGGAATTCGACTTGAAAAAAATCCGCAAGACACCCCAAGCGCCCTCACAGGCGCCGCAGGTGCAGGCCTAGAGCAGAGAGGCGATCTCGGCGCGCAGTTCGGGAATGCCCCAGCCCTTTTCGGACGAGGTCACCAGCACAACCGGGTGTGCCGCGCCGTGCTTTTTCAGCTTGGTCTCGATATCCGCCTGCAGCTTGTCCACTTCGCCCTTGTTGAGCTTGTCGACCTTGGTCAGCAGGATCTGGTAGGTCACCGCCGAGCCGTCCAGCATCGCCATCACTTCTTCGTCCGTATCCATCAGGCCGCGCCGCGCATCGACCAGCAGGAACACCCGGCGCAGGGACGGGCGTCCGCGCAGGTAGGACCGTGTCAGCTTCATCCAGGCATCGGCCTGTGTCCGGCTGACCTTGGCATAGCCAAAGCCCGGCAGGTCGACGAGGTAGAGCTGGCCGGGGCCGACATCGAAATAGTTGAGTTCGCGCGTACGGCCCGGCTCCGACGAGCTGCGTGCCAGCTTGTTGCGCCCGGTCAGCGCATTGATCAGGCTCGACTTGCCGACATTCGAGCGCCCGGCAAAGCAGACTTCGGTGCGATCGGCCGGCGGCAGGCCCTTGAGATCGACCACGCCCATGACGAAGTCGACCGGGCCGGCGAACAGGAGCCGCCCGGTTTCAATTTGGTCTTCACTCGGGGCGGGGCGCGTGTCCATGATTCACTCTGCCGGGGCTTTCTCGCGGCCGAGCCAGCGCGAGATCGTCTTGCCAAGCTCGGTATCGACCCCGTTGCGGCGCATGATGAAATATTGCTGCGCGAAGGACAGGATGTTGCTCCACACCCAGTACATCACGAGGCCAGCCGCAAAGCCGCCAAACACGAACGTGAACACGATCGGCATCGCGCGGATCACCATTTTCTGGGTCGGGTCTGTCGGCGCCGGGCTGAGGCTCTGCAGGGCCGCCATCGTGACGCCGTAGAGCAGCGGCAGGATGCCGATCCCGATCACGACACCGATCACCGGGATCGCCTTGATGTCGGACGCCGCCCAGGGCAGCAGGCCGAACAGGTTGCCGATCGCGGTCGGGTCCGGAGCCGAGAGGTCTTTCAGGAACAGGAAGGGCGTGTGGCGCATTTCCAGCGTCACATAGAGCGTCTTGTAGAGCGCATAGAAGATCGGGATGGTGAACAGGATCGGGACACAGCCGCCAATCGGGTTGGCCCCTTCCTGCTTGTACAGCTTCATGATTTCCTGCTGCTTGCGTTGCGGATCGGCGGCAAAGCGCTCGTTCAGCTCCTTCATCGGCTCCTGCAGCTTCTTCATCTTGGCCATCGACTTGTAGCTCTGGTTGAACAGCGGCACGAGCGGCAGCTTGATCAGGACCGTGAAGGCGAGGATTGCCCAGCCAAAGCCGCCGACCACGCCGGACAGCCATTCCAGTGCATAGAAGAAGGGCTTGGTCAGGAAGAAGGCCCAGCCCCAGTCGATGGCATCGACCATGCGCGGGATGCCGTCCTTGTTCTGGTAGTCCTGCAGCACTTCGAAACGCTTGGCACCGGCAAAGATTCGGTTCTGGGTCGTCTGGCTCGCGCCCGGCGCAAGGGTGAAGGCCTCGCTCTCGGTGCGCACTTCCAGCGGGCCGTCAGTGGCAATCGACTTCTTGTTGACGATCCCGTTGAACGGCCGGTCCTGCTGCGGCACCAGCGCGCCCAGCCAGTATTTGTCGGTCAGGCCCCACCAGCCGCCTTCGACCGACGGGAACGTGCCGGCATCCGTTTCGCCGTCAATCTTCTTGAGGGCCAGGAGCGGCTTGTATTTCTTCATCCGCAGCTCGCCGTCGACAACGCCCATCAGGCCCATATGGGCCAGCCCGCTGGCGGTCGCCGAGCCGGGATCGGTCGCTTCGAGGAAGCCCTTATAGTCGCCATGGCGCTCGACCGAGCCGATGGCGCGAACCGAGCGCGGGGCATCGCCGGTATTGGTCAGCGTGTCCTCGAACGAGAACATGTAATTGTCATCGACCGAAACCGTCCGGTCGATGGTCAGGCCCGGCGTTTCAAGCCGCAGTTTGATCGGCGAACTCGTCGTCAGCTTGCCCAGACCGACCTGGACCCAGGGCGAGTTGCGGCCCGCGACAAGCGAGGAACCGTCGGCCCAGTAATAGGTCGCGAAATATCCGTATTCACTCGCTTCCGGACGGAACAGGCGTATTTCCTGTTTCTTCTCCACGGTCAGGTAGTGCTTGCGCAGGCTGAGATCGTCGATCCGCGCCCCGGCAAGGCGGATCGATCCATCAACGGATTCGCCATCGAACTTGACCCGGCCCGGCCCGGAAATCGCCTCTTCGACCGTCTTGGTCGCCGCAATCGCCGGAACATTGCTCAGCTCGGTGACGCTCGTCCCGGTCTGTTCATCGGCTGTGATCGCAGCCTGCTGGGCCTCGAAGCGTTTCTGCGCCGGCTCCATGAAGACTTTCTGGTAGCCGAACACGAAAGCGACCATCAACGCCATCGCGATCAGGAAATTGCGCTGATCTTGCTTTTCCATGGAAGTTTGTCCCGGAGGTTTCTGGGCGCCAACTCGCAAATCGAGGTGGCACGGTCAATCAGCGGCGAGGCTTATCAGCGCGCTTTCCATATCGTCAAGCAAACGCGCCCACGCAATGTCAGCGGTGGCGTCCCGCGCGATGAAAACATAGTCGGTTCCCGGACGCCCCAGCCGGGGCAGCAGCAGGCGGGCAGCCTCCCGCAACCGGCGTTTGGCCCGGTTGCGCACGACCGCATTGCCGACCTTCTTGGTCGCCGTGAAGCCCGCACCGATGTGGCTGCCGGAGGCTTCGTCGGTGCGCTGCCGCGCCTGAACCACAAGGCATTTGCGCCGCTCGGCCTTGCCGCCGCGCACAAAAAGGAATTGAGGCCGCTTCGCCAAGCGAACGACCTCAATCGGACTGTCTTGATTGTCTTGCGGCATCTGCAGCTCCCGGCCTTTCAGGCTGGGGGTAACGTGTCTCGCCTTAAGCGGACAGTTCCTTGCGGCCTTTTGCCCGGCGGCGCGCCAGAACCTTGCGGCCATTCTTGGTGGCCATGCGAAGGCGGAAGCCATGGGTACGCTTGCGGCGCAGGTTGCTCGGCTGGAATGTACGTTTCATGGGTCTGCTCTAAGGCTGATGTGTCTCGGAAAGAGGGGCCAATACAGGCGACAGGCACCAAGGTCAAGGCGGTCAAGCACAGTCTGGCAGGGCCAAACGGCATATTTTTCCGCTGCGCGGGGCCCGCCCGGCGCCTGAACACCTGCTGTCTCTTTACACGAAGAGAAAGTCTTGTTCAATTTGCGTCCGGGACGGGCAGCCAGATTCGAAGGATATTCATGCGATTCCTGCGCCCTGCTTTGCTTTGCCTGCTCGCCGCGATCACGCTGCCAGCCGCGTTTGCCCAGACCATCGACTATGACCGGCTCGACCAGCGCCTGACACGGCTCGCCGCCGACGAGGAAATGGTCGGCCTCGCCGTGGCAGTGATCGAAGACGGTGAAATCCGTTTCGCGAAGGGATACGGCTATACGGCCATCGGCGGCGCGCCCGTGACCGACGAAACGGTGTTCCGCTGGGCCTCCCTGTCAAAGGGCGTCGCCGCCAGCCAGGTCGCCATCCTGGCCGGAGAGGCAAGGCTCAACCTGTCTGACACGGTGGCAAAATTCAAAACCTCGCTGCGCCTGCCGGGCGGCGGCGAGACGCGGGCCACGCTGGAAGACGTCCTCTCCCACCGGCTGGGTATCGTCTCCAACGCCTATGACACGACGCTGGAGGATGGTCGCGACCCGGCCCGGATCCGCGAGAGCCTGCGGGGGCTCAAACCGATCTGCGCGATCGGCGAATGTCACACCTACCAGAACGTCGCTTTCGACACGGTGGCCGAAATCGTCGAACAGGTGACGCAGTCCAGATATGCCGATGCCATTGATGAATCCCTGTTCAAGCCGCTCGGTATGGTAACTGCCAGCATTGGCCGGGTCGGCCTGGAAGCCTCGCCCTCCTGGGCCCGGCCCTATGCCAAACGGCAAAAGGATTCCGGCCCGCCCCGGCCCAAGACCGTCAACGACGACTATTATCGCGTGCCAGCGGCGGGCGGCGTCAACGGGTCGATCCGCGACCTCGCGCTCTATGCCCGCGCGCAGATGGGGCTCGTGCCGGACGTGCTCAGCGATACCGCGCTGGAGATGATGCAGACCCCGCGCATCTATACGAGCCGCGAACAGTCCGGCCTCTCGCGCCGCTACAAGGGCCATATGCGCGATGCCCGCTACGCGCTCGGCTGGCGCGTCTATAAATACGGCGCAGCCGGCACCCGCGTCGTCGGCCACCGCGGCGCGGTCGAAGGCTATCGTTCGCTGATCCTGTTCGACCCGGAGCGCGATACCGGCGTCGTGGCCCTCTGGAATTCAAGCTCGCGCCTGCCCGTTGGCATCGAGTTCGAGGTCATGGACATGGCCTACAACCTGCCGCCACAGGACTGGATGGGACTCGACAAGGAGTCCGCTGGCGGCGGAAAATAGGGCCGGCCGGTCAGTCCCTGTCTTCCGGCGTCATCTTGTCCAGCCACCACTTATTGTATTGCCAGATCGCTTTCTCCAGCGGCGACAGGCGGCCCTGACGGGTCATCGGCGCGTTCAGCCCTTTCCAGACCGTGTCATTCGCCCCGATATCCTCCTGATGGATCGCGTCGACCATGTGGCTGATCTCGTCTGCGATCTGATCGAAGCCCTCGAACGCCGTATAGGCGCCGGGGACACAGATATGGATTTTCAGCGTCAGCATGCCGGCCGATTCCGGAAACACCTGGTACCAGGTGACGACGCTGCCCTGAATGCCCAGCAGGAAATGCGGGTAAAGCACGCTGGCGAACAGGTCGCGCGCCTGCCAGTCCTCAAGGCTCTCGACCGGCGGCAGGCCGGGCGGCAGTTCGGCATGGGCCGCTGGCATGTGCAGGATGGACCAGGGCCCGTCATTGTCCGGCACCCGGGAATCGCGCGCATGATAGGCGGGCTCGAATGTCTCCGGGTGGACGCCGATATGGTGGTAGGCTTCCATGAAGTTCTCGACGAGGACTTTCCAGTTCCAGTCGCTGTCATATTCAAGCGTGCGCACGACGACCGTGTCCGCGAGCCTGAACTTCTCGAAATAGGTCTCGAACGTCTTGACCTGCGGCGTGAAGGGGGCCGCATCGGGGTCGAAATTGGCGAGAATGAAGCCCTGCCAGATTTCGGTGCGCACCTGTGGCAGCCGGCAATCGGGTTCCGAGAAGTCATCCGCGCCCTCCATCAGGGGCGCGCGGACAAGTTGGCCCGCCGTGTCATAGCTCCAGGAATGATACGGGCAGGTGAACAATTTCCGGTTGCCGCTGCCTTCGGCAACCTGCGCCGCGCGGTGCAGGCAAGTGCGCGACATGACGCGGATTTCGCCATCCTGGCCGTGCACGATCATCACCGGCTGGCCCAGCAGGTCCATCGAGAGGAAATCTCCCGGCCTCGCCACCTGGTCGACACGGGCAAGCGGTAACCAGCTCTTGCGGAATATCCGCTCTGTTTCCCGTTCGAAGACATCATCCCGAATATAGGCCGCTGGCGGCAGGGTCGCGGCCTCTGCCAGAGGGCGTGCGACCCGGTCGATTTCGTCGGCGCTGAGGCCCGGCAATTCTTGCGTCATGAAATTCCTTCCGGACGGAAATTGACACAGGCGTCATCTTTTGTCGACCAAGCGACGGTCAAGTCGGGGGCGCCCCTCGACAAAAGATGACACCCGTGTCGCTTTTTGGTCGCACCTGGAGACCACGGCATGATATTTGTGATCAAGACCATCTTCAATTTCGGCGCGCTTGTGTTTGCATTCGGCTTCATTACGCCTCTGACTATGCAGATCATCACCCGCGCCGGGATCGACCTGCCCTTCAGCCTGACGCCGCTGATGGCAGGCCTCATTCTGGCGGCGGTCTGGGGCGGCATCGCCCAATACCGGGGACGCTGGATATGACGGACACACTGCAAAACACATCCGAACCCGACCTGATGCGGCGCGAGCGCGAGATCGCCCGGCGGCATATCGGGAAGTTCCCCTGGCTGTCCGTCACGTGGGCCTTCCTGAACCTCGCGGTCTGGCTGTCGCTCTGGCCGCTGGTCCTCACCGGCACGCTGTCGGTCTGGATCGCCTTCCCGATTGCCACGCTGAACGTAATGCTCTGCTACCTGCCTTCGCACGAGGCCCAGCACGACATCATTGCCCGGCCCGGCGACAGGCTGCGCTGGCTGAACGAACTGGTCGGCCATGTCTCGACCATCCCGCTGGTCCTGCCCTATCGCGTCGCCCGGCTGACGCATCTGGAACACCACAAGCACACCAGTGATCCGGACCTCGACCCGGACTATGGTACCCATGCCTCCGGCCCCCTCGACGCGATCTGGAACAGTATCCAGAAGCGCCAGCCCGGCGCGGAAGGCGGACCGAATGCCTATGCGGCTGCCTTGCAGCGCCTCGGCCGCGAGGACGTCATGCTCGAAGCCGTCCTGTCGACGCTCACCTTCTTCGTGATACTGTTCGTCCTGGCCTGGAGCGGTTACGCGATCGAAGCGGCGCTGCTCTGGTGGCTGCCCCGGCATATCGGGCAGACCTATATCGTCTATTATCTGAGCTGGGCGCCGCACCATCCCGCCAATGAAACAGGCCGGTATCGCGATACGCGCGCCTTCCATGAAATGCGCGATGTGCTCGAGGCGCGCGACTGCCGCCTCGACGGCATCTAGGTTCACGCCGCCGATCACGGGCGTTTGATCGGCCCTGCCACAAGCGTGACGGGCATAAATCGCGCTGACAGGATATGTGTAGGTCTTCAACCGAGGACCCGCATCCATGCCGCTATCCAGAGTCTTGCTCGCCGCCGCGCTGATGGCGATGCCGCTTGCCCTGCCTGCGCAGGCACAGGATATCGCGTCCGGCATCACGGAAGACGCAAACATGGCCAAGGCCCAGCACGCCCAATGGACCCGCCTCCTGGCAAGATACGTCCACGCAACAGACGACGGCGTCAACCGGGTCGACTATGGCGCCCTGAAAGCCAATGCCGCCGACCGCGCGGCCCTCGACGCCTATATTGCCAGATTCGCCGAAATGGACCTCTCTGGCGCGAATGACGCCGCCTTCGCCGCATGGGCCAATCTCTACAATGCCGTGACGGTCCGCTACATCGTCGAAAAATACCCGCTTGGCTCGATCAAGGACGGATATTTCTTCGGCGGGCCGTGGAAAAAGATCATGGTTGCCGTCGGCGGCCGGAACGTCTCGCTCGACGATATCGAACACAAGATCCTGCGGCCGAAATTCCATGACCCGCGGGTTCACTATGCCATCAACTGCGCCGCGTTCAGCTGTCCGAACCTGATGGCCAGGGCCTGGGAGCCTGCGACGCTGGATGCCGATCTCGACGCAGCCGCCCGGGCCTATGTCAACAATTCACGCGGCGTGAGCGTGACCGGCAGGGGCCTTGTCCTCTCATCCATCTATGACTGGTTTGCTGCCGATTTCGGCGGGTCGAAACAAGCCGTCATCGACCATTTGCTGAAATACGCCGATACTGGCCTCGCCAAGCGGATCCGGGCCAATCCGAAGATCCGCTCCTATGAATATGACTGGTCTCTCAATGACACCGAATAAAGCTCCGGCGCCCAAGCCAACCCCGCTCGCCATCCGCCTCTGGCCGCTCTACGTGATCGGAGCCGGCATACTGGGCGCATGGGCCCTCGGCCTGTTCGACTATCTCTCGCTCGAAACGCTCCGCACCCAGCAGGATGCCCTGAACAGTTTCGTCGGCGAACACCTCTTCCTCGCTGTGGCCGGCTATGTGCTGATCTATGCCGCAGCCACGATGTTCATGATCCCCGGCGCGCTCTGGATCACGATTGCCGGCGGGTTTCTGTTCGGCCTGATCGGCGGCACACCGGCCACCGTGGTCGGCGCGACCCTTGGCGCCAGCCTGCTATTCTTCGCCGCGCGCACATCGGTGGGCACAGTGCTGCATGAGCGGGCAGGTCCTTTTGTCAGGAAGATGGAACGCGGTTTCCAGGACGACGCGTTCTCCTACATGTTCGCCCTGCGATTCCTGCCGATCGTCCCGTTCCCGGTCGCCAATATCGCACCGGCCATCCTCGGGGCGAAGTATCGCGACTATGCGATTACCACCGCGTTCGGCATCATACCCGGCGTGCTGGCCTATACATGGATCGGTGCGGGCCTCGGCGCGACATTCGCCGCCGGTGAAGACCCCAACATCGCCAGTATCGGGAAAAACATGGTCCCGGCCTTTGCCGCACTGGGCGTGGTGTCGCTGCTGCCGGTCGCCTACAAGAAACTCTTCGCGAAAAAAGCCGCCAATCTGGAAGGGGCGAACTGATGCACGATACGAAACGCCCGATCACGGATTACAAGGCCGACCTCGTCGTCATCGGCGCAGGTTCCGGCGGCCTGTCCGCCGCAGCAGGCGCGGCCATGTTCGGCCTCAAGGTCGTGCTCTATGAAAAACACGAGATGGGCGGCGACTGCCTGAACTATGGCTGCGTCCCGTCAAAGGCCCTGCTCAGCGCCGCCAAGGCCGCCCAGTCGGCCCGCGATGCCGCGAAGTTCGGCGTCACGGTGTCCGCGCCGGCGACGGACTGGGCGGCGGTGAAAGCACATGTCCGCCACGCGATTGATACGATTGCGCCGGTCGATAGCCAGGAAAGGTTCGAGGGCCTCGGCGTCACCGTCATCCGCGAGGCGGCCAGCTTCGCTGATCCGGATACGATCACCTCCGCTACGACCCGAACGCGCGCCCGACGCATCGTCGTCGCCACCGGTTCGACCGCCTTCATCCCGCCTATCGAAGGGCTCGCATCGGCGCCTTACCTCACCAACGAAACACTCTTCTCGATGCCGGACTTTCCGGAGCACCTGGTCATTCTTGGCGGCGGCCCCATCGGCATGGAAATGGCGCAGGCCTTCACCCGGCTTGGCGCGGAAACCACCGTCATCGAAATGGGCCGCGCACTCGGCAAGTCCGATCCGGATCACGCCGCCGTGGCCATCGGCGCCCTGCGCGAGGAGGGCGTGACCCTTCTCGAAGGCCACAAGGCCGTGCGCGTCTCGTCCGACGGCGGACGCATCAGGGTCCATGCCGAACACGCAGGCGACACGAAAGTCATCGAAGGCAGCCACCTGCTCGTCGCCGTGGGCCGTCGCACCATGCTGGACGGGCTGGAGCTCGACGCCGGCAAGGTGGAGTTTGACCGCAAGGGCATCGTGGTCGGCGACAATCTCCGCTCGCGCAGCAATCCCCGCGTCTGGGCGCTGGGCGATGCCGCAGGCCGCGAGCAATTCACCCATGTCGCCGGCTGGCACGCGTCCGTCTTCGCCCGCCGCGCCTTCTTCAAGCAGGGGACCAAGGCCGACAGCCTGCCAATCCCGGCCGTCACCTACACCTCGCCGGAAGTCGCCCAGATCGGCCTGACCGAAGCCGAGGCGCGGGAAAAGCACGGCGACGCAGTTGCAACCTCTTCCTTTGCCTTCCACGAGAACGACCGCGCAATTGCCGAAGGCAAGACGCTCGGCGAGGCCAAGCTCGTCATTCGCAAGGGCGCGATTCTCGGGGCCTCCATTGCGGGCGAAGGCGCCGGAGACATCCTGCAGCTCGTCAGCGTCGCCATGTCCAACGGGCTCAAGGTGAAAGACCTGACCAATTTCATCTCGCCCTATCCGACACGGGCCGAAATCGTGAAGCGCGCGGCCTCGGCCCACTTCACCGACGCCCTTACCGGCAAGTCGGCCCGGCGACTTGTCGGCTTGCTCCAGCGCATCCCGTAAGCTAGTCCAGCGCGGGTGAGCGACGAGACCCGGACCGCCCCTGCACGCGACCTGCCCGCACCCGCGCTCTCGCGCTGGTTCGAGAGCCTGTCCTTTCGCCTGTTCGCACTGACAATCGCCTCGATCCTGCTGGTTGAAGGCCTGATCTTCGTTCCCAGCGCGTCCGGCTTCCGCAATGCCTGGCTGCAGGAACGCGTGCAGGCTGCCCGGACAGCGGCCCTGGCGCTGGATGCGGCACCCTCGCGTAGCGTCTCCGACGAACTCTCCGACGAGCTCCTGACGAGCGCGGAAGTGCTCGCCGTGACGGAAATTGAGGACGACATGCGCGTCCAGCTTCTGCCGGCGCAGACAGCCATTACGGGCCAGATGCATCGTCTCGACCTGCGCAGTTCGACCATGGTCAGCCGCTCGTTTGCGGCATTGGGCTCGTTCTTCGCGCCCGACGACCGTATGCTGGTCATCCTCGCCGACGGCTCGGCTCCGGGCCGTGTGATGGAAATCGTTGTGCCGCAGGCCCCCCTCAAGGCGGCGATGCAGGCCTATGCCCGCCGGATTGCGGCCCTTTCCCTGTTGATCTCCTTTGTCGCCGCCACACTCATCTATGTGATGCTCCACTTCCTCGTCGTGCGTCCGATGCGGCGCGTCACGCTGAGCGCGGAACAGTTCCGCGACGATCCCGGCGCCTGGACACGGCGCCTGCCGCCGACACGCCGGCGCGACGAGATCGGCCGCGCCCAGAATGCCCTTGCCGACATGGAAGAGACTGTCGCAACGAGTTTCCGCAACCGGGCCCACTTGGCCGAACTCGGCACGGCAGTGGCCAAGATCAATCATGACCTGCGCAATTCGCTCGCCTCGGCCCAGCTCGTCTCCGATGTCCTCGCGCGCTCGGAAGACCCGCGTGTCCAGAAGGCCGCGCCGCGCCTCGAGCGCGCGCTCGAGCGGGCGATCAGCCTCGCTACGCAGACCCTCGACTATGGCAAGGCAACGCCGCAGGCCGCGCGGATGGAGCCGGTCTCGCTCCAATCCGTACTCGACGAATCCGCCGCTGAAGCGCTGGCGATCCATCCCGGCGTCAGCTGGGACAACAAGGTACCAGCCAATATCAAGGTGAACGCCGACCCGGACCACCTTCACCGAATCATCAGCAATCTGGTTCGCAACGCCGCTGAAGCCATGGCGCCGCAAGCCGAGGGCGGTTCACGGATCATCGCGTCCGTGTCGCCACACGGCCTCGATCTGGCCGATACCGGTCCCGGCCTGCCGGACTCGGCCCGAGAGAACCTGTTCAAGCCCTTTGCCGGAAGTTCGCGCAGCAGCGGCACCGGCCTGGGTCTCGTGATCGCCCGCGAACTGGCTCAAGGCATGGGCGGCGACCTGGTGCTCGCAGGTGCGGGCCC
>Ga0209344_10002700_pt1 | contig 19125 bp, 23 predicted proteins | sample Cruoilmetagenom6_FD_187293 | JGI IMG/M metagenome (GOLD analysis project Ga0209344, IMG submission 187293) | Oil polluted marine microbial communities from Coal Oil Point, Santa Barbara, California, USA - Santa Barbara Oil Seep Sample 6 (SPAdes)... | ecosystem: Environmental > Aquatic > Marine... | reverse complement strand
GCGTTGGAGCATCATCTGAATCTCGATCCAGCAATCGCGGAATCAGCAATACCGCAAGAAACACAACGATCGCCGCCGCCGCAATGATGAGAATATTCTTGTTCATCGTACAAATCCCCTGCCGATATGTATTTCACACCGGACCCGTGCGGCGCAAGCCCGATCACCCAGAAACACAAGATAATCTTCACCATCGCGAATAACTGTGATCTGGATCGTAACCTCGCAGCCGATTATCGCGAATACCAAGCCAGACAATCCTTCAGGAGCAAATCATGCGCGCCTTCACCATTGTTCTCATTTCCGCGGCGGCCACCCTTGGTATCGCTGCCTGCACACAAGAAACTGAGACCGCAGCAGAGCCTGTTGAACAGGTTGCCAGCGAGCCGACGGACCATTCCGGGCCAGCGGTCGGCACAACCATTCCAGCGAGTTTCCTCGCGCGCGATACATCCGGCGCAGAACGAAATCTGGCCGAACTTGCCGGCGACAATGGCCTAGTACTGGTCTTCAACCGATCCGCAGACTGGTGCAGCTTCTGCCAAGGCCAGATGGTCGTTTTACGAGACATTCAGGACGACCTGGCGCAGCGCGGCTACACGCTGGCAACGCTCAGCTATGATTCTCCCGCCATACTCGCCGATTTCGCTACGCGCGAAGAGATTGGCTATACGATGCTGTCTGACGAAGGCTCAGCAATGATTGACGCGTTCGATCTTCGCGATCCGCAATATGGCGAAGAGAGCTTTGCCCATGGCGTGCCCCCGTCCCGCCATCCTGGTGATCAGCACGGACGGCACGGTGCAAGCCAAGATGGTCGAGACCGACTATCGCATTCGCCCGGAGCCTAGCGATATTGTCGCAGCCGTGGACGCGCTTTAGCCAAAGGGCGCTCTAACGTTAGCGGCCGGGTGTTAACTCTCGCCCCCGGGCTTGCGGAAGCGATAGACAACCCGATCGGTTTGGCCGCGAATTTCCGGGTTGAACACACCCATCTGGTGATCATCATCAGCGTTGCGGAGAAAGTCGCCTTCGCCATCAAGCACAAAGCCGGCTTCTGTCATCATGGATCGTATGACCGCCGGATCGATCCGGTGGGCGCGCTGCGTTTCTTCGACGGGAGCAGAACCCGCGACTCCGACATGATCAACGATGCCAACAATGCCGCCAGGATTCATGCCGACATACAAACGCGCGAGAAACGCGGCTGGGTCCGCCGAAACTGGCGGCGCACCTTCAGCCGGCACGAACCAGAAATCATGAAACACCATGTTGAACAGTGCAAAATCAATGCTGTTCGGCTCAAAAGATGTTTCGTCGACGGCATATTCATAGGAAATGCTGTTGGGGATGCGCGTGCCATATCCTCGCGCGTCAAGGCCCGGTCGCATCTGGAAACCCTCAATGAACCGTGGCGGATTGTGCGCGAGTACAAAACCTTCCGGACCAACAGCGCGCGCCATTAGTTCAGAATAGTAACCGCCAGCCGCTACGAAATCGAAAACCCGGTCGCCTTGCTCCAACCCGAGAAAGCTTAACAGGCGTGCGGGTTGTCTGGTCGCGTCCTGTCCGCGATCCTCCTCATTACGATCCGTGTTGGCCAATGCCGTTTCAACGTCGGCAGGCGCTGCCGGAGCAATGGTTGGAATCATAAAAAAAACTGCGGCCCATATCGTCACCAGAAATTTTCGCATTGCCCTGTCCTTGTCCTTAGTTTTTGACATATCCACGCTTCGCACGCGCATTGATTAGGGCGAAACCATGGCACGCTCAGTCGTAATGTTCTCAAATTTTCGACCTATGGCAGTTTCGGGTCGTCGAATGCATGTTTCAAGCGGAGCGCATAATGGCCGAAACCTATGAACCACCTAGGCCGTGGATTATCAATATTGGTAAAAAATTGCGCCCGATGGTCGACTCTGTCGTCGCCAGGAATTCGGATGTGCCTAATGATCCCGTTCTCGATCCGGCCGATTTCCCCTATACGCGCGAACTCGAAAAGCATTGGGAGACCATTCGCGACGAGGCGCTGGCCATATCGGCAAAGCCTGAACGGGTGCCTGCGCTCGACGAAATATCGCCCGATCACCAAGGGATCGCACCGGCTGGCATGTGGCGATCATTTTTCCTCTACGGCTATGGCTATCCAGCCGAGGATAATATCGCCCGCTGCCCGAAAACGGCAGAGATTGTCAGCCGTATTCCAGGGCTCAACAGCGCCTTCTTTTCAATCCTGAAAGCCGGCACGCATATTCCCGATCATCGGGGCGTGACGAAGGGGCTGATCACCTGTCATCTCGCATTGTCTGTCCCCGAAGAAGGGGATTGCCGGATGCGCGTGCATGAGCAGGTCGTTCGCTGGGAAAATGGCAAGGTTTTGGTGTTCGACGATACCTATCGGCACGAAGTGTGGAACGATACCGAAAGCACACGGGTCATCCTGCTGGTCCAGACCAAACGCCCCACGCGCTTTCCGGGCAATATGATTGGCGGCCTGTTTCTATGGGCGGTCAAGCACACGCCCTTTGTAAAGGAAGCGCGCGCCAACATCGCCAAATGGGATGAAAACCTCAAAGATCTCGAAGCGGCGCGCAACGCGGAATAATCCGGCTGCGCGCCTGCTTCATTAGCGATTGAGCGCTCTAGCGTCCGCCCTGCCGCTGGACAGCACCGCGATGGGCACCAACGCCATTCTTGTTGCGATTCCGGCGACGCTTCTGGCCCTGCCCGGCATTTTGCTCGCCATCACGCTGAGGCCGTCGGCCATGAGACGGTCCGCGGCGATTGCCGCCGCCTGATTTGCCAGACTTGCGCGGGGCTGCTTTGGGGAGTTTGGCCGCCTCGGCCATGAAATCTTCCGGAAGCGGCTGGGGCACCAGTTTGATCCCGGTAAGCCGCTCGATCTGCTTCAGATAAGGCCGCTCGTCCTGATTATTGACATAGCTGATGGCGATGCCGCTTGCGCCAGCACGCGCCGTGCGGCCGATACGATGGACATATTGTTCCGGCACGTTGGGCATGTCGAAATTGATCACATGGCTCACGGCAGGAATATCGATGCCGCGCGCCGCAATGTCGGTCGCGACAAGATATTTGATGTTACCGTCTCGGAAGGAGCGCAGAGCCGCTTCGCGCTGAGGCTGACTCTTATTGCCATGAATGGCCGCCGCCGCGATATTCGCGCCAGCAAGGAACCGAACGATACGATCGGCACCGTGCTTGGTGCGACTGAAGATCAAGGCACGTTCAATATCCTGATCGCGCAGCGTTAGCGTCAGCAGGGCCTGCTTTTCACCCTGATTAACAAACGTCACACGCTGTTCAACGCGTTCGGCCGTCGTCGCCTGCGGTGCAACCGAGACTTTGACCGGATCGCGCAGGAAGCCCTTGGCCAGCTGCTCGATATTTTTTGGCATGGTCGCGGAGAAGAACAAGCTCTGACGGCGATGCGGCAGCAGCTTTGCGAGCCGCTTCAGATCATGGATGAATCCGAGATCAAGCATCTGATCGGCTTCATCGAGAACGAAAATCTCGACTTGGTCGAGCTTAAGTGCGCGCTGATCAAGCAGATCAAGCAGACGGCCCGGCGTGGCGACGAGAATGTCGACACCCTGTTCAAGCTTGCGCTTCTGTTTGCCAACGGGAACGCCGCCAAACACCGTCTCGACAGAAAGCCGCATGAACTTGGCATAGCCGCGGATGTTTTCCGCGATCTGGCTGGCAAGTTCGCGGGTCGGCGAAAGGATGAGCATCCGGCAGGCCTTGTGCGGGCTCCGCATCGGATTTTCGGAAAGATAGTGGAGCGACGGCAGCGAAAAGGCTGCTGTCTTGCCCGTGCCGGTCTGCGCGATGCCGCACAGATCGCGGCCTTTCATCAACGGCGGAATCGCCTGAATCTGGATCGGCGTCGGCGTCGTATAATCCTTGGCGGCAAGCGCACGCTGGATAGGTTCGGCCAGGCCGAGTTGGTTGAATTGTGTCAAAATATATACTCACATGAGCGAATGCGAGCGCACACGATCATTCGGGCGCGCAACCGCATATCGCGGGTTGCGAAACGACCCGCGTGAAAAGGGAAGCCTCAAGAAAACGAGCGCTGGTTATCGGCTGGTCTCGCAAATGTGCGGACTCTCACGCTGCCGATTGTTGGGAGAAGCAGGATATCCGCTTCATGCTGCGCTGCAACACATATGACGTTAGTTACACGAAAACGCAAGGTAATTACGCGACTCGCTAAAAAGCGACCCCAATTGAGTCAGAAACGAACCGCATTAGTGGAGCCGCTTTCTTGAATTGAGCCTCCACTTCGTCACTGAGTGTTTTGGACCGGGTGAGCTTCTCATCGCCCTCATGCATCGCAAAGCAGCCCTCCATGTCATGTCTTCGATCAGCGCGTATCGCGATAGATCAGAAACATGGCCCCGCCATCGGGGCCCGGATCAACATTTTACACGTTCGCTGATCGCATGAACCCGTGGAGCCATCTCCTCGTTAAAGCGAGGAGATCAGCACGCTGACCGCCCCCCTCTAACGATGCTTGTTGGCGTTGAACCAGACGCGGTCATTATTGTCCGCAAGCTCATGCAGGAAACCGAAAACGCTTTTCGGGATTATTCCGTAAGCAGCGCCTATTCCGTTCCACCGCGCCGAGCATCAATGCTAAGCAAGCCTGCGCCATGGGCATAGAGCATCAGGAAACCACCGGCGAGTGCGAGATTCTTCATAGTCGCCCCCATATCGCCCGGATGATACAAAACACCGGTTGCTACGCAAAACAGCGCCAGTCCAAGTGCCACATATCGCGTATAAAAACCGGCAATGATCATCAAACCTGCGACAATCTCAAATATCGCGGACGGCCAGGCCATAAAGCCGGGCACCGGGCCGGTCTCCAGAAATGTCGTGAAACCCTCGATACCGGTGACTTTGCCATAACCGGCCAGCACAAACAGCGCGCCAAGCAGAATTCTCGCTACCAATACTATCATTGCAACTCTCCCCTGTTGTGTATTTGGGCGACAACCTGCGCTGTGACTGGTGTGTAAGTCAAATAGCCACGCCATCACGCGGCCAAACAAAGATCACCGCTCGCCTCTTGATCGCGGGCGCGCAGAAGGCCATGTCCGGTCCATGCTTATAGAAACCGAAACCACGCCCAACCCGGCAACGCTCAAATTCCTGCCCGGACAACAGGTCATGACCTCCGGAACACGCGACTTTGCAGCACGCGAAGAGGCAGACGCGTCACCGCTCGCTGAAGGATTATTCAATCTGGGCGATGTAACAGGCGTGTTTTACGGGTCCGATTTCGTATCGGTTACCGCCGCGGCCGATGTCGATTGGGCCGGGTTGAAACCCGATGTTCTCGGCGTCTTACTCGATCATTTTGCCAGCGGCGCGCCGCTGTTCAAGGCGGGCAGCGCAGCAGAGATCGCGGTCCCTGCGGAGGATTTTGACGACGATCCTGAAGATGCCGAAATCGTGGCGCAAATTCGCGACCTGATCGACACGCGGGTGCGCCCGGCGGTGGCGCGCGACGGCGGTGACATCGTCTATCGGGGATTCCAGCAAGGCAAGGTTTTCCTACAAATGCAGGGCGCGTGCGCAGGCTGCCCTTCATCCACGGCAACGCTCAAGCAAGGCATCGAGCAACTGCTCAAACATTATGTGCCCGAAGTGACCGAAGTTCGCGCCGTATAACTGCCACCAGAACCAAGAGAGATTCCATGGGAACACCACTTTCCGACGACGCACTGGATACAATTTTCCGCACAGCGCGAACCTTTAACGGCTATCAAGACAAGCCGGTGAGTGACGCTCAGCGCGAGCAGGTTTGGGACTTGATGAAAATGGGCCCCACTTCGGCCAATATGCTGCCCGCGCGCATGGTTTGGTGCACCAGCACGGCAGCCAAGGAAAAGCTCGCCGCATGCGCCATGCCGGCAAATGGCGAGAAGATACTCGCGGCGCCGGCTACCGTGATCATCGGGATGGATACGAATTTTCACGAACTTCTTCCCGAATTCTTTCCCCATGACCCCACTGCCAAAAACTGGTTCGGTGATGACGCGTTTCGGGAACAGAGCGCGTTTCGGAACAGTTCACTTCAAGGGGCCTATTTCATCATCGCAGCCCGGGCGATTGGCCTCGATACAGGGGCAATGTCAGGCTTCAACAACGATGCCGTCGATCAAGCCTTCTTCTCCGATCAGCCCGCGGTCAAATCGAACTTCATCTCGACGATTGGCTATGGCGATCCCGAATCAATTTTCGAACGGAGCCCGCGCCCTGACTTTGCGAGATTCAACACCGTCATCTAACGCGGCAGACCGCTTGTGATCCTCGCAATAGATACGGCGACGGAAGCCTGTTCGGTGGCGCTCTTCAATGGCGCGGAACTTGTCGCGGAACGACATGAGGTCATCGGCCGGGGCCATGCCGAAAAGCTGGTTCCTATGATCGCTGATTTGCCAGACAACGGGCGTGCGGATAGCATTTTGGTGGATCGCGGCCCGGGTAGCTTTACCGGCCTTCGCGTCGGCCTTGCGACGGCACGCGCTCTCGGCCTCGGATGGCAGGCAGAGGTTCACGGGTTTTCATCCCTTGCGCTGATGGCTGCAATGGCCTTTTCCGATGCGAATGCACCCGATAGATTGGCTGTGACGATAGCCGGAGGCCATGGCGAGATGTTCGTTCAGCGATTTACCAAGACACCTTTTGCCGAAATCGCACCGCTGACGTCGCTCACACCCGATGCAGCGATTGCCGAGATCGAGGAGCCACTGCTGATCGGCAATGCCGCGGCCGAACTTGCGGCCTTATCCACGATCTGCGAGGCACGGGATATCAGCCCGCGTGCTGCCAGCACGATGCTACTTCCCCAGGCATTTCGAGCGTTAGCGCCGAGCCCCCTCTATGGCCGCGCGCCAGATGCAAAGCCGCCGCGATGACCAGCACCGCTCCTCCGAACGCTTTCAACCGCAGCGATGAAGAACTCGACGACATCATGACCATAATGGAGGATTCGTTCGAACCGCGCTTTGGCGAGGGCTGGTCGCGATCCCAGTGCAGCGGCATGTTGTGCGACAAGAATAGCTGGGTCACACTCGCCAAGGAGGAAGATCAGCCGACTGGCTTTGCGCTCTCGCGCATGATCATCGACGAGGCTGAGTTGTTACTGATCGCTGTTCGGCCTTCCTATCGCGGTAAAGGCATCGGAGCGGCACTCATACAGCAGGTTTGCCGCATGGCTGCGACCAAGGGTGCGAAGCGTCTTCATTTAGAAGTACGGGACGGCAATGCCGCCACCAAGTTCTACCAAGCAACCGGATTCGAGTCAATCGGTCGGAGAAAGAACTATTATAGCGGTGGAAACGGCGAGCGGTTCGACGCAATTACACTGGTACTTCAACTAGATCGACCAACTCTATAGACGGCGCCCGGAAATTGGTTGATTTCTCCATTATGAACCGACATCTTATAAGCATCTGCGTTTTAGTACATCAACAACAATAAATGAGCCACATGAATGACCGACAAACAAGACATGACTGAAGCCTTGATAACCTTGACCACTGATATTGTGTCAGCCCATGTGAGCAACAACAGCGTCGCGGTATCCGATCTGCCGGTGCTTATTCAGAATGTTCATACTGCGCTCAGCGCACTCGACGAAGCGAATGCGCCCGAAGAAAAGCCCGTGCCTGCCGTTTCTATCCGCTCATCGATTAAACCGGACTATGTTGTCTGTCTTGAGGACGGAAAAAAACTGAAGATGCTCAAGCGCCATCTAATGACGCATTATGGCATGACACCCGATGATTATCGCCGGAAATGGGGCCTTGCCTCCGATTATCCGATGGTTTCGCCTAACTATGCCGAGCAACGCCGTAAGCTGGCAAAGAAAATCGGCCTGGGCCGCAAGCCAGGCTCTCGCAACAAAGCGAAATAAATGAGAGGCGGCGGAGACAATCCGCCGCCTCTCTCTTTTCAGCCGCTAGGTTATTCTCTAGACCGTAGTCATGAACCGAAAAATCGACATCGAAGCACTATGCGCGGAAAAGGGTCTGCGCATCACCGAGCAGCGCCGCGTGATCGCGCGCGTGCTATCGGAAGCCGATGATCATCCTGATGTTGAAGCGCTCCATGCGCGCGCCTCTGCGGTGGACAGCGGAATCTCAATCGCCACCGTATACAGAACAGTTCGGCTGTTCGAAGAAGCTGGCATTCTCGAACGGCATGATTTTGGCGATGGCCGGTCTCGCTATGAGGCCGCAGCAGATGATCATCATGATCATCTGATCGACGTAGAAACCGGCAAAGTAATCGAATTTGTCGACGAAGAACTCGAAGAATTACAGCGGCGTATCGCGGAGAAACTCGGCTATCGTCTCGTCGATCATCGCATGGAGCTGTACGGCGTATCCCGCGAACGCGACGAATAGGTTAGCCCGTTGCTGCGATTTCTGTTTCGCTTGACATGGCTGGTGGGTTTGATCCTGCTCTGCGTTCCGCTTCACCTGTTATGGCGACTTTTTCGGCGTGAATCCCCTTGGCCGCAGCGCTTTCTCGGCTGGTGCGCCCGAGCTTGCGGCATGCGCGCGACCATTATCGGTGAACGGGCGAAGGGCACGATCCTCTTCGCGTCCAATCATCAAAGTTGGATGGATATCCTGCTGATCGGCGGTGCCACGGGCGCGTCCTTCGTTTCCAAGGAAACCGTCCGCAATTGGCCAATCGCTGGATGGCTCGCGACGATGGTTGGCACAATCTACATTTCGAATAGTGATCGCCGGGCGGCAGGAGCCCAGGCTGAGCGCATCAAAAAGGCGCTACACGCCGGCACTTCGGTAGCCTTTTTTCCCGAAGGCAAGCTCGACAATGGAACTTTGCTGCCGTTTCGCCCTGCCCTTTTTGGCGCCGTCATCCCGCCGGTTGACCACATCGCCGTCCAACCGATTGCGCTGGATTATGGCGAACATCGGGCCGAACTTATCTGGCCGAGTGGTTCGCATGCGGCAAAGAATGCGCGCAAAATATTCGCACGCCGCGGCGTCGAAAATGTCACCATCCATCTGTTGGAACCGATCCCGATTGTCGAGCAGTCACACCGAAAGGATGTCGCCGGGCAATGCCAGGCGGTGATTGCCGAGGCGCTCGGACAAACGATCGAGCGCGAGCTGCCGTGAGTAAGGAGAGGCGGGAAAGCTATGCGCCGATAGGCTTTTTCGGACCGATCCGTTTCCTCTTCCGTTTTCTCGCCATGGCCGGTCTTTTGCTGCTCTGCCTTGGGCCGCACTATCTCAACAAATTGTTCGGCTATCCTTCGCCTTGGCCCTCGCGCTTTCTGTACGGCATTGCCTGGATCAGCAACGTCCGCATCGTCACCGAAGGAATCCGCCTGAAAGAAGATGTTTTCTATGTCAGTAATCATTCGAGCTGGCTCGACATCCCGATAATAGGGGGCATCACCCGCTCCGCCTTTATTTCTCAGGATGGGATCGCAAATTGGCCGGTCATCGGCTGGCTTGCGCGATTGAACAATACGATTTTCGTTTCGCGAAATGACCGGGCGAGCGTCACCAAACAGGTCGAAATCATCGGCGAGGCACTCAAAGAACATCAGCCGGTCACGATCTTTCCAGAAGGAACGACGACGGACACAACCAGTTTGTTACCGTTTAAACCTACCCTTTTTGAAGTGCTGGCACCGCCGCCGCGCGGCATCCGGGTCCAGCCAATCTTGCTGGATTTCTGTGGTGAGGGCCCCGAAATTGCCTGGGTCGGAGAGGAGAGCGCCCCCCATAATGCTTGGCGCCTTTTGTGCCGGCGCGATGTTATTCCGGTCCGCATTCTATTCTTGGATCCCTTCGACCCGGCCGATTGCAATGACCGTAAGGAAATAGCAGCCACCAGCCGCGAACAAATTCGCCGTGCTCTCTCCGCTTCTCTTGGCGGCAAGCCTGTCCTATAGCCGCGCCCCATGAGTCGAACGAACCGTCGGATCGATCCGAAAAGCTATTTCGTCAAAAGTTTTGGCTGCCAGATGAACGTCTATGATGGCGAGCGCATGGCCGAGCTTCTGGACGCTGAAGGCCTTGCGCCCGTGGATGATGCGGACGCAGCCGATCTTGTCGTGCTCAACACCTGCCATATCCGTGAGAAAGCGGCTGAGAAGGTCTATTCCGATATTGGCCGACTGCGCCGGAACGATGGATCAACGCCGATGATCGCTGTCGCAGGCTGCGTTGCGCAGGCCGAGGGTGCTGAGATCCCGCGCCGCGCCCGCGAAGTCGATATCGTCGTCGGGCCGCAGGCCTATCACAATCTGCCCGAACTAGTCGCCAAGGCGGCCCGCGGTGAAGATGCGCTCGACACAGATATGCCCGTCGCCTCCAAATTCGGCGCCTTGCCGAAACGAGCGAAACAGACGCCCAGCGCTTTCCTTACGGTCCAGGAAGGCTGCGACAAATTCTGCACCTATTGCGTCGTGCCCTATACACGCGGCGCAGAAGTATCGCGTCCTTGGAGCGCGGTGATCGACGAAGCCAAGGCGCTCGTCGATGCCGGGGCGAAAGAGATTACGCTGCTTGGGCAGAATGTGAACGCCTGGGAAGCGGACGATGATAGCGGCAAAAGGCAAGGGCTGGACGGCCTCATTCGCGCGCTAGACCGGATCTCTGGGCTTGAGCGCATTCGCTATACCACCAGCCATCCCAACGACATGACGGAAGAGCTGATCCGCGCGCATGGCGATGTTGAAGCTTTGATGCCCTACCTTCACCTGCCGGTGCAGTCTGGCAGCGACCCGATTCTCAAAGCCATGAACCGCAGCCACAGCGCGGCCAGCTATCTCGCAGTTATCGAGCGGGTCCGCGAAGTCCGGCCCGATATCGCGATCTCGGGTGATTTCATTGTCGGCTTCCCAGGCGAAAGCGATGAAGATTTCGAAGCGACGCTCGATATCGTGCGGGCGACCCGATATGCGCAGGCATATTCGTTCAAATATAGCGCGAGACCGGGTACGCCAGCGGCAGAAATGACGGACACATTCATCGCGCCGGAAATTGCTGATGAACGGCTTCAACGCCTCCAGGCTCTGCTGACCGAACAGCAACAGGCATTCAATCAAGACACGGTCGGCAAGCATACGCGTGTCTTGCTGGAGCGCGATGGCCGGAAACCCGGTCAGCGCATCGGCAAATCACCCTGGCTGCAGTCGATTCATATCGAGACTGATCAGCCTATTGGAACTATGCTGGACGTCGACATCCTCTCCGCCGGGCCGAGAAGCCTTGCCGGAGCGCTGCCTGCAGAGGAGGCCGCCTGATGCCAAAAAAGGCAGCACAAAAACCGCGTGAAGACCGCACCCGACTTGATCTCGAATTCGAAAAACAGGATCTTCTGGGCGGACTGTTCGGGGAATATGATCAGAATCTCGTCGCCATCGAGAATAGGCTCGGCGTCTATATCGCCGCGCGCGGCAACCGGCTGACCATTGAAGGCGAAGAGGCCAATGCCGAACGCGCCCGCGACGTGCTGACCGGCCTGTATAATCGTCTCGCCGAGGGGCAGGAAGTCGATGCGGGTGCCGTAGAGGCCGTCATCGCCATGTCCGCCGAACCGACGCTTGATGGCGTGGTCCGCAAGGATGTGTCCGAACCACCCAAAGTGATGATCCGAACGCGCAAGAAAACCATCGTTCCCCGCTCGCTGGCCCAGACCCGCTATATGGAAGCGCTTTCGCGTGAAGATGTAATTTTCTCGCTCGGGCCCGCTGGGACAGGCAAAACCTATCTCGCCGTCGCCCAGGCTGTGCACCAATTGATCACCGGTTCTGTCGACCGGTTGATACTATCACGCCCTGCCGTTGAGGCTGGTGAGCACCTCGGCTTCTTGCCCGGTGATATGCGCGAGAAAGTCGATCCCTATCTGCGCCCGCTTTACGACGCGCTATACGATATGCTGCCAAGCGATCAGGTTGAGCGCCGTATTACCAGCGGCGAGATCGAAATCGCGCCGATCGCTTTCATGCGGGGGCGCACGCTCGCCGATGCTTTTGTGATTCTGGATGAGGCGCAAAACACGACCCCGGCGCAGATGAAAATGTTTCTGACGCGCTTCGGCGAGAATAGCCGGATGGTCGTTTGCGGAGATCCGAAGCAGATCGATCTGCCCGGCGAAGGCGTATCGGGCCTCGCCGATGCGGTTTCGCGGCTCGAAGGCGTTGAAGGCATTGCAACGGTCCGGTTCGGTGTCGGCGATGTTGTCCGCCACCCAGTCGTCGGACGGATCGTCGAAGCTTATGAGGGCTCGGGATGATCGCAGTCGCGATTCAGCGCGAAGATCAATGGCCCGATGCCGCTGATTGGGATGATCTTGCGCTAAAGGCCGTCACTCAGGCAATCCGCCAGACCCCGCATGGGGACTTGGTGAACGAAGCCGTGACGCTCGAAGTCTCAGTCAAACTGACAGACAATGACGAAGTGCAAAACCTGAACGCGGCCTATCGCCGCAAGGATAAACCAACCAACGTCCTTTCCTTTCCGATGGTGCAACCGGACATGCTTGGCGCAATCGCGAACAGTGATGACGGCGAAGTGCTGCTCGGCGATATCGTGCTCGCCTTCAACGTCTGCCAAACCGAAGCGGCAGAGAAACAGATTTCGGTCGAAGACCATGCAACCCATCTTATTGTCCATGGCACATTGCATTTGCTAGGCTATGACCATGAAACGGGTGAGGCAGAGGCCGATGCGATGGAAGCCATGGAGCGATCCGCGCTCGCGGCACTGGGCATCGCAGATCCTTATAAACCCGTAGTGACTTTGAACGAGGTATAGCAATTCAACTTTATGTCTGAAGATTCGCATAGCACCGCGCCTACCGAACAAAGCGGCGGGCGCTTTTGGAAAGGCCTTCGCGGCCTTGTCTTCGGAGAAAATGGCGATGGTACGCTCCGGGACGAACTGGAAGCGGCGATTGATGATCATGAGGATGAGCCGGTCGACAATGGCGACCTATCAGCCGTTGAGCGCCAAATGCTCAAGCGACTTCTGCATTTCGGCGAAACGACCGCAGACAATGTCTGCGTCCCGCGAGCCGACATTATCGCGGTTGAGGAAACGGAAAGCTTTGACGCAATCGTAAAAGTGTTCTCGGAGGCTGGTCACAGCCGCCTGCCCGTCTATCGCGGATCACTCGATGAAGTGATCGGCATGATCCATATCCGCGACATCTTCGCAGCGCTGGTGTCTGACGAACCGCGCCCGAAAACCATCAAGAGCTTCATCCGCGAACCGCGTTACGTTCCTGAATCGATGGGCGTGCTCGATCTGCTAGCCGAGATGCAGTTGACGCGGACCCATATGGCCATTGTGCTTGATGAATATTCCGGCACCGAAGGCATTGTTACCATCGAAGATATCGTTGAAGAAATTGTCGGCGAGATCGAAGATGAGCATGACGAGGAAGCAAGCGAGCTGCTGGTAGAAATGCCGCAAGGCCATTGGGAGGCGGAAGCCCGCGCCGAGCTCGACGATGTCGCAGAGATTGTTGATAAGCGGCTTGGTGAGATTGAAGAGGATGTCGATACGTTAGGCGGACTGGCCTTTGTGCTTGCAGGCCGTGTGCCCGCTCAAGGCGATATGCTCGACCATCCCAGCGGCTGGCAGCTTGAAGTGACCGAGGGTGACAGCAAACGTGTGACCCGCCTAAAATTGCATCCGCCCAGCAGCGATGAACTAGGAAGAGATAAGAAATGACTCGCAAAAGACTGATCATGATCCTGTTCGCGCTGATCGTACTTGGGGTCGTTATATGGCTGATGATTCGCCCGCATGAAGCTCGCCTGAGCGTCGAAGCGGTGAGCGGTACGACGCCGCAAATCACTGCGCCGCGCGAAGAAACGCTCCCAACGATCAACGTTGCCGAGGTTGCCGGTTGGAACGAGGGTGAAATGCCGACGCCCGCCGCAGGGCTAACGGTCAATCTGTTCGCAGACGATCTTGATCATCCTCGCTGGATGCTGACGCTCGATAATGGCGATGTGCTGGTTGCCGAAACACGGCAACCTCCCAGAGAATATAGCGGCGTTACCGGATGGTTCGAACGCCGTTTGATGACCCGCGCAGGCGCGCTCGGCCCCTCGGCCAACCGCATCACATTGCTGCGCGATGTGGATGGCGACGGAACGGCAGATCAGCGATCCGCCCTTCTTGGCCCCGATAACGGTCTGAATTCCCCGTTCGGCATGGCGGTAACCGACGGCTTTCTCTATGTCGCGAACACCGACGGGCTGGTCCGTTTCCCTTTCGAACCCGGCCAGACGCAAATCGAAGGCGAAGGCGAGTTGATTGTTGAACTGCCCGCCAATGCGCCCAACAGCCATTGGACGAAAAATGTCGTTGCTCATCCCGACAACCCCAACCTTCTCTATGTTGCCGTTGGATCGACGAGCAATATTGGCGAGAATGGCATGGCGGCGGAAGAAAATCGTGCCGCTGTACTAGAAGTGAATGTCGCGGACCGCGCTTTCCGGATTTTCGCGGCCGGCTTGCGTAACCCGGTTGGGCTGGATTGGGAGCCCAATCGCAATCGCCTTTTCACTGTGGTCAACGAACGCGACATGCTGGGCGGGGATCTCGTTCCCGACTATCTGACCGAAGTTGTATTTGGCGCGCATTTTGGCTGGCCCGGTGTCTATTGGGGCCGTTATCTCGATGAACGCGTCGTCCCGATGACACCGCGCATGCTGGAATATGCACGGGTTCCCGATTACGCGCTCGGGCCGCATACGGCGTCGCTCGGCCTTGAATTCGCGGATCGGGCGCGGCTGGGTACGCAATTCAGCGATGGCGCCTTTATCGGCCAGCATGGATCATGGAATCGCAGGCCGCGGTCCGGCTATAAGGTTGTGTTCGTGGCCTTCGAAAATGGTCGCCCCGCCGGCGAAATGGTCGATGTGCTGACGGGCTTTCTCACCGAGGATGGCGAAGCACGCGGCCGGCCGGTTGGCGTGATGACTGACGGAACGGGTGCGCTTCTGGTTGCGGACGATGTCGGCAACCGGATTTGGCGAGTCAGCGATCCTTCGGCAGCGCCTGTTGAGGCAGAAGGCGACGAAAGCTAGTCTTTGGCGAAAAGCTGATCGCGATTCCGAAAAGCTTTGAATTCCAGCGCATTATTGCTGGGATCAAGAATGAACATCGTCGCCTGCTCACCGGGCAAGCCTTTGAACCGTAGATAGGGTTCGATCACCCAGACGATTCCTGCCGCCTCCAACCGTGCGCGCAGCGCTGCAAAACCATCCCAATCGAGCACTGCGCCGAAATGCGGCACGGGCACATCATGTCCATCGACCGGATTGCTAACCTGCTGGCCCCTGCATTGCTCATCGAGATGCGTAACGATCTGGTGCCCGAAAAAATCGAAATCAATCCAGCGATCCGAAGACCGGCCCTCTGCGCAGCCCAGAATTTCGCCATAGAATTGGCGCGCCGCAGCAAGGTCATGAACCGCAAAGGCTAGGTGGAAAGGCGGAAGATCTGTCATCACCCAATCATAGTACAAAGCGGCCTGCGCGGGAACGCCCTTTCCGATAGCAATTGAAATCATGGCCAGCCCGCGCAATAGCCGTTTGATGCGCGCCTTGCTCCTCGCTTTTGCCGCCGGTGCGGTATCCGCCACCGGCTTTGCACCGCTCGGCCTTTGGCCGCTCACATTGGCGGCCTTTGCGCTGCTGATGGCGCTGACATTGAATGTCGAGAGAATGCGCGGTGCCTTTGCAATCGGATACGTGTTTGGCGTTGGCCATTTCGTCATCGGGCTGAACTGGATCACGACCTCCTTCGCCTATCAAGCCGCTATGCCCCCCTGGCTCGGCTGGCTCGCAGTGATGATCGCCGCTCTCTACCTTGCGCTGTTCCCCGGTCTTGCAACGGCTCTGGCATGGAGGATCGGCAAGGGCATGCCGGTGACCTTCGTCCTGCTGTTCGCAGCAGCTTGGATCGTCACTGAATATCTGCGTGCAACGATCCTTTTCAGTTTTGCTTGGAACCCGCTGGCAGCGATTACAGTCGGCACGATGGGAAGCGATGGCTTACTGGCTTCAAGCAGCCGCATTGTTGGCACCTATGGGCTTTCGGGCCTTTTGATCTTGCTGTCCGGCGCAATATTCCTGATTGTTCGCGAACGCCGCTGGCCTGCCCTCGCCATGCTTGTCGCTATTCCGCTGTCTATCAGCCTGATCGGACTGTGGACCTTCCCGCTACATGTTCCGCAATCCGGCGAGGATGATCGCCCGCTCATCCGCGTTATCCAGCCCAATATTGACCAGTCGGAAAAATGGGAGCCGGAGTTCGCCGCGCGCAATTTTCAGCGCCTTGTAGAAACTACGGGCGAAACCGGTACCGCGCCGCGCCTGATCTTCTGGCCCGAAGCCGCTGTGCCCGACTTTATCGAAGATGAACCCCTGGCGCGCTTCCGTATCGCGGGCTTGCTCGGCCTCGATGACATTCTGCTGCTCGGCGCGACCAAATTGATTATCGAAACCGATCCGGACGGCAATCGCCGCGTCGTGGGCGCCCGCAACAGCCTGTACGCGATGAACGCCGAAGCCCAGATGATCGGACGTTACGACAAAGCAAACCTTGTGCATTTCGGCGAGTATCTGCCGCTGCGAGGCTTTTTCGAAGCGGTCGGCATGTCGCGCCTAGCACCCGGGGATCTCGATTTCTGGCCGGGGCCGGGGCCGCAGACGCTCGAGCTTCCGGGTTTTGGCACGGTCGGCGGACAGATTTGCTATGAAATCAACTTTTCAGGTCAGGTAGCAGACCGGACTAATCGCCCCGATTTCATCTTCAACCCTTCAAATGATGCCTGGTTTGGCACATGGGGCCCGCCCCAACATCTCGCCCAGGCGAGGCTCCGGGCGATCGAAGAAGGGCTGCCGGTGATTCGCTCGACGCCAACCGGAATTTCGGCGGTGATCGATGCCAGCGGGCAAGTTACCGACCATATTCCCTATCGCGAGGCCGGGACGATCAACGCCCGGCTTCCTTCCGCCCAGCCGCCCACCTTTTTCGCACGATACGGAAACGGTATCCCATTGTTTTTTGCTCTGCTGCTCGCCGGATTGGCATTTGCACTCATGCGCCGCGCCCGCTAAGAGACATAAGGAATTCTTTATATGTGGACCGGACGTGCCGAGATGGCCTCGCCGGTCTTTCTTTATTTGATTGAGGAAAAGCATGCGCAGCAATTATCTCTTCACGTCAGAAAGCGTTTCAGAAGGCCACCCTGACAAGGTTTCCGATCAGGTGTCGGACGCGATTGTCGATCTGATGCTGTCGAAAGATCCCCAGTCACGAATTGCCTGCGAAACCATGACGACAACCCAGCGCGTCGTTCTGGCCGGAGAGATCCGTTGCAAGCCGATGTACGACCAGCATGAATGGCCTGAAAATGGCGGCTGGGCGCCCGGCGCACGTGACGAGATCGAGCAGGCAGTACGCCATACGATCCGCGAGATCGGCTATGAGCAAGACGGCTTCCACTGGGAAACGCTGGAATTTGAAAATCATCTTCACGGCCAGTCAACGGAAATTGCACAGGGCGTCGATGCCGGTGAAGAAGGCAGCAACAAGGACGAAGGCGCAGGCGATCAAGGCATCATGTTCGGCTATGCCTGCGATGAAACGCCTGCATTGATGCCAGCAACCCTCTACTATTCGCACAAAATCCTTGAGCGTATGGCCGCCGATCGCAAAAGCGGTGCTGCGCCATTCCTCGAGCCCGACAGCAAAAGTCAGGTGACGCTGCGGTTCGAAAATGGCAAACCGGTCGCATGTACGGCCATTGTCGTCTCGACCCAGCATGCCAAGGGTTATCATACCGGCGAACAAGAAACCGAGCTCAAGGCCTATGTTAAACGCGCCGTCGCGGAAATCATCCCCGCTGAGCTACTGTCCGAAGAGACCGTTTATCATATCAACCCGACCGGAGCCTTCGAGATTGGCGGACCGGACGGCGATGCAGGGCTAACCGGCCGCAAGATCATCGTCGACACCTATGGCGGAGCGGCTCCGCACGGCGGCGGCGCGTTCAGCGGCAAGGATCCCACGAAAGTCGATCGCTCGGCCGCATACATCACACGCTATCTGGCTAAAAACATCGTCGCTGCCGGTCTTGCCAAGCGCTGCACAATCCAGCTCGCCTATGCGATCGGCGTTTCCGAGCCGCTGTCACTCTATGTCGATACGCACGGAACCGGCACAGTGGACGAAGAGGCAATCGAAGAGGCGATCATGGCGATCCCGTCTTTACGCGGATTGACTCCGCGCGGCATCCGCGAGCATCTGGGCCTCAACAAACCGATCTATAAAAAATCGGCGGCCTATGGCCATTTCGGACGCAAGGCCGAAGGCGACAGCTTCCCCTGGGAAAAAATCGATCTGGTCGACGCGCTAAAGGCGGCAGTCTAAACCGCAAGGCATGACGGCCAATATCTATGCCCTCTTCGCAGAGGCAGCACTAAAGGCGGGCGACAAGCCCCTGATTGTCGAGCGCGGCGATACGCGGCTGCGCTTTGACGAACTTGATGCTGTCACCGCGCGCTGGGCCGCTGCGCTCACGAACACCGGCGCACAGCCCGGCGACCGGATCGTGGTGCAGGTCGACAAATCGGTCGAGAATGTGTTGCTCTATCTGGCAAGCCTGCGTGCGGGCCTTGTCTATGTGCCGCTCAATACCGCCTATACCGCCGCAGAACTCACCTATTTTATCAGCGATGCCGAGCCCAGCATCGTCGTCTGCGATCCGGCGAAGGAAGATGCGGTTGCGCCCATAGTCGGCGAAGCGGTTCTGCTGACACTCGATAGCGACGGCCAAGGCAGCCTGACTGATCGTGTCGCGGACACCGTAGCGCGCACGTTCGATATGATTGCCCGCGCGCCGGATGATCTTGCCGCGATTCTCTACACATCCGGTACGACGGGCCTCTCCAAGGGCGCGATGCTCAGTCATGAGAATCTCGCCTCCAACGCGCTCGTGCTGAAAGACTATTGGCATTGGCAGCCTGATGACGTGCTGATCCACGCACTCCCCATATATCATGTTCAAGATCGG
>Ga0209344_10002699_pt1 | contig 19139 bp, 17 predicted proteins | sample Cruoilmetagenom6_FD_187293 | JGI IMG/M metagenome (GOLD analysis project Ga0209344, IMG submission 187293) | Oil polluted marine microbial communities from Coal Oil Point, Santa Barbara, California, USA - Santa Barbara Oil Seep Sample 6 (SPAdes)... | ecosystem: Environmental > Aquatic > Marine... | reverse complement strand
AAAATATTTAATTTATGACGTATACGTGGCTTTTGAGAATAATGATAAAATGTAGATGCAGAATATAATAAAATTAAGCTCGCTCCGAAAATTGCAAAACTTACAATATGTCTGGACGTTCCCATCTCACTAGCATGCAGTATTAATAATACGAATGCAATGACACTTAGAACCAGGCCAATTCCGTGGGTGATGACATTTAATTTTTCTTCAAAGGAATTATAATATGTCAAATTTTTTTTATCCAACTTTGTTCATGTCCTTTACAAGTTCATCATGAATAATTTTGTAAGCTTTTTGCTTAGTGACTTCCATGTCATCAAGTGTTAGCCCATCTGTTTGAATAAAAGGATGAATTTTAACACGTAATTTTCCTGGCCATCCACTAAAAAAGGTCCATGAAAAACGTTTTTTAACATCATAAAATGTCATTGGAACAATAGGTATTTGATGCTCAATCGCCAGACGAAAAGCGCCGTTTTTAAAATCGCTCAATATAATATCTTCAGGAGGGACTAAACCCTCGGGAAAGATAGCAATACTCAAACCTTGATTTAATTTTTCTTGGGCACTTACATACACTTCTTTTCTGCTTTCAGCATTGCCTCTGTCAACTAAAATACTGGTTTTTCTAGCCACATAACCAAATACGGGTATCTTTCTCACTTCTCTTTTTCCTACAAATACTGCCGGATTTTTCACTACAGCAAGCATCAACATTACGTCTATTAATGAAGCATGATTAGCTATAAACATATAACTTTTATCAGGTATAATTTCTTGTTCGAGTTCAACTTTAGGTTTAAAACCCATTATAAAAAGAATGGTTTTGCCCCAAAAATTGGCAATTTTAAAAAAAGTTTTATAGAAACGATCGAAAGAAATTACTATGACCAATAATGGAAGCGCAAACAAAATGGAAAAAAATACCCATCCATAAAACCAAGGACGCCAAAAAAGACGGAATATATTTTTAAAAAACTCCATTGGAGTCAAAAATAGTAATTAATTAATTGTAAAGATTTTTCTTGTTGAAATATGTATTTTTGTCATCAAAGATGAATTTTTATCTCATCTGTAAGGATAATAGGAAATAAAAGATTAGATGGCAAGAATTTTAACAGGATTACAAAGTACCGGGACACCACATTTGGGGAATTTATTAGGAGCAATTATACCTGCTATCGAAATGGCGAACGACCCTAAAAATGAATCCTTTTTGTTTATTGCAGATATGCATACTCTTACGCAGATCAAAGACGGTAATATAGTAAAGCAAAATACATATAGCACAGCGGCTACTTGGTTGGCTTTTGGGTTAGATATTAGTAAAACTGTTTTTTATCGACAGAGTGATATTCCAGAAGTAACTGAGTTAACTTGGTATTTAAGTTGTTTTTTTCCATATCAACGTTTGACCTTAGCACATAGTTTTAAAGATAAAGCTGATCGTTTAGAAGACGTAAATGCAGGCTTGTTTACCTATCCAATGTTAATGGCTGCTGATATTCTATTGTACGATGCAGATATTGTACCAGTTGGAAAAGACCAGGCACAACATTTAGAAATGACACGAGATGTAGCTGATAGAATCAACCACCAGGTGGGAAATATTTTGGTGCCTCCGGCAACCAAGGTACAAGAGCATACCATGTTAGTGCCTGGTATTGATGGTGAAAAGATGAGTAAATCACGAGATAATGTGATAGATCTTTTTATGGATGATAAGAAATTGCGTAAGCAGATCATGAGAATTCAAACAGATAGTACGCCCTTAGAAGAACCTAAAGATCCAGATACCTGTAATTTGTTTGCACTTTATAAATTAGTTGCCAATGACGCACAAATTACTGAGATGCGTTCTAATTATTTAGGAGGTAATTATGGTTATGGTCATGCGAAACAAGCTTTTTTCGAGCTGTTGATCGAAAAATATGCTAAAGAGCGTGATTTATACCATCATTATATGAATAATCTACATGAAGTAGATGAGGCTTTATCCGTTGGTGCTGTAAAAGCAAAAAAAGTTGCACAAGGTGTTTTGGGTAGGGTAAGGGAGAAGTTGGGTTATTAAGTTTATTTCATTCTAAGTGCCCGCCTGAACGGAACGGGCAGGAAACGAAGAATCTAAGTACCTTCAGCGTAAATATATTTAGGCTTAGGTAATGTTCAGAATGATAAATCTCTAAGCCGCCGGATTTGGATGTATCGCGTGCACTTCATTAATTTCTTTAACAATTTCATCAGACAACTCAATATTAATACTATCAATATTTTCTTTCAACTGACTTATTTTTGATGCACCAATAATATTACTCGTTACAAAGGGTAATTGATTGACAAAGGCCAATGACATTTGTGCTAAAGACATATTATACTTTTCAGCTATCGCATTGTACTTTCTAACTGCTACAGCAGCTTCAGGACTACTATATCTGTTATAACTAGGAAATAAAGCCACACGAGAATCTTTTGGCATTCCATCTAAATATTTACCGCTAAGAACTCCAAAAGCCATAGGTGAATAAGGTATTAAACCTATATTTTCTTTCAGGCACACTTCAGACAAACCAATCTCAAAAAGACGGTGTATCAATGAATATGAATTCTGAATGGTTATCATTCTTGGTAGTCCTTTTTGTTTTGATTCTTCCAGGTAACGCATAACACCCCAGGCAGATTCATTTGAAAGACCAACATGTCTTATTTTTCCGGTTTTTATAAAGGAGTCTAATGTTTCTAGTATTTCAGCAATATTGTCATGCCATTGACTTGAGACATGATATGGAAAATCACGAACACCAAAGCAGTTTATTGGTCTTTCAGGCCAATGTAATTGATATAGATCAATATAATCAGTTTGTAATCGTTTTAAGCTGCCTTCTAAAGCTTCAGTAATAGCAATCTTTGAGAAACCTGTGCTCCTAATATAGGCAGTATTAGCGCCAGGACCAGCAACTTTACTACCTAGAATAATATTGTTTCTATTACCTGTTTTTTTAAACCAATTACCAATAATTTCTTCGGTTTGACCATAAGTTCCAGCGTTGGCTGGGACAGGATATAATTCGGCAGTATCAAAAAAATTAACCCCCTGTTCTAGGGCATAACCCATTTGTTCATGACCTTCAGTTTCGGTATTTTGCTCGCCAAAAGTCATCGTACCTAAACATATTTTACTCACTTTTATATCAGTATACGGTAATGTTGTATATTTCATTTAATTAATTTGATGATTTGGAAATTTGACAATTAGCTAATTATCACAATATCTAATTAAGAATTGCTTCAATTCCCGGTAATGATTTTCCTTCTAACATTTCTAACATAGCACCGCCTCCGGTGGATACATAACTCACTTTATGTTCAAAACCAAATTGTTTTACAGCCGCTACGGAATCTCCTCCACCTACGAGCGAAAATGCACCTTCGGCTGTAGCATCAGCAATAGCATTACCTAATTCTATAGTGCCCTTAGCGAATTTTGGCATTTCAAAAACCCCTAGCGGACCATTCCATAAAATGGTTTTTGATTGTGCGATCACAAAAGAGAAACCAACATTGGTTTTTGGTCCGGAATCTAAACCTTGCCAACCATCAGGAATATGTTGAATATCTACAAATTGTGTATTGGCGTCATTGCTAAAAGCATTAGCAGCGACAACATCAACTGGTAAATGTACTTTTACACCTTTTGCTTCTGCTTGTTTTAAAATGTCAAGTGCTAGTTGTTGTTTATCATCTTCACAAATGGAGTCACCTATCTTTCCGCCTTGAGCTTTAATAAAGGTAAAACTCATGCCACCACCAATAATCAGATGATCTACTTTGTCTAAAATATTTTCGATCACAGTAATCTTAGAAGATACTTTAGAACCACCTAGTATAGCTGTTACTGGCTTTTCACTATCTTTAAAAACCTTATTAATACTTTCAATTTCTTTAGCTAATAAGCTACCAAAACATTTTTTGTCCTTAAAAAATTGTGCCACTATTGTTGTGGAAGCATGGGCTCTGTGGGCAGTGCCAAACGCATCATTTACGTAAATATCACCCAGTTTTGAAAGTTGTTCTGCAAAAGTAACATCACCATTTTTTTCTTCATCATGAAAACGCAAATTTTCTAATAATAAAACTTCACCAGCTTCTAAATCACTTGCAGCTTTTTCAGCTTTTTCGCCAATACAATCATCTACAAATTTTATTTGTACCCCGATAATTTCACTAACAGTATTGGTAATATGTTTTAATGAAAACTCAGGAGAAATTCCTTTGGGACGACCCAAGTGCGACATCAATATGCAACTACCACCATCTTCTAAAATTTTCAAAATGGTCGGTTTTGCTGAGACAATTCGAGTAGTATCTGTAACATTAAAATTTTCATCTAATGGTACATTAAAATCTACTCTTATTAATGCTTTTTTATTTTCAAAATTGAAATCGTTAATGGTAATCATAAAAGGAATTTTTTTAGAGCATCAAATATAGAGCTTCTATGGTTAATTTTAGTAATTTTTTAGCTTCTTGACGTAATGATAATGCTAGTATATTTTAATTTAAAAAAAATTATAACTATATTTAGAATATTAAAATGTTATAAATATGGGTATTAAAAGTTTTATGGGCCGGAGGAGTCGGCCAAAAAAAGATGAATTAAAGCCAGCTTTGGTTTCTGATTATATGACTACAAAGCTCATTACGTTTAGGCCTGATCAACCTGTTTCTGAAGTTGTAGAATCGTTGATTAAAAATAGGATTTCGGGCGGACCGGTAGTTAATGAAAATAATGAATTGTTAGGCATAATTTCTGAAGGAGATTGTATTAAACATGTTTCAGAAAGCAGGTATTATAATATGCCTTTAGATAATAGTACGGTTGAAAAACATATGGTTAAAAATGTGGATACTATTGATGGTAACTTGAATATTTTTGAAGCTGCTGACAAGTTTTTAAAAGCCAAACACAGACGTTTTCCTATTGTTGAAAGTGGTAAATTGGTAGGTCAAATAAGCCAAAAGGATATTTTAATTGCTGCCCTGGAACAAAAAGCCGAAAATTGGAAGTGAATTAACTCTTGATATGATAAAAAAAAGCCCACTTCTCAGCGGACTTTTAAACTAACTAACCAAACATTATAATTTGTCTTTTTATTTCCTAAATCTTAGGGAGAAAGGAGATAGACTATCGACGGTATAAATTATCTTTTTCATAGCAATTTTCCCGTTTTATTCGATAAAAGCTTTGTTTGTAACGCCGCTTCGAATATTAAACAATCTTCAATTGAAAATCCCCCTAAAAAAATTTAAAAAATGTTAAAATATTACGCAAGTAAATGATTATCAATACAATAAAATGTTAAAACTTTATACCGTTTTAAAAATTAAAATGGAGTTAAAACGATTAATCTTTCTTTATAAGTAGATAAAAATCATTTTCAAGTGCTAAATAACCTTGATCGTAGATATAAAAATAGGTATTACCAGTTTTGGTGGTGTAGATGGAGGTGAATAATTGAAAGTCAAAACCTTTATCATATAACTTATTTCGTGTAGTTTTTGTTTTGCCAGATTTGTTTAACTCGCTTAAGATCTTATAATTTTTTCGGAGCCTGTTATTTGTATTCCTGATAAGGTTTTTACTATCCTTATTTACTTTGTTATTGTAAGAATTGCGACAATAATCAGAACAGAATTTTTTATCGACACGTCCCTTTAGAGGTTCACCGCATTCTAAACATTGCTGAGTTTGCATTATTGTATTATTTTGTAGATGCCTACTAATATACAATTTATCCGTTTACAAACGATTACGTTCAATTTTTAATATTTGCAATGACTAATGTGTTTGTTTGATTAACTTTTTCGAGTTTTTCAACATGATATTTATTCTCTTTTAATAAAGAAATAATATTCGAAATGTTGTCATTTGTATTTGCTTCTAAAGAAGCATTGAATAAAATAGATTTCTTTGATGCCTTTAAAATGGAGTGCCAAAAAGGTATTTTTAAAAAAGAAGAAGGTACATGTATATCAATATATAAATCGAGAATAATTAAATCAAAATGCCTTTTATTTTGTTGCATATAAGTGAGTGCATCGACACAAATAATCTTAAGGTTTTTGCTTTCGCGGATATTAAATTCTTCTTTTGCAATTTGAACAATAACGGGGTCAATTTCTAAGGCGGTTATATTTTTCTGATAGTTAAAATCTTTGCGTAATGTTTCAATTACGCTTCCTCCACCAAGCCCTAAAATTAATACTTCCTTCGAGTTGGTAAGGTCAATTTTTTCTAGGCCAATCTTTAAAATTTTCTGTAACGAGCCATAGGAGTAATTGGCGTTTTTACTATTTAAATGCTTTTCACCATTATACCAGGTTATTTCTAAGATGTCATTATATTCAGATACTACTTTTTTGGTGACAGGATAAATATAGCTTAGCAATTTTTTCATGAATGGCAAACATACTATTTTTTTATGTCTAAGCGTTTTTTATTGTATTTGGTAATGTGGAGAATCATAATTTTTTAAAATAGAGGATATAAATTTAAATATCTAATAGTCAATATGATGTGCAAACAAATATTCGTTTACAAACGACTACATTCGTTTACAAGCGAAAGTAATTACTTAACAACCGAATTCAATTTAGATGCTAATATATATTTGCGGTGTTGAATTTATGCTGACTTGATTCAGTATCTTTTAAAGGTAATTTGACAAAATAAAAAGGTCCCGAAACGAGTTCGGGATATATCTTAACTGTTAAACCAGCCTGCGCGTGGCAGGCAATAAAATTTAAAATTATGAACGCACTAAGAAACAAAGTACAGTTGATTGGAAATTTAGGAAACAATCCGGAAGTAATCACCTTAGATTCTGGTAAAAAATTAGCAAAATTCTCTATCGCTACAAATGAAAGTTACAAAAACGCTAAAGGTGAAAAAGTAACTGACACGCAATGGCATAATGTAATAGCCTGGAATAAAACGGCCGAAATTGTAGAGAAATATTTAGTTAAAGGTAACGAAGTTGCTGTAGAAGGAAAGCTAACTTCAAGATCTTATGAGGATAAAGAAGGGGTAAAAAAATATATTACAGAAATTGTGGTAAATGAGCTTTTAATGCTCGGCGGGAAACAATAGATATATAAAATAAACGTTAATACTTACTCACAGCACAGTGGGAAAACGCTGCGCAAGAGAAAAGGTGGAAAAGAGCTGCAATTTGTAGCTCTTTTTTTATTTATTTATCCAACAGCCTGATTTCTTTAGATTTACTACAGATTTGTGTACTATTTTTGCGTCAGTAAAAAGAGAGACTGGTCTTAAAAATTGATTTTCCTCCCGTAAAATTCGGCATTGGGTATCAGAATAACATTTAAGATAGCCTCTTTTTTATTTTTGTAATTTTAATTGTATACGCTTTCGCGGAATATCAACTTCTAATACTTTTACGATTATTTGCTGATGCAAGTTCACATGTTCACTTACATCTTTTACAAACGTATCGGATAGATTAGAAACATGTATTAAACCGCTTTCTTTAATACCAATATCTACAAAACAACCAAAATTGGTAATATTATTCACAATGCCCGGTAACAATTGTCCTGTTCGTAAATCATTAATTGTTCGTATGTTTTGATTGAAAGTAAAGGCTTTTGCTTGTTCACGAGGATCTAAACCAGGTTTTTCTAATTCTGATATAATATCCGTTAAGGTTGGTAAGCCAACATCATCAGAAACATATTTTTCGAGATCAATTTTTTGAAGGATGGTTTTATTCCCGATTAAATCGGAAACCGTTATGTTACCATCTTTTGCCATTTTAGCTACGATAGCATAACTTTCTGGATGTACTGCTGAATCATCGAGCGGATTTTTAGCATTTTTAATACGTAAAAATCCAGCGCCTTGCTCAAAAGCTTTTCCGCCTAAGCGAGCTACTTTTTTAATATCGCTTCTAGACATAAAAGGACCATTTTCTTTTTTATAAGAAACAATATTTTCTGCGAGCTTCGGTCCAATTCCTGATACATAACTTAATAAAGAAGTACTTGCGGTATTAATATTAACACCGACGCTATTTACACAGCTTTCTACAACTGTGTCTAGTCTGTTCTTTAACTTAACTTGATCTACATCATGTTGATATTGCCCTACACCAATTGATTTAGCATCAATTTTTACCAATTCTGCTAACGGATCTGCTAAACGACGCCCAATAGAAATTGCACCCCGAACGGTAACGTCATAATTTGGGAATTCTTCTCGTGCAATTTTTGAAGCCGAATAAATAGAAGCGCCGGCTTCACTTACCACAAAAACTTGAATATCATTTTTAAAGTGAATTCTTCTGATTAACTGTTCTGTTTCTCGTGATGCAGTTCCGTTACCAATAGCAATCGCTTCAATTTTATAAGCATCAACCAAAGAACTAATTTTTTTAATAGCTCCTTTTGAGTCGTTCTGCGGTGCATGCGGATATATAGTTTCATTATATTCTAATCCACCTTGAGCATTTAAACAAACCACTTTACAACCACTTCTATATCCAGGATCAATAGCTAGAATGTTTTTTTCGCCAAGAGGAGCTCCTAATAATAATTGTTTCAAATTTTTCGCAAAAACTGTAATTGCACTTTCGTCGGCTTTTTCCTTGGCTATTTGTAACGCTTCATTTGATAAAGAAGGAAACAATAAACGCTTATATGCATCAGCAATAGCTAATTCTATTTGCTCGGCACAATCTTTTTGAGAGCGGATAATACGCTCTTCTATTTTAGTTATAGCCCGGTGGTCATCAATTTCAATCTTTACACGAATATATCCGTCGTTTTCAGCTCTTAGAATCGCTAACAAACGATGCGACGGACAACGATTTAAAGACTCGTTCCAATCAAAATAATCTCTAAATTTTTGAGCTTTTTCATCTTCCACTTTTGTTTTTACCACTTTCGTGGAAATCATTGCATAACGCTCTAATTGATGTCTAATATTATTTCGAATATCTGTACGCTCATTGACCCATTCAGCAATAATATATCTAGCTCCTTCTAAGGCTTCATCTTCGGTTTTAATAGCATCACTTAAATACTGTTTGGCAATTGAACGAATATTAGTTGCATTTTGGCTCATGATAATTTTCGCTAGGGGTTCTAATCCATTCATACGAGCTGATTCAGCTTTTGTTTTACGCTTTTTCTTATAAGGTAAATACAAGTCTTCGAGCGTTGTTAAATCTTTAGCAGCGCTTACTTTTTCTTCTAAATCATTAGATAAAACTTCTTGCTCTTTTAACGCTTTTAGAATAGCTACTTTGCGTTTTTCAAGTTCTTCGAATTGTGTTTTATACTTTACAATATCAGCAATTTGGACTTCATCTAAATTACCTGTTTTTTCTTTTCTGTAACGAGAAATAAACGGGATGGTACAGTCTTGGTTAAGTAATTCAATGGTGTTTTGAATTGCTTTTTGAGATATAGTAGTTTTTGAAGTAATATATGCTATCATAATAAAAAAGACCTGCTAAGTTTTAAACTTAACAGGTCTTCAAATTTATAAATAATCCAACGATTATTTTCAGTTGTTAGCTTCTTTTTTTGCCTCTTGTTTCATTTTATCATTCGCTAGAATGACAATATTTACACGTCTATTTTTAGCACGTCCTGACACCGTAGTATTATTACTCATAGGCTTGCTTTCACCAAACCAATTTACACTAAGTCTTGAGTTATTCACACCATTATTGTTCCTAAAATAGTTTGACACAGCGCTTGCTCTGTTTTTAGAGAGTGTCATATTATAGTTATCGTCACCTGTACTATCAGTATGGCCAACAACTAAAATATTAGTGTCTTTATATTCATTAAAAACACCAGCTAATTTATTTAAAGTTTGTTTTGATGTACTATTGATGTTATATTTATTGGTGTCAAAATAAATACCGCCACCTTTATTTTCGTCAAATGTAACGACTATGGCTTCATCGATACGTTCAACTTCAGCTCCTGGAACTTCATTTTCAATTTTTTGAGCTTGCTTGTCCATTTTTCGACCAATTAAAACACCGGCTGTTCCACCGACTACACCACCAATAACTGCGCCTAACTCACCATTACCTCCTTTACCGACATTATTACCTATAATAGCACCGATAACTGCACCACCTGCGGCTCCAATAACACCACCTTTTTGAGCATTATTAGCATTTTGAATTGCTTTACAATTTGTAAAATTCAATGGAATAAGAACTATTAAAAATAGTACACCAAGTTTAATTATATTATGTTTCATTTTATTGATTTTTAGTAAAATTCATGGTTATTTTAAATGGACTTCCATCTACAGATACGGTTTGTTGCCATTGCATTGATATTTCAGAAAGTTGTAGTAGTTGTATTCTAAAACCTTCATTAGTTGCTGATTTCTTCTTTTCATTTGTAGGTTTTAACAAAAAACTCTGGTAACCAGTTGAAGCATCAATATCTTCTATTGTAAATATAAAATTTCTGTCACCGGTGGAACATCCTTCTTTGCTTATGGAATATATACCTGAATTATTATTAGGAATAAATTGCCAAACACTATTTTCAAAACACTGTTTAGAAGAGTCGTTTAATAATTTTATATTAAATAGTCCTGTGTTGTTGTGAGTAATAGAGTTAAGGGACCAAATACCTTTGATCATTTTTTTGGAATTATTAACAGATTTAGAGCTCGCGCAGGATAATAGTACAATAGATATTAGAACTAATAGTAATTTTTTCATAATATTTTTATTTTGGTTAAAACCTAAAGTAAGTGCAAGGAAAGAAGAGCACTTAGCTTAAATATTGTAATCTTTTTACAATTATTTGGAAATGCAATTTGAGATAAAAATCTAAAGAATTTCTAAAGAGATGTGTAATAAATACAAAAGAGCTTATTTTTTAGGTTTAAACTTAAAATGTTGCCCTCCAATGGAAGCTTCGAACATTAAACCACCTTTAGTTTTAGTAAATACGGCAACCCCTTCATTGTAAGCAACATCAATAGAAGCTCCTTCTGTAATTGCAACTGCAGATGCCTGCGCGTCAAATTTAAGTTTTCCATTGATGAAATTGTCATAGGCTTTTTTATTCTCGAAGAAGATAACTTCACTGTATTGTTGTCCACCTAACTGAAAACCTATAGACGCTTGTTTTAAATTTGCAGAACCAACTACAACGTCATTCTTAAAAACGGCTCCGCGGCCTGCTGCGCCACCAATGCCAACTCCGGCTTTAGTAACTTTAGGGAAAACTACGTAACCATAAGCCTTACTTTTAAAAGTTTGAAGCTTGGATGTCGTTTTTATCATTTTATTTAATGCCTCTTGAGAGTCTTTTACAAGTTCAGGATTCCATCCTCCAACTTGAGCACTTAACGAAAATGAGATCATAAATCCTAAAAATAAAATAAGGGCCTGTAATTTTTTAAATTGTAGTGTTTTCATAATATAAATCTTAAAGAAATTTATACTATAAAATTAAGGTATTTTTTAATCTAAAACTAGTGTATTTTTCTATTTGACCACTTTTAAGATTAGATTAACGTTTAATCTAAATTTCGAATATATTTTTTGACATTAATATAAACGTCATCTTCGCCTCGTTGATCAAATGGATTCTCTAAATGTGATTGAATACTATCCAGTGCAACTAATATTACACTGAATAAAATAGGAACAGCAAATTGCAAACCATAACTGAAATTTGTCGCATTTTCCGCAAAATGTGGACCATATACAATCGGTAAGATTACAATAAAAATATCACTATAAGTACGTAACGTTCTAGGAGTTCTATATTGATAAATATGTTTGATTCTTTCAAAAGAAATCATCATTTTACTTAAAAATTGATTTGAACGGGATACTTCACCAGATGGCAAACCATGACTTCGCATTTTCTTTATGAATTCTGATAAACTATGAAAACTTTCATAAATATTTTTTTCTCGAGTTTCCAGCTCTTTAACAGGATGGGTAAACATTTGCTTGCTAGACTCTAGTAAATTTTCAAGATGATGTTTCAGTTCCGTTTTTAACTGTTCAGGCGGATTTTCTAACCAATGTAAAACAGCAAAATATAGAGATCTTCCATGTGCTTTTATAGAGCCATATTCATCTAAGGCTATTTCCCGACGTTTATAAGCTCCACCTATAGAAAAAACAACTGGAAATACGATAGCTGTTCCTATTAACGTAAGAGGAAAATTTGCTTTAATGCCATAATGTAAACAGAATGATGTGGAAGCAATCGATAAAGCTGTAATGATTACAGTTTTTAAATTGATAATTAAAAAAATACGCTTAATAAGTTTCCACATAGCACTTTAATTTGATTAACTCACCTGTACGCCGTTCTCAACTTCATTATTTTCAGGCTCAATAAAAGCCAATTTACCATCGGGAGTATCGGTCATTAATATCATACCTTGGCTTTCAACACCGCGTAATGTTCTCGGTGCTAGATTACAAAGAACAGTCACTTTTTGACCAATAATTTCTTCTGGAGAAAAACTCTCAGCAATACCCGAAACAATGGTTCTTACGTCAATTCCAACATCAACTTTAAGCTGTATTAATTTTTTCGTCTTTGCCACTTTTGCAGCTTCTAAAATAGTACCAACTCTTATATCTAGTTTGGTAAAATCATCAAACTCAATGGTATCTTTTTGAGGTTCTAAACTTTTATTAGCAGCTTCGTTTGCTTGTTTTGAAGCTTGTAATTTATCTAGTTGTTTTTGAATCTCCTGATCTTCTATTTTTGCAAATAATAATTCTGCTTTACCAATTTGATGACCTCCGGATAACAAAGTATTTTTGGCTGAAACATCTTTCCAAGATAATCCGTCATTGCGAGACTCAATATTTTGAGTCGTAGCAATCTGTTCTTTTGATGAGATAACCACGTCGCTAAGCTCCTCGTTATGGCGTATTCTTAATATATTCTTTAATTTTTTTGAAGTAAACGGTAAAAAGGGTTCACATAATACAGCCAAACCACTAGCTATTTGTAAAGCCACGAACATAATAGTTTGCACACGATCTGGGTTTTCTTTAATTACCTTCCATGGTTCTTCATCAGCTAAATATTTATTACCTAAACGGGCTAAATTCATCAGTTCGACCAAAGCTTCTCTAAAACGATATTTTTCGATCGATCTTGAAATAATTTGAGGATATTTCTTTAACATCGATAGTGTATCTTCATCAGCATCCGAAAAATTCCCAGCAGGTGGTACCTGCCCTTCATAATATTTATTGGTCAATACAACTACGCGATTGATGAAATTTCCAAAAACGGCAACTAATTCATTGTTATTTCTGGCTTGAAAATCTTTCCATGTAAAATCATTATCCTTACTTTCCGGTGCATTTGCTGTTAAAGTATAGCGTAATACGTCTTGTTTTTCAGGAAAATCTTGTAGATACTCATGCAACCAAACGGCCCAATTTTTGGAGGTTGATATTTTGTTGCCTTCAAGATTTAAAAACTCATTTGCCGGTACATTTTCCGGTAAAACATAGCTTCCTTCTGCCTTTAACATACTCGGAAAGATGATACAGTGAAACACAATATTATCTTTACCTATGAAATGGAGTAATTTAGTGTCTTTATCTTTCCAATAAGGCTTCCAATCTATACCTTTTTTTGTTGCCCATTCTTTAGTTGATGAAATATAACCAATTGGTGCATCAAACCACACATATAGAACTTTACCTTCGCCACCTTCAACAGGTACCGGAATTCCCCAATCCAGATCGCGAGTCACTGCTCTTGGACGTAACCCGTCATCTAACCAAGATTTTACCTGACCTAAGACATTAGGTTTCCAATCTTTGGCATGTCCTTCAACAATCCATTCTTTTAACCATTCTTGATAATGATCTAAAGGTAAAAACCAATGTTTCGTTTCTTTCAAACTTGGCGTATTCCCTGTAATGGCAGATTTAGGATTGATTAAATCTGTTGCATTATGACTTGTACCGCAGTTTTCACATTGATCTCCATAACTTTCTTCAAAACCACATTTAGGGCAGGTACCGATGATAAATCGATCTGCTAAAAATTGATTCGCCTCAGCATCAAACAATTGTTTATTTGTTTCTTCAATAAATTTTCCATCGTTATACAATTTTTTAAAAAACTCAGAAGCTGTTTTATGATGGATCTTTGCAGAAGTACGTGAATAATTATCGAAAGAGATACCAAATTCCTCGAAAGAGGACTTGATCATTGCGTGGTATTTATCAACTACCTGCTGAGGTGTAATACCTTCTTTTTTAGCTTTAATAGTAATTGGTACTCCATGTTCATCAGACCCGCATATATAAGCTACATCATTTCCTTTTAAACGTTGATAACGAGCATAAATATCCGCTGGCACATATACACCTGCCAAATGACCAATATGTACTGGCCCGTTAGTATAAGGCAATGCAGCAGTAATAGTATATCTTTTCGGAGTGTTCATTTCAAAAAATTGGTTTGGCAAAAGTAAGAAAAATGGACTACAACAATTGTTTTTAGATTAATTTATATAGTGCTGATTTATACTTTTTTAACATAAAAGAGCGTTTATACAGAAAAATGTAATTTTACAAAAAGTAGTACAATGATTAAAACTAGCTTTTATAAAAACTTTTTCATTGTTATTCTAATGTTTAACACCGCCCTATGCTTTTCACAACAGCAAAGGCGTAATTATATCAATTCTCCACTTATGCAACCAGCTTATTTACAAGAAGGTGATACAGTCATGATCCTGGCTACAGCCGGAATTTTAAAAGATTCTACTATTATAGATAATGCTATTATTTTATTACAAGATTGGGGTTTGAATGTTAAATTAAGTAAAAATTTGTATGAAAAGGATAGTCATTTTGCAGGCACAGATGCGCAAAGAGCTTTAGATTTTCAAAGAGCACTTAATGATAATACTATAAAAGCGATTTGGTGCGCTCGAGGCGGATATGGAACTGTACGTATAGTTGATAAGCTCGATTTTACAAATTTTATGAAAAATCCCAAATGGATCATTGGTTTTTCTGATGTTACTGTATTACATAATGAAATTCACAACCTAGGAAGAGAAACCATCCATGCAATGATGCCATCAACTTACAGGCCAGATAATGACGAACAAAAGAAAGCTTTGAAATCATTAAAAAAAGCTCTTTTTGGTAAGGAATTAGAGTATAAGTCCATGAAATCTGATTTTAACAAAGAAGGGGAAGCAAAGGGACAACTAGTTGGCGGGAATTTATCAATTTTATATAGCTTATTAGGTTCAAAATCTTCTTTAAAAACTGGAGGTAAAATTTTGTTTATTGAAGATGTAGGCGAATACATATACCATATTGATAGAATGCTGCAAAATCTAAAACGTAACGGTTATTTTGAGAATTGCTATGGCCTAATTGTTGGTGGTATTTCTGATATTAGAGAGAATGATACTGATTTTGGTAAGTCGGTGCAACAGGTAATTTTAGATGCAGTTGCAGATTATGATTTTCCGGTTGCTTTTGAATTTCCTGCCGGGCATATTAGAGATAATAGAACTTTAATTATGGGTAGAGAAGTTTCGCTAAAGGTAAAAGGGAAAAGAGCTACGGTGAAGTTTAAAAAGCCATCAGAGAGTAAAAGAAATCAAGAAGTTAATAATACTGCCACAGAGAAGAAAAAGGAAAATACAATTAAAATGGGTTCAAAATCTTTTAAAGGATAGATTCTCATAATGGCCCAACACAATGAACTTGGTAATAAAGGCGAAAAATTAGCCGTCGATTTTTTAATTAAAAAAGGCTATGTCATTCTCGATACTAACTGGCGTTTTCAAAAAGCAGAGGTTGACATCATCGCGCAGAAAGGTGAAATACTTGCTGTTGTGGAAGTCAAAACACGTTCTACAACCGACTTTGGAAATCCACAGGATTTTGTAAACCCTAAAAAGATAAAATTGTTAGTTTCAGCCATAGATGAGTATGTTATTTCGAAAGATTTAGACGTTGAAGTACGTTTTGATATTATTGCCATCGTTCACGAAAACAAAAAATTCACAATAGAACATTTAGAAAATGCCTTTTATCACTTTTGATTACAACGGTCATTTATGAGTTTATGGAAGTAATACCTCATACACATGATTTTTAACTATTTACACATGATATTAGTTTTAAACCATAATACTTTTGTTACTTAGTGCATATATTAAATCAATTAAGAACTAACGAACTCAAAATGAAATTCTTTAGATATTTTATTGCCCTGTCCTTTTTATCAATTATAGCCTGTAAAAACAATAAACCAAAACCATTTCCTGAATTAGCATCTTTGGACTTATTACGAGGTGAACTCTTGTTATGTAGTACAGAACAATTTGGTGAAGTGAATTTTTCACTATCATGTAATTATGAAACACGTGTTACATTTGATTTAGCTTTATCATTATTACACTCTTTCGAATATGCTGAGGCTGAGAAAGCATTTGTAAAAGTAATTGATGCTGACCCGGAATGTGCAATGGCATATTGGGGAGTCGCTATGAGTATTTACCATGGACTTTGGGCGCCACCAGGGCCTAGCGAATTAATAAAGGGATCTAAACTTCTCGATATCGCTGAATCCTTACCAAAATCTAAGCGTGCAGAACAATATATAGATGCTATTAAAGTATTTTATAAAGACTGGCAAACTATTGATCATAGTACTAGAGAATCGTTATATGAAAAGAAGATGGAGCAAATTTATTCTAGCAACAGAGACGATACTGAAGCTGCTATTTTTTATGCATTGGCAATTCGTGCTGCAGCAGATCCAAATGATAAAACGTATGCAAAACAAATAAAATCAGGAAAAATACTTGAAGATCTTTTTATTGAACAACCTAATCACCCGGGAATTGCCCATTATATAATTCATAATTATGACTACCCTGAATTAGCTCAAATGGGACTAACTACAGCGCGACGTTATGCAGAAATTGCACCTGCCTCTGCACATGCTCAACATATGCCTTCACATATTTTTACCCGCTTAGGACTTTGGCAAGAGTCTATTGATACAAATATTAATTCTGCCTCATCTGCCGTTTGTTATGCAGAAAGTATAGACCCTGAAGCTAACTGGGCTGCAGAGATTCATGCCGTAGACTATTTAGTATATGCTCATTTGCAAATGGGAGATAATCAAAAAGCTGTGGAACAATTAAAAGAAATGCAAACGGTCAAAGATGTTTTTCCTAAAGATGACTTTGCAGCAACTTATGCTTTAACGGCGATGCCAATTAGAATGGCTTTAGAAAATAAAAATTGGGAAGAAGCCGCGAAACTTGAATTACCATCAATTGATTTTCCATGGGATAAATTGCATTGGGAAAAAGCTATGTTTCATTTCGGTAAGGCCTTGGGATACTCTCACACTGGAGATATTAAATCTGCTGAAACTGAATTACAAACACTAAAAACATTACATCAAAATTTGTTAGAAACAAAGGAAGCATATAAAGCAGGTCAGGTAAATATTCAAGTTAATGCATCACAAGCTTGGATTGAATTAGCAAAAGGAAATAATGACAAAGCTCTAGCTCATATGAAGAACGCTGCGCTTTTAGAGAGTGAAACATCTAAACATCCTGTAACCCCAGGAGAAGTCTTACCTGCCGATGAATTGTTAGGCGATATGTTATTAGCCCTAAATAAACCTGTGGAAGCCTTGGCGGCTTACGAGGTAAATTTAAAAGGACATCCAAATAGATTTAATGGTTTGTACGGTGCTGCAGTAGCTTCAAAACAATCAGGTAACTTAGAAAAAGCGGAAATTTATTTTAATCAACTTATTAAATTAACTAAAAATTCTAATAGTAATAGACAAGAAATAATAGAAGCAAAAAAATACTTAAACAAATCTAAAATGACTATTTAACTTTAGTCTATGGTCTCTTAAAAAACACTTTCAGCTCCGCTACATCATCAGGTTTCGCTAGGACTTTTTTCTTAGAGTCTAACACCAAAAAAGAAGGGGTGGCGTTGATGCCATATTCGCGCGCATATTTATTTTTCCATTTATTTTCACCTAAAACATGTGAGAATTTTGGGTATTCTGTAATCATTTTTTGCCAACCTGTTTTACTGGTATTGTCTTCTAATCCTACGGCGATGACTCTTGCTTGAGTATTATCTTTAAAATAATCATATAAAACAGGCATTTCCTGTAAACAATGTGGGCAGGTAGAACTCCAAAAAACAATAATATAATTGTCATAACCCAAAAGATTATGTAAATCGATAGGCGAACCATTTTCAATCCAAGAAATATTAGGCACTTTCATGCCAACTGCAGTTTTTAATTGCCCTTTTATATCATTTACAAAACCAACATCCTGGTATTCTCTTGGTAATTGTAGATAATAATTCAAAACATAATTTACCATTGTAATATCTTGTTGCTGCGTAAACGTATTTAATAAACCTTCCTGAATATCTTTTGCCAAATTATAATCAGAACCAATTTTATCCAGTACAATAGTTATTGCTTCTTTTCTTAATTTTATAAGCTGCGCACCATCGTCAGAGTTGCTCAAGTAAAAGATAAAATCATTTATTTTATCATTGATAAAACTTGAATTCAACAAAGCCTTATTTTTTAGATTAATATTGTCAAAAAAATGATCTTTTACAGATTTTAAATAATTCATGGGAGCTTTTATAGGAGAATCAGTATTGTATCTTGCATTTGCTTTTATAAAATTAGATGCTAATTTACCAACAGCTTTTTGCTCAAAGGCTTGCTGATTTTTTCTAAGAAATTTTTTTGTTTCTTGGTATTTTTCCGTTAGATCGAAGCTATTAGCTATTTCATTTGCGCTGAAATAAAGAACCTGCAATGAATCTATTTTCTGCTGTATGGAATATGTTTTATTTAAATAATCTCTGTAGATTTTGTTATTGTCTGATTCTGTAAATTTTACAGATTCCTTCGGGTTTTTTGGGTCTAAGCTTAATGAAACATTTTCATTGTCATATATAAAATCAACGAACAGTCTATTTTTGATATCATAGATCAATCGATACATTCCCGATTCTTTGTCCTGTGGAATTCTAATA
>Ga0209344_10002698_pt1 | contig 19142 bp, 16 predicted proteins | sample Cruoilmetagenom6_FD_187293 | JGI IMG/M metagenome (GOLD analysis project Ga0209344, IMG submission 187293) | Oil polluted marine microbial communities from Coal Oil Point, Santa Barbara, California, USA - Santa Barbara Oil Seep Sample 6 (SPAdes)... | ecosystem: Environmental > Aquatic > Marine... | reverse complement strand
GTACCTCACAACCCAGGAGAAACGACCAGGACGTAAAAACCTCGCAGGAAAAATCCCCAGCTGGAAACACATCCTCAATATCCTGACTATCCACTACCCAGACCGGCTCATCATCAACCCATAAACCAAACCACTTCCACACAAAAACGGAAAGACCCACTCGAGGTGGGGTTTATAGGTGGAGGAGGTGGTGTTGGTGTTGGGTGGCGAGGTGGAGGAGGGCAGCGGCGGCTGGTTGGATGGGGATGGTGTGGGTGTGGTGTGTGAGCTGGTGTGGGGTGAAGGGAATGCCGGTGCGGGTGTTGTGGGTGAGGAGGTGGCCTTCGGTGTTGGTGGTGGTGAGGTTGTGGAAGAGGGCATCGTAGGTGGTGTGGGTGAAGACGAAGACGGTGAGGAGATCGGTGGCCATGGTGAGGGGGTCGACGCCGAGACCGAGGTAGTAGGCGCGGATGTTGTTGGTGTTGCGGGCGGTGGTGAGGGTGTGGGCGAAGGTATCGTGGGTGTGCCTGGTGGGGTTGTGGTGGGGTTCGGGGGCGCCGAGGAGTTCTTCCTGGTATTCGCGGGTGATGGAGTGCCAGAGGTTGAGGTCCTGGAGGGTCGGGGTGTCGGTGGGGGGTTGGAAGACACCGACGGGGGTGACGTGGGAAAGACCACCGCCATGGGCGACTTTTTTGGGGTCGCGCCAGTGGAGAAGGAAGCTGGCTTCGTGCGTGGTGGTGTTGTGGCGGATGGTAAGGGTGCTGACTGCGAGGGTGGCAGGGCGGCGGTGGAAGTCGCAGGGGTCGCCGATAAGGGAACGGAAGGGGAGATTTTTTTGGAGGGGGGGCTGGTGGGGGGAGTGTTGGGTTGCGGCAGCAAGCTCGTGGGCGATGGCTTCGGAGACATTGAGGCTATCGAAGTAGTTGGCGTGTCCGAAGGTGAGGTGGAGATAGTCATGAGGGCGGGGGTGGATGTTGAGGAGCCGGTAGATGGGGCGGTTTTCGAATAGGCGCGGCGGGTCGAGGTCTTGGAGGGCGTCGGTGTAGCGGGCGTGGGGTGTGGTGGTGGTGCGGAGGGGGCGGATGCTGGCGGCGGCGGGTTCGGTGCCGTCTATTTGGGGAGCGGGGGGGTGCGGGTCCCATGCGAGTGTGATGTTGTCGAGGGGAACGGGGGCGGGGGGAATCCAGTTTTTGTGCGCGAGGAGGCCAGTGGTGCCGATCTGGTGGTGTTCTTTGTAGAGGTTTTTTGCTGTGTGGGCGAGTTCGTGGCGGTGTGTGTTGAGGTAGCGGCGTGTTTGACGCCAGTTTTGCTGGCTTTGTTCGCGGGGGGAAAGAGCAGTGTTGTAGGCGTTCATACTGGTCCTTTGTTCCCGGGTGGGGTGCAAATGGGGTGCGGGTTGAAGGTCAGGTGTGGAGGAGAATGTTTTTTTGTTGCCATGCGAGGGCCAGGCAGGCTGCGCCCGGTGAGGCGACCGGTTCTGTTGTGAGGAGGCGGTGCACGTTGTTTTTGGTGAAGGGTATGCCGGAGAGGCCCTGGCGTGCAGGGGGTGTATGGGGAAGTCGAGTGACAAGAATGCCTTCCGCGTTCGCTGACACGGGAGTAGGGAGAACCTCCGCGAAGGTATTGTCATCGATGACCAGGACGGTAAGGATCGCGGCAGCGAGGGTAAGGGCATCGAGCCCGACACCAAGACAGTAGACGCGGAGTGCGCCTGCCTGGCGTGCATTCTCAAGCGCACGGTACAAAGGCCAGGTGTCATAGTCAAGAGGGGTGCTTCGGCTTCCGTCATGTTCCGGTGTGCCGAGAAGTTCCTCGCTGAACTCGCGCACGATATTGCGCCAAAGATCGAAATCCTGCACAGAGCTCCAGGCCGGCAGGCCGGCAGGCTGGAACTCGCCTGCCGGGATCGCGTCATAGAGTCCCCCGGCGGTGGCAACATGGCCGGGATCACGCCAGTGCAAGAAGAACTCTGCTGTGGCCTGCTTGCGGTTGCGGCGCAACAGGAGCGTCGTAATCGCGGGAATGACCGCGCGGGTGCGCAGGTTGAACGGATCACCAAGGAGGGCGCGAAAGGCCAGATACTGCTGGAGGGCCTGTTTTGCAGTGGCATTCTGGTGTGGATGTTGTTGGAGGACTTCTGCGACTTCATGCCCGATGGTTTCGGAGATATCGATTTTGTCGAAATAGGCGGCAGGCCCGAATCGCATCTGTCCCGCCTCTTCGGACCAGGAGAGATCGAGAAGCCGGTAGCTTGGCCGGTTCTCGAATAGGCGCGGCGGGTCAAGATAGCGCATCGCGGAGGTGTAGCGGTCGTAGGGGACGTGAGGGAGGCGGAGCGGGCAGAGCCGGCGGGCTTGGGGTTCGGTGCCGGTAATTGTGGGGGGGTTGGGGCGCGCGGCCCATTGCAGGCTGATCTTATGGAGCGGTACCGGTTGGGGAGGAACCCAGCCGGGCCGTACGAGAAAAGGGGTTTTTCCGAGACGTTGATGTGGGGGGTAGAGCGCGGCCGCGGCATGCGCAAGACTGGCGCGTTGGGTGTTGAGGTGCTGTCGCACGGAACGCCATGCGTTTTGGCTTGCCGCGACTGCCGGATCAAGATCCGTTGCAGGGCTGATGGTACTTGGGCTGGGGAAGTTTTTTCTCCGTAGATGGTCAGGAAGATCAAACCAGAGCAGGTCGGGTGGGATAGCGAGGACACGCGCCCAATGGGCGAGGAGGTCGAGATTCCGGAGCGGGGGGCCGGTTTCGATGCGGCTTACCTGGGCTTGGGTGAGTCCCATCCAGTTGCCGATGGTGGTTTGGGAGATGCCTCGTCTGTGGAGTGTGTGATGGAAAGGATGCTCGCGGGAGGCGCGACAGACTTTTCCCATGTGTTGTGCTGTGAACGCGTCCGCGAAGTATGCGGTTCGCCAGAGGTCTGGAGGGAAGGTGGTTGGCTGAAGTGTCGCCTCATGGGCTTGGTGCCGGCATGCGGTGCAGAGTGTTGTGTGGTTGTCTTGGGCGAGGGTGATGTTGCACGCCTGACAGTTTGCTCTGGTTGAGGTCTTACGCATGGGTTTTTGACCTTGTGTCCTCCCGTGTGGTGTCTGACACCCAACACTTTTTGTACATGATAGTTTGCTTGCTGGGGGTGGATCGGGCAATGGGGACGGTGTTATGGGTGGCGTCTGCTGTGGAGCTCTTTACGGTACTGGAGGCCAAGCTCGGCGATTGCGGGGAACTCCGGGGGGGTGTCAAGCCCGGCGAGACTTGCAAGCGGATACCATTTGGCGTCTTTGACTTCCTCGATACGGGGGGAAACCAGAGTGTTTTCTACCTCGCAGAGGTAGATCATGTCGATATGGACATGAAGCCCAGTGTGTTTGTCCTTGACCGTTTCTTCGAGGAGAAGAAAGGGGCAGGGAAGAGGACGGACAGTACCGGGAAAAGAGGGAAGCAGCCCGGAAAGAATCTCGGCTTCGAGACCGGTTTCCTCACGGACCTCGCGGATTGCCGCATCCGGGGGGTTTTCGTGTTCCTCGACATGACCGCCCGGGTAGAGCCAGAGGCCAAGTTTGCGGTGAAAGACCAGTAAAAGCTCGTCGTTTGCGTCAAAAACGAGAGCCGAAGCAGTGACGTGTTTGATCATGAGGATGCTCCATAGGTGCGGGAGATCGCAGCGAGCGTACTGGGGTGAAGACGAGGGAGCGTTTCCCCGAGATGGGGATCGACGGGAAGCTGATGGGTGTTTTCCACAAAATGCCACGCGTTCGGGCATGATCGTTGGTAGGAGCGGAACAGATCGTGGGTGTAGCTGACGTGGTAGCCGTAACGGGTTCTGTCGGTCAAGATGTCCTGGGCGGCAAGAGCGGCTGCGAAACGGGGGCCTTTTTCGTTCGGAGTGTAGAGGACGAGCGCGTAATGGTTTGGGGTAGCGTCAGGCGGAGAAGACAACTCGTGTAGGGGGCTTGTCTCCGGCAAGGCCCCAAGCAGGGCCGCTGCGTTGGTGTTGCGTTGGGTGATGGTGTTTTACTGGCGAGCATGTCGGGGGCAGGGTTGAGGGGAAGGGTTCGCGGGTGGTAGATGGCTCAGTAGAACAGACTGCTTCCGGCACTGGCAATCACGTGCAGATCGGTAATGTCGGGGGTTCGGTTTCTGTCACGATCAACAAGCGCCAACAGATACTCCCGCTTGCTGTTCCCGATCCGCCTGCCTTGGCCGGACTTCGTCTGCCTCCTTCGACACGGCTGCATCCTCGCTGGTGTCCGGTGGGTCTTGTCGGACGCGAGACCGAACAGGCCGAGTTGCAGTCTTGGATGACCGGCGAGCCGGAACACCGGTTGGCGTTGCGGGTAGTTGCCGGTCAAGGCGGTTCAGGCAAAACCCGCCTTGCACTTGACTTATGCCGGAACCTTCCGGACGGGTGGGCTAGCGGATTCCTCCACAACAACCCGGGAGTCTCGCTGGAGACGCTGGCAACACTTCCTGTTCCTTGCCTTGTTGTGATGGACTATGCCGAGACCCGTACTGTCGAACTGGAACAACTCCTCACGCGGTGCCTCGCGGCAGACAACCAAACTCCGCTTCGTATCGTGTTACTCGCCCGCCAGCATGACACATCGACCGGTCTTGCAGCACGTGAGGAAACAACCGGCGAATACACCAATGTTCTATTGTATAATGCGGCTCCACCACTCCTACTCGACAAGACCCCACTGTCACCCGCGGACCGCCAGAAGCTCTTCCGCAACGCCCTCTCCGCCTTTAATCAGACCGATGACCCCCACCGCGATCTCAGCGACGATGCCATATATGCCCTTCCGCTGATGATCCTCATCGAAGCCCTACTCGGACCCGATACCTATCATGCCATCCAGGACGCTCCTGCCAAAGACCACCGAAAGCATCTACTTGACGCCATCCTGGAACATGAACGCAACTACTGGAGTGCCCTGACCGATAGCGATCAGGCACTCCGGGACCGTATCATCGCAGCGACCACACTAAGCCCCACACCGAACGAAGAATCTACCGCCGCCATGCTCACCCAGGTTGTACGCGACTTGGCTGGAGCAAACCCCGAACGTCTCGGAGCTATTGCCCGGTGGGCCCAGTCAAACTACACACCCGATCACCACAACCACACCCGCTATGTTGCACCAGTCGAACCTGACCTCATCGGTGAACACTTGATCGCCTCCTCGCTTGCCACCGAACACAGCTGGACACAAGCCCTCCAACAATCCGATACCACCGTCACCCACACCCTCCGAGTCCTCCAACGACTTACCACCAACCGCCCGAACACCACCACAATCCTCAACACAACACTAGAAACCACACTCATCCCACTAGTACAACGCTCCATCACCCAGGTCACCACCTCCAGCCCAGACAAAACCTTCGCAATAGGAGAGCTACTAGCAACCCCACTCACAGCACTCCTCCAAACCCCCAACCTCACCCTCCCCCTCAAACCACTCTCACAAACAGCCAACATCATCCAGCAAAACCCTGGCCTTGCGATCTCTCCCCTCGCCCTCGAACTCACCAACAAACTCGTCACACAACACCGTACCCTAGCCAAGGCCAACCCCGCCGTCCACCTCCCCAACCTCGCCAGCTCCTTGAACAACCTATCCGTGAATCTGGGGGCGACCGGTCGACGAAAAGAAGCCCTAACCGCAAGCGAAGAAGCCACCAAAACTTACCGTGAGTTAACTGAAGCCAACCCCGCCGCCCACCTCCCCAACCTCGCCATATCCTTGAACAACCTATCCGCGGATCTGGGGGAGACCGGTCGACAAAAAGAAGCCCTAACCGCAAGCGAAGAAGCCACCAAAACTTACCGTAGGTTAGCCAAGACCAACCCCGCCGCCCACCTCCCCAACCTCATCATATCGCTGCGGAATCTTGCAGATATCCTTGAAGCGCTTGGCCGGACTGGGGAGATGGACAGTGTGCGTGCCGAGATCGAACGGCTTAGGTCCTCAACTGAGGAGTTCGAGGGATGACGGGTGGAGCTGTAATGGTGACTGGTGGAACTCGTTCTTGTTCGATAGCGCGGTTAGCTGAAGTAACGGTCAGCTGGGTTCAGGTGTGTTGGTTCTGTCGATTCTGACATCACCGCCGGCGGTCCCAATTTGAATGCTGCCACCGGAGTTGTCACCGGAAATCGACTGGATAGTGATACTGCTGGCATTCTTGGCCTCAGAGTCAATCTCAGCGAGTAATGGTCCCAGCAAAAGGTCTTTCTGGGCCGCTTCAATGAGAGGATCTAGCTCACTCACAAGGTCAGGGGCCACCTCGAGATGTTTAGAAACCCTGGCCGCCAGTTCATTGACCTGCTCATCTGTTGGGTCGGGGGTTTGCTCAATTTTTTCGAGTTGCGCTTTTGCTGCTTTGTCCGTCAGAGAAAAAAGGCTACGGACTTTGTCAAGGATCTTGTTGCCAAGGTTCCACCCAGCTTCACCGGCTTCCTCACCGATCTTCTCCCCAGCCCTCTCAAGCGTCTTCTTTCCCGCGAGCAAAGCCACCGCTACACCAATCGAAACCAGATCCACAACCACCCCCTTTTCCACCAATATCGACCATACCCAAGCTTACCGGCCCCTACCACCACGAGACTTGACATCACAGTACTGACTTCTGAGCCGGTTGTCACTCTGGCAACCAACACCACTGAACCTTCCCGATCAACAGCACACACAAAACAAGAGCCTGGAAGCTAAAGTGCTGCGCATTGAAGCGGAGCCGGAAGAGAAAACACACCGGAGTTCGGGCAGCAGACAAACAGACAAACCCACAGGAACTGCTGTCATGAAACCACTCCCAACTCGGCCCACCAATACAAAAAAACCGACCATAAAAGACTGAAGAAGAACAAACAACTCCTACAGAAAGCCAGCACCACCCCAAGACACCACCCAGAGTTCCCCCTGCAAGGAAAATACTCGGTTATACGACTGTACTTAGGTCCTGGCGATGCATGACTTCCCACTCGATCCGTGTTGTGGGCGACAGGAGAGATATGTGTGTGACAAACATCTCTCTCCTTACCATACTTGCGCACCCCTCCCGGCCAGCACCCCACGAAAAACAGTACACCAGCGACTCGTGCGGATTATCTCTCATAATACTCGAAAACAAGTCAGGCTACACTCCAGAACCCCGGAACAAACACAATCCTGGAAAACCTGCAAGAACAACAAGACCGTCCCCTCCATCCCGGCCTATCCATCACCAACAACCCCCGCACCGCACTCGACAGCAAACCCCCCATCACACACTGTCAACAACCATGATGAGAACTACAGCTCGGTGCCCGACCAAACCGGGACAACAACAAACCCCTAAATACAGACACCACAACAGCTCCCACTGAAGAGGCCTGCAATTAATGCCTGCAGAACCCGAAAACGCTCTTTCTCTTTAGAGGCCGTACAGTACATCCCATCCACGATCAACAAGTAACACAGTCTCAGAAATTTGATGTCCAGACAGGGGCAGTCAACCAGAGTGATGAAGTAGAGAACGCATACCGCCGTTCCCTTCCTCGAATTCGACACCACGAAGCACGACAACAGGGACACCCCGCCCCCGCTGCCCAAGCACAACTCCCGCAGCACCCGCAAGAAGATCCACAAGAGTTTCCTCTTGACGTTTCCCCTCATGGAATGTCACACGCAGCGGCCCAATACCTGCCGCACCAACAGCGAGCACGATCGCCCCCCGACGATCACCCCGTCCATCACTATCAGCAATAATCACTGCAGTCCGAATATTCGCCCGTTCCCGGATCGCTACGCGGATCCTCTCGGCGCTCGCGTCGGGATCAACCGGCAACAAAACCGCAGTCTCCTGGGTGTCACGGTCAACTCCCGCGGAAGTTAGCTCATAACCCAAACGATGGAACGCGAGAACAGGACCAGCAGGCTTTGCGAGCCTATACGAGCGGGACTCCTCAATCACAAGCTGCAGGAGACGAGGATCCTTCCCCGTCCGTTCAGCAAGCTCGCGAGCCTCACGAGATGGAACAACACCGTCAAGCCGTACCCGGCGCCCTTCCTCCAAAGAGACAATTTTTGACGCGAGAACGAGAATATCGCCGTCACGCAACTGTGTTGTGCCGGAAGCAGATGCAAGTATGGCGGCCACAACATCATCACCCTCAACAACATGCGGAAAAGGTTCAAGCCCAAAAACACAAAAACTGCTTGTCGGCATGAAAAAACTACACTCCATCCTACAGACGCGAAGCGGTTCACTGACTCATAGCGGCGCGAAACTCCAGAAACTCGATATGCGTGTTTTCCAGATACGCGGTCGCTGCTTGTGCGTTGCCTTTGTTCCAGTGTGCTGCAAAGTAGGATCGCACGCGTGCGATGTAATGTGGCCAGAGTCGTGAGGCGGCTGCAAGTGCATCGCTTGAGGCAGCGGCTACTGTAGCGTTCCCGAGCGCTAAAACCCATCTTTCTTTGGGGGGAACAGGCGGGGCCATCATTGCCAGCTTGTTGTCCATCTCGATCCACCGAGTGAAATCCAGTCCATCCCCTTCGATTCGGTACCTGCCGCCACCGGGCAAATGGGCAGAACACGCGCTCGCGAAATGAAGCATAATGGGTACCTCTCCCCAGAAAATATCCCGTAGATGAGGAAAACTTGGCGCATGGAGCTTGATCGCTTCTGTCTCGACAACCGCGATATTGTCTGTGTTTGCGGCAATACAGGCGAGAAGAATGTCGATTCCGTAACCTTCTCCGCATCTTTTTAACTGGGGTGGCAACATTGCGTGTTGCCGGATAGCGCGTTGTGCCACTCGAGAATGTATGACGAGCTCTCCGGCAATTGGCATCTCGCGATCGTGGCTCCTCACACCTACCTCGTGGATGAGAACGGCGAGCGGCTGAAGTGACTTCGCGCATCAGCCGTTGTACGACGCTCATCGACGGGGTCGGGCTGGCGGGTGTTTCACGCTTACGGCTGTAGCACGTCCTCCAGAATCGCCGTGACGCACCCCTCACGCTCACGTCGATTGGCGAGGTCATTGGCAGCACGATTGACAGCGACTGCATAGAGTCGCGGCTTGTCCGCTCGCTTCGGACTTCTCTTAGGACGAGTTGAGCCAAAATCAGCCACCTCCACATCGACACTCTGGGAGAACTCGACAAGCGCCGTTCTAGCGCTCGCTCGGGCGTCCGAAGCTAGCGGCAGCTCCTTCTGTATTCTTGAAAGCGCACCCAACAGGGAGTAGAAGTCCGACTTCTTGGACCAACGAAATTGAGAGAGGTCGGGCAACAGTTGACGTATCTCGGCTAGCACGTCGCGGAAGAGCTCGGCCAACTCTTGCTGATCACGGTCAGAAAAGTCTGCCTCGTAGGCTTCGTACCAGTCGTCAAGCTTGGTCTTCTTGTCAAGTGGTCCATGGAGTGCGGCAAGCGCAAGTTCACTGACATACTCGACGTCGAGCATTCGACGAATGTCATTGGGAGTAAAGATCTGTGCTGCGCTCCAAAATCGATCGTCCGCAATCGTCTCCATCAATGAGATGAACCCACCCCAGTAGGTAGCGTGTCTCAGCTCCTGCTTGTTCAGCGCAACTGTGTTTCGATTGAGTCGCGCGAAGAACCTGCGGTGTTCGGTTTCGTCGGCATTAGGCGGAAGCTTGCGAACGACGAAGGTGTAGCTCCAGATCTGTCGTTTCGCTTCGTCCGGCAGATCTTCAAAAAAGAATCCCGGATACAACGGGTCCTCACCTTGGGCCAACTCCCGACTCTCAACCACGAGCGGGTAGCCCCCATCGATAAACTCGAGGCAGGCACATAGTCGCTGCTGACCGTCGACAACGACGACCGTCTCCACACCGGTCGCCCCGTCGACGTCAATCTGAAGGTAAAGCTCAGGCACTGGGTAGCTTCGCAAGATCGAATCGATCAGAAACGCCTGCTGTGGCTCGAGCCAGACCGGATTTCGCTGATAGGGAGGTCGAAGGTCGAGTCGATTCTCATCGTACGCCTGCTTGAACCAGGACACTGACTGCGTGGTCGAGTCCAAATACTGCTCTGTCATACTCCCGCTTCCCGTCTGATCTTTCGCGCCTCACGAACCGACTTCAGTTGGTAGTCCCTTAGAGACTCAATGTCCCGGTACAGGCGAATATTGATCTCGCGCCCCACCGTCGGCTCCTGATTCGCCATCCACGCAATGGCGGACATCCACCCTCTTGCGAACGGTAGATATGGCAAGATTCGATCAGTGTTGATGGCTCCCCAATAGACCAACTCGGGGGTCCTGGTGATGATTAGTTTCCAGATCTTGTGTGGCATCCGTGCTCTTCGGGACTTCGGCCCGCGGAGGTGCCTCCAGGATTCGTCAAAATGGCGCTGCGAGACAACCGCAACGTCCACGTCAGAGTGATCGCCGAAAGAACGGAAAGACTTGTGTGGATTGAGGCTGACTCCAACACAGCTACTGCCAACCACGAGGATATTCCGAAGATCTACCTCGATGCGTGAACCCAGGTCCTCCCGCCATTGAAGGTAGGCGGCCGAGTCTCCATCAAAGATGGATGGGCAGGAGTCGAGGAGATATCTTGACACGACCTTGGCGTCCGGGGAGTTGCCATCGAGCAGCTCGAGGAACTGCGTCACTGCGAGAGTTGGAGGGCTAGACCACCGAGCACCTCGCTGATACTACAGGTCTCGCTCCTTCTCGGCCTGGCGACTCACTCAGCTCGGACGTGCCGAAGAGCCGCGACCTGCATCCCGGACTGTCACGACCACTGCGGTTGGGGGTCGCGACGGCGAAACGAACGTAAGCCAGCCCAACACCCGACACAGGAGGGGCGCACGTCGCTGGGAGGCCTGCTTGGCCCCGCCCGGAAGGCGCACATGCAGATTGGACAGCAGCCATACAAGCGCGGATCAGGCTAGTAAGACCCTGACGATTCGCCGCTGAATTGCTCCTTGAGCGTCTCGTCTAGGGCGAGCACCGAAGCCAGCTCATGAAACTCGCGGGGCGCGGAGTCCCGAAAGTCGCGTCGCTCAGTCCAACAACAGATAACTAGCCCGTACCCGCGAGCTGCCAGCCATGACCGAAACCAGTCCTGCTTGACCGCAAACGAGTGCGATCGGTCCCATCCCCGTCGGCCAACATTTACCGCAACGGTGTCGCCTCGCTGATCAAGCCATGACAGGTTGCCATCCCACACGAGATCAGAATCGTTCAGAATCGCAGCTGACGGCGCTGACAGAACTGTTGAATAAGTGATGGAGCAGTCGAACCTCCGAGACTCCCACAGGTTGTCTTCGACGGTTGGTGTGATCTCAAGGCAATCGTCTCCATCATCAAGCGGAATCGCAGCGGTGCGACGGTGATAGCAACCTTGATCGCGCCACCCAAGTTCACCTACGTAGCAGCAATCAACATGACCAGTATCGAACGGCGAGCCGTGGAGGCGATGTCCAAAGTCAGCCATCGCCTGCCCCACTTCCCTCACTCCATCGAGAGGCGTTAACCAACTCCTGAGTATCGTCTCTTGATCTAGCGACATACCGAATTCGAGCGATCGGTCCTTAATCCTCTCAACGTGGTAGCAGTCGAGTATCAGCCAGGAATCGTCCTGCGCATCGAGCGCCTGGGAGACCTCGGCAGCTCTCGGGTAGCTCTGATAGTCAGTGAGTGGTTCGAGAGACGAGTCTTCGATGAACGCGGTGAGCGCCGGTAACTCGAAGATCGGAGTTCTGACTTGGATGTCAACTGGCTTCCATGTCGTATCCGTATCGCCGTCTCCCCCCGCAAGCTCCTCGAAATCGTCAACAGGTGGCACACTCGGATCGATATCCCGGTCATAGGTGTCCCATAACCCCGGGAAGCGACTCAGGTCCGAGTCTGAGTAGTAGCCCGGCATTGGATGGAAGTTGTCTCGGACCTTCGCGAGCAGCTCGAAGTAGCCCAGCCACTGATACTTCTTGCCGAATCGTTCAGCCTTGTTGGCACTGCGACCACTGTCTTGGTTGCGCCACGATTCGAAATCCTTGAACCGGTCTGGTGTCCATCCGTGCTGGATAGAGCGCATGAATATCCAACGGCGAGCCGTCTCGGTCGGGTACTCCTCAGGTTCGCCGCTCTCCCACGTCCGCCCCTCGGCCAGAGCTTCGCCAAGACGGTCGGCAACTGCCTTCTCATCAGCATCAAGCTCGACGAGACCTGGCCTACGCAACTCAGCACGTACGTCCTGCTGCGTCCGTGAGGCTTCCAACTTCTGGAGCACTGATGCCAGTAAGACTGGATCAACCTCGTTCATCGCCTCGTCGTGCACCCATTGCCCCCGCCTCTTCCCATCAGGCGGATCCTCGTCAAGCTTGCATCGGCTGAAGCGCTCAAACGCAGAGTCAATCTTATAACGGCCGAAGTCGCCCATCGAGAAGAGAGATCCATAGATTCCTGAATAGGGGAAGTCGTAGTCCTCACTCCTATTCCGGTGGTACCCGTACTTTCCATCAATGTGCTTCATAGTCCACGGATGGTGCGGTGGTTTGAAGCCATACGGAGGTACATGCGATACACCTATGCCCTCGTCATCGAGCAGGCCCCGAGAACTCGCCAGCTCGACGACTCCCTCAACATGGTCGAGCATCAGAGCGTTCGGCCGCGGGTTGCGCAGATACGAATCGACGACCGCGTCAACGAGTGCCCGTTGTCCAGGTTGATTGCGCTGGCCATCTAGGCGCATCAAGAGCCCATAGACAATGGCCGCCAGGCGCTCGGAGACATAGAGATCATCGAGTCGAGCGAACCGCCGAACCAAAGCCTGGGCCACATCGAGGTGGCCCGCAAGCAAGTTCACGAGGACCTTGGTGACCCAGTCACGCATTCGCCGGTTGGGCGTAGTGAGCAGCCATACAAGCGGGATCGAGGCCAACTCAACTACCTGGGGATCGTAGTTCAAGTAGGGACCTGCTTGGGCCCATTGAGCCAAGCGAAGGAAAGGCCCGTCGTCTTCTAGAACGTCGTAGATGGCGACTCCAAAGTGCGCGTCACGATCTGCCATCTTGAATCCTTCGAGATGAGAGTGCAGACGATCTGCGTTCAGCGGATGACCTGGAATCGGAGCTACTGCGCAGAGGTGGCTGTACACGGACGTGACGCTCGTGCGACCTCCCTGCAAGCATCTGTTCACGACGTCGAGCGTCGAATCAGTGAACGAGTCGATCGAGCGGAACGAGAGCGTCTCAAGCGTCATCTCGTCAAGCTTCGCTCCCTCCCAGTCGTCCACGAACTCTCCGTCCAAGAGCTGCCGGAGTTCTACTCCTGCGACCTCAGGAAGCCAAACGGCTGCTGCTTCCTGGACTCCCCATGACGCGTCCCGCAGCCATGCGACGAACGCAGCATCCGGTTCCGACTCCAAGCCACCGGCCGTCCAACAGCGACGGAGCAGCAGGTGATCGGCAAGCGCCTGGAAGGTTACGCGCATTCCCCGCTGCGTCTGACCATCGAACCACATGGGGGCTGTGGCAAGGATTCCCTGCGCCTCAAGCTCTGCAAGCACCTTCGGACCTTCACACTCGGAAGTATCTGACTTCCTTGCGACTGCAACGGCTGCCTCGAACGAGAGCGTCTCGCCGCCCGACTCAACGAGTTCGTCCAGTATTCCATCGAGCACGCAACGTGCATCTGCCTCCGCAAGTGCCAAGGCCATTTGTGACCCCGAGCTAGCGAGGTTCGTTGCCGCCAGCTTCATCGACCCTTTCAGAAAGTGGTCGAACACATCGATACGACTCCGGCTTCCCTGAGGAGGCATCTTGTCGCCTCGGAAAGTTTCGCAGTACAACCGCAGAAATAGCGGGTTCGAGAATTCAGGGGTCAGCAGCGGATGTCTAGGTACCTGCATCTGGTAATGCTCGAAATAGAGATGCGTTGCTTCGCTCTCCCGTCCCGAAAGGCCGGGATGAACGGTATGGACGTAGTCGGACGATCGCCGTCCCTCGGGATCAACGGAGTCGACATAGGTTGACCTGATCGACACGATCAGTGAGATATGGGGACGACTACGGATTGCCGCTTCGAGTTCTGGTAACGCTTTCGACCAGAACGTGCTCTCCGTGGTCTCGTTGAGTGCATCAATGGCCAGAACGAAGCGAGTGTCCTCCGCTGCGGCCCCGCACGCGTTCAGCGTACCAAGAAGCTCTCCCTTGGAGATGCCAGAGGGCAAGCCAAGCTGGGCAGCAAGCTGCGGCCAAATTGGGCCAGGTCCGAACTGATCAGCAAACAGGACAGCTCCAGGTCGCGAGTCAGCTAGTATCCTCCCCCACGCATCAAGCAATAAGTGCGTCTTGCCTGTTCCTGCCTCGCCAGTAAGGAACATCGGGTGACCAGCGAAGAGCTTCGCATGGGGGCTGCCGAATCTCTCCATGAGACGCCAGATCGCGTCTGCCAGTCGACGCTGCGAATGGCTACGGTTCCATAGGCTCTCTTCGTTCTGCTTCGGGTACTTCTCACCCAGTTCCTCGGCCGATCTCTTTAGCTCTTCATCTGCGTTTCGCACGGCAGCCGTCAATCGATCAACAGCCTCTGATGCCACTCGTAACGCAGACCGGACGGCCGAGATCCGATCCTCAATCGTTGTGCTGTCTTCCGACCACTTCTCGCTTGCCCCGAGGACTCCGCCAATCGCCTCGATGACGGCCTCCGACTCGGAGCGAGGCTGATCCATCGGCCGAAGCTTCTCCCAGTCCTTTCGGAGCACGCCAAGCATTGCGTCGATTCCAGGCCTGAAGCCCCCTCTCTTGGCTGTCGCATCCAGTTGATCTTGAAACGGAAGGTCGACCTGGAGTTCCGGTCGATACCGCCTACCTGCCACGATCTTGGCCTCGTCGTACAGCTCGCTCAGCTGCTCATCTGACAGGACCGATGCGTCGAAGAAGAACCGAACGATCCCACGGTTGCGTTCCTGCGCAAGCTCGCCCAGAAGCTGACTCTCGTCTACGAGTTCGAATGACAGTTGGTCTGCCCCATCGATCGTCTTCTTCCAGGTAGCGACCTTGTCGTCATACTTCTGGCGAGCAGACTTCGTTCCCTCACTCCGGCCATCTGCAAGGTTCCACGGAATCACGAAGTTCAGCTTCTTGACAGCCGGCCGCTTCTTGCAGATCGCCCTAACTGACTTGGTCATGCCGCTCAACAAGTCGTCGATATCAAAGATGAACTTCGCTTGCCAAGCCTCCTGCTCACCGCTCAGAAGATCGGTGGTGTACCACTCAGCACCGGCGTCGGGATCGCCAGTTCTTGTCAATCGAACTTGTGACCGATCAAGATCGCGAGTCAGCAGCTGAAAGCCGATCTCCTCAAAGGCCCGATCTTGTCTGCCCGAGTGCGCTCGAATGCTCTTGAATCTGATGTCGCCGTCGTTCAACTGCTCTTTCGGCGATCCACTTGAATTGTGCCCGTTGAACCGCCACTCCTACTCCACATTGTACAGGAGCCGTTCATTCGGGCCCGTGGGCCAGTCAGGGACCTGCCCTCAGGAGCGCCCGTCGAAGTGTCTCGCGACTAACCCCCACCTCGTCGACAAGAGCCTGAAGCGTCTCGCCGCTCTCTCTTCGTCGTCGACAATCTTCGATCTGCTCAGCGCTGAGCCTTCGTGGCTTCACAGGCCTTGCCGCAGGACGGATCACAACTCCAGCATCGACCAAGGCTCGACGCACTGTGTCTCCATGGACACCAAGCTCTTGCCCGATTGCCTTCAGGGTGCAGCCTGTTGAATACTTCTCAGCAGCTGCCCTGACGTCTTCCGTAGTCAGTCTTCGCCCTCCACGACGTTGGACTTCGAGCCGATCCAGATGTCGAAAGACAGTGCTGCGGTCCATGCCAAGAGTTTCCACGATCTCGCCGATTGCTACACCACTCTCATGGAGGTGCTGTAGTCGCTCAAGATCAGCGTCACTAGCAGTACGCCGCCTCGTTGGCTTCTTGGTCTTCCTCCTGCTCTCGACAGGTAGCTCGGTGAGCAGCCTGATCGCCTCATCCCTGTTCGCGAGTCGTCCCGCTAGGTCTACCTCGGCAACTGGCGAAGCACACAGCAGTACGCCGAGGAGATGGTCGAGGACATGGGAGTGCGGATCACTGTCGAGCCCGAGTCATGGCGCAGCTACGTCCGCTTCGACACCAGTGCGCTCGCCCGAGACCTGGAGTTCGAGCTTCACGTCGCTGATGACGGTGAAGGTGGGGTGCACCTCTTCGCTCCACACGCAGCCGACCAGTAGTCAGGCGGGTGTTGTGAATTCCACCCTCTGCGCAAACGCACGATCGTGAGAAAATGATGGAACTAAGCGGAGACAACACAGTGCAAAAGGAGAAGAACAACAACCGGCTCGGAGATGCGATCTACAAGGCCAGAGAAGCCAAAGGCATCTCCACGCCCAAACTCGCGGCGGCTATCGGAATGAACGACTCAGGCGTCAGGCGCATCCAGCTCGGCGAGACACGCCAGCCTCGGCCCGCCGTGCTCGCCAAGATCGCCGAGGCGCTCGACCTGGACAAATCCGAGCTGTTCGCTCTCGCCGGGTACACAACGGCGGACGAGCTTCCAGACCTGAACGGCTGACTCAACGTCAAGCACCGAGGCCTACCCGAGGCAGCAGCGACTGAGTTGCAAGGCCACCTGAACTACCTCATCGACAAACACCGGCTCAATGAAGAACAAGAACGAAAGGAGGGAACATGAGCATTCTCAACGAACTACGAAGCCTCGCACCACAGGAGCGAGCACTAGCACCTAACGAGGCCAACAAGGTGACCGCCGAGCGTCAAGCTCGCCGCTTCCGCACCTTGCTGGGATACGACGGCGAGCCGATGCTGCCGAACGACACCCTCTTCAATCTGCCACGCATCAAGGTCATGATCGCAGTGTCCATGATACACGCCGGGATGTCCGGCTGGGATCACGACTCCCGCCAGTACCAGGTCGTCATCAACGGCCAGGACAGCCCAGCTCGGCAACGCTTTACCCTCGCCCACGAGTACAAGCACATCGTCGACTACACATCGCACGCCGACAACTACCAGAGCTTCGGTAGCTACTCCGCCCATGACCAGGCCGAGGATATCTGTGACTACTTCGCTGCCTGCTTGCTCATGCCACGGCACCTTCTCATGTCGGCATGGGGTGACGGCATCCAGAACGTTCAAGATCTCGCTGGGCTCTTCGGCGTGTCCAAGGCTGCCATGCGGGTGCGCCTCCGACAGACGGGCACAGTTCCGAACGGGCGGCACGACCAGTTCACCCGCCCTACGCCAATACAGATCGGCTCACTACAGTCGACAGCCCTGCCGAAGTTGGAGGTGGTCTAGATGAACGCTGAGGCGACCGAGACCGGAGTCGCCGGTGCCGTTATCTACGTCCGAGTCTCAACAACAGGACAGGCGCAGAGCGACACGGACGATGGCTACTCGCTTAGCGTCCAGAAGCGCGTCGCAAAGCTCCGTGCGCATGAGCTGGGCACAGCTTCACCGAGACCTTCGTCGAACCAGGGTACACCGCCACGACGATGCGGCGTCCTCAGCTGGCCGCAGCGCTTGAGCGAGCCAAGGAGCCCGACGTCAAGTGGTTCGTCGTCCGCTTCGCTCGTAACACCTTGGACGGTCTTGCGATCGTCAAGGAGTTGGAAGCGCACGGCGTGGAGCTGGTCTCCGTTTCCGAGTCGTGGGATGACACGCCGGGTGGCCACTTCATCAAGAACATGTACTTCAACCTGGCCGAGATGTACTCCTGAGAACTCTCGGAGGAAGTCACGACCAAGATGGCCGAGAAGGCACGCCGAGAGGGAACTCCAGGGCACTGTCCACTCTGCTACAAGAACGTCCGGCAGGAAGTCGATGGCGTCCCCAACGTGGCACGTATCGAGATCGACCCCGTGAGAGGTGAGCTGGTGAGGTGGGCGTTTGGTGCGTTCGCCAGCGGCGAGTACACGCTCAGTTCGCTTAGGGTGGAGCTGGAAGAGCGAGGACTGACAGCGCGTAAGACTCGGGACTACCCGGAAAGGGCTGTGTCACGGAGCGCGCTCCACAAGATGCTCAGAAATCCATACTACGTCGGCATCGTCACATGGGGTGGCAACACCTATCCGGGCAACCATGAGCCTCTCGTCGATCACGCCACCTTCGACAAGGTGCAAGCCGTTCTCGAAGGCAACAACACGGGCGGCGACAAGTCCTGGCGTTACCGGCAGTACCTGAAGGGCACGCTCCGCTGTGGACTCTGCAAGGAACTGCTGAGCTTCACGCACGGCCGAGGACGAGGGGGCGAGTACGAGTATCTGTTCTGCCGAGGCCGTCAGCGGATGAACGGCTGCACGCAGCGCTACATCCCGCTGCACCTCGCCGAGGCTGCAGTTGCTCGACAGTACCGAGTCGTGCAGTCCCAGGTCAATCGGCGTATGCCCGAGATCGAGCGAGCCTTCGAGCAGCTGCTCACCGAGCATGAGGGTCGATCGGCGAAAGAAGCGAAGCGCCAACGGGCTCGCATCCAACGGCTTGAACGGCGGCAAGACAAGCTCATCGAATTGTCGCTCGATGATGCCCTTCCAGTGGAGAAGGCTCGGAGCGAGCTGAAGACACTCACGGGTGAGATAGGGGATGCTCGGGCTCGGCTGGAGAGTACGCAGGTCGAGATCGGAGACCTGAAAGCTCGTTTCGAGCAGCTGTGCGACTGATGCGAAGGATCGAGTCGACCTACCTCGCAGCCTCGGACGAGAACCGCAGAGCTCTCAACCGATTCTGGTTTCAGTGGCTTGCGATCGTCGAGGACGAGGTTGTCGATCAGGAGTTTGCGGAGTTGCCAGGCTTCATCCTGGACGAGCCGAACCTTTGAGACCAATTCGTCCCCAAAGTGGCAGCATCGAAGCAATGCTGGCGCTTTTGGGACGAACATGGTGCTGACGACCGCAGACACCCAGAATGGCGGCCGACCCCTGGAAATGACAGAACCCAGGTCGTAGTACGACCTGGGTTCAAACGTCGATGTTCTGGTCGACCTAACCGGATTTGAATTTGAATCACAAACAAACCACCAACCCCCCCAAAATCTTTCTCCCTAGCACAATGGGCGGCAGAACAATCCAGACCCAATGCAAAAGTTCTCCCCTACGAACAACCTATCCGGGATGGGAACGGCAGGCTTGAGGGTG
>Ga0209344_10002697_pt1 | contig 19144 bp, 14 predicted proteins | sample Cruoilmetagenom6_FD_187293 | JGI IMG/M metagenome (GOLD analysis project Ga0209344, IMG submission 187293) | Oil polluted marine microbial communities from Coal Oil Point, Santa Barbara, California, USA - Santa Barbara Oil Seep Sample 6 (SPAdes)... | ecosystem: Environmental > Aquatic > Marine... | reverse complement strand
TTTTTTTGTCGCTGGTCTGAATCTCCCGCGACTGGTCGGTATCAGCCTTACAATCCCCCGTGGCTGATGATCCGGATACATCTTTTCTTGACGACGAGGGGCACGCGCCCGCGTCGGACCCGCCGCCTTGGGGCACGGAGTCTCGGGCGGCTCGGCTGACGCGACTGCACACCGATGCGCGCAGGCTCCATGCGCTCCCGGGTGTGTACCTGATGAAGGATCACAAGGGCGTGGTTATCTATGTGGGCAAGGCGAGCAAGCTATGCGATCGCGTGGCGTCGTACTTTTTGCCCTCGACGGATCTGGGCCCGCGCAAGAACAAGCTGCTCGACGAGGTGCACTCGTTCGATACCTTCACCACCGAGACCGCGTGGGAAGCACTGCTCGCTGAGAATCGGTTGATCAAGGACATCCACCCGCAGTTCAACGCGGCCCAGAAGGATGACCGGACATTCCCGTACCTTGTCATCACGATGCGCGAGGACTACCCGCGGGTGTTCGTGACGCGCAACCCGACAGGGATCAAAGCCGACGGCTCCAAGGACCCGCGGTTCTCCAACGCCAGCGTGCTCGGGCCGTTCACTTCTTCGGGGGCGTTGCACACCGCGATCGACGCGTTGCAGGCCGTGTTCAAGTTCCGGACCTGCTCGCTCGACATTGTCGAGGGCGACAAGAGCAACAAGTTCTTCCGCCCGTGCCTGCTGGCCGCGATCGGCAAGTGCACCGCGCCGTGCAACGAGAGCATCAGCAAGGAAGCCTACCGCGAAGACATCGCCCGCTTGGTTCGGTTCTTCAAATCCAAGCGCTCGACGATGCTCAAGGAACTGGAAACCGAGATGCTCGCGGCTTCGGAGTCATTGGACTTTGAAACCGCCGCCACGCTGCGGGATCAGATCCAGGCGATCCAGAAGCTCGAAGAACGCGCATCGCAATCGGACCAGTGGCAGCCCGAGTCCGAGATCGGGTACATCGATCCGCTCAAGGGCTGCGCGAGCCTCCAACGGGCATTGGACATGGACAAGCCGATCCGCTGCGTCGAGGGTTTCGACATCGCGCACCTGCAGGGCAACGAGACAGTCGCCTCGAAAGTATGCTTCATCGATGGTCGCCCGTTCAAGCAGGAGTACCGGAGGTTCCGGATCCGCTCGTTCACCAACCTGCCCGGCGGCGGGGCCAACGACGATTACCAGTCCATGCGAGAAGTCATCTCGCGTCGCTACCGCGAGGCCGGCGAGGGGCACGAGCTGTACCCGGATGTCATCCTGATCGACGGCGGGCTCGGGCAGCTCAACGCCGCGATGGACGCGTTCGAGCAGCTGGAGATCCAGCCGCCCATGGTGATCTCGCTGGCGAAAAAAGAAGAACTGATCTATGTGCGCGGCTCCACCGAGCCGATCCGACTCGGACGCAACAACCCGGGGCTGCGTTTGCTCCAGCAGGTCCGCGACGAATCCCACCGCTTCGCCCAGCACTACCACCACATCCTGAGACGAAAAAAAATGCTCGGGGAAGACTAGCGAGTTATCCCCTGCCAACTCATTCCGTGCGCTCGCACTTCATCTCCATCCCGTTCTGGAAGAGTGTCATGCTGGTGGCGTTGCCCTCTTCGGGGAGCTCGAAGCCCACCTGGGCATCGACGAGCTTGACGCGGAATCGTCCGTCGGGGAGTTCGATGAGTTCGAGGGGTTGCTGCCCGGTGAGCTGGCCGAAGAGTCGCCCTCGGGTGCTGCTGATGGTGATGTCGAACCCGAGCTCGGAGTGGTAGTTGCCCTCGATCCGGGCGAGCAGTTCGGCGTCGATCCGCTTGGGGGTGTCGACCTTGATGGGTTCTGGGTCCATGCCGAGCACGGCTTGGATGATCTTCTCGCCGATAATGGTGGTCTCGAAGCCCGCGCCGTTGACGAGGACGACCACCGCCGCGTCGTTGGCCGGGTTCACACCCATGTAGGACGAGTACCCGCCGGTCATCCCGTTGTGCCAGTAGGTCGTGCCATCGCGGGCGATGAACCAGCCGTGGCAGATCTGGCCGCCCATGGGACCGGCTCCGTTGCTCAGATCGAACAACGGCTCTTGCGACATGGCGATCGATTCGTAGATGCCGTCTTCCGCATCTTTGCTCGCTTCAATGCTCGCGATCGCGAAGTTGAGCAGCCCGGGCGCAGTCGTCACCCACATGCCGGCCGGGTCCATCGGCCCGGTCTTGCCCCAGGCTTTGGTGGTGCGTCCGCCGACAATCGCGGGGGCGAGGTCTTCGAGCTGCGCTTCGCTGAGTTCGATGGAGAAGTTCTCAAGACCCAAGGGCTTGAGCACGCGCTGCTTGACGAGCGATTCGTATTCGCCGTCGGCGTTCTTGGCGATCAGGGTGCCCAGCAGCCCCACGCCCATGTTCGAGTACTCGAAGGCGGTGCCGGGCTTGGACTTGGGCGGCATCATGGCGGCGGCTTCGAAGAGCATGGTTTCGGTGAAGCCGGCGAAGGGTTGCTCGCCATCGGTCGGGGCGAGGTTGGCGGGCGCGGTGCCCCAGCCCGAGGTGTGCGAGCTCAGGTGCCAGAGGCGGATGTCCTCGCCGTCGTTGCTCTGGGTCTGGTAGCCCTCGGGGAGCAGATCATTGACAAGCGTTTCGCGGGTGACCTCGCCGCGTCGGATCGCGTCGGCGAAGAGCACGCCGGTGACGACCTTGGAGATCGAGCCGATCTCGTAGAGTGTGTCCTCGGTGGGTGCTTCGTCGAGATCGAAGCTCAGCGTCCCAACTGGATAGAAACTCGCTTGGCCGTCCTTGTAGATGGCGACCATGGCGCCGGGGAAGATCTCGGCCTTGATCCCGGGTGTCACCTGACGGGCGACCATGGGGGCGTAGTCGATGGCCTGTTCAGGAGCTTGCTCTGGAGCCTTCTCGGGTGAATCTACAGGTTCCGCGGCCCACGCAACTGGTGCAAGCAAGGCAGAAGCGAATAGGACGGCGGCATATGTTGGATATGGATTCATGCCCGATTATACCGAAAACACCGCGTTGAGTTTCATTGGCTCAATCATCGCTTATGGGGACTCGTCTTGTTCGAGGAGTTGCTCGGCGAGTTGTTCTGCCAGCATCTGATCGAACTCATCCTTCAAGACACTGTCGGCCGACCCATCGGCATAGCCAACCACGACCCACTCCTCATAGTGATCCGGGTCTTCATAGATCACGAGCTGAGCAGCTGTTGATTCATATCCCTCTGGGAGGAAGATATAGAAAACCCCATCGCCATCGACATCACCAACTTTGGAGTTAAAACTATCTTCGAAGATGTATCCGCCGTCGACGAGTACAGCTGACCAGTCATCTGCGTCTGGATGCTCACCTTCGTTGGCCAAAGCGAACTGTTCGAGCCCGAGCAGAATCTCTCTGGTATGTATCTCACTATCGAGCCGATACGCTGCATCGCGAGCCGCGCTGAGTGCAGGAACAAAAATACCAGCAAGCATACAGGTCCCCATGAAGCCGACGCCGCCGAGTGAGGTCCCCGCGATCGCCAAGCCCTGCCCGCGCTTGGCCCCATCGCGCCCGGTCGTCGTGATGGCGATGATCCCCAGAATCAACGGCACAATCGCCAGCGGGCCTAGGCACAAGAACACAATGCCCAGCACCAATGAGGTCACCGCCATCCCCGAGATCGGACGATCATCTGGACCGGGGCGTTGATTGGTGTACATCGGCTGCTCGTTCATCGCTCATGCTCTCCTGCTGCACAACACACTCATTGTGCGAGCAGAGTATAGCATCGAACGAACTTGAACTTATATTGAACTGTTCATGCTACGGCTGCGGGTCTTGGGCGAGCTGATCGGCGAGCATCTGCTCGAACACTTCGTGATCGACCATCTCGACATGCAAGTCCACGAATCCTACGAGCACCCCTTCTGTATAGTGCTTGGGGTTTTCGTAGATGAGAATGTCCGTTGGGCTGAAATCGTTGTAGGTGGCAATTAGGAAATAAGAAACTTCAACACCATCACTGGCCATAGAAATCGTGTCTGGTGGCTCAATGTAACCAGCTGTGATCAAGTCGCTTTCCCATTGGTCCTTTGATGGAAAATAATCGTTGTTGCGAGCCGCATAGACCATAAGCCCTTGGCAGATATTCCGAACCCGATTCTCGCGGCTCCTTGAGTGATCGTGGTCGTGGTGATGGGTGTCGTTCGGAGCCAACAGCACCTTTGCCGCGAAGAGCACCACGACCACACTCACGATGATGACCGCGACATGGCGGATAGAGAGCGGGATGGTTTCGATACGCTGTGGTTGATCTGGTTGCATGGTGTCCCCTTCTGTGTTCACATCCTGCCGATGATCGCTCTCATTCCTGATTGCGGAGAACGGCTAAGAGTTGCTCGAACACGTCGTGATCGACCAACTCGACACGCCCATCCATAAATGCCACGAGCACGCCCTTTGGGTCGTGCTTTGGATTTTCGTAGAGCATCAACTCTGTTGGGTCCATCGAGTTGCCTCGATTCGGCGCGAGAAAGTAGGAAGCCTCTTCACCTTCGCTGAGCGGAGAAATGACGATGCCCGCTTCGATCAGACCTGTGGAGACGAGCACATCTTGCCATTCGTTCTGATCGGGAAAGTTGTCGCGGTGGTTCTCCGCGTAGATCAACAGCCCCTGGCTGAGGCTCCGCAGCTGTGTTGTTCGACGATCAAACTGGTAGTGCTGGTGTGGATGACGAGTGATGGGCGGCAAGAAGGGCAAGGCCGCTACAGCAACTCCTAGCGCGATCATCACAAAGACCGCGAACCGTTGAGTCGCTGTGGGCGTTTGATTTGTTCTCGGTGGTAGTTCTGCTTGCATCGCGCCCCCTTACTCACCGCTATACGCCCGATCAGCGAGTGGAGTTCCCTCACCCGATTACCCCTCATCGAGCACGGCGTTGTAGCGGGCCATGACTTTGGTCCGGGTGACGAGCGCGAGTGGCTTGGTGCCGGTGAAGCCATCGACAAGCACAAGGCTGGATATCTCGTGGCGGGCGAACTTCTCCATCACGGTGTCGAGGTGCTCGTCGGGCTTGATGATCGGGAGGTCGTCGCGCATCAGCTCGGCGACGAGCAGCAAGGGGATGGCCTCGCGGTCGATCAGCGCGGTGCGCATGTCGGTGCCGGTGACCATGCCGATGTACTTGCCGTCGCTATCGACGACGGGGAAGTCGGGCACATTGTGATGCGCGTGCAGGGTGATGAGCTTGCTCAGCGGGTCTGACGCGTACACCGGCTCGGGCGGGAGGGCCGCGTAGTCCACGCTCGACACGGGCACATGGCGGAGCAGCGACATGTCCCGGCTGGTGCCGATGCGGACGCCGGCGCGTCGGAGCTTGGCGGTGTAGATCGAATCGGGCATGAGCTTGCGGGTCATCGCGGTGGATACGATGGCCGCGAGCATAATCGGGGCGAGCACATGGGGCTCACGCGTGATCTCGAACAAGATCAGGATCGCGGTCATGGGCGCGAAGGTCGTGCCGGCGATGACGGCCGCCATCCCGACGAGGGCGTACGACGCGGGCGATGAGCCGTCGGCGATGAGTCCGAGTTTTTCGAGCAGGATCCCGAACACCCCGCCGATCGCGGCCCCGGTGAAGAGCCCGGGCGCAAACACGCCCCCGCTGCCGCCCGAGGCAAGCGTGAAGGTCGTCGCGAGGACTTTGGCGACGACCAGAATCAGCAGCACGCCCATCGCGCCCCACAGGATGCTCGCGTCGGTGTAGCTCACCGGATCGAGCAGATGACCGATGACGGCGTAGCCGTTGCCGAAGAACGCCGGAATCGATTCGTGCCCTTCGCCGAGGATCGATCGCCCGGACATGTTCCCGAAGGCCCACATCCCCGCGAGCCCGAGCAGCCCGAGCATCAGTGCGCCGATCACGGGCTTGAGCACCGGGTGCACACGCAGCTTGTCGAACGCGTCCTCGCCGCGTTCGAGCACCATGGTGAAACTCCACGCCCCGAAGGCGCACAGCACACCCAAGAAAATATAACTGGGCAGCTCGAACACACTGAACACATAGGTGGGCAGCTCGGTGGCAAAGATCGCGTTGTTCTCGCCGAGGATGACCTGGGTCATCGCGGTGGCGAAGACGGACGCGATGACGATGGGCGTAAATGTTTTGAGCGAGAAATCACGCAAGAGAATCTCGAGCGCAAAGAACACGCCCGCGATGGGCGCATTAAAAATACTCGATATACCCGCGGCCGCCCCGCACCCAACAAGCGTGCCGATATGCTGGCGGGGCACGCCGATCTTGTTGGCGATCACCGAGCCCGTCACCGCGCCGATCTGCACAATCGGGCCTTCTGCTCCCCCTGACCCGCCCGTGCCCACGGTGCAGATACTGGCGATGACTTTGACGAATCCGATCCGGGCGGGGATCTTGCCGCCCTTGCGCACGATCGCGTCGAGCACCTGAGGCACACCGTGCCCGCCGGCCTCTCTGGCGAAGTAATACACTAGCAACCCGGTGAGCAACGCACCGGCCATGGGGATCATCGGCAGCGTCCACCACGCCCACTCGCCCTGCAGGTGACCGGTCCAGTGTTCGACGCGCAGCAGACCCTTGGCAAAGAGCACCGCGCCGATGGCCGTGATCGCGCCGATGATCGCGCCGAGCACATTGAGCCAGCCGTCCGGGTGGTCATGCACCCACGCGCCGATCTTTCGCAGGATGTCCTTGGAGCTGAGCATCTGGTGGGTCCGTGATAAGAGAGCGACGGTCGGCGTCGATCGTCTCAATCATCATAGCCGGGCACCGGTGCGCCGCGAAGTTTTTACGCCGGTGTGCGCGGGTCTTCGAGTAAGACAAGCTCCTCGACCTTGGGCGCCTCGGGGACGGGCTTGCCCTTAGCGTCGGTCAGCGGGGTCCCGTCCATCCGTGTGATGGTGATCACCGGGTGGGCCTTCTCGTGGGCTTCGAGCTTGGATTCGAGATCGGACTTGATGCCCTCCTCGAGCCCGGCCCACTTGCCGCGTCCTCGGCACTTGGGGAATCGGCTGCACCCGAGCCACGGGCCGCGGACGCCATTGCGCAGGTTGAGCGGGCTCTCGCAGTTGGGGCAAGGCAGCTCGGTCTCCAGCGGCGGCACGCTGGGCGCGTTCACGAAGCCCTTCTTGTCGATATTCAAAATCAACCCGTCGTCGTTCGTCTCGCCCTCTTCGAGCGGCGTCGTCAAGAACGGCCCGAACCGACCGGTCTTGCGGATCATCGGACGCCCGGTCTTGGGACACTTCACATCCACAAACTCGGCCATCTGCGGGCGGCCCTCACGGTCGCACGGGCAGGCGTAGTTGCAATCGGGGTAGGTCGAGCAGCTCAGGAATCGCCCGTTCTTGCCGAAACGATACACCAGCGACGAGTCGCACTTCTCGCAGCGGTACTCCTCGGGCGCAGGCTTGATCTCGGCCTTGGCGTGGGTCATCTCTTCGTGGGCGCGTTCGAGGCTCTCGGAGAAACGCCCGTAGAACGCTTCGAGCATGTCGATCCAGTCGAGGTGCTCTTCTTCGATCTTGTCGAGCGCTTCTTCGAGCTGGCGGGTGTAGCTCAGGTCCATCAGCCTCGGGAAGCCCTCGACAAGCTTGTCCGTGACGACCTCGCCCAGGTCCGTTGAGTAGAACGCACGCTGGATCTGCTCGACATACTTGCGGTCTTGGATCGTCTGGATGATGCTCGCGTAGGTCGATGGGCGACCGATGCCCTCGGATTCGAGCGTCTTGATCAGGCTCGCTTCCGAGAACCGCCCCGGAGGCGCAGTGAATTTTTGGTTCACCTGGAAATCGAACGGAAACACCGGCTGCTGCTCTTCGAGCTTGGGCAGGTTGAGTTCGTCGCCCGAGGTCGGCACGCCCGAAACGCGGAAGTGCCCGTCGAAGGCCAGCGTACGACCCGTTGCGCGGAACAGTGCCTTGTTGGCTTCGCCGCCGCGGATCATCACCGCGGTCGCGTCCCACTCGGCCGGCACCATCTGGCAGGCGACGAACCGCTCCCAGATGAGCTTGTAGAGCTTGTACTGGTCGGGCTTGAGTGATTTGGCGATCGCGTCTGGGTGGCGCGAGACATCGGTCGGGCGGATCGCCTCGTGCGCGGCCTGAGCGTCTTTGTTGGTGGACTTGAAGAAGTTGGGTTTTTCGGGGAGGTACTTGTCGCCGTAGGTTGAGCCAATGTGATGGCGGACGGCGCTGAGCGCCTCGCCATCGATGTGCGTCGAGTCCGTACGCATGTAGGTGATCAGACCCACGGGGCCCTCGCCCGGGATGTTGACACCTTCGTACAAACCCTGGGCCGCCCGCATGGTGCGCTGGGCGCCGAAGCCGATCCGCGAGGACGCGGACTGCTGGAGTGTCGAGGTGATAAACGGGCCGGGCGCACGCGACTTGGTGCGTTTGGTCTCGATGGATTCGATGCTGTAGTCAGAACCGTCGCCAACCATACCAGTAATGCTGCGTTTCCACATCGCCGGGCCGCGCCCGCGATCGTCCTTGGTCACCTGGGTGTCGATCTGAGCGAGCCCGCAGGACTCGGCGATCTTGGCGACCTGTGAGCCCAGATCGTGGGCGGACGCTTTGTCGAAAGCCGCAGCCACGGCGGCGATGCGCTCGGTGACGGTGTCCTCATTGAGGACCTCGGGCACGGGCACGATGTCGGCGCTGGTGATCTTGGGATCGAACTTCTGGCCGTCGTATTCGACGAGCTCTGCGCGGATCGTGTTGTTGCGGGCGAGCCAGGCGTTCTGTGACTTAACCGTGCGCCCCTTGCCCTTCTCGTCGCGTTCTTCGAGGTACGCACGCCACTCGGGCCCGAGCGATTGGGCCTTGGCGCTGTCGATGGCGAAGTAGCCCTGGATCGACCAGTACTCGTCGGGAATGAACGCCCGGATGATCCGCTCGCGCTCGACGATTATCCGCACCGCCACCGACTGCACACGCCCGGCGCTGAGCCCGCGGGCGACCTTCTTCCAAAGCAACGGCGACACCTGGTACCCAACGATACGATCGAGGATTCTCCGGGCCTGCTGCGCGTTGACGCGTTCTTCGTCGATGGCTTGTGGGTGATCGAAGGCCTTGTCGATCTCCTTCTTGGTGATCGCGGTGAAGATCACGCGCTTGGCGTCCTTGGATTCGATCTTGAGTTCTTGGGCGAGGTGCCAAGCGATCGCTTCCCCCTCGCGGTCGAGGTCGGTCGCGAACCAGACGGTCCCCCCGCCGGCGATCGCATCCTTCGCCGCGTTTTTCAGGTCCTTCATGACCTGCTCTTTGCCCTTGAGGATCTCGTAACTCGGCTGGAACCGCTTGTCGATCTTCACGCCCGGGACCGGGTCCTTGACACCCTTGGGGTTCTTGGACGGCAGGTCGCGCACATGGCCCACCGAGGCGAGCACGATGTAGTCGTTGCCCAGATGCTTGTTGATGGTCTTGGCCTTGGCCGGGGATTCCACGATCACCAGCGACTTGCCGGTGGCGTCGCCTTTTTTGTAGTTGGAGCCGAAGGATTTGCGTCCCTTGGTGGCGGCGGCTTTCTTTGTAGTCTTCTTGGTGGTCTTCTTGGCCATATGTTCGATTCTCTCAGGGTGTGGGTGCTGGAACATGCGGGTGGGATGGTGCGACAGTCGGCATGTCGATTCGATTGACAAGCCGCTTCTATCCTTTATAAGCGCCTCCGGGAAGAGGGCCTCATGCAAGACTTCGGGCTTTGAGCGAACGCGCCAAAAGCCAAATAGTCAAGTTCAGGAGCGGATTCTGGACCCAAACAGCGTTCATGGGCATAAATCTTGGTCAATTTGATCTGAATCTCCTGTTCTGACCAGCCTTGGGTAGGAATCCATACTACTGTAGCCATGGCTACAAGTAGCCCGAGCTACAATCAAGGAGGCCGCCATGCACAGAACCACACTTCATCGCTTTGTATTCCCGCTGCTGATCGCGCTGCTCATGCTCGGCGGATGCAGCAAAGCTGACCAACAAGCAGACACCACCAAATCAGCTGCGACCTACACCATCGTCACCACCACCGGGATGGTCAACGATCTGGTGCAACGGATCGCCGGCGATCGAGCTTCCGTCACCGGCTTGATCAACTCTGGGATCGACCCGCACCTGTACCAGCCCACCCGCAACGACATCAAATCTCTGATGAACGCGGACATGGTGTTCTACTCCGGGCTGCACCTCGAGGGCAAGATGACCGACGCATTCGAGCGGGTGGCGGGTGTGACGACGGTGATCGCGGTGACGGACTCACTCGATCGGGCACAGCTGTTGTCGCCCGAGGAATACGAGGGCAGCCATGACCCGCATGTGTGGATGGACCCGCTGGCGTGGAAGCAAGCCGCGGCGGTGATCCACGATGCCATCGCGAGTTACGACCCTGAGCACCGCGCCCAGTACGACGCGAACCTCGCCCAGCTCAATATCGAGATCGATGCCCTCCACGCGTACGCCTCACAAACCCTCGGCTCGATCCCCGCGGAACAGCGCGTGCTGGTCACCGCCCACGACGCATTCCAGTACTTCGGGCGACGATACGACTTCGAGCTCGTGGGCATCCAAGGGATCTCGACTGAATCGGAAGCCGGCGTGCGTGACATCGAGCGGATCGTTGATCTGCTGGTGAGCCGAAAGATCGCGGCCGTCTTTGTGGAGACCACCGTGTCTGAGCGCAATATCAAAGCCCTGATCGCGGGCGCCAAGGCCCAGGGGCACACCGTCACCATCGGCGGCGCGCTCTTTTCCGACGCCATGGGCAACGCGGGCACCTACGAGGGCACCTATATCGGTATGATCGATCATAATGTCACCACCATCGCCCGCGCACTGGGGGCCACGCCGCCAGAGGGCGGGATGAGCGGGAAGCTGACGACCGAAACCAAGCCATGAGCACGCCACCAACCAATTCAGCATCTCCAGCGACTCAAGCAAGAGCCCCGCGCTCAACCCTCGACGCCCACCCCGAGCACTCGGCGGATTCGCCCGTGTCGATCCACGCGATGACGGTGTCGTACAGCCGAAAGCCGGTCTTGTGGGATGTGGACTACGACGCGCCGTCCGAATCCCTCGTCGCGATCGTCGGCCCCAACGGCGCAGGCAAGAGCACGCTGATCAAAGCGTGCCTGGGCTTGATACCGATGGCCGCGGGTACGGTGGAGTTCTGGGGGCAGTCGTACAAGCAGGCCCGCGCGCGAATCGGGTATGTGCCTCAGCGTGAGTCGGTCGATTGGGACTTCCCGGTGTCGGCCCTCGATGTCGTGTGCATGGGGCGCTACCGCAAGATCGGCTGGTGCCGACCGGTCACCAAGTCGCACAAGCTCGCCGCGATGGAGGCGCTCGATCGCGTGGGCATGGCCGACTACGCCAAACGCCAGATCTCGCAGCTCTCGGGCGGGCAGCAGCAGCGCATCTTCCTCGCCCGCGCATTGGCCCAAGAAGCCGACCTGTATTTTATGGACGAGCCTTTCGCCGGGGTGGATGCCGCCACCGAACGCGCGATCATCGGGGTGCTCCAAGAGCTTCGCGCCGACGGCAAGACCGTCATCGTCGTCCACCATGATCTGCAGACCGTCCCCCAATACTTCGACCATGTGATGCTGCTCAACATGCGCATCGTCGCGTCGGGCCCGGTGCACGAAGCCTTCACCAACGAGCACCTGCACAAGGCCTACGGCGGTCGGCTCACCCTGCTTGCCGAAGCATCCGAAGCCGTCGCGAGGGCGGCCAAGGGAGGCATCAAGGCTCCAGCCAAGACCAAGACGAAAACCAAGACAAAAGCAAAGCCGAAGGCCAAATGAACGACTTGCCCGTCAGCTTCAACGAGATCCTCGAAACGCTCACCCTGCGCGGAGGGGTCAACACCAACGCGGTGATCATCGGCACCACCCTGCTGGGGATCGCTGCGGGGGTGATCGGTTCGTTCGCGCTGCTGCGCAAGCGTTCGCTCACGGCTGACGCGCTCAGCCACGCGACCCTGCCGGGCATCGCCGGCGCCTTCTTGATCGCGACGGCCTTGGGATACAGCGGGCGATCGATGCCGCTGCTGATGCTCGGGGCCGCCATCACCGGGGTGCTGGGCGTGGCGTGCATCCACCTGATCCTCCACCATTCGCGCCTCAAAGAAGACGCGGCGATCGGCTTGGTGCTCTCCGTGTTCTTTGGCATTGGGATTGTGCTGCTCTCGCTGGTGCAGAACTCCAAAAACGGGGGCGGCGCGGGGCTCAACCACTACATCTACGGCCAGACCGCCGCGATGACCCACAAAGACGCTCAGCTCATGGGCGCGATCGGCGTCGTCGCCTCGCTCATCGCCATCGTCATGCTCAAAGAGTTCATGGTCGTGTGCTTCAACGAGACCTTTGCCCGCGCAACCGGGCTTCGGGTCTGGCTGATCGATTCGATCATGCTCGGGCTCGTTGTACTCATCACAGTCTCGGGTCTCCAAGCCGTTGGGATTATCCTGATCGTCGCGATGCTGATCATCCCGCCAGCCGCGGCTCGGTTCTGGACGGATCGGCTCTGGCGTTTGGTGCTCATCAGCGCCTTCATCGGCGGGCTCTCGGGCTATGCGGGCGCGTCGATCAGTGCGCTCATGCCCAGAAAACCAGCCGGCGCTGTGATTGTGCTCGTCGCCGGGGCGGTGTTCTTGGTGTCCATGCTCATCGCGCCCACGCGTGGGATCATCGCCGACTCTATGCGTCGGCTCCGGCTCAGAGCCCGCATCGCGATCGACCATGTGCTCGAAGAGCTGTATGAGCGCGAACACGGCGCGACGGCCGGGCACCCGATCGGCTCGCCCGTGCTCCTCCGCCTGATCGCCCTGCGTGGCTGGATCACAAAGAGCGATCGTGCTTACACCCTGACCCCAGCCGGACGAACCCAAGGCCAGCGCATCCATCGCAACCACCTGCTCTGGGAGCAGTACCTTGTGTCGTACGCCGACATCGCGCCCACGCATGTCGATTGGTCCGTGGATCAGGTCGAGCATGTGCTCACCGATGAGCTGATTAGCGAGCTCGAAGCGGCGCTGAGCAAGCGGGGCATCACGGTTGATCAGCTGCCGGGTACTCGAAAGAACGGAACGCCCGCATGAGCAGCTCCGCATTTCAAACCTTCTTGATCCTCGACCTGCTCGCACTCCTCGCGGCCATCTTCGCGGCGCTCTCGTGCGGGCTCCTGGGCAACTTCCTCGTCCTCCGCAAGCAGAGCCTGATGGGCGACGCGATCTCGCACGCTGTGCTGCCGGGCTTGGTCGGGGCGTTTTTGATTACGCAGTCTCGCTCGCCGGGCATCATGTTCGTCGGGGCGGCTGCGTCTGCCTTGGTCACCGTGATGCTCGTCGAGCTCATCAAGCGCCTGGGCAAGGTCGAGCCCGGAGCGGCGATGGGCGTGGTGTTCTCGATCTTGTTTGCTCTCGGTGTGTACCTGCTTGAGAACAACGCCGCCCGCAGCGTGGACCTCGACGCGGACTGCGTCCTCCACGGCAACCTCCAGAATCTCTTCTGGACCGCCACCCCATCGAGCTGGAGCCCATTGCTCGATGTCCAATCGATTCAGGGCATGCCGAGGGCGGCCATCGAGTTGCTAGTGTTCCGCGATCGCTTCATCGCGCCCGTTCCCTACCAGATCTGGACGCTCTTTGGCACGACCATCGCCGTGGTCTTGTTCATCACGGTGCTGTTCAAAGAACTCCGCATCGCGTCGTTCGACGCGGGGATCTCGACCGTGCAGGGGATCAACGCCGGGGTCATGCACATGGCGTTGATGACCTTCGTGGCCATCGCGGCCGTGGCGTCGTTCGAAGCGGTCGGATCGATCCTCGTCATCGCGATGCTCATCGCCCCCGCGGCCACCGCGCGCCTGCTCACCGATCGGCTTATCACCCAGATCATCGTCAGCGCGGTCATTGCGCTGGTCACGGCGATCAGCGGCTACGCGCTCGCTTCATTTATGGGTGTCAACGCTGCGGGGATGATGGCGAGTATCTCTGGGGCACTGTTGGTTTTTGTGATGATCGCCTCGCCATCGCACGGGATCATCACCAAAGCCCAGAACCAACGCCGGCTGGGCAACCTCGTCGCGATGGAAGATGTGCTGGGCTCCTTGTATCGGCTCTGGGAAACCGACGAACGCACGACCCGCGCGGGGCTCTTAACAGCATCCGGCAACTCCGGGCGCATGGGCAAAGCCATCGACCGGGCGATCGCTTCGGGTTTGATTACGGTCCAGGGTTCCGATCTCACACTCACCGAAACCGGGCTCAGTCAGGGCGCGGCGGTCATCCGTAAGCACCGCTTGTGGGAAGGATATCTGGTTGACGAAGCCGGGATCAGCCCCGACCATGTGCACGACACGGCCGAGCATCTCGAGCATCTGCTCGATCCCCCACCATCCGTGATCGACGATCAAAGCGCAGACATACACACCGACCCGCACGGCAAGCCCATCCCGCCCAAATAATCCGCGCTGGTGGTCCTACCCTTCCCCATGCCAACCGCTCACGAAACGAACTTCGACGGCCTCATCGGGCCAACGCACAACTACGCCGGGCTCTCACCCGGCAATGTCGCCTCTGTCACCAACGCCGGGGGCACCTCAAAGCCCAAAGCCGCGGCGTTGCAGGGCTTGTCGAAGATGAAGACGCTGATGGATCTGGGACTCACCCAAGGAATCCTGCCGCCACACCATCGCCCGGACCTGAGCGCCCTGCGCCGGATCGGGTTCACGGGCAGCGACGAAGAGCTCCTCAAGGAAGCCCACGCCTTTGACCCCACGCTCTTGCCCTCGATCTGGAGCGCCTCGAGCATGTGGGCGGCCAACGCCGCGACGGTCTCGCCGAGCATGGACACCGCGGACAACAAGGTCCACCTCACCCCCGCGAACCTGATCTCCAACTACCACCGCTCGCTCGAGCACCCCACCACCACGCGCATGCTGCGGATGATCTTCAAGGACCAGGCCCACTTTGTCGTCCACGACCCGCTGCCCGATCAGATGCGCTACGCCGACGAGGGCGCGGCCAACCACATCCGCTTCGCCGCCGACCACGGCGAGGCGGGCGTCGAGATGTTCGTCTATGGCTTCGATCGCGAGGACCCGGCAGGCGGTGCACGCAAGTACCCGTCGCGCCAGACCCGTGCCGCGAGCAAGGCGATCGCCCGGCTCCACAAACTCAACCCTACGAACACGGTCTACACCCGCCAGCACCCCGACGCGATCGACGCGGGCGTGTTCCACAACGATGTCATCGCCACGGGCAACAAGCATGTGTTCCTCTATCACGAGCAGGCGTTCGCGACCTCGCGCTCGATGCTCACGGACATCGCCGGGCCGCTGGGGCGCGAGCTGACCCTTATCGAAGCAAGCAATACTGATTTCTCGCTCCAGGACGCGGTGACGAGCTACCTGTTTAACTCGCAGATCGTGACGCTCAACGATGGCTCGATGGCCTTGATCGCCCCGCTTGAGTCCAAAGAGAACCCGCGCGTGGCGCGCTTTGTCGATGCGATGATCGCGGACACCTCGAACCCGATCAACACCGTACACTATCTGGATGTCCGCGAATCGATGCGCAACGGGGGCGGCCCGGCCTGCCTGCGCCTGCGTGTGGTGATGAACGAGCAAGAACGAGCCGCGGTGCATCCGGGCGTGATGCTCACTGATCGCTTGTACACCGCACTCGTCGGCTGGGTCGAGAAGCACTACCCAGACGAGTTGTGCGCCAATGACCTGCTCGACCCCAAGCTCGCAACGAGCCTGACCGATGCCCTCGACGAGCTGACCACGATCCTCGACCTGCCCGGGCTCTACGCCTTCCAGCACTAACACCACACCTGGGGCCGCATTTGCACCGGATCGAGCCTGCCATCAAGCAACTACGCTCGAAATCTGGGGGAGATGCCCGAAAATAACCCTTCTGGGCAATCCTTGCTCAATATCCGGTCGCGCTTGGCACGATATAGATATAGACCAATAGGTTATCACACCCCCAATTCTGGTGGTGTGGCATCGCTCACGGACGAGGAATCCATCCATGTCAGACGACCACCATATCCCAACGGCCGCCCACCACCTCGAGGACGAGCCGGGCGAACGCTTAGCCCGCCCGTTCACACGATTCGCCAAGCTCTCGAGCTCCGGCGGCATTGTCCTGCTCCTGATGACCGCGATCGCGATGATCTGGGCCAATGTGGACGAGGCCTCGTACAACGAGATCTTCAACCAGACTGAGACCCGCATCACCGTCGATGACGGCGGGCATAACCGCCCGGCCGTGATTGATCATGCCCTTGGCCATGATGAACATACCGATCATGCAGATCATGCTGACCACGCCGATGCCGATGGGCACGATGAGGGGCATGACGAAGAACATGATGCCGATGAGCACGCAGCCGACGCAGTGGGCGATCACGCAGCAGACGCCGACGATGGCCACGCAAGCGAAGGTGGCGATCACGCCGGCGGGCACGGGCACGGCTGGACCCCGATCACCGAAGAACCGCTCTGGTACATGGGGCACTCGACCGCCGCGTGGATCAACGACCTGCTTATGGCGATCTTCTTCCTCGTCGTTGGGCTCGAAATCAAACGAGAAATCCTTGTCGGCGAGCTCGCATCACCCAAGCGTGCAGCGCTGCCGATCTTCGGCGCACTCGGCGGCATGATCGGCCCGGCGCTGATCTTTGCCTCGCTCAACTGGGGCAAGCCCACCCTCGCGGGCTGGGGCATCCCGATGGCGACCGACATCGCCTTCGCCGTGGGCATCCTGGCGATGCTCGGCTCACGCATCCCCAACTCGCTCAAGGTCTTCCTGACCAGCCTGGCGATCGTCGATGACCTTGGTGCCTTGATCGTCATCGCGGTGTTCTACACCGATCACCTGGAGATGAGTTTCCTTGGCTACGCCGGGGTCATCATCGGCGTGCTCGGGATCATGAACCTACTGCGTGTCCGCTGGATCACGCTGTATCTCGTTCTTGGGCTTCCACTGTGGTACTGCATCTATAAATCGGGCGTGCACGCGACGATCGCCGGCGTGCTCCTCGCACTGACCATCCCGGCCCATGCACGGGTCAACGCCGTCAACTTTGTGTTCTCATCACGCAAGGCCCTCGATATCTTCGCCGATGCGGACGACGATCTGGACACCGATATCACGACCTCCTCGGAGCGTCGCGCCGCGGTCAACGCGATCATGCAGAACGCACGCCAAGTGCTCCCGCCATTGCACCGGATCGAGCATGTGCTCCACCCGTGGGCCGCGTTCGTGATTATTCCGGTGTTCGCGCTGGCCAACGCCGGCATCCCCGTACACGGCGATTTGAGCGACAACCTCGGCAACTCATCGTCGATGGGGATCATCCTTGGGCTCTTTATTGGCAAGCCGCTCGGGGTTGTGCTGATGTGCTTCATCGCCTGCAAACTCGGGATCGCCTCGCTGCCGCGGGGTGTATCGTGGCGTCATATTCTCGGCGCGGGCACGCTGGCGGGGATCGGTTTCACGATGGCGATCTTTATCGCGAACCTCGCGTTTGCCAAGTCCCCGACCGACCTTGAGCACGCCAAGCTCTCGATCCTTGTCGCCTCGGCGATCTCCGCGATCGTGGGTGCCGGGATCCTGCTCACCTGTAAGAGCGGCCCAGAGCCCGAGCCCGACACACTGGGCCCGCTGGTCGATAACGACGACTGATACCAACCGACCCATTCAACACCAAACCCCGGCCAATCGGCTGGGGGTTTTTCTTAGGGCGTGCATCAGGCGTGCGCGATGTAATCGAGGAGTTGATCTAGGAACGATCGGCTTAGAACTCGGGGAAGGGCACGCCGTCGCCGCTGCGGTAGCTCGCGTGCTCGATGATGTAGATCCCGAGCACCCAGCCGTCAACGACATACGGATCGAGGATAAACACGCCCTCGACCGTGCCATAGCCCACGGCACTGTTGCCAAAGTCCACATCGTGATCCAGCGTCACCTCGATCGCATCGTAGGGCGAGGGCGGGATCCCGATACAGCACCCGTCCCACGGGTTCTGCATCACCAGCAGCTCGCGCGTCGTCGTCGCGATCACCGGCACGAGCGTGTTGCCCACAATCCGGACTTGGCGCTCGTTGAGCAGATCGAGCCAGTCGGGCAGGTGGTCTTTGCCTTGCTTGGGGTTGTAGTCCTGCTCGATCGCGCGGAGGGTCTTCCACTCGAGCATGAACGGATCGACCTCGGTGCCGGTGCCCATGACGATCTCGCCGGTCTTGACGATGATGAACGAGCCGTCGGCACGCAGCTTGTAGCTCGGAGCGGCTTCTGGCTCGGGTTCCGTTGCCAGCTCTGGTTCTGGTTCAACGATTGGCTCATTGATCGGATCTGGTTCTGATTCGGTGGCGACATCCACGCTCACTTCTTGTGCTTGGTCCTCTTGAGCCGATGGCTCCCCGCTTGACTGATCGACTGGCTGATCGACTGGCTCTTCTGGGAGCTCATCAGCCAGCTCGATCATGGAGTTGATCAAGCGTTGGACGCTCGACTCGGGGCTTTGCTCGGGTGCCGGTTCAGGATCTGGTTCTGCTTGCACATCGGGTGCGGGCTCGGGCTCGGCTTCAGGCTGAATCTCGGGCTGGGCCTCAGGTTGGGTTGGGCGTGTTCGTTCTGATCGGGGCGGGCGCGCGGGCAAGCCAGATGATTCAGCTGTTTCGGCAGACGCGATGGAGGCCGGCTCGCCATCGATCGCGGCTTCTGTGCGCACACGCAGGGTATAGAGCCCTCCCGTGAACAGCACCAATCCCAAGATGAACAACCAGAACCAACGCACGCGGGTCTCCTTGTTTGAGTTAGCCGATCGGACGCAACGAACGCACCACCGGGGTGCGGTACGCGATGAAGGCCGGGATGATCCCGGCGATGCACGAGAGGGCGATCGTCGCCAATACGATCATGAGGTAGCCGTCGATTGGGAGCGAGGGCTCGATGACCAGTCCAACACGGGCGTAGAGCACGCCCGACACAACCTGTCCTGCGATCAATGCGAACACGATGCCGACGAAGCCGCCCAATAAACCGATCATCGCGCTCTCGGTGAGCACGAGGTTGAACACCCGCAGCTTCGACGCCCCGAGCACCCGCAGCACCGCGATCTGGCGTCGGC
>Ga0209344_10002695_pt1 | contig 19161 bp, 15 predicted proteins | sample Cruoilmetagenom6_FD_187293 | JGI IMG/M metagenome (GOLD analysis project Ga0209344, IMG submission 187293) | Oil polluted marine microbial communities from Coal Oil Point, Santa Barbara, California, USA - Santa Barbara Oil Seep Sample 6 (SPAdes)... | ecosystem: Environmental > Aquatic > Marine... | reverse complement strand
CGACATCTACACCGGCACAGACTTGATTGCGGCGGAGGGGCTAGAATTCATGCCTGGCCCGCCGAGCATCTATTATGAAAAGTCGTTGGAGCGCGTAAAAGATCATCAGGAGCCTCTCGATAAACTTCAAAACCGTGGCATTTTGATTGATGGTGAAGGTGTCGTTGGCGGTGGCGAAACCAGAATTTTGCTACAGATTTTCTCCAAAACGGTCATTGGCCCCATCTTCTTCGAGTTTATCCAGCGTAAAGGCGATGATGGTTTTGGTGAGGGCAATTTCAAAGCTCTTTTCGAATCCATCGAAGAGGATCAAATCAACCGAGGCGTGCTGCAAGGTGCTACTGAATAGTAGGAAAGCTGAATAACAATATTAGCGATGCCGAAAAGGAAACACTGTGCACGACGCTTGGCGTAACTATGCGAATGCCCCCAAAGAGGGGGCTATTATTTGCCCTTCTAACGTCATAAAAGAAGGCAAAGCACACTATATGGAAATGATGAGCAACGATGAATCATTTCCCATCATTGCAACGCGCCTCAATGGTAGGATTTATTGCTACGTTAATGCCTGCCCCCATCAATATTTACCTTTAAATTATCGGTCTGATAATATTATTTCGTCAGACGGTCACCGCTTTTTATGCAGCGCGCATGGGGCAGTGTTTGATATCAAAACCGGAAACGGCTTAACAGGCGGCTGTGATAAACTTGAAGTCATACCTGTATTTGAAGACCTCGAGGGAAATTTATGCATTGGTTATAGAAAACCTTAAAAACGGCTGTTCGTCGCTCAGTGTGGAATTAACTCTGCCAGCATGAGGGTAGCCCCCGTGGGAGGGAGCTTCAGCTCGCGAATGTTTGGGCTATTAGCATGATGAAGCCAAGGGTATGCCTGCGGCCCCCTTCGTCGAAGTGTCGAACCACGCTGAAGCGGCCTCCCACAACAGATAGCTGGCTTAGTGGGTGCGATCTGAACCGTGAGATAAAAAATAGCCAACCAATCCTAAATCCACATTAGATAACGAATAGCCTTAAAAACTCAAACAATAATTTTTTTCTTACTGTCTTATCTCCGATTAAAAATCAGATCACTCTGATAGTATCGAAAAATTATCGCTAAGCAGCTACATCACAAGCGAGTTCAATGAGATCGCTTATGGTCAAGACATCTTATCAGAAGCACTATTCTCACCAAAAATCTATTACTGACTGGATTTTGTCTGAAAGCCCTGGTTGCGACGTCCTATAGATTGAGCGACAGAGTATGTTGACAGACCGTTAGACGCCTTCCGACCAGCGCTACTAGCAAATGATTGATGATCTCGTTTCCCTACCTCCGATCATGATGACGCTAGCTTGATCGAGCGATGCATGAAAGCTAACTTTTAGGTAGAACCTCATGGTTAAGGTTCAACACAGACGCCTATCCTAGGCACCTCGCGATTAAGGTGGCATTGTGATCATTTAAGAAATCATGCATTTACACACTATTTTGTAGCCCCTAAATAGTCGCCAATCCAATGAACGGGTGCGACAGAATCGCACCATTCCAAGCCTCTCCTCTCGCGTGAAGTCCTGGCGAACCTGGTAAAGAAAGACAAAAAAACGATTCTACTTCTTACCAAAAACCACAATCTATGTATCATGAAAGAAGGCTAAGCTCTCCATTAACGCTACCCAAATGATCTTGACATGCATCCGTAAGCTATCTAATTATCGCTGATAAGCTATCCTTAAAACACAATTTCAATAGGTCAGCCATGCAAAGACATACTCGTTCATCGGGGGTATTTGATCGCTGGATCAGTGACGTTAACCAAATTTGCGGCCCTTTTTCAGCAAAACCTTTGGGAAAGAAGTTTTCTGGAGACATCCACAAAATGGGAGGCGGCACCCTGGAAATGTCTCGGGTTACGATCTGTGGTGCTCAGCTTTATCGTGGTTTGGGTGAGATACGCCGCTGTGTTACACCCGAGTTTTTTTGTATTTTTCAGGTGCAAGGAAAATCCCGCGTTGAGCAGGCAGGAAACAGCTCTATACTCCTGGCAGGTGATATCGTTCTAGTGGACTCAGCACTCCCCTTCTCCTTTACCTATGATTGGGAATCCCAGCAAATATCGCTAATCCTGCCTCGCCCAATCGTCGAACGCACTCTGAACCTTTCAGGCATTGAACTTGGTGTCCGCATTCCATCCCACAGTCATATTGCCAGTTTTGCCAACCATTTGATCGCCGAAGCTGCCCATTATGACAACCTGGATACCGAGGAAAGCTCCGCTATTATTGATTCACTGATTATGTTGTTAAAGCCTTCCGTCCTCCGCAGCGTAGGCCAGCATAACCCTAATGAGAGAATTTTCTTGCAAGCAGCTTCTTTTATCAGGGAAAACATTGGAGACCCTGCGTTAAGCCCTAAACTAGTAGCCAGTGCGACGGGAGCGTCAGTACGGGGCCTCTATCGGGCATTCGGCCTCCGTTCTATGACCGTTTCCGAATACATTAAAACCCAACGACTGGAGATGTGTGCTGATTACCTCAAAACTTCGAGAAGCAAGCTGAACCTGACCGAGGCAGGATACCGTTTCGGTTTTGCCAGCCCCAGTGCGTTCTCAACAGCCTTCAAGCAACACTTCGGTATCACCCCAACCAGTTATTGCCAGCACCACGCTTATTGAAACAGATCTGCTAGGCATTGCACCTGGCAGACCCTTGAGTGATTAGCTTACCGAGGCCTCATTTTTTAATGCTAATAACCCGAGGCTGAGTTACGGACTTCAACCCTTCCATACCGAACTCAACACCATATCCAGAAGCCTTGTTACCGCCGAAGGGCACCATGGGATGAATCGCACCATGTTGGTTAACCCAGACAGTTCCAGCTTCCAGCTTCGAAGCAACCGACTCTGCCTGCTCTAGGCTGTTGGCCCAGACGGAAGCACCAAGGGCAGCTGGCAGACGGTTGGCAGAAGCGATGGCTTCGTCCAGGCTACCGTAAGGAATGATGGGGAGAGCGGGACCAAATTGCTCCTCGTCGACCAGCCTCTGACCATCGCGGGCATTGCCCACCAGCGTCAGTGGTAGAAAGTAGCCAGTCTCCGGAATATCGCCAAATTCCATAACATCGCAGCCATTAGCCCGCGCGTCGGCTACTAATTCTTTCACTTTATCGTACTGCATCATGTTCTGTAGAGGCCCGATCAAGTTGCTCTCGTCCATACCGTCGCCAATAGGCACTTGGCTAGCAAAGTCGCTAAGGGCAGCAACCACTGAGTCATAGTCATTCTCGTGAACGTACAGACGCTTGATACAGGCGCACGTTTGCCCTGCATTGAGGAAGGCACCCCAGAACAGCCCTTCTGATATGGCACTGGCATCAGTGCCCGGCATGATGATGGCAGCATCGTTGCCGCCGAGCTCCAGGGTAATGGGGGCGAGGTTTTGTGAGGACGCCTCGATAATACGCCGCCCTGTCGACTCGCTACCGGTGAACATGATCTTGTTAATATCAGGATGGCTGGTTAGTGCCGCCCCAATACGACCATCGCCAGAAACGGTATTAACTACGCCGGGAGGCAGTACTTGGTTAATCAGCCGGATCATCTCCAGCGTTGCAATAGGCGTGTATTCAGAGGGTTTGAGCACCACTGTATTGCCCATACGAATGGCGGGAATAATCTGCCAGATGGCGATCATCAGTGGCCAGTTCCATGGCGCAATAGCAGCCACGACGCCCAGAGGACGGCGGTAAAGCACATCCTTGCGCTCATCGTCCTCATATACAACTTCAGGTAGCAACTCCAGGGTGGACGGAACTTGGGTCCAGCCTACGCAGGCTTGCATCTCAAAGCGAGAACCGGGGCCAGACAAAGGTTTGCCCTGTTCCTGGGTAATCAGCCCTGCCAAATATTCCGAGTTATCTTCCAGTACCTGGGCAACCCTCGCTACGGCCTCTCGACGCTCCTGGTCACTGACACTGGACCAGGCACTCTGAGCCAGTCGAGCTGCGTCTACAGCGAGATTAACGTCGCGTTCGCTATTAAGGGGGGCCAACCCTAGGGAGGCGCCCGTGGCGGGATTAAAGATTTCCTGATGATCGGCTGTATCGGCCTGTTTACCGCTCACTGTGTTGTGATAGGTCTGCATAATATTACTCTACTGAAGATGTTTTGAGCTGTGAGCCAGATAACCGTCTGAGTACTCCATGACTCAAGCCAGAGGGCTTAGGTTCATGGTCTTAGCGGTGTTGCTTCAAAATGGCATAATCGCAATTATCTGAGCATAGGTACTGGTGTTATTACTGCCGATCTGGCTACCACCTTCAGCGGCACTTTTGTCAGGATTATAAAACCCTACCACTGGGCTGATAATAAGGTGTGGGGACGCCACCCATTCGGCATAAAGATTCACTTCCTGAGCATTCAGGCTTCCTATACCGCCCGCCGTGTCACTGAAGTCGAAGAAAAGCGCACCCACACTGAGTGTCTCCGATGGCGTTGCCTTAAGGCCAAGGTGATGCACATCTGTACCGGAGTTGAAAGGCCCCGCGTAGTTGGCCGCGACCTCACCCTGGAACCAAGTGCCATAGCCACGGTTAAAGCCAAAAAACAGTGGATCGAAGCCTTGATCAAAGTTTGAGAACCTGTAGTTAATACTGGGCGACCAAGGAACATCACTGAAGATCCAGCCCGCTTCGGCGTACCATGCGTCAGCGTCTTTGCCAGAACTGTCCCCCGGTGTCTGGGCAACAAATTCCGCTGACAGGAAAAAGTCCTCCACTCCGGCGCTGCCCTGATAGCGCAAGCTTGTCGTTTGCTGCCCATCACGTGAGCTATAACCGGTGAGGGGTGCAAAGGTATCATCTACATCAAGACCTTCAATATACGTCAAGCCAAAGGTGCCCTTCTGGCTAACGTACTCGGCATTGACACCTGCAAGCTCCATCTCTGCCTGTGCCCGATTGTCGGACGACAGCCAGAACAGATCTGCACGCAGCCCATCGGAGCCGCCAATACGCGCAATGGCAGTTTGATCGAAGGCCTTGCGCGCTGCGAGCCAGTACGCCCCACCCCGATCAAAGTTGAAGCCAGGAGCACTGAGTGCATCGCCAAAATTCAATGCATCATCATTGATAAGGAATCCATCACCAATGGTGAACGGTTGCCGCCCTATGGAAATATCGAGACCATCATCACCAAGCGCTGGAATCAGCCTGCCTGAACGCCAACCGACATAGGCATCTTCCAGTTCGGTCTTCCGTTCATTGCCCGAGGTGAATCCCCCCGCGTCGCCATCACCCCAAGTCCCCGACGTGACTAGGTTGACGGCACCGTACAATCCACTGTCCGCTCCCATCGCTTGGCTTCCCGAAAGCCCATACTGGATATAACCCTCTTGCCACTTGGCATCGCCAGCTTCGGACTTGGCACCAAGGTTGTAGCTCTCCTCGCTATAGAAAGCACCTAAAACAGCTTCAATATCGACATTCAGTTCAGTGCCATCTTTCTCATAAACGTTGTAAGCCAGAGTGGGCGTGGAGAATGCCGCTACCGTCGTTGCAGCAGTGACCAGGCCCGCCATACGCTGAATGAAAATTTTTGTTCTCATTAGTTTCACTTCCTGGAAATCTGACAAGTTACCAGGCATTGCTGCCTGGTCAGGCTTTGCCTCGTTCAATCAGTTCTCCGGAGTTTCCGGTTCAGGTAGGTTCAATGTGGGTGTCTGGTCGAAGAAGTTCCATGGCTTAAGCATAGAGTGAACGTACTCCGTCGGCATGATGGGCCACTCCTCGGCACGGGCCACATGGGTGGCGCCTGTTGTCATCCACAAAACGGTATCGACGTTCTCAATGGATTGATCATCTTCGACAAAGGCTTTCAGGCCCGTATCTGTTTCGGCACGGTTCGGATATTTACCTTCCGGGAAGCGCTCGTCAGGGTCGTATTGCGTGACCCAAATTTGCTTATCCATGAAGTTGACACGCTTGAAAAGCCAATCATCTTCACTGAACAACGCGCCTTTGGCGATCGGATGAGTACCGCCAGCGAACGGTATAACCTGATACCCCACCGGATAGCCCATACGGTTTTCTTCGTTGGGATTGGTGATTAGCCGAATAGTGGAGGGGTCGAATTTCTGCACAGACTCAAGTTCCGTGGGGACGACACGCTCTCTGGTCACCATGACACTTCTGCGGGGGCCGCCAGCAGTATTCTCTTCAACGACTGGATCAATTTCCGTTAGGCTGTTCTGCTCGCCATCAACGTCTAGATCCAGGCGGAAGTTATAAATATGCTGATGGGTAGTGCCAACGATATTATGGTCAATCAGTGTGCCATAGCGGGTATCTTCTTCAGCAGTCTCATCGTGTATGGTGCGCGACCTCACGGCCTTGACCGCTTCAATGCCGGAGGCTCCGACCGTCAACTGTATATTGCCGTTGGCCATAAAAATCCAGTCGAACATATAGTCATAGTTGCCAATGGTGCTAACCCAACGGACAACCAATTCGCGACGCTGGCGGCTTTCATTGCCAGGGCTACTGCCTAGCATTTCGGTGTGCTTGAACTCAGGTCCTGCGTAACGCTCAAATACTGCTATGGCATTAGGAATAGTAAAGGGATTGCCATTATTATCCGCCAGGGTTGCAGGCATGAGTGTGGCATTGGCAGGAACATCTGTGCCGAGTACCAGTGGCGAGGTAAGATTCCCCATCCCATATTCACCAGAGTCGAGATAGGCTTTGAAATACCAGCCTACATCAGGATCGCCGTAGGGCACGATCATGCCTCCCAACGAGCCTTCGTACATGACCTTTCGTTTCTCCCCTTGGTCATTATAGGTAAGGGTCGAGATGACGGGCCCAACACGAGAATCGAGTTTGAGGTGAAAGTCCCAGTTCTGCCAGTGGATCATGTTGCCCGACATGGACATATTTTGGCCTTCCGGCTCAATCGTCACCAGAGGATTGACTTCGGCTATATCATTCTGGTCACGCCCATCATAGGGTCGTGGTGTCATGGGGATCGGAACAACACCTTCGTCTTCGATCTTAAGAATGCTGTTATCTTCAAGGTCAATGACCGCGACTAGGTTTTCGATCGGGTGCGCCCAGTAATTGCCATCACCAACGTCAAGATAGGACACCACCTTTAACAGTCTCGACTCATGCTCCAGACCATCCTCACCCGCAAAGTAACCTACGGTCAGCGGAGTGGCGACGACCTTGTCGATATCGTCGATACCACGCGCCCTCAGCGCCTCCTTGTAGGCTTCACTCTCGGAGATGATCGTCTGCACAGCCATGAAGTCATCAAAAGTGACCATGCCGTGCGCGCCCTCTATATGTTCCCACCGAAGTACGTCGCCAGAGGCGAGATCCAGGGTGCCTTCGATCACTTTCCTTCCATCCAGAACGGTAAAATCGGCATGGCGTTCAAAATCATGGGCACCACCAAATGACCAATCCCAAACATCACTCTTGTCTGGATCCGACAACCGTATTTCGGTAAAACGCATGTTGTCCTTGTAATGCGTCGATGCCTTGACTGCATCTGCGGCAAGGCTAATCTCCTCGGCCGTTAGTGAGTCGAGAGGGTGATTCCGACCTTCCGTACGTAGGGTCTGCGGCACATGATCCTTGAAAAGATCGTGCACAAAGCTGCGCTCTACCATGACTTCACCGTCATGCAGTTGTGGTGGAGCGGAAAGTTCAACGAGTTCTCCGTTGTAAAGCGCCTGAGTTTCCCCAAGGGACACCCGTATTTCGGCCTCCCCAGATATGATCAATAGTTCACTGTTGTCATCATTAAGTTCATAGGTTGCTCCTGAAGAACTGAGCGCCTGATCTATTGGCAGATAATCTGCTGAACCACCATGAGCCATGGTGGTAGGGCTCGTCAGTAGAAGAGATGATGCAAGCGATAGGGCGAGTAAGGTCTTCTTGTTGTCCATGATCACTCCTGACAATGGTTCCAATGCTAGAGGAAGGTTCGGTACCGTTAAGATAGCGATAGCCGAGCGGCTGTCGTGTTAGAGACCGCCTCCAACCAAGTTTTGATATGAGTAGGAATATCAGTTTAGGAGCCCATGTACTTTTGATTTGGTGCCAGTCCTTTGTGGAAACGTGCCATGCAGAGAGAAAGCGATTAGTTAATTGCTAATTAGAACTAAACCGGGAAATTAAGCGACGCCCCCTGATTCGTGTCTAGTGCTTCTCGGCGCTCTGAAGCTGCTTGAAGACCATCCCAAGGATGAGCTGCTCCGGCTCCGCTTGCTCACGGAAGCTGTCCTCGACAGCCACCCATTTTGTGGCCCCTAGCTGACACTGATAGCCTCTTCAACTCGGCCATCAGTGCCGCGAACTCCCTGGCCGAAACAGATAATGCCTAATTCATTCTCCTCGTCATCGACCGCAAAGCCACCAATGCCTCAAGCGTCGTGCAGGTGCGATGAGTGACAGGCTCTAAGGTCAATTGAGCCAGATACTGCTCACGGGTAGCTTCGTCGAGGGCGGCTATTCGTCACGTTGAGCCCAAATATCGAACAGGTACGCGAGCAGCGTGCCCAAGGGGTTCCTGCACGGCGATTCGGCAACGCCGAAGAGATTGGTGCCTTCTGCGCCTTTATGTGCAGCGAACATGCAGGTTATCTAACAGGGCAGAACATCCTGCTCGACGGCGGTGCCTACCCAGGAACCTTCTAATCGATTGAGGCACAATTAACCGTTAGACAGTGTAATAGCGATCCTCCCCGAGTGCGCTGCTGGGCGGGCGCTGCACAGCAGTATTTCCCCCTCTGGCGCTGATATGCCATCTGGGTAGGTCACCTCCCCCTGCACCAGCGTGGAGGCGCACTCGCCACAGCTGCCGCTACGGCACCCATAGGCAGGCTGTAGCCCCGCTTTTTCGGCGGTTTCCAACAGGCTCTCGCCCGGCTGCCAGTGGGTGACTACGTTTGAATTGGCAAAGCTAACTACTACCGCTTGTTCTGCGACGGGCACAGCGTATGTTTGGGTCAACGCAGAGGGGCCGAACGCTTCGGTGTGTATCTGCGTGGGCATGAGTCCGAGCTCCAGCGCCTCCTGGTGGTAGCGCTCTACAAAGGCAGCAGGGCCACATAGGTAGAGCTGTACTTCTGACAGCACCTGATCGGTAAACACCTGCCCCAGTGAAACCCGGCCTGCCATCCATCCATTGAAGACAGTTGTAGTTCTGGTGACATGCCGCTGCCAACGCAGCCCTCGCGCCTCAAGGTCGAGTATCTCTGCACCGAAAGGGGCCTCAGCCACATCGCGCACGCTCTGAATTAACGTTACCGGGCCACGGCCTGCGCCAGTCAACTCATGGGCCAGGCTCAATATGGGCGTAATACCGATACCGCCTCCCAGCAGCACCCAGTGGGCACGCTCTGAGCCGCTAGCCCCTGCTGTGAATGAGCCCGTTGGCATACTCACAGCTAGCTCAGTACCCACCTGCAGCGCACTGTGTAAGTAGCGCGAGCCCTCACCGTCGGCCTTAATACTGATGCGATAGCCGGCCTGCTGGTTGTCACCCGAAAGCGTATAGCTGCGTACCATCGCCGTGCCATCCAGGCGCGGCACGTGTAGCGTAATAAATTGGCCCGCTTCAAAGGGCGCCAGCACCTGCTCTTGTTGGGCACTCTGCAAATTAAAAGAGCGGATCTCGGCTGTCTCCTGCACCACGGCGGCCACTTGAACACGCTGCCGTTTAGCAAGCGTAAGTGGCTGCCAGGGCCCATGGGGCTCCGCCTCAACGGCCACTGCACCTGCATGGCTGCGCCAGCGCAAGGCCCCCGGCCGCCAAACAATATGCCGCGGCGTTAAGCACCAGTAGCGTTCAGCGCCAGGATAACGCGCCCCAGCGGTCTCCTCGCCAACAAGCCGCGCCTCCCCGGTTAGATGCAGCACATTCCCATTGGCAAAGTCAGGTATCACCAAGGCCGCGCGACCGCTGGCCAGCACATTGCCCAGCGTGTTGAAGAATTGATTGCCTGCAAAATCGGGCAGGATCAGATCATTCCCCTGGCGGCGAATAAACCCCGGTTGCCCACCGCGATGGGAAGCATCCACCTGAGCGCCCTGATCGGTATGCGCATAACTACCCACGAAAGCTGTTAGCGCCTGATCAATATGCGCCAGCAACGGCTCTGACAACTGATCGAGGGTCGCCTCGCGCATGGTTAGCACGGGGCCAGGCTGGGGCTGCACCGACCTCATCGTCGACCAGTCATGAATATACTGGGGGCAGTTACCGAAGGCATGAACGACTTCTAGCTGCCATCGGCCTGCTGAGCCCCGCAACACCCCATTGACCCGATTACGGCGGCGCGTGGGCAGCTCGATTCCCAGCAGTCCCAGGCTAGCGCCGCTGGTAAGCAGCGGGGTAACGGGATCATCCACAGCCGGCGTTAAAGCGAGATCGAGCCGTGACTCATCCGGCGCATGAACAAAGCCCGGCACGCCCTCCAACAGCGTGACCCAAGGCCAGCCATCCACATCCACAGCCGCCGCAGCCACAAACGGCAGTTGAGGAAAGAAGTGCTGCAGCTGCGGCGTTAGAAAGGGACGCATTACCTTGCGACCAATCTGCGCCATCTGGTGCTTCACCCCGACCACGCGCTGCAGGGCAAGCTCACCCGCGTGCCACGGGCTGGTAGTGTCGGCGTTTTCCACTCTCGACTCCTGACGGGTAATCAGTTCACTAGGCCTACTTTGGTGACAGCCATGGGTACAAAGCCTTCCAGCGCCTCTACTCGCTCCAGCCAGGCACGAATATGGCGGTATGGTTCCAGCGAGACATTGCCCTCAGGCGCGTGAGCGATATAGCTGTAGAGCGAAATCTCCGCCAGCGTGGCGTGCTCACCCGCGAGGAAGGGCTGATGCTCCAAGTGGGCATCAACAATCGCGAACAGCTCATGGGCATCAGCAATCAGCGGTTCAGGGTCGAATGGGGCATTAAAGACAGTGACCAAGCGCGCCTTCATCGCCGAGTTCGCCAAAGGCCCTGCCGCCACGGAGAGCCAGCGTTGTACCTGGGCTTGAAGCAACGGATCGTCCGGCAGCCAGTGACTAGAGCCATAGCGGCGTTCCAGATAGACCAGAATGGCATTGGAATCCGCCAGGATAACCCCCTGGTCATCAAGCACCGGTACCTGTGCGAAGGCGTTCATATCAAGAAAAGGCGGCGCTTTGTGCTCGCCCGCGGCAAGATCGACATCGATAAAGGTGGCAGGCAAGCCGAGTAGCGAAAGCATCAGCTCTACGCGGTGGCAGTGGCCGGAAAGAGCGTGGCGGTAAACCTTGATAGCGTTAGACATGCGATTATCTCCTCGAGTTAGCCCCGTAAAGAACCAGTGGACGTCACAGCCGTTAGGCAACGTCACTTATCCTGAGCCAAAACAAGAACCGCAAGAATGACGATTTTTAGCAACAGATAATTACGCTAACTGAAATAATCAGCCGGCCAACCGCTCCCGCAACCAAGGGGTCGCTAGCTCCAAAAACGTCATAACGCTGGCAGGTGCCCGAATACCAAGGGCGTAGGTCAACGCCAAAGGGTGCGCCGCTGGCCAGAGTGGTTCAGCGACAGGTTCGAGCAGCCCCTGCGTACAGGCGCGGCGCGCCTCTAGCTGATAGCAGCACACGATACCCGCGCCCTCAATGGCTGCCCGCAGTGCCGCACTAGAGGTGCTCATGCTAAGCCTGGGCTCAAAACGTAGAGTTTGGCCCTCGGTCAGCCGCCATACGGGGGCCACTCCCTCCTGTGAGCAGTGAATAAGCGCATGGCGGGCCAGGCTACTCAGGCTATCCGGTCGCCCTGCCTTATTCAGATAGCGGGGGCTGGCAAACAGCCCAATGCGTAAATCCCCCAGGGGCCTGGCATAAACAGAATCAGGCAGCGGCCCGCGCATCAGGCGTAGGTGCGCCGGTGCTACAGCTCCCATATGGCTCGGGCGCTCATCGCTCAGCAGGCAGACCGTTAACGCCGGCTGCCACTCTTGCAGCCTCAGAACTATCGGCAGCAACAGGGGCTCCATCAACGCCTGGGGCGCTTGCAAACGTAGCGTGCCTTTGAGCTCCCGGTGCTCTTGGCGCGCACTGATGTCGGCGTCGGTGACCATGTGGATCAGCGTATCAGCGTAGTCGCGCAATCGCTCGCCCGCCGCCGTCAACGCGCTGCCTCTGCCCGAGGAAGTGATCAAAGCGACTCCCAGACGCTGCTCCTGAGCGCGCAGCAGACGGTGGAGCTTGGGCGCTGACATGCTGCTCGCTTCAGCCGCGGCTTGCACGCTGCCGTGCTTGGCAACAGCGGACAGCGACATTAAAGCTTCAAAGCGCAGCGGCGATTCAGTGGAGAGCGCCATGGTCAACCGCGGTAGGCGAGCGCCGGATCGGCACGCAGCCGCTCGGCAAGAAAGTCAACGAAGGTACGCACGCTGGCGGCGCGCCCCCGGCCTGCCGTCACCCAGATATTGATGGGAATGGCCACTGGCTCGAAACGCGTTAACACGCGCCGTACTCGACCTTCTGCTTCACTGGCCGCCACCTGGTAAGACAGCAGCCGAGTCAATCCAGCACCCGCCTCGACTGCCGTTAACGCCGCGTGTATAGCGCTGATGCGCAGCCGTGGCGAGGGGGTTACTTCAATGCGTTTGCCCTCCTCCTCGAACCACCAGTGGCCGCTCAAGTTGCCACCTTCGGCAACCACCGTGGGCAACGTTTCCAGCTCAAGGGGGTGTGTGGGTTCACCGTGCTGGGCCAACCACTCGGGGCTAGCGCAAACAACTTGCCGCACTTCGCCAACGGGCACGGTCAAGTGCTGGCAATCCTGCGGCACATGGCCGATGCGCACCGCCACATCGATACCCTCTTCCTGCAAATTAACCGGCCGATCGATCAGTTCGGCGCAGACCTGCACATCCGGGTAGTGATCCAGATAATCGACGATTTGCGGGATAACGAAGTACTCACCGAACAGTACCGGTGCAGTCACGTGTAACAGACCGCGTGGGGTAAGATAGCTGCCGGTCGCGGCGGCCTCGGCCTCTGAAAGCTGTGCAAGCACCTGCTGGGCATCCTCCAGATACCGGCGCCCCGCCTCCGTCACGCGCACCTGCCGCGTGGTGCGCTGTAACAAGGCAACTCCCAAACGCGCCTCAAGCGCCGCCACCGCACGGGTAACCCGAGGCGGCGACAGCGCAAGCTGCCGAGCAGCAACCGAAAAGCTCTCCAGTCGCGCCACCGCCGCAAACACGCGCATCTCTTCGAATCTATCCAAGGCAGCTCCAGTAACAGGGTTAGGTATCACTAACGGTACTCTACATAGCGATTAGTCTTCCCCCAAAGTTTTCAAAATTCTTTATCGTCCACTTCGCGATTGCTCTATAGTCGAGGAACGCTAACCGGATTATCCCTTGTCTATGGCCGTTGACCTGCAAGCCCTTTACCCCAAACTGATTCACCTGATGCTGGACACCGTCTTCGTGGTCGATAAAGACAACCAGATCGTCTTCGTGAGTGATGCCTGTGAGTCGCTGCTCGGCTACCTTCCTCAAGAGTTGATCGGCACTCTAATCACGAACTACATGCACCCTGACGATTTAGCTGCCACGCGGGACTCCATTGTGCGTGTGATGGACGGTAAGCCCCATATTGATTACCGCAACCGCTATATCCGCAAAGACGGCGGTATCGTGCATATCCTGTGGTCTGCCCGCTGGTACGAGGAAGAGGGCGTGCGGATCGGTGTCGCGCGCAACGTCACGGCTCTAATGCAGGCCGAGGAAGAGTTACGCTACCTCGCCCACCATGATCCGCTGACAAAGTTGACCAACCGAGCGCTCTTCTATGACCGCCTGACCTTGGGCCTGAGTATGGCCCATCGCTATCAGCGCAACTTGGCATTGCTATTTCTGGATATTAACGATTTCAAAGGCATCAATGATATTCATGGCCATGCGGTAGGCGACCGAGTGCTCTGCACAGTAGCCAGGCGGCTGGAAGGCTGTGTACGCGAGACGGATACGGTAGCCCGCATGGGCGGTGATGAATTCACGGTGCTGTTAACGGACATTAAGTCGCCAAATGCCGTAGCAGAAAAGGTGGAGCAGATACTCGCTGTCATGAACGAGCCGCTAGGCGCTGAATTCGGCGAGGTCAAAATGCCATCCTGCAGCATCGGCGTGGCCTGTTATCCCAGAGATGGGAGGGACGCGGACACCCTACTGAGCCGTGCAGATAGCCATATGTATCAGATTAAAAGGCGCAGCCGTTAACGGGCGACGAGCTTGTGAAGTACCAGTAGTGACGCTCTCGGCCAAGAGCGGTTGTTGGTTATTGTCCAAGCTGCTGCTCGTGTTTTAGCCCGATTTTTTAAATTAACTGGGCCAATTCAGGGTTCGAAATCGTAAGGTCAAATGGTTCATTGAGCATTTCTACAGCCCCATCCGGGATTGCGTAGTTCAATTTGACTATAGCAGCGGCCTGGTTGGCAGCTTGATGAAAGTCTTGTTCTTGAATTTGTCTCCGAAGTCGCTAATGCCACGTATCACCAAGGCCAGGACATTCTGCTTCTCGCAGACATCAAAAACGCCATAGGCTTCCATCTCTGCAACACATGCCTTGTAATGACTACCCATGATGTTTTCAAAGCGGTCAGAATCGCGAATGAACAGTTCGACGGAGGCGATGGTAGCCGGCTTTGCGAAGCTGCTGCCCCCCCGGTTAATAGAAATATTTGAGCCGCAAACGGCTCCGATGTAGTAAGTACATACGACCGTCTCTTCATCGGTGGCAGCTATTGATCTGTGAACCAGGGTCTAGCTTTCCTAGAAGCCTAAACACTCATCAATAACGCACCAGCAATAAGCAATCCCGCCGCCATCAGTCGTTGAACACTGAAGGGTTGTACAGCCATCTCGAACCAGCCCAGACGATCCAGCATCATGGCCGCGAGAACTTGCCCAGACATTACCAATGCAATCATGCTAGCAGCGCCGATACGCGGAGCAACGGCTGTGGTCGCTGACAGCACCACAGCGCCACACAGCCCGCCGATCCAAGCCCACCAAGGCAAGCCTGTCATCTGAAAGAGTCTTGGCCACGGCTTGCCTGACGCCAATGCAACGCCTGCAAGTACCGCTGCTACCACCAATGCAGACAGAGCTGCTGCCCACAGGGGGCCTCCTACCGAACGTGCCAAGCGGGCATTCACCACCGCCTGCAAAGGGAGCATCACGCCGGCAGCTATGGCGAGGAAAAAAAAGAACAGGGGCATGCTATTTCCCTTGTGGCTTGAAAAAGTCTACCAACAAGTCTGCCACCCGATTAGCGGCCTCTTCTGGCAGGTAGTGGCCGGCGTTGAGAATCACTTCGCCTCGTACATTTGTTGCTAATGCCTGCAATGCTTTAACGATATGATCGCCGACCCCTCGCTCTGCTCCTAATGCCAAAACGGGAATTTCGAGCAGTTTCCTAGCCCGCAGTCGATTCGCGGCAATCCCTTCAGGTGACAACGCTGACTGGTAGTAACCGGTCACTGCTCGCAATGCGCCAGGCGCGGCAAGCTGGCGCGCATAGACAGCAATATCCTCGGCTGTAATAGTCCAAGGCTGCAGTGTCTTGACTCGAAACAGCCAAGTGAGAAACGCCTCTTCTCGTCCAGTAATCAACAGTTCGGGCAGGTCATCGAGTTGGTTGAACGCAAAATGCCAACTGCGTCGGTTTGCTTCATCTACAGGCAGATCAGTACGCGGCACTGAAATTCCGGGAATCAGAGCGTCAAGCAACGCGACGCGCTGAATATCCAAAGGCCAATCCGCAGCCCACGCATAGGCAATCCAAGTGCCTACGTCGTGCCCCACAACATCGATTGGCCCCTTCCCGAACAGCCCGATTGTTTCTGCGAAGTGGTGCAGCTCGGCGGCGACAGTCCCCAGATCATAATCACTTACTGGCGCATCACTTTCGCCCATCCCACGGGGATCGACCGCAATTACTCGATAACCTGCGTCCACCAGTTGGGTCATCACATAGCGCCATGCATACCAGCTCTGTGGCCAGCCGGGAATGAGCAGAATAGATGGGCCTTCACCTCCCTCGACGTAATGAATATTGATATCGCCAACTCGCGCACTCGCATGGCGAAATTGCTGCCAGAAATCTGTGCGCTTCATGAAATCCGCACCGACATGCCCTGGTTGTTCTGACCTAACACGCATAAATTTCTCCCTAAAATGGAATTGATCGTTTCCTAATTGGTTAAAATACTATTCCAGCAACTGCATCAACTCGGAAACCATTCCAAGCATCGGCTTGGTATCTGATCCCGTTTTGCCTACTACCCGCATACCCTGCTGAAGTGTCAGGAGCAGTTTTGCTAGATTGGAGGCATTGAGCTGCTTGCGAATAGAGCCCTCTAGCTGGCCCTCTTCGATCAGGCGCCGGAGCTGAGCTTCTCGCCTGTTCTGCTGTGCAGCAATCAAACTTGCAATCTCGCTGTCGGCCTGCGAAAGCTCGACTGCAGTTTCGACAACCAAGCATCCTGTCCGGCCTGCAGCCTCGCAGCTAAGGAGAGCATAGTGAGTGAGCAGAGCCTCTACTTTGTCCCGGCCTGAACTCTCGCTCGCCAAGCAAGCGGCAATCGCCTCTCCGCGTAGCGCCAGGTAGCGATCAAGCGCAGCCAGAAAAAGGCCGCGCTTGTCGCCCCATGCCTTGTAGATGCTGCCCGACGTCAGGCCCAGGCACGCATTCAAATCGGAGATCGAGGTGCCGTGAAACCCATATTCACTAAAGCGCGTGATTGCCTTGTCCAATGCCGCCGCAGTGTCAAACTCACGGGGGCGACCTGGACGGGTGGACATGTCAGTTTTGGTATTCATGGAGCCAGTATAGGAAACAAACGATTCCAAATAAAGAGCAGAAAGCAAAAAAAGTTACTATCTGCTTTGATTCGTTGCCCTTCATGGGTTGTGTTTAGGCCGGAAATGACTGTTACAGGGCTGCTCAGACTCTACAGGTCTTACTAACGGGCATTCTGTTCATAATAATGCGGCACCTGCAATAACTTAGCTCGGCAGCCCCACTGGCTGCTTTTGGCCGATATCAGGCAAAAGGGTCTGCGATTTATCGCAGACCCTTTTTTACAATTCAGCACGCCCAAGCAGAATTTGAACCTGCGTCCCTCGGCTTCAGCGACCGATTTTATCCGCTCACGATAATCTCAAAAAAAGGGCTCTAAAATTCTCGTGCCACCAGGCGCAAGAACCCACAACCTCCATCGCGGCTTCACACTACTGCGATAGGTTAGATAACAGATTACAACGCGTGTGAGGCTTTCCCTGAACATCCTCCCTGCACCGCCAGCGACGAACCACTGCATTAGTAAAGTTAAATTTGCGAGCCCGCTCACTACCACTAATATTAGAAGGCGCCGCCCGAATCACGGCACGGAACTGAGGTGTCGGGGCTGATTGCTAATGCAGTTTGGTGCCCACAGGCCTGCATACGTATAAATTGCTGTAGAAGCGCTCTTTCGGCCAGTAGAGGAATACCTCTGTAGCCTATCCGGTCATCTAAAGCCCAACATTTATGCTCTGTTTCTTGCGGAGTTAAAATATAAAGGTAAATGGGAAAATTAAAAAATAGCTATTTAATCTCTCTTTCGACCGCTACGTCGCTTTCTCTGCTGCTATCTTCCTCGGCTCTGGCGGAAGTGTAGTGATGCATGGTTGAATGCACGCATGTTGTATTCCATTCATGAGCGTTCGGTTAGCGGCCAGCAGCCTGATCATCGCGGGAGCGGAGCCTAATGCGGCGATACTCGCATAGCGACTTTCGGCCTGTCAGTCTCTAATCTCTCAAAACTCTCATCAGGGGTTAGGGTAGCCCCCCTGGGAACACTATTTTTTTAAGCAAAGAAAGACGTTAAAGCGATGCCTTAAAAGACATGCTTTATTAGGAGAAAGATGAGGGGGAGCACACTATTATTGGTTGTTTTTTGGCATCCGCTTTTTGAGATGACTAGAAGCTGTTGCCTAACGTTCTTGCCAAGCGGTCAAATGACGTTGGATGGCACCCTGTAGCCCTAAAACGTCACCCGCTTCCAACGCCTCGACCATCGCATAGTGCTCTCGGATACTCCGCTCCACCCCGCCAGCTTTTGGCCATCCTGGCCCTGCCCCACGCATGCCCTGCTCACGCAGCCAATTCACTTGATCGGCCAACGGCCGGTTGCCAGCAAGTACTGCTAGCGCTCGGTGAAAGGCATGATTGTTCAGGAACATGGCTTCACCATCGCCTTCACCCGCAGCGTGTTCAAACTGGGCACAAGCTTGCCTAACAGGCGCCATCAGCGTCTCTGTCCGGCGCGCCATCATCAATGGCGCCATCGCAAGCTCCACCACCAGGCGGGCCTCGGTGAGTTCCAGGCGCTCTTGGTGGCTCCAGCGTCTAACCCGGTAGCCCCGATGAGGCACATGCTCGATGGCCCCCGCTTCCGACAAACGCTCCAGGGCGCCTCTCACAACAAAGCGGCTGACGCCATATAGCTCCGCAAGGGCATCTTGGCGTAACCAGCTATCAGCGGGAAAACGCCCGCCCCCCATACCGATTCTAAGCTGCTCCTGTAGCCAGCTTTGGTCTTTATCTTGACGTACAGCTTCTTGACGTTCCGCAGCCTGACTCATTCTTAAGCTCTCCTTTGCCTTCACCCTAATAACTTCTTGCAGATTGGCGCCAATTATTTATGATACCTCACTCGCTTATGATAATCATTAACAAAGGGATATCAGATGCATTACCTTCGCGTACTGCCTTTGGCCATCGTCGCCGCCTCTCCGCTGGCTTGGGCCCAGCAACCTGAAGCCAACAGTGAGTTGGAAACCTTAGTCGTCTCCAGCGACTGGTTAAGCGCCACTCGTACTGACCCACAGACCACGCCGGGCGCACGCCAGATATTGGAGGGAGAGGCGCTAAACGGTGGCGATATCCGTCAGCTTGAAGATGCGTTAGCTCGAGTACCAGGAATCCACGTACAGGATGAGACCGGCACGGGCGTGCTGCCAAACATTGGCATTCGCGGTTTATCACCACGCCGTAGCGAGCGGGTACAAATTTTAGTGGACGGTATTCCGGCTGCCTTGGGC